>Ga0302270_10002218_pt1 | contig 19126 bp, 15 predicted proteins | sample III_Bog_E2_3_FD_198773 | JGI IMG/M metagenome (GOLD analysis project Ga0302270, IMG submission 198773) | Peat permafrost microbial communities from Stordalen Mire near Abisko, Sweden - III_Bog_E2_3 | ecosystem: Environmental > Terrestrial > Soil > Wetlands > Peat | place: Sweden: Abisko... | reverse complement strand
AAGTATTATATATCTTAGCGCTTTACGCTCATATTTTATGATTAATTTGTGCTATATTATCGTCAACTTGGCTGAGTAGTCTGAACCCATATTCTGCTCCGCCATCACGAATACCATATGAAGGTACAGAATTATGACCATTGCCGGCGGGGACCGATTCCCTGAAGTCGTTGCACTGCGAAACCGTAGGAACCACCTGTTCCAGGGCCTGAATACCGAGCAGGCTCCCGTGACCGCGGCCAGCTTTGTACCGGCCGTCGACATCTACGAAGAACAGGATACGCAGGAATAACATCAAACCTTTTTCAGAACGCTACTAAACTTGCCGATAGCAGATGAAGCTAAGAGCTGGAAGCTGGGAGCTGAATTCATGGCCATTCGTTGGGAAAAATTCACCGTCAAATCGCAGCAGGCTGTACAGCTGGCGCAGGAGCACGCGGCTGGCTTCGGCAATCCGGAGTTAGCGCCTGTGCATCTGTTGCTGGCATTGATTGAGGATCGCGAGGGCGTGATCCCTGCGGTGCTTGAAAAGATCGGTGTGCCCATCGAACGGCTCACGCACGAGCTGAATGGCATTGAGGAAAAACTGCCGCGTGTCTCCGGTTCCAGCGCCCAGCCCTCCCCCAGCCAGGCGTTGACGCGCGCACTTGAGCAGGCCTTCCGCGAGGCCGCCAACTTCAAGGACGACTACGTCTCCACCGAACACCTGCTGCTGGGTATCGCCTATCTCAAGGGCGACCCGGCGCAGGCCGAACTGACCGCGCTCGGCGCTACGCATGAGGCGATCCTGAAGGCGCTGACGGCAGTGCGCGGCTCGCAGCGCGTCACCGACCAGAATCCCGAGGCCAAGTTCCAGGCGCTCGAAAAATACGCCAAGGATCTGACCGAGCTGGCACGGCGCGGCAAGCTCGATCCGGTCATCGGCCGCGACGAGGAAATTCGCCGTGTCATACAAGTGCTGAGCCGCCGCACCAAGAATAACCCCGTGCTCATCGGCGAACCTGGCGTGGGCAAGACGGCCATCGTCGAGGGGCTGGCGCGGCGCATCGTCTCTGGCGACGTGCCCGAGAGTTTGCGCGACAAGCGCGTCATCTCGCTTGACCTCGGTTCCATGCTAGCCGGCGCAAAGTATCGCGGTGAGTTCGAGGACCGGCTCAAGGCCGTACTGAAAGAGATTGAAGAATCGAACGGCGAGATTGTGCTCTTCATCGACGAGTTGCACACGCTCGTGGGCGCGGGCGCGGCGGAAGGCGCTATCGATGCCAGCAACATGCTCAAGCCAGCCCTGGCGCGCGGCGAGTTGCGGGCCATCGGTGCAACCACGCTGAACGAGTACCGCAAGTACATTGAGAAGGACGCCGCGCTCGAACGCCGCTTCCAGATCGTCTACGTTGGCGAACCGAATGTCGAAGACACCATCGCCATTCTGCGCGGCTTGAAGGAGCGCTACGAGGCGCACCATAACGTGCGCATCAAGGACTCGGCCATTGTGGCTGCAGCCACGCTCTCGCACCGCTACATCAGCGATCGTTTCCTGCCCGACAAGGCCATCGACCTTGTGGATGAGGCCGCGGCTTCGCTTGCCATTCAAATTGGCTCGGTGCCTACGGAGATCGATCAGCTAGAGCGCGAAAAAATCTCGCTTGAAATTGAGCGCGAAGCACTGAAGCGCGAGACGGACCCAAACAGCATCGAGCGCCGTGAAATTGTGGAACGCGAGGCGGCCGCGCTGACAGAGAAGATCACCGCCCTGCGCTCGCGCTGGACCAAGGAGCGCGACGCCATCAGCCACATCAGCGAGATCAAAAAGAAGATCGAGGCTCTGCGCTTCGAGGCAGAGGAGCAGACGCGCAAAGGCCAGTTCGACCGCGTATCAAAGATCCAGTACGACGAGTTGCCCAAGCTCGAAAGGGATCTGAAGCAACTGGACGCCGCACAGAATGGCAGTACAGGCTCGATGCGCATGTTGAAGGAAGAGGTAGACGAAGAAGACATTGCCAGCATCGTAAGCAAGTGGACGGGCATTCCCGTTTCGCGGATGCTCGAAGGCGAAGTGCAAAAGCTTGTCCACATGGAAGAGCGTCTGCGCGAGCGCGTCATCGGCCAGGATGCGGCGCTGACCGTGGTGGCCAATGCCATTCGCCGTTCCCGCGCGGGCTTGAGCGATCCTAAACGCCCGATTGGTTCGTTTATTTTTCTTGGACCAACCGGTGTGGGTAAAACCGAAACTGCGCGCGCTCTTGCCGAGTTCCTCTTCGACGACGAGCAGGCCATGATCCGCATCGACATGAGCGAGTACATGGAGAAGCACGCCGTGGCACGGCTGATCGGCGCGCCTCCAGGCTACGTGGGCTACGACGAGGGTGGCCAGCTTACTGAGGCCGTGCATCGGCATCCGTACTCCGTTATCCTCTTCGACGAGATTGAGAAGGCCCACCCCGACGTCTTCAACGTGCTGCTGCAGGTGATGGACGACGGACGGCTGACCGATGCCAAGGGGCGCACGGTGAGCTTCAAGAATACGGTGCTCATCATGACTTCAAACCTGGGCGCTGCACTGCTGGGCGTTGAGGCGCTGAAGACCGATCACGACTTCGACATCGCGCGTGAAAGCGTGATGAAGGTGCTGCGCGAGCACTTCCGGCCGGAGTTCCTGAACCGCGTTGACGACATGGTGATCTTCCGTCCGCTGGGCGTGGCGCAGATGACGAAGATCCTCGAACTACGCCTGAATGAACTGCGCAAGCTGCTCGAAGATCGCGCCATCTCGCTCGAACTCACCGAATCCGCGCGCCAGTTGATTCTGGCATCGGGTTCCGATGCCGCCTACGGCGCACGGCCCTTGAAGCGCGCCTTGCAGCGCATGATCCAAGACCCACTGGCGATCAAGATCCTCAACGGCGAAGTGTTGCATGGTGCGCATGTAAGGATCGATGTGGATCGCAAGACCAACCAGTTGGTCTTCGAGCCGATGACGAAGGAAGCAATGGCGTAAGAGTGGCAACTTGCAGAACTCGGCTTAGAACAACATCCGCTCATGGGCTGTGGATACTTTTCGCTCTAAAGAGGGGTATCATCGTCCAAAAACCAAAGGAGGCTGAGATGTGTCCTTCGGGCCGAGGCTTTAGCACCTCCCATGATGAATTGAAGAGTACGATGGCAGGCCGCTCGGAAGCAGAGTTACGTGCGATTCTCGAAGCTCCGCCGGGTGAGTACACAGCAGATGCCATTGAAGCTAGCCGCGAGGAATTGTCGTCTAGGGGTCTGAGTTCAGCTATTGCGCATGTCAGTCTAGTGCATGAGGCAGTCGCACCCGACGTGCGAAAGAAGACGCGAGTCTTAGGAAAATGGGACTTGGTTGTCTGCGCCGCTCTTAGCGTTCTTGGATTGGCGAGCAATCGTAGCGCAGCCCTATGGACGAACGGCGCGAAATCGATACCCTTCTTGATCGGCCAGTTTGTGGGCATACTCGTGATTTGGACCCTACTAAAAGGCGGATTTCTCTTTGTAAAGGGCCTTATCAAGAGTTTTTCAAAGGGGTGAGCTAAGCCGCACGAATCCGTCAAGTAGCCGTGTGCCCCTCCCTGCCGCAGTTTCATCGCGGCAAGGGAGGGATACTACGCGAACTGCAGCGGGGATTGCATCATGCAACCTTTGCCTTGCGCTCATCTTCGGCGCAGAGAGCTTCATGGATGAGCATCTTCAGATAGGTCTGGTAGCGAAGCCCGCGCGCTTCGGCATGTACGCGAGCCTTAGTAACATCGTCGGGATCAAGGCGGATCGTGGTGGTCCTCAGCGCAGCACGCTTTGCCACCGTCCCAATGCCTATCGTCCCTTCCCCGGTTGCCTTTTCAAACTCATCTGCAAGGCGATCCTCGTTCGACTCCCACCATGCAGCTTCTTCAGCTTCATTCACGAAGGTCTTCGTCTTGAGCTCTTCCAACATTGCCATTCCTCTTCTGGCTCAGAAGGTAGTTTCTGAGCCTTTCCTTCGCTGGCCATGCCGTCACAACCCGCACCAATTCATCTTGCATCGTTGTGACGACAACCAAGATGCGCCCTTCGTCCGTCTCGCCAATCTGAGCAGAGCGTTGCTCGCCATTGCGAATATAGGACTCCAAATCGAGGGGCCTATTCAGAATGATTTGTTCAGCCTCTTCCGTCTGAATCTCATGGCGCGCCAGATGAGCGATATTCGCAGCATCCCAATCGAAACCGCGCTTCTTCAAGGTCTCTCCAACAATCGATAGACAACTTCGATAGACAGCTCAGCATCTGCTAAGCACTATTTTGCTGTCGAGCCATGTCCAGATCCCCGAGACCGAGATCGGTTCAGAATCTCTACAAATCACGATCCCCGGTTGCCTTCGACACTTAAGGGAATCCTCACATCGAGGACCCACGAGTAATTCGAAGGGCCGACTTCATGTTGAGAATAATCGTAGCTACAACGTAGCTATTTGTCAAGTGACTTCTACTGCCGCAACTCCACTAGCGTCGCTCCCTGGCCGCCTTCGTTCTGAGGAGCTTCTTCAATGTGGGCGACGTGTGGATGGCCTCTGAGGAACTCGCGCACGCCACGACGCAAGATGCCAGCGCCGTGACCGTGAATGATGCGCACCTTCGGCATACCGGCCATGAAGGCGCGGTCGAGATATTTTTCTAACTCATCGGTGGCTTCGGCAACGGTGCGGCCGATCAGGTTGATCTCCATGCGCATAGCGTCGGTGTTTTCGCTCGTCACGGTCACGTGCACGCCCTTCTGGCGGCGCACGGCGCTGAGAGGCGTCTCGGCGGCCTTGGCTGCTTCGGCGGTCATGTCTTTCACCGCACCAAGATCGGCCAGCTTTACGCGCATCTTGATGGGGCCAAGCGCGACCTCGAAGACGTCTTTCTCAATCTCGCGCTGCACCACGGCGATCTTGTTCATCGACTTCAGCAGCACGCGGTCGCCCGCAGCCACGTGTCTGAGCAGATGCGGCTGCGCGTTGACGTCGCCCTGGTCAGCGCCGGTTTTGTGCGCCACCACAACCTGATTGAAGCTCTCTTCAAACTCGTGACGCAGGCGGTTGATGCGGCGTTCGGCTTCCTTCGACAGCTTCTGCTGAGCCACGCGGTCGTCCACCGCGCGCACGTTCTCGCGCATCTGGAACTCGAACTCCTTCATCAACGAGCCGAGCTTGGCTTCAAGCTCGCGCACGCGACTACGCATCTCCACATCGCCTTCGCGCGCCAGGCGAGCGCGTTCCTGGTTGAGCGCGTACTGCTCGGCGCGCGCTTTCTTGCGCTCGGCTTCAATCTCGGTAAGGTCGTTGTGCAGCTTGTCGAGGAAGCGGGCAATGTCCGCCTGCTGCGAGCCCATACGCGCACGCGCGGATTGGATGATGACCGCGTTCAGCCCCAGTCGCTCAGCGGTTTGAATGCCGGCCGATGCGCCCGGTACACCCAGACGCAACTGATAGTTCGGCGCCAGCGTGCGCTCGTCCACGCCAGCAGCGGCGTTGCGCACACCAGCCGTATTCGCGCCGTAGACCTTGAGCGAGGTGTGATGCGTGGAGATGAGCGACCACGCGCGCACATCCAGAAAATGCTGCGCCACGGCAACGGCGAGGGCCGAACCTTCCTCGGGGTCGGTGGCCGAGCCAAGCTCGTCGAGCAGCACCAACGAACGCTCATCCGCAAGCCGCGAAAGCCGGTCGAGATTGACGATGTGCGCGGAGAAGGTGGAGAGCGCCTGCTCGATGGACTGCGCGTCGCCAATGTCTGCCAGGAACGCATCGAAAACGGGAAAGCGCGCGGCGGTTGCGGGCACGGGCATGCCGGCCTGCGCCATCATGGCCAGCAGCGCAGTGGTTTTGAGCGTTACAGTTTTGCCGCCGGTATTGGGGCCGCTGATGATGAGCTGGCGCTCGGTGGTGGTGAGCTCAAGCGTGAGCGGAACAACGGCCGTGTTGGGCGCTGCGCCGCCTGCACGCAAACGCTTTTCAAGCAGCGGATGACGCGCGCCCTCCAGCAGCAATTGCTCTTGGCCAAAGAGTGGCTCAACGCAATCGTAGTCGCGCGCAAAGCGTGCGCGTGCCAGCAGGCTATCAACCTGCGCCAGCACGCGCGCACCCACCACTAGCGCACGAGCGTAGCCGCCCACCTGCCGCGTGAGCGCAACAAAGATGCGATGAATTTCGGCCTGCTCTTCTTCCAGCAGCCGCACCAGTTCGTTGTTCTGCTCAATGGTTTCAAGCGGCTCGACGAAGACCGTTTGCCCCGACGAGCTGGCCCCGTGCACCACGCCGGAGATGCGGCGCTTGAGCTCGGCACGGACGGGAATCACGAAGCGGTCGCCGCGAATGGTAATGAGGTCTTCCTGCGTGGAGCCCTCGCTCGAAAGGCGGCGCAGGGCCGCGCGCAAGGACTCTTCAATCTGCCGCTGCTGGCGCTCCTGCTCGCGGCGGATGCGGTTCAGCTCCGGCGATGCGTCGTCGGTGAGCGAGCCATCGGGCATGATTTTGCGCTCGATGGATTCAGCCAGCGGCTTGAGGCTCATGGTGAGCTCGCCCGACAACATGCCGAGGCCGATCAGCTTGCCTGCCAGCCGCGCCGGAGGCTCGCGCAGAATGGATTGCCAGGCGGCCACATCGTTAGCCAGCCGCGCCACGGCCTGTAACTCATCAGCTTCAAGCGCAGCCTCGGGAATCTGCGCCAGGGCCGCAAGTTTGGTGGGGTCGAAGAGGCCGCCGAGGGGGATGGAAACCTGCTCGTCAAGAAGCAGGCGCACCTCAGCCGTGAGCCGGTGCTCGCGCGCAATCCAGGCTTCGTCGGTGGAGGGCTTGAGGTCAAGGATGGCCGCGCGGCCCACGGGTGAGGCAACATAGCCGGCGACGAGAGCCACCAGCGGCCCCCACTCCAGCGCGGCAAAATCGGCGTGGGTTACGGGAGACGGAATGGGGTCGAGCAGAGACATATCTTCTTGATTATCGCAGCGGAGCCACGGACGCGCCCTTACCGCTTCTGCCGCGGCTACCTACTGCGTGGCCCGGCGCAGCGCTGCGCGCGCCAGCAGGCGCGTTGAGTCCAGCACCGGCAATGGAGAATTTGCGTCATTGATCAGCAGCGGAATCTCCGTGCAGCCGAGAATCACCGCATCGCAGCCTTCGCTCTTGAGCCGCGCGATGATGCGCTGGAAGGCGGCTACCGCTTCCGGCTTGAAGACGCCATACACCAGTTCGGCGGTAATAATGCGATGGATCTCAGCGCATTCGGAAGGACTGGGACGCATGAATTCCAACCCGTGAGCGCGGAGTTGCTCGGGATAGACCTCGCTCTCCACCAGCCAGCGCGTGCCGGTCACGGCGAGACGCCGAAATCCGCGCGCAACCGCCGACAAAGCGACCTCCCTGGCGATATGCAGCCACGGGCGCGGTGATTGCGGCTCGACGTACGAAAACGCCTGGTGAATGGTGTTATCCGGACAGATAAGAAAATCCGCGCCAGCCAGCGCCAGCTTGGCCGCCGAGGCAAGCATCAATTTGCCCACTGCCTGCCAATCGCCGCTATCGAGCAGCGGAGTGTACGTGGCCAGCGAGTAAGTGTGCATCGTGATCTCAGGATGCGCGTGAGGTCCGAGAACCTCCGCGCCTTCCACACAGATGGTGCGGTAGCAAAGAGCTGCGCCCTCCGCAGAACAAGCAACAATACCGATGTGGCTGGGCATAACTCGATTATAGGAAGGCATCGGAGAGAACGCTGAAGAAAATGGTGGCAAGTTATGGTTCTTGCAGAATGGCGCCGGGTTTCAATGCGGGTGCAGAGTTGAACTCGCCCTCCCAGCGCGCAACGACAGCGGCGGCCATGCAGTTGCCGACGACGTTGAGCCCGGTGCGGCCCATGTCCATCAGCGTGTCCACGCCGAGCAGCATGAGCACGGCGGCTATAGGAATCTGGAATGAGCCTGCGACGCCAAGGAGCACAACCATGCAGGCGCGCGGCACGCCGGCGAGGCCTTTACTCGATAGTGCGAGCGTGGCCAGCAGCACGATCTGTTGCATCACGCTCAAGTGCAGCCCGCCTGCCTGCGCGGCAAAGAGCGCGGCCATCGATAGATAGAGCGTGGAGCCGGTCAGGTTGAAGCTGTAGCCGGTGGGGATGACAAAAGAGACGATCCAACGCGGTACGCCCAGCTCTTCCATGCGCTCCATCGCCAACGGCAGCGCGGCCTCTGACGATGTGGTGGCAAAGCCAAGCGCGGCTGGCTCAGCCACCAGCGATGCAAAGCGGCGCAACGGCACGCGGGCCAGCATAAGGATGGGCACAAAGACGCCGAGCACGAAGACCAACAGCGTTCCGTAGCAGGTGGCGGCAAGTTTGGCGAGCGGCACCAGAGTGGCCAGACCCATGTTGCCCACCGTGTAAGCCATGGCCGCGCCCGCAGCCAGCGGAGCCACATACATGATGATGCTCGTCAACCGGAAGATGGTGTCAGTGAGCGATTGCACTACGGTGAACAAGGGCGCGCGGCGCGCCTCTGGCAGCAGCGCCAGCGCCGAACCAAAGAAGAGCGCGAAGACGGCCACCTGCAGAATCTGCCCCTGGGCCACGGCCTGCGCAATGTTCTCCGGAAAGATGTTGACGACAATTTGCTGCCAAGTCTCGGGTTGGGCGGCTGCGGGAGCGGCTTGCGCCGGTGCGGGCAGCACCACGCCAGCGCCAGCCTGCGTCCAGTTGATGGCCACCGCGCCCAGGATGAGGCCGATTGTGGTGACCACCTCAAAGAAGACGATCGATTTGAGGGCGACGCGTCCCACGCCGCGCAGCTCACCATGCCCTGCGATACCCGTGACGATACCGCCGAAGATGAGCGGCGCAACGATCATGCGGACGAGGCGCAGAAAAATGTCCGCCACAAAGCGCGACTGCGTGGCCACGGCAGGCGCATCTGCGCCCAGTTCCGCGCCCGCCAGCATGGCCAGAAATGTCCATGTGAGCAGCGAGCGCTGCCGAACTGCGTACGGTACGAGCAGCCCGATGCCAACCCAACGCAGCGACACGGCTGCCGGCACTGGCCAGTGTAGAGCGCCTGCCGCAATTCCAGCGGTGTAGCAAAGCAGCGCCACAAAGACCCATGCGATGCGGGCAGAGGAAGAGGTTGTTCGAATGTTGGCGTCGTCCACGTTTGTACCCTGTCGATGTATGGCTCATTATTCCACGGCGCGCTCTGCACCGGGCACACTGATGCGGTCGCAAGCGGGAACCACGCGGTACTGCGCTAGCTCCCAGATAGTCCGTAGCCGCAAGAGCAGCGAAGACAGTCTGGCTGACTGCATGAAAATCAATATTTACTGCGACGATCTCGGCGAGGAAGGGAGGGGGAATCCTTTGACCCACAAAAACGTTACGCCGGAAAAAGAGAAGCGGAGATGCCGAGGACCCCCTGGGAATTCACACGAATCCCCAGGTTCTGGTTTTGTCTTTAGAAAATGGCTCAGTCGGCCTTGGCGGCAGCGGCAGCCGGGCAGGCCGCGCAAGCTCCGGCGCAGGGCGTGTCAGCCTTGGGAGCCGAGGGCTCAGCCGAGCTGGAACTCGCGCTGGAGCTGCTGCTCTTCGACGAGTAGTCGTTTACATACCAGCCGGCACCTTTGAAACTCAATCCGGGCGCGGTCAACGGGCGCTCCAGAACTCCCTGGCACTTGGGGCACACGGTCTCAGGGGCAGCGCTGAAACTCTGAATTTTTTCGAATTTGTAACCACACTTGGTACAGAGATACGGATAAAGTGGCAATTCAAATCCCTCCGGGAAACATCCACTATTGCTATTCTACCGGAGAATCGTCAATCGCCTGCAAAACACCGGATTACGGCAGGGCAACCGCGCATAAACGCACAGAGCCCGCTCACACGCCGCATCTGCTGCGGCTGTGGCGGGCTCCTGGTGCTTCAGCGGTGTTCGTCTGTAATTTGTCTTACTTCGCGGCCACTGGAACGGTTGCAGTCACGTTCTCCCAGGCCAGCGTCAGCGTGCCTTTGCCGCCGCCCAGGTCAGCGAGGGTGTACTTTAGCTCCTCGACCAGAGCAGGTGTCGCGGAGGTCTTCATCGGCACGCGGCCCAGGTCGCTGGCTGCGTCGTAGGCCAATCCCCACTCGCCGGTCTTCTTGCTCACAACCAGCACCCACTTGGCCGGGTCGGAGATGTCCACAAACAGCGTGTAGACACCTTTGGGCACCAGGAGATCGCCGATCTTGACGTCTGCATCCACGGTCAGTTTGGTGGCGTCGTTGGCGCCGGCGCGCCACACAGGATAGTGCGGATTGTGGCTGATCAGCCCGTCCTTGGTAAAGATCTTGCCTTCGCGGCCACGCACGCGAGGCGAGCAGTAGTCGATGGTGATCGCGGCTCCGCCAACGATGCCAGCTTCCTTCACTGTGGGGCTCTTGGGCGGCGGCGGCGGGCCCTGCTGCGGCGGAGCAGACTGGGCAAACAGCGTGGAGGCAGCAATCAGAACTACGGTACAGAGCAGCAGCAAGCGTTTCATCGCGATGATTCTCCTTGGGGAAGAGCGCTTCCGTTGGGCGGAAAGCCCGACCGGACGATTGTCGCACCGTGGGCTGAAATGGGGAAGCCTGCCGACGCAAAGGACACGCCGCCGCTCCAATTGCCCGCACCAACGCACACAATTACGGGCTTCTGCAGGCAAGGAATCGCCTCAAATCGCGCATTTGGCAGCCTGAAAAGTACAACCGGGCGACATGGAATTTGGTGCACATCTATTTTTGTTTCATCGGTTTGAATCGATTTCAACAACCCCGCAGAAACTGTGGAAAAAGAGGGGGGGTGGGGGGTAGATTTTGTGTTTTTGCTGGGAGGTATATTCAGTTCAGCCACATAGGGTAAAGAGTGTTCGCGCTGCGGTTGCGCATTTCGCTTCTAAAGCAGTTCTCCTGTTGCTGTAGAGGGGTCCCTAGCGATCCCACCCTAGCCGCAAGAACAAGAACGCGGCGAGGATGGGCCACCCAAAGCTCTATACCAAGTGGAGAAATGCTCTAAATAACTCATTCGAAATGAGGCCCGTGGGCGCGCGAAAATCTCTACCGAGAGGAAGCCCGAACGGGGTTGGATGCGGTTGCAGGAATTGTAGAGATTCTGCGCCAAGATGGGGAAATCTTCGGCAAAGGGGCTAATTGGCGATCTTATGCTGCTTTGCTTATCTTCATGCTGACGCGCAGACCGGCAGTGGTGGCCATACGAACCAGCAGATCGAGCCCGAAGGCGTTGATCTTGCCCTTCATCGGATTGGAGATTCGGGGTTGCGTGACGCCAAATATCTCTGCTGCCGCCGTCTGGGTCAGTCCTTTCTTCTTAATGTGCCGCCGGATGGCGAGCATGAGTTCGGACCTTGGTTTGAGGTTCTCGCGCATTGCAGGATCGGGCTCGATGGCGTCCCATACGCTGGCGTAGGATTCTCTCTTCATCGATTCAACTCCCTATTGATCCGGCAAGAAAACAGTGACATCGCATTCCCACCCATTTCCGCAAAAAACGCGGAAATGGATGGGGCACCCTGACAGTATTTAATTGCCGAATCAATAAGCAGTTCTTTATAGCGCCGGCGGATCAAGGAAAGGTCGCCCGGCGCGGTCTTCTGCGTCTTCTTCTGGAAACAATGCAGTACGTAGACCGCATCGGCGAACTTGGCTACATACACAACGCGAAACGCACCGCTGGCATCGCGAATCCCGATCTCTCGAACGCCCGGCTCAACCGAATCCATCGGTTTCCAGTCGTCGGGATCGAAGCACTGTTGCACCTGGAAGATCTGCCAGCCTGCCTCCCGTCGCGCCTCATCTGGAAGGCCCAGTAAATCAACACGAGCGCTTCCGCAGAATTCGATCCGCTTCAACGCGCCGAGCCATGAATCATTATGCAGAATTAAGCATAATCTCGCAACCCGACGGTGCGGGATTACTGGAAACAGCGCGCGTGAGCACACGCCAGTGGTATTTTGATGGTAGGCGCTGAAGTTTCCTCATGGAGGTCAAACGGATGAAAGAACTGGTTTTTGAGGTCGTGCAGGAAGCCCATGGGGGTTACACCGCCGAGGCCCTCGGCGAGAGTATCTTTACCGAGGCCGATAGCTGGGAAGAACTCCGCGCCAACGTCCGCGAAGCTGTACAGGCCTTCTACTTCGACGCCGAACCTCCCGCGTCGATTCGTCTTCGCCTGGTGCGCGACGAGGTCTTGGCAGTCGCATGAAGCTGCCGCGCAACCTGGACTCCACCAGGATTCACTCATCGGACAAATCGGTTTCAGGCTATAATCTTGCCATGCCGCACAGCTACGAAGAGGTCCAACAATTCGCGCGCGCATTGCCGGAAGCACAGCGAATCCGTCTGGCTAACTCGCTGTGGGAGAGCACCCAGGACGAGACTGGCGACGCCGAGATCGCAGCCGCGTGGGAGCCGGAGATCGCCCGCCGGGTTGAGCAGATCAAGGCAGGAACCGCAGTGACCTGTTCGCTGGCGGAGATTGAAACGGATTTGCGGGCCATCACAGGCCAGTGAAAATGCGGATTCACGAGGCCGCACGGCGCGAGGCCCATCTGGCCACTGTCTGGTACGCCGAGCGAAGCATCCCTGCCGCACAACTGTTTGCTGGCGATCTACTGGCCGGATTCAAGCGCGCGGCAGCATCTCCTCTGAGTTACCCCCCTTATTTGCACGGAACCCGCCGACTTGTCCTGCGCCGATTTCCCTATTTCATTGTGTTCTTCGACTGGCAGGACGAGATTTATATCGTCGCCGTAGCCCATGCCAAACGGCGGCCCGGCTACTGGGAGAAACGTGCCTGAAGGAGGGTTCGCTCCCAGGTCTGAGAATCCGGACCTGGGGCACCCGGCAGGCTAATTTCGTTTCGTCTGGTTACTTGGTAACTCATCCGTCATCAGGCGCGAGAAAGAGTTCGTTTTCCCGCACCCAAAGTCATGCCAGACGAGCTATAGTGTTGCCACACGTTTTTTCAACAAGAGGCCAGTTCCGTGCCAATTCGCTATCGCTGTTATTGTTCTGTCTTTCTTGCCTTTATCGCGATGCTCGCGCCAGCCTGCGCGCAGCACGCAGCCAACACGAACTCCAACTATCAGGCCCTCCGCAACCTGCTTCCCGGCGGCGAAGTAATTTCGGTGAAGAACCTTGAACTGCACCGCGATGCGGCCACCCTGACCCTGCGCGAAGGCAGCATTGCCTTCTATCCGGAGGTAAACGGCAAGGTAACGGGCGCTGTCTTCAAAGGCGACGGCCACATCCACCTGACCCCTCCCAATGCCGAAGAAAAGCACAATCTGGCCATCCTTGCCCACTCCGAGGAGTTTGACGAAGACTTCGACCAGGTGGTTTTGCGCTTTACTGATGCGACGGCTGCCGAGTTACACAAAGCCGCGGCCGGGCCGGGTGCGGCCAATCACGCTTTTGCTGAAGCGGCGCAGCAACAACACAGCTTTCAGCACTCCAAGCTCTTCGACAACACTGACCTGCGCTTGCTGGCCGATGTGCTGAGTCCCGCGCCCGGCGGCTACTTCCTTGCCGCCATCCACGGCAAAAAGGATCACAATCTTTTCCTCACCGTCGATCCGCACGGCATCGACATGGTCGCTCCCGAACAGGTCACTCTGATGAACTGGAATGACTGGGGCCGCGCCTATCTGTCTTCGTTCCCGCTCGCGGCTGATGCTGGCAAGAACAGCGACCCCAGCGCCTACCGCATCGACAGCGAAGAACTGGATACCACTATCGAAAAGAGCGGATTCCTTACCGGCCTAGCCACCGTACACCTGACCGCGCTTGCCGACGGACTGGCGGTAGTTCCCTTGACGCTGTATCCCACCCTTCGTGTCAGCAAGGTTGAAACCGACAAGGGCGACGCGCTGGACTACGTGCAGGAGAAGAAGGATGAAGACGCCGATTTTGGTGTTGTTCTAAGCTCGCCGCTCAAGAAGGGCGAGTCGGCAACTCTGCGCATTACTTATGGCGGCAAAGACGTGGTAATGGACGAGGGCGGCTCCAACTACTACCCCATTGCCCGCCACAGTTGGTACCCCAATGCCGCGTCCAGACTGGGGAGCTACACCACTTATCACATGCTCTTCCACGTGCCCAAGGATCTGCAGCTAATTGCCACCGGCACCAAGGTGAGCGAGCAAGCTGAGGGCAAGACCACTACCTCCGAGTGGAATACAGAGGTGCCGCTGGCCGTGGTCGGCTTCACCTTGGGCAAGTTCAAGACTCAGGAAGCCATACTCAAAGACAAGCAAGGCCAGAACCTCACGGTGGACGCCTACGCCAACACAGAGACGCCGGATTCCTTGAGAGAGGCCTCGGGACAAGTGGGCTCGGTTCAAAATGGCCGCCTCGGCCTTAGCCTGCTTGAAAACAGCGACAAAAGCGGCATCAGCACTGCCGCCATGCTGCCGGGACAACTGAGCCAGGGCCAGGCCGCGGCGCAACTCTACACCAGCCTCTTCGGCCCGCTGCCCTTCCCAAAGATCGCTCTAACCCAGCAGTTCGCCTGCAATTACGGCCAGAGCTGGCCGATGCTGGTCTATCTGCCCATCTGCGGATTCCTTGACACCACCCAGCAAAACGCGTTCGGCCTTGATCCCGCCGATATGTACTGGAAGACGGTTACGCCGCACGAGGTGGCGCATCAGTGGTGGGGCCAGACGGTGGGCTTCCGCAGCTATCGCGACCAGTGGATGAGCGAGGGATTTGCCGACGCCTCGGCCGCCATGTATCTCCTTGCCACGCGGCCCAAGCCTGACGACTATCTGCTGTACTGGAAGCAGGCTCGCCGAACCATCACCGAAAAGAATGCGCAAGGCTTCCGCCCCATCGACGTGGGCCCGGTCACCATGGGCTTCCGGCTCAGTACTGAGAAGACTGGGTGGAACGTATACAGCAGCCTGGTCTATCCCAAGGGCGCATACATCCTCCACATGATCCAGATGATGCTATGGTCGCAGCGCGATGGCGATGCCCGCTTCAGCGCCATGATGCGCGACTTCGTCTCCACCTACAGGCTCAAAGCCGCCACCACCGAAGACTTCAAGGCCATCGTCGAGAAGCACATGATTCCCGGCATGGACCTGGACGGCAACCAGCGCATGGATTGGTTCTTTAACGAGTATGTGTACGGAACGTCACTGCCCAACTATCACTTTGAAACACAAGTGACGCCGGACGGAGACAACACCGTCCTGCATTACAAGCTCACGCAATCCAGCGTCACCGACAGTTTCAAGAATGCCGTACCCATCTATCTTGAACTGGCCGACGGTCGCGTGCTGAAGCTGGGCGGCGTCATGGTTGCGGGCAACGCTTCTGCTGAACAAACCATCAAGCTTCCGAAGCTGCCATCCCCAATAAAGAAGGTCTCCGTCAACTACTACTACGACGTGCTCTGTACTGAGAACTGAGTGGAGGCGAGTAAAAGCAACGCCTGAACACACAGAACGCGGACCTTTCGGTTCGCGTTCTGTGTGTTCAGGGATTGAGTTAGCAAGCTACGCTTTCGCTTCGAGCCGCTCCTTCAGCAGTTCGTGGCCCTTGGTGAAGAGGTCTTCCTGGGAGAGCTTGCCTGCGGCAACATCGGCGAGGATGGCCTTTTGCGCTACGTACTCGCGGTTGACGATGCCGGCTTTGGATTGCAACATGCGCCATGCCTTGCGGCGCTCGACGCAGAACATGACTAACTGACGGCTGAGCGCGTAGGTTGTGGTTTTGCCGCCATCCTCCACTTCGATGGTTACACCGAAGTCGGGGATGAAGGAGCGGTGCGCGGGGTTCAGATAGTAGCGGTAGACAATATCCTGTTGCGTGATGCGCACCAGCATGTTGTCGAGCGAAACCAGTTTGGCGGCCGCATCGGGCTTGATCTTCTTGAGGTGGTTGCGGAAACGGGCTTCCGTGGTGCACCAGTGCGCGACGGTGTACCGCCTGGTTTTGCCGGTGACCTTGTCCTTGGGCTCGTACCAGTCGAGATCCACGTTGGGATTGCCCTTGATGTCGAGGGCCTCCTGGTAGGTTTCGCCGAGACGGGGGTTGAAGACAAACTCCGGCACGCCGCGCGAGTCGCGTACGCGCTGCGCCTGGTGCAGAGCCATATCATCGGCCACGCCGTGCTCGGGCTGGCAGGTGGTGAAGGCCTGCAGGAACATGGTGCCGCGGTACTCGATGCCATCGAGAATGGCGCGGTAGAGCTTGGGGGCGTTGGCCATGGAGACCTGCGCGACGAAGGGCGATCCGTGGCCGGCGAGGAAGGTTTCAGCCACCGTCTTCTTCTCGGTGTTCTTGCCCTGCGTGGCCGCGCCATAGACGTTCATGTCGCCGCCGCCGAGCATAGGCGTCGAGTCGGAGTTCTGCCCGCCGGTGTTTGAATACACCTGCGTGTCGAGCATGAGCACCTTGACGTTGGGGCGATTCTGGAGGATCACCTTCGACGTGTTCTGGTAGCCGATGTCGCCGATGCCGCCGTCGCCACCGACGACCCAGACCTTGGGCAGTTCGACGATCTCCTGGTCGGTCATCAGAGCGTCAGTGAAGTGGCTGAGGTGGTAGTACTGCTCTTCGTCGATGGCATTCGCCGCGCCGCTGAGCACGATGTCCGCCAAGCGCTCGGGGACTACCGAACGGCGAGCGTGATCGACGATGAAGCTTTCGCCCATGAGCCAGCCGATGGTGACGCCGTCCTGGAAGAGCGAGTTCATCCACGGATAGGGATGCGGGTTGTTGGGCGCCGAGGAGCCGTAGACGGTGTTGCAGCCGGTGTGCGCGGCCATGGCCATGACGCTCATGCCGTTGGCGTGGCGGCCATCGACCGCTTGCAGGTTTTTGTGGTTGAAGGCCTCGGTGAGCAGCACGGCTGCAATGGCCTCAATGAGCTGCGCATCGGTGATTTCGCCATGCTCGGCTTCGTGGGCCGCAATGCGGGCCTTGGTGTCCTTTACATCCTCGCCGCCGAGGCCGAGGATGAGGTGCGCGATGGCCTGCTTGAGCAGTGCGTACTCGGCTGGATTCGACGCCTTGAGCGCTGCCAGACGGGCGACGCCGTTCTTTTCGAGATCGCCGGCCTTGGCCAGGAAGCGATCGCTCTTGGCATGGAAGACGGGGCGCATGTAAGCCTCAGTGACGGCAGCGATGGAGCGCAGCACGCTCTTTTCGCCGCAGCCGGCGCAGGCGCCGTCACCCGATACGAAGGCGTCGTAGTTGGAGCGCACCATGAGCATGTTGCGCAAGGTGGCGGTTTTCGAGTCGGCCGGGTTGGCGTTGTTGTAGAAGCCGAGGAACTTTTGCGCCGTGTCGGGCAGCAGATCGAGGAAGCCTGTGCCGGACTCGTGCTCGGCGTTAATGTCCTCGGTCTCGGGAACCATCTTGAGAGCTTCGTGATCGCCGCAAGCAGTGACGCAAGCCGCGCAGCCCTTGCAGAGATCGCTGACAAAGATGGAGAAGATGCCGCCCGTGCCGGGAGCCTTGCGCTCGGGCGAGGAAAAGATGGCGTTGACCTTCTGATAAGCCATCGGCACCTTGGCAATAACGCCCAGGAACTGTGCCTTGGCCGTGGCGGAAAGTCCAGCGGAAGCCTCCGTCACTTCGCCCAAAATCTTGGGCAGCGGCGTGCCGGTTTTGATCTCGGCCAACATGCGGGTGCGGGTCTGCTTTTCAATCTCCGGCAGCGCGGCCACGAGGGCCTTGCGGTCAGCGGCATCGCCCACATAGTAGTTGATGGCGGTCGAGAGCAGCGTGCTGAGATCCTGCGAGGTGTTGGGCAGGGCGGTATCCGGGCAGACCGAGATGCACTCCATGCACTGCGTGCAGTTCTCGGCGATGTAGAGCGGCGTCTCGCGGCGGGCAACGTACTTGGAGGCCGTGTCGCCGGTAGCGGCGGCGATCATGCCCATGGCCGCGAGCGGCGTGGAGGGCTGATCGTAACCGAAGCCGGCGCGGAACTCCTTGTCGAAGTAAGCGATGCTGTCGATGGGCGTGCGCTTGGTCTGATCCTTGGGGAAAGGCGTGGAACGGCAGCCGGCGCCGCAGGAGCCGCCGGCGGTGGCCAGTTCCAGAATCGGGAGCAGCGCGGGGCTGCGCAAGGAGGAGCGGTCGGCAGCGGAGAGCTCGCCGATGACAATCTCCTTCACCTGCTCAAAGCCCTGCGTCATAACTTCCATGTTCGACTGCACAACGGCGTCGCCGAACTTGCCGAACTTCTTGACGTACTGCTTCATCACCACGTCGCGATACTGCTCGGGGGTGATGCCGAACTCCTGCAACAGGGGGCTAACCGCGAAGAAGCCGCCCAGGAAAGCGTTGCCCTGCATGCGGAGCTGAAGGTCGCCGCGATCGGTGGCCTTTTTGGCAATGGCGAAGCCGGGCAGGGTGTAGACGCGAATCTTCTTTTCGATAATCTGCTTGCGGGCCCAGATGGGCAACTGCTCCCAGGCCCGCTCGCCTTCCTGATCGGACTCCCACAGGAATGCGCCGCCCTCGGCCATGCCGTCCAGCGGATTGCAGTGCGTAAATGCCTTGGGGTCGCAACAGAGCACCACGTTGACATGGCGCAGATCGCAGTTGACGCGGATACGATCCTTGGCGGCCACCATGAAGTAGCTGGTGGGCGCGCCCTTCTTCTCGGAACCGTACTTGGGGTTGGCCGAGACGTGAATGACTTCCTTGGGATTGCCCAGTTCGTCGCGCTCGCCGTCGCGCTCGAAGATGAGGTCGTTCAGATCGCCGAGGATGGCGCCGAGGTTTTTGCCGGTGGTGATAGCGCCCCAGCCGCCGATGGAGTGGAAGCGCACGGCCACTGCGCCGGCGGGCAACAGCGAAGGCGTTTCTTCTGCAACCACCGCATAGGGATGGTCGATGCCGAGCACGAAGAACGATTCGTTGTCCGCAGCCGTTTTGCCGTCTTTGCGGGCGCGGCCTGCGGTTGCGTACTCATATGCGCCGATGATGTGCTCGGGGCGGAAGTCGCGCGAGCCAAGGCCGTAGGTTGCGCCGAAGATGCGCGGCGTCTCAGCCAGCGACACCTTGGGCAAGCCCTCAACGCCTTGCAGAGCCTTCGAGAAGGCGGTGCGGATGTCGCGGCCGA
>Ga0302270_10002208_pt1 | contig 19169 bp, 13 predicted proteins | sample III_Bog_E2_3_FD_198773 | JGI IMG/M metagenome (GOLD analysis project Ga0302270, IMG submission 198773) | Peat permafrost microbial communities from Stordalen Mire near Abisko, Sweden - III_Bog_E2_3 | ecosystem: Environmental > Terrestrial > Soil > Wetlands > Peat | place: Sweden: Abisko... | reverse complement strand
CGATGAAAAGCCGCTGGCCGCTGCGCTGCGCGAATTTGAAGAGGAGACGGGGTTTGGAGAGGTTGGCCGCCTGCCGGAGAGCGCGTTCAAGGCACTCGGCTCCATTCGCCAGATTGGCGGCAAGGTGGTTACGGCGTGGGCCGTTGAGTTCGATGTGGACGCGAGCAAAGTTATCAGCAATTTCTGCGAGATCGAGTGGCCTCCACGCACCTGCCGGCGCATCAGTATCCCGGAAGTCGACCGCGCGGCTTGGTTTCACATGCCCGAGGCGCGCAACCGCATTTTCGCAGCGCAGCAGCCGTTCCTCGACCGGCTCATCGATTTGCTCGCCGGCCGGATTTAGCCTTAGACTTCGCGGTCAGAATCAACCCGGCGTTCATCGCCTCCGTGACCGCCTTGAATTACCATGTCAATGCAATTGAAGCCGGAGATTGGCCGGGCGGCAAAACGTCGCGATCTTCTCAGAATCCGCAACTTCATTCAATTTTCCGCATCCCAACAAGAGGGAGATAGACAATGTCGTCGTCAGCAGCCGAAGGAACCCCCAGCCCCGAGATCGAGTCTCAGGCGATCAAGCCTTTAACGGAGCTCAAATCGTGGGCCGCGCTAACGTCCCATGCTGAAACCATGCGCAAAGTTCACCTGCGCACGCTGTTTGCCGACGATGCGGCGCGGGGTGAGAAATTTACCACCGAGGCGGCGGGGCTGTTTCTCGACTACAGCAAGAACCGCATTACGCCTGAGACGATTGAACTGCTGCTCGAACTGGCAAATGAATCAGGTCTGGCCGAGCGCATTGCGGCCATGTTCCGTGGCGACAAGATCAACATTACCGAGAAGCGCGCCGTTCTGCACACTGCCCTGCGCGCGCCCAAGGATGCGGTAATCCTGGTCGATGGCGAAAATGTTGTGCCCGGCGTGCACGCAGTACTGGACAAGATGGCCGCGTTCGCCGACAAGGTGCGCAGCGGCGAGTGGAAGGGGCACACCGGCAAGCGCATACGCAACGTGGTCAACATTGGCATCGGCGGCTCTGACCTGGGGCCGGTGATGGCTTATGAGGCGCTGCGACACTACTCAGACCGGTCGATGACTTTCCGCTTTGACTCGAACGTGGACAGCACCGACTTTGCCGAGTCGGTCGAGGGCCTGGGCGCGGAAGAGACGCTGTTTATCATCTCGTCAAAAACATTCACCACGCTCGAGACCATGACCAACGCGCATACCGCGCGCGATTGGGCGCTTAAGGGCCTGGGCGGCGATGAATCGGCGGTCGCCAAGCACTTTGTTGCGGTGTCAACCAATGCCGGCGAGGTGAGCAAATTCGGCATCGACACGGCTAACATGTTCGGCTTCTGGGATTGGGTGGGCGGCCGCTACTCCATGGATTCGGCGATTGGTTTGTCCACCATGATCGCAGTTGGACCTGACAACTTCAATGCGATGCTGGCCGGCTTCCACGAAATCGACGAGCATTTTCGCACGGCACCATTCGAGAAGAATCTACCGGTGCTGCTGGGATTGTTGACCGTGTGGTACATCAACTTTTTTGGCGCGAATACGGTCGCAATTCTGCCCTATGAGCAGTACCTCAAGCGCTTCCCTGCTTATCTGCAACAGCTCACGATGGAGAGCAACGGCAAACACGTGACGCTCGAAGGAGCGCGCGTGGATTACGAGACCTGCCCCATCTACTGGGGTGAGCCCGGCACCAACGGCCAGCATTCGTTCTACCAGTTGATCCACCAGGGCACGCGGCTGATTCCGTGCGACTTTATCGCCTTTGCAAAATCGCTGAACCCGCTGGGAGAGCACCACGATATTCTGCTTGCCAATGTATTTGCGCAGGCTGAGGCGCTGGCTTTTGGCAAAACTCCTGACCAGGTGCGTGCCGAGGGAACAGCGGAGTGGCTGGTGCCGCATCGCGTGTTTGAGGGCAATCGTCCGTCGAACGTGATTCTGGCTGAAGAGTTGACACCTGAGGTGCTGGGCAAGCTGGTGGCACTTTACGAGCACAGCGTGTTTGTGCAGGGAACCATCTGGCGGGTGAACTCGTTTGACCAGTGGGGCGTGGAGTTGGGCAAGGCGCTTGCGCAGAAGATCATTCCCGAACTTGAGGGCGAAGCCGAGCCCTCGCTGAAGCATGACAGCTCGACAAACAATTTGATTCGGCGTTATCGCAAGACAAAAGCGTAAGTAGAACCTCACTCGTAGGAGTTCCCCATGGCCCCGCGCGGATATGATCGCCCCCTCTACATTCTTCCTTTCGATCACCGTGGCTCGTTTGAGACCGGCATGTTTGGCTGGCATGGCGACCTCAACGACGAGCAGACGGCAAAGATCGCCGAAGCCAAGCGTGTGATCTACGACGGCTTTCGCGCCGCGCTTGCGGGCGGACTGCCCAAGGTACACGCGGGTCTGCTGACCGACGAGCAATTTGGCGCGTCGATTTTGATTGATGCCGCGGCCGAGGGCTACATCACGGCCTGCCCCGCCGAAAAAAGCGGTCAGGATGAATTTGACTTCCAATACGGCGATGATTTTGCTCCGCATATTGAGAAGTTTCATCCGACGTTTTCGAAGGTGCTGGTGCGTTATAACCCGGGCGGAGATGCTGATCTAAATCGCGAGCAGGCTGGGCGGCTGAAGAGACTTTCAGACTATTTGATTGGCGCCAATCGCAGCCTGTTCATGTTTGAACTGCTGGTGCCGGCTGAGAAATCGCAGCTTGCGCAGGTGAATGGGGACAAGACCCGTTACGATCTCGAGCTGCGGCCGGGCCTGATGGTTGAAGCGCTCCGCGAACTGCAGGATGCGGGCGTTGAGCCTGATGTGTGGAAGATTGAAGGGCTCGACCGTCGCGAGGATTGTGAAGCGATTGTCGCCGTTGCACGCCGCGGCGGGCGCGATAAGGTGGGCTGCATCATTCTCGGGCGCGGAGAGAATGACGCCAAGGTGCGCGAGTGGCTTTCGACGGCGGCCGCGGTCCCGGGCTTCATCGGCTTCGCGGTTGGCCGCACCGATTTCTGGGATCCGCTGGTTGCTTGGCGCGACGGCAATGAGAGCCGCGAGCAAGCGGTTGAGCAGATTGCGGCGCGCTATCGGGAATTCACTGAGCTGTTTGAATCCGCGCGTAACAACTAAACTTCTTTATTTCAATCATCTCGGCCGTCTGTTACTCTGTCCGGGCGGGATCCCCCCTTTGCCTCAGCTTCACCTCCGCTCAGATATTCCGCTCCCGAGGGTTGCTAGCTTCGTCTCGATTCAGCCGTCGCGTGTTTCCACATCGGAGGGTTACCCTTGACCTCAGCAGGTTCTGCGTTGCGTTTTAGATGGCTGTTTCTGCCGACCGCTCTCATGTTGACTTTGCTGATGCTCCCCTGCGCAATGGGAGCGCCGCGGACACACGCGCCGAAGGCCCCCGCAACTACACCATCAATCACGGTGAAAGGCACTATCGGCGACTCAGTTATGGTTCTCAACGGGCCATGGAAGTTTCACCCCGGCGACGATGCCGCCTTTGCAGCGCCTGAATTCGACGACTCAAGTTGGGTCAACCAGGATCTGACAGTGCCTGCCGGCTCCTACGACCCCGTCACCGGCTCCAGCGGGTTTGTGCCCGGCTGGACGAGCCACGGTTTTCCAAAGTTGACTGGCTTCGCATGGTACCGGCTGCGTGTGCAGGCCCAGGTTGATGGCGCCGATGCCGATGCAAAGCGCCTGGCCATCACCATGCCGATCGACTTCGACGACGCCTATCAGGTCTACGTAGACGGCCAGTTGCTGGGCCAGTTTGGCGATTTCAGCTCGAACCACGTCGCCTACTATAACGCGCAGCCGCTCTCATTCCTGTTGCCCGCCGATGCTTCAAAACATCCCATCGTCATCGCCATCCGTTTTTGGATGGCTCCGAGCACTCCCATGACCAGCGAGGATGCGGGGGGTTTGCATGGCCCGCTGATTCTCGGAGACTCTTCGGCCACCGACTCAGTGTTGCGGCTTGAGTGGGACGCTGTGAACCGCACGCAAGTGGGACCGCTGGTTACATCCGTGGCTATGGCCTTGTCTGCGTTGATCGGCTTCATCTTTTATTCGCTCGATCGCGATGAGGCTGCCTATTTCTGGTTGGGCGCGGCTTCACTGGCCAGCTTCGCGGCCAGGCTTTCTGTCCTGCTGGGCTATTACTTCGCGATCATTCCCAAGGTCGCGGAGATTCTCTTGCAGGATGTTATTGTCGCGCCTCTCACACTGGGGATGTGGGCACTTTTCTGGGCTTACTGGTTCGATCTCGCCGGAATGAAGAGTTTTGTGCGCTCCACCTGGGCCCTCATCATTCTCACCATTGCGGTCATGGCCACTGTGCGGCCTCCTCTTTACGGAACCCTCGTTCCTTTAACCGCATCTTCGTGGCTGGTGCCCCTGGCGCTCTTTCTCCGCATGATGCTGGGCGCGCTACTTTTGTGGGTTGCCTTCAAAGGTCTGCGCAAACAAGGCGCCAGCGGCTGGTTGGCACTTTTTCCGATTCTTCTTACTGTCGTAGGCGCCTATCAGGAAGACCTTGGCGTTGTGCATGTGCACACGATTTTGCGCCTCGGCGGCTTGACCTTCGGCCTGGGCATTGTCTCCGACCTGCTGATGCTGGCCATCATCTCAATCCTCATGATGCAACGATTCATGCGCAGCCAGCGCGAGAGCGTTTCACTCCGCATTGAGATTGAACAGGCTCGCCTTGTGCAGCAACTGCTTATTCCCCACGCCACACCCACGTTTCCCGGCTTTACAGTGGAGAGCGTTTATCGCCCTGCCCAGCACGTCGGCGGAGATTTCTTCCTGTTTCTCAAGACTCAAAACGGAGGCGTGCTGGCTATCATCGGCGATGTAAGCGGAAAAGGCACCCCTGCCGCCATGATGGTGGCACTTATCGTCGGCACCGTGCGTACCCTCGCTCATTACCTCCAGCAGCCCGCTGAGATTCTTGCCGCATTGAATAACCGGATGGTGGGCCGCAGTCAGGGCGGCTTCACTACCTGTCTCGTACTCCGCGCCGACCCCGATGGAACAGTAACCGTTGCCAATGCCGGACATATCGCGCCCTATGTGCAGGGCCAGGAGGTAGGGATCGACAATGGGTTGCCGCTCGGCCTCACCCCGGAGATCACGTATCCGGAAACCACTTTCAAGATGGTGGGTGGCGAGCAGATCACCATGATTACTGACGGCGTGGTTGAAGCGCGAAACCTGAATGGCGAGCTCTTCGGCTTCGATCGCACCGCGGGCATCGCACTTGAATCTGCAGAGACAATTGTTCGCGCCGCTCAAAGATTCGGACAGGAAGATGACATCACGGTATTGACGGTGACCAGATTATTGACCCGGAGAACCTGACGGCCTGTGCGACTACGCAGACTACAACTCCCGATCCGGCAGTCTACAATTATTTTGCTTTTCAGCGCGGCGTTAAATCGCGTCTGAAATGCTGCAGTGATTCTCATATTCCTTTCGCCCGCCGGAGGGCCCGTCTCGCATGAAGAAAACCGTTCCCATTTTGCTGCTGTTCTGCGCCTTGCTCAGTTCGTTGCCTATTAGAGCCCAGGTGAAGATGACCCATGACCAAATCCTCTTTTATACGCAGGATTGGAAGGGCGATCGCTTCGCAGACGGCCGGCCCAAGCTGCCTGACTCGCTGCTGAAGCGCGCAGTCGACATGACCATTGAAGATGTGTGGGAGTTTTTGCGCGACTACGGATATCGCAACCAGTACGAAGGCGGATGGCAGGCGCTGCATATTGATAAGCCATTCGCGGGCCGCGCGCTTACCGCGCAATACATGCCTACGCGGCCTGATATGCGTCGCGCAATTATTGCCGAAGGCAAAGCTGAGGGCCGGACCGGAGACACCAATAGCTGGCCCATCGCCGAGTTGCAGGATGGCGACGTTTACGTTGCCGATGGGTTTGGAAAAATCATCGAGGGCACGCTCATCGGTTCGAATCTGGGCAACGCTGTGGCCGCGCACACCCACACAGGATTTGTTTTCGACGCGGGCATTCGCGACCAGGAAGAAAATCGAGAGATTCCCAACTTCAACGGCTTCTATCGCGGCTACGACCCTTCGGCCTGGGCCGATATGGAATTGACCGGCATCAATGTGCCGCTGCGCATTGGCCGCGCCGTTGTGCTGCCGGGCGACCTGGTGCTGGCCAAGCCGGAGGGCGTGCTGTTTATCCCCGCAGTGCTGGCTGAAGATGCAATCAGCCACGCCGAGTTTACCGCGCTCACTGACGACTACAATTTCGAGCTTAATAAGAAGGGCGTAAACGGCGCGCAGTTTGAGGGTGGATGGAACCCGGCCAAGTACGACGCCTTTGCGCAATGGATCGATGCGCACCCCGAAAAACTGAAAATGCCTCGCAGTGAGTTTGACGCGCTGCTGGCCAAAGCTAAAGCAAGAGGCGACCACTGACGCCGGTTGAATACGTGAGGCACGGCGCCGAATATTTTGCGCCCACGCCACAGTGGGACGATGCGCTGTTCAGCTGAGCGAGGGAGCAGAACTAGCGTTCGGCCGGCACAGCCAGCTTTGACAATACCGGAGTCGCGAAGTAGCGCCTCTGGAAGTAGAGAGCCAGGCTTACAAGCGCGATCATCACGGGCACTTCAACCAGCGGCCCGATGACGGCTGCGAATGCCGCACCCGAATTGATGCCGAATACTGAGACCGCGACGGCGATCGCCAATTCGAAGTTGTTTGAAGCAGCCGTGAATGCGAGGGTGGTTGTCTTGGAATAGTCCGCGCCAAGCTTGCGGCCCATATAGAACGACACCAGGAACATGACGACGAAGTAAATCAGGAGCGGAACAGCGATCCTGAGAACGTCAAGAGGCAGGCGCACGATGTAATTGCCCTTGAGAGAAAACATCACGACGATGGTGAAGAGCAGAGCGATGAGGGTCATCGGGGAAACGCGCGGCACGAAGCTCCGGTCGTACCATTCGCGTCCCTTCGCCCGGACCAGGACCGAGCGAGTGAGAAAGCCGGCAATGAACGGGATGCCCAGATAAATGAAGACGCTCTTTGCGATCTCGCCGATGGAGACATTCACCACGACGCCGCGCAGGCCGAACCAGCCAGGCAGCACGGTTATAAATACCCAGGCATACACGGAGTAGAAAAGGACCTGAAACAACGAGTTGAAGGCCACCAGGCCGGCTGCATATTGGGTGTCGCCCCTGGCCAGTTCATTCCACACAATCACCATGGCTATGCAGCGTGCGAGCCCGATCATGATGAGGCCGGCCATGTATTCCGGGTAGCCGCGCAAGAATACGATTGCCAGCACGAACATGAGGATTGGTCCGATAACCCAGTTCTGAATGAGCGAGAGGCCCAGTACCCGCTTGTTGCGGAATACCAGGTGGAGCTCTTCAAAACGGACCCGCGTGAACGGCGGGTACATCATCAGAATCAACCCCACCGCGATCGGCACTGACGTTGTGCCGATGCTGAAGCGGTTCAAGAACGGCACGACTCCGGGGGCAAGCCAACCGAGAGCCACGCCGATAGCCATGGCGGCAAAGATCCACCCGGTTAGATAGCGATCCAGAAAGGACAACCGACTAGTCTTCAATTTTGCCTCCTAGGATTGGCCAATCTCGTCGATCTCATGCTTGATGGCGAGTTCATCCAGGGTGCTCAAGGGCAGCGAGAGAAAAAGCCCGATTCTGCGGTCGAGCACGGTGAAGGCATCACGAAATGCGCGTGCGATTTCTTCGGGTGTTCCCTTTACGGCTGCGGGATCGGGAATGCCCCAATGCGCGGTCATGGGCTGGCCGGGCCAGTAAGGGCATGTTTCATTTGCTGCGTTGTCGCACACTGTAAACACGAAGTCGAGCTTTGGCGCTCCCGGCTCTGCGAACTCATCCCACGATTTGCTGCGCAGGCCGGCGGTGGAGATTCCCGCCGACTCTATCTGGGTAAGCGCTTCGGGCCGCGGCTGCCCCGATGGATGGCTTCCCGCGCTGTATGCCGTGAACGTGCCCTTGCCCTTGCGGTTCAGGATTGCCTCGGCCATGATCGATCGCGCCGAGTTGCCGGTGCATAGAAACAGAACATTGTAGTGATCAGCCATTGCTTATCCATTTACGTCGGCCAAAGCAGGCGCGCAGCACGACGGGCCACAGCACGACTGCGCTTGGGGCTTGCTGGCGCGGATGAAGCCGCTGAAGAATTTTCCATTTACCTGGGGAGCGATGGCGTCCACATCCACTCCAGCTTCGGTCAAAAAGTGGCGCGCATCTTCAACGTTGTACTCGCGCGTCGGCTCGATTGAAATGTTCTCGAATCCCGCCGCTTTAAGCTCTGCAATGTACTCGCTCTCATCGAGCGCCCCGGCTATGCAACCCACCCACAACAGCATGCTTGTGCGCACCGCTTCTGGCACGTTGCCGCGCACTACAACATCGGAAACGGCGAAACGGCCGCTGGGCTTTAATACGCGGAAGGCTTCGCGCAGCACGCGGTCCTTATCGGCCGAGAGGTTGATTACGCAATTCGAAATGATGACATCCACTGAGCTCTCAGGCAGCGGAATGCTTTCGATTTCGCCTCTGAGAAATTCGACATTCGTTACGCCTGCCTGCCGCTGGTTTTCGCGTGCCAGCGCCAGCATGTCGTCGGTCATGTCGAGTCCGTAGGCCTTCCCGGTTGGCCCAACTCTCTGCGCCGAGAGCAGTACGTCGATTCCGCCGCCTGAGCCGAGATCGAGAACTGTTTCTCCCGGCCTGAGGTCAATGAGCGCCGTAGGGTTTCCGCATCCGAGAGAAGCCCGTACCGCTTTGTCGGGGATGAGTCCCATTTCATCGGAACTGTAGAGATTTGTGGTGATCGGGTCGCAGCAGCGAAGGCCCGGATCGCAGCAGGCCTGGACGCTACCCGATTCTGAGACCGCGCGCGCCGCGCTTCCGTACTTTTCCTTTACCTGGTCTTGCACGTTGATTGTCGATTCCATTTCCATCTCCTCAATGCATATGCTTAAGCGAATGTATTCTCCGCTGGACATATCTGTCAAGGCGTATATTATCGAGATGTGGACCGATCTCCGAAAGGCTACGACCTTGCGCTGCTGTTTGCCGCGCTCAGTGACCGCACCCGGCTCAGGCTGCTGAACCTGATGGACGGCCGGGAGGTGTGCGTCTGCTATTTCGTTGAGATTCTGGGCCAGAGCCAGCCCAAGATTTCGCGCCACCTGGCTTACCTGCGGCGCGCGCACATTGCGGCCGCCCGGCGCGACGGCAAATGGATGCACTACAAAATCGCGGTGCCGCCCAGTTCCGGCGCGGCGAAGATTCTTCGCGAGACTTTGGCTGCTCTCAGAAACGACAAAGCTATGCAGGCCGACCTGGCACGATTGAACCGGGCCTGTTGCGCACCGCAGCGGGTCTACCTGCTCGAAGGCGCGCCCGTGCCGGCCCGCGTTGACGCGCTCAGTAATCCATAAGGCTGAACCATAACGACTGAAGACATCTCCGGCCTCCTGTCAGCGGCGCGGACTGTTAACATTCTTCAGATAAAGTACATTGGCTTCCCAAAAAGTTGGAGGTACGGCGTGAGTTCGAAATGGGCTCTTCTTTTCTCCTGCAGGTCGATTCTTCTGGCTGTTCTTTTCATTCCTTCGGTTCTCTTCAATCCTGTTGCATCGGCGCAGTCCGGCCTTGTCAAGGGCACCATTGGCGATGCGGTGCTGGTTCTCACCGGGCCCTGGAAATTCCATCCTGGCGACAATTTGGCATGGGCCAGCCCGGCTTATGACGACTCGGCCTGGGGCACGCAGAGTCTGACCCCACCGCCGGGCTCATACGACCCAGTCACCGGCTCCAGCGGCTTTGTGCCTGGTTGGACCGCAAACGGATTTCCAAATCTCGCGGGCTACGGCTGGTACAGGCTGCGCGTCGATTTGCAGACAGTGGGCGCCAAGGCCGGAAATCCCGAACTGGCGCTGGGAATGCCATTGAACTTCGATGACGCATACCAGGTCTACATCAATGGCCAAAAGGTAGGGGAGTTCGGCGGGTTCGATTCGAATCCTGTAGTTTTCTACAACTCTCAGCCGGTTTCGTATGCGTTGCCGGCCGGCACCGGGAACGGAGTGATCACCATCGCCATTCGATTGTGGATGGATACCGCAACTCCGCTGATGAGCCAGGATGCCGGAGGATTGCATGGTCCGCCGCTTCTGGGAGAAGCCGCTGCCACCGACGCCATGCTTCGGCTCGAATGGGACGCTGTTAACAGGACACAAGTCGGCAACCTGATGTCGGCAACGCTCATGCTGCTGGCCGCTGTACTTGGATTCACCCTTTATTGGCTCGATCGCCAGGAGCCCGCTTACCTTTGGCTCAGCCTCGCCTGCGTCTCGGTTTTCTTGGCGAGGGCCTCGGTCATCACCGGCTATTACTCCATGTTTCAGTCCATGGTGTTTGAAACGGTGGTGCAGGATATCTTTCTGGCGCCATTGGCGCTGGCACTATGGGCCCTTTTCTGGGCCTATTGGTTCAAGCTCGACAATATGCGCCGCATCGCTCGCATCACCTGGACCCTTACCGGAGTGCTAATGGTAGGCATGTCGCTGGTTCGGGCGCCCCTCTTTGGAAGGGTGATTCCCCCTTCAGCTGCAACCTGGCTGGTGCCGCTTTCACTGGTTCTCAAACTGTCGCTCGGCGCGCTGCTGCTTTGGATCACGTTTCGCGGCATCCATAAACGGACTTCGGACGGCTGGCTGGCTCTCGCGCCCATCAGCCTCGCAATCATCTGGGCATACCAGGAAGAGCTTTCCGTTCTCCACGTGCAAGTGATCTTCCGCATGTTTGGCTTGACGATCTCGCTTGGAGTGGTTGCAAACTTCCTGATGCTGGCCATCATCTCCATTCTCATGATGCGGCGCTTCATCCGCGACCAGCGTGAGAGCGTGAAGCTGCGGCTTGAAATAGAGCAGGCGCGCCAGGTGCAGCTTGTTCTGATCCCCGATGCGAATCCCGTGGTCCCGGGCTTCGCGGTAAACAGCGAATACCAGCCAGCCCAGCAGGTGGGCGGCGACTTTTTCCAGATCATTCCCCTGGCGAACGGCGGGGTGCTGGCGGTGATTGGCGACGTAAGTGGCAAGGGCACGCCCGCGGCCATGACCGTGAGCCTGCTGGTGGGAACTTTGAGGACGCTCGCGCATTACACGCAGAGCCCCAACGAAATTCTCGCTTCGCTGAATGACCGCATGTGGGGTCGCAGCCAGGGCGGATTTACTACCTGCCTGGTTTTACGCGCCGATCGAGATGGGACCGTGACCGTGGCAGACGCCGGCCACCTTGCGCCCTATCTTGCGGGAAAAGAAGTTTCAGTCGAGCCCGGGCTGCCGCTGGGTCTCAACGTGGGATCGACTTACAAGGAGTCAATCTTCAGGCTGGCAGAGGGCGAGCAGCTAACCTTGCTGACCGATGGAGTGGCTGAGGCGCGCAACGGTTCCGGGGAACTGTTTGGCTTCGATCGCACGGCAGCGATTGCATCTCAGTCGGCGGAATCGATTATGCGCGCGGCCCGGGAGTTCGGACAGGAAGACGATATTACTGTGTTGACCCTGATGCGGCTGGCGGCGGCTTAGAGTCTGGCATGCTCACAGTATGTCCGGCTTGCCGCCCCATACCGAGGGGTGAACGTCTTTCACCGATTGCGAGAAGATCCACAGATGGCCGGCAATATCGACAGCCGTGTATTGCCGCTCGCCATAGGGATAGGTAGCCGGGGCCTGCGTAACACGCGCGCCGTGTTCGCGGGCGCAGATGCAGTGTGCGTCGGCATTTTCAATGCGCACCATTACCGAGTGCCCGATGCCCAGAGGCGCGTTCTCTTCCTCGGGACGCTTTTCACGCAGAATTACAGCCCCATCGCCAATGTTGAGCTGAACACGATGGTTGCCGACGGTAAGGCGCACCGTGAAACCGAATGCCTCGCACAGCCACTTTGCCGCCTTTATCACGTCGGGATAGGCCAGCACGGGAATGACTGAGGCCTTCGGAATCGACCGGTTCGAGGGCATTCTTTCTCCTTAAAGCTTTTCGAATGCAAAAATCATCAGCGTGCTGGCCCGTTCGTGTTCGAAGGGGAATTAGGGGACTTGTTTATACGGGTTTGAAACGTTCATACGAGAATAATGCGGCTATGCCGCTGCCTCCAACCTGCAATTGCAAGTACCCTTGAAATACTCGCACGGATGGGGTGGCCAAGCTTGCAATTTCGAGCGGCCTTTGAGATATCGAAACATTGATAGAGCCAGGTGTTTCTAGCCTGCGCTATACTTGCCGCAGCCTGGATGAGGAGTTTCCCCGATTGGCAACAATCTATCCTAACCAGCTGGGCCCAAATGGGATAGCGCCGCACAGGCGCCCTCAGCCACCTTTCGCCGTCTGCTTGATTTCGACCGCTGCATTGCTTGGCGCGGCGGTGGGCTGCCATACTGCGCGGCCAGCCACGGCCACAGCAAATGGCTCGCAGCATCTAGATTTCAACCAGGATGTGCAACCGATTCTGGCAGCCAACTGCTTTAGTTGCCATGGGCCTGACCCGGAGATGCGCAAGGCGGGGCTGCGGCTCGACCTTGAGGAGTCGGCATTTCGCAAGCGGCCCGGCCATCCCGATGCGATTGTTCCGGGACATCCTGAGCAGAGCGAACTGATCAAGCGCATCGAATCAAAAGATTCGCATCACCTGATGCCGCAATCGTCGCAGGGCGAGGCCAAGCCGATGAAGGCCGCGGACATTGCGGTGTTGCGTGAATGGGTCAGGGAAGGCGCGGTCTATCGGCCGCATTGGGCCTTTGAGAAGCCTTCACGGCCCACGCTGCCGGCTTTGCCGCAACAGGCAAGTGCACAACCAGATGGATGGGCCAAAGATCCGATCGACGCGTTTGTTCTGGCGCGTATGAAGAAGGAAGGACTGCATTCCTCGCCCGAGGCTGACAAGCACACACTGATTCGCCGCGTGACGCTCGATTTGACCGGATTGCTGCCTACGCCGGCTGAATTGAAAACGTTTGACAATGACCGCTCGCCGCAAGCCTACGAGCATCTTGTCGACGGTCTGCTGGCGAAGCCGGCATATGGCGAAGCGCGGGCGCGCTATTGGATGGACTACGCGCGTTATGCCGATACATATGGCCTGCATTACGACAACAGCCGCGACATCTGGCCTTATCGCGATTATGTGATTCGCTCGTTCAACTCGAATAAGCCATTCGATCAGTTTGCAATGGAACAGATTGCCGGCGACTTGATGCCTGCCAAGAATCTCGATCCGTTGATTGCCAGCGGCTATGTGCGGCTGGGAGTGAGCAGCAACGAGGGCGGAACGATTCCTGAAGAGTTGCGCGTAAACATTGCGCGTGAGCGGACCGAGGCGTTCGGCGCCGCGTTCATGGGGCTCACGGTTGGGTGCGCGGTTTGCCACGACCACAAATACGATCCGACCACGCAGAAAGATTTCTATGCGCTGAGCGCTTTCTTCAACAATCTTGAAGAGAGGCCTTTCAACAACGATCGCCCGGTGTGGGAGCCCATGGCGCGCGTTCCAAAGCCTCAGAATGTTGAAACCTACAACCGCGTGCTGGCCCAGCGGTCTGAATTGGCCGAGCGCGTGCGGGCACTGCGACTCAACGAACAAGCGCTGGTGGAGCGGTGGATTCGTTCGCAAAAGGATGCGCCTCAGCCGGTTTCAACGGACAAGCTTGAGTTGCGCCTGCGCCTGGACGAGGGCGGCGGCGAGGCGTTGAAGAACAGCGCGCCGCATGCGCAGACTGCGAGTTTCCCGATCGGCAAGATGAAGCCACAATGGGGCGAGACAACCTGGCTGTGGCCTGACATGCGCACGGAGACGAGCACGCACATCGTGCTGGGTCAAACTGGAAATTATGAGTGGAACCAGGCTTTCTCTTCTGGCGGATGGTTCATGGTGCGCTCCGCGCCGAACTATCACCTCGACAATGAGAAAGGTGCGCTGCTGGCGAAAATGGATACTACCCAGCACAATCGGGGATGGGATCTTTCGCTCGACAACGGCAACGTGGTCGTCAACCTGGTGAACCAGGGACCGAAGGATCTGCCTAATCCCAAGCCGCCCGCCGAGGCCAAACCGCCCGTCAAATCCAAGCCGGTCGCTGATGCCAAGTTGCCCGCTGCTGCTAAGTCGCCGGCCGATGCCAAACCGACCGCTGCTGCCAAGCCGCCGGCCAAGGACAAAAAGAAAGAGGATCCGAAACCACCTGAGATCAAGGAAGTGTTTCAATATCCCACGCCTTCAGATCTAACCAAACAGGAACTTGCACCGTACAAGCCGAAGGAAGACCCGAAAAAGAAAGCAGAAGAGGCGAAGAAGAAAAAGGAAGAAGAGAAAAAGAAGAAGCCCGATGAGCCGAAAGAAAAAGAACCTGAAGACAAGACTCCGTTTGTCGCGGCGAGGGTAACTACTGCCGAGCCGCTGCCATTGGATGGGCGCTGGCGTCACATCTTTTTTACTTATGACGGCACGGGAAAGGCCGCGGGCATTCACATCTTCGTCGATGGAAAACCGGTTGCCACCAAGGTTGTGTACGACTCGCTGACGCAGTCGACCATCCGCACGCAGGCGCCGATGCAGCTCGGCATGCGCTACCCCGAGGCCAATCCCGCACGCGAGGCGCGCTACCAGGACATTCGCCTGTATGGGCGTTCGCTGACCGCCGACGAAGTGAAGCGCCTTCCGTTTGAAGATTACGTGGCTGAGATTGCGCACAAGCCCACCAATGGGTGGACTCCGGATGAGTGGCACGTCGCATCAGAGTACTACTTCAACAGCGTCGACAAATCGTTCAGGGAAACGGCGGCGCAGATTGAGCAGTTGAATGCGCAGTTGATCAAGCTGTCAGACGGTGGCGATCTGACCATGGTTTCGTGGGAGAAGCCTTCGCTCGCGTATGCGCACATACTCACGCGCGGCGTTTACACGGCGCGCACTGAGAGAGTTGAGGCCAATACGCCGCACTTTCTTCCCGCGCTGCCGGCGGGCGTGCCGCATGATCGCCTGGCGCTGGCAAAGTGGACGGTGAGCCCTGAAAATCCGCTCACCGCGCGGGTTACCGTGAATCGCATGTGGAGTGAGATTTTCGGCGCGGGACTCGTTGAGAGCACTGAAGACTTCGGCATCATGGGGCAGCGGCCTTCAAATCCTGAGCTGCTTGACTGGCTGGCCGTGGAGTTTCGCGAGAGCGGCTGGAACGTGAAGCACATGTACAAGCTGATGGTAATGTCGGCGGCTTATAGACAAAGCGCGAAATCGACACCCGAGCAGATTGCGAAAGATCCAAAAAACCTGCTGCTATCGCGTGGGCCGCGGTTTCGCATGGATGCGGAGATGTTGCGCGATGTGGCGCTCGAATCCAGCGGCCTGCTCGTCAATAAAGTGGGAGGGCCGAGCGTGAAGACCTATCAGCCCGCAAATATATGGGAGCAGATAGGCATTGGCGGAAGCGATACGCTGACTTACGAGCAGCAGCATGGCGACGCGCTCTACCGGCGCAGCATGTACACGTATTGGAAGCGTATGGCGCCGATGCCCGACATGGATGCCTTCGATGCGCCTATGCGCGACGTGGTGTGCACGCGACGGCAGCGAACCGACACTCCCTTGCAGGCGCTGGTGACCATGAACGATGTGCAATGGGTTGAAGCGGCGCGCGCGTTGGCGCAGCGCGTGATTCTTGAGGGCGGTAAGCAGCCTGAACAGCGCCTCGACCTGATGGGAGAGATTCTGCTCTCGCGCGATCCACCGCCCAACATGGCTGCGGTTCTTGAAGGCTCCCTTGCGCAGATGGAGAAGCACTACGAGGCTGATCCCAAGGCCGCGCATGATCTGCTTGATGTCGGCGAGAAGAAGAGCGACTCATCGATTCCTGCGCCCGAGCTGGCCGCGTGGACGATGGTGGCATCGGAGATGCTGAACCTCGACGAAACGGTAACGAAATAGTCGAGACGGTGACAAAGTAGTTGATGGAGGCCGGATGAAACAACATCCCTTGTGTACCGATACCGAGCACGCGACGAATGTGCTCGATCTCGCCATCCCCGCGCAAGTAAAGCAGGATTGGGCCGAGTTGCAGACGCGCAGGCATTTTTTAGGCCGCGCTGGAAAAGTGCTGGGTTGGGCCGCGGCGGCCAGCCTGCTGGGCAATCGCGCTCTGCGCGGCGACAGTTACCCGGCAGCCGGGGCACCGGCCGGCGACTCGCTCAAGTTTCCAAACTTCGCGCCCAGGGCCAAGCGCGCCATCTATCTCTTCATGTCGGGCGGGCCGTCGCAGGTTGACCTTTGGGACTACAAACCGAACCTCGCCGCGCAATATAACAAGGATATGCCGGACTCAGTTCGAGGCACGCAACAGTTGACCGGCATGACCACCGGGCAGGCTCGATTCCCGGTTGCGCCGTCGCATTGGGCGTTCAAGCGCTACGGCGAGAGCGGCACCTGGGTGAGCGACCTGATGCCGAACATGGGGCGGATTGTCGACGATCTCACCATCATCAAATCAACCAACACCGAAGCCATCAATCACGAGCCGGCCATCATGCTGATGAACACCGGCAACATGAATGCGGGCAAGCCCTGCCTGGGCTCATGGCTTGCCTATGGGCTGGGCAGCATGAATGACAATCTGCCCACGTTCATGGTGCTGCAAACCAAGCTCAACACCGCTGAGAACAATCAGCCGGTCTCGTCGCGGTTATGGAGCAGCGGGTTTCTTTCGTCGGAGTACGCCGGTGTGGGTCTGCGCTCGTCGGGCGACCTGGTGCTATACCTCACCGATCCGAATGGAGTGGATCGCGAAGTGCGCCGCAAGATGCTCGATGCCGTGAATGAGATCAATCGGCAGACGTATCAAGAGCTCGGCGACCCGGAAACCAATTCGCGCATTGCACAGTACGAAATGGCCTACCGCATGCAATCGTCGGTGCCGGAGCTTGCCGATTTAAGCAAGGAGCCGCAGTCGACATGGGATTTGTATGGGGCCGATGCGAAGGAGCCGGGGACCTTCGCATACAACTGCCTGATGGCGCGCCGGCTGGCGGAACGCGGGGTGCGTTTTACGCAGATCTACAAGCGCGGATGGGACATGCACGACAACGTGACGAAGATTATGCCCATCATTTGCGGGGAAACAGACCGCGGCTGCTACGCGCTGATCACCGACCTGAAGCAGCGGGGAATGCTTGACGATACGCTGGTGATATGGGCGGGCGAATTTGGGCGCACGGTCTACAGCCAGGGCGGCCTCACGCCCGATAACTACGGCCGCGATCATCACCCTCGCTGCTACACCACTTGGATGGCAGGCGGCGGTGTGCGCCCCGGCATAACCTATGGCGAGACCGACGACTACAGCTACAACGTGGTCAAGGATCCGGTGACGGTGAGGGATTTCAACGCAACTGTTCTTCATTGCCTGGGCATTGACCACAATAAGCTGACCTATAACTTTCAGGGGCTCGATCAAAAACTTACCGGGCCCGTGCCCGCCAGTGTCGTTTCAGGTTTGCTTGCGTGACAACTATGGGCACGATGGCGGTTCGCGCCAAACAAATGCTTCCCACAATGAAATCCACGCGCATCTTGTGGGCAGCATCGCTCGGATTGAGTCTTCTGCTCTTATCGCTGCCATGGCTGATAAGGCTTGACGGCCACCCGCATGCTGACTGGCAGCAGTTTCTCGGCCGCTTTCATCCGCTGGCGGTGCATCTTCCCATCGGCCTTCTGGTTCTTGTTCCGCTGCTTGAAGTGGCCGGCGCATTCCGTCCCGCGCTGCGCGAAGCTGCCGGATTCGTGCTGGCTCTTGCATTCGCCAGCTGCCTGTTCGCGCTCTCGCTGGGCTTTCTTCTCGCTTACGGCAGTGGCGCATCAGGCACGGGAGTAACGCGCCATCTGTGGGGCGGCATCGTGCTTACCATTGTTGTGCTCATCTGCCTGTTTGCACGGCCGCAATGGAGTGCGCAGGGTGCTGGATATGTGTATCCGGCGTTGCTTGCCTGCATGCTGATTGCGCTGGTTTGGACGGCTGACCAGGGTGGATCGATCACGCATGGCAGCACCTACCTTACGCAATACATGCCAGTCGGAATGAAGCGCGTGCTTGCCCTCGGAGCCACGCCGTCGGCCTCATTCTATGCAAAGCATATTCATCCCATTCTCGATTCGAACTGCGCGAGCTGCCATGGCGAGGGACAGGCAAAAGGTGGCTTGCGTATGGACACGTACGAGTCGCTGATGAAGGGCGGCAAGGACGGTTTGGTGATTGTTGCAGGCAGTTCGGCAAAAAGTGTTCTCTTCGAGCGCATCACGCTTCCGCCGGATCACAAGCAATTCATGCCCGCTGAAGGAAAGCCACCGCTTCAACCCGAAGAGATTGCGTGGATCAAGGCGTGGATCGACCAGGGCGCATCGCCAACGCTCGCAAAACTTGCCGGCGTTACGATTCGCGAAGAACTGCCCGAAGTGACCATCGAGCCTGTCGCCGATTACAGCTCGTTGATGCCGGAGATTCAGAAGATGGACCAGGGGCAGGGCGCGAAGCTCAAGGCGGTGTCGGCCAAGCCTTCTGACGGCCTGGTTCTTTTTACCGTGGATTCAGCCGGCAACTTCGACGACGCGGAGTTGGCGCAGTTCCAGAAATTCGCACCTTATATTGTTGAGGCTGAACTGGGCCGTACCGCGGTGACCGACGCGAGCTTCGACACGCTGAAACAGTTTACTCATCTGCGCGCGCTGCACCTCGAAGAGACAAAAATTACCGGCGCCGGCCTGCCAAAACTTGCTTCACTTTCGCATTTGAGTTATCTCAATCTAAGCGGCACGCAGGTTACAGCGGCGTATGCTGCATCGTTGAATTCAATCAAGAGTCTGCGCCACGTGTATCTCTACAACACGCCCGCGCAGCCTGCGCCTGCCGCAAAGCAAGCGCCGCAAGCCGCGCCTGTCGCAACCGCTGCGGCGCAACCGAAGGAGAAGAGTGCGCAATGAAAAGAGAACATCAACCAGAAAACGCCATGGTCAACAGAAGAACGTTCTGCGCCGCCGCGGGAACTGCGGCACTGGCAGCCGTCGCGCA
>Ga0302270_10002202_pt1 | contig 19198 bp, 18 predicted proteins | sample III_Bog_E2_3_FD_198773 | JGI IMG/M metagenome (GOLD analysis project Ga0302270, IMG submission 198773) | Peat permafrost microbial communities from Stordalen Mire near Abisko, Sweden - III_Bog_E2_3 | ecosystem: Environmental > Terrestrial > Soil > Wetlands > Peat | place: Sweden: Abisko... | reverse complement strand
TAATGGTCCCATGTGTGGGGCGGAGCAGACCGGCCAGCACGCGTAGCAGCGTTGATTTGCCAGCGCCGTTTTCGCCCAGCAGCACGTAGCAGCGACCGGGCTCGAGATCCACCGAAACCTGGCGCAGAGCCGCGAAGCTTCCGAAGAGCTTTGAGATTTTGTCGAGCCGGGCAATCTGATTGGGGCGCTCAGGGCTGGTGGTGCTGGCAGTCATGTCTTGCTCCGGCGACTCTACATGGGGATACTCAATCCCACCCAAGGCGCAAAAACAAAGACGCGCCGTGGATGGGGCACCCAGGGATGGTGCTTAACAGACATTCATTTTGAGGCGGTCTGGTTGGCCGGCGGGGTAGCGTTCTGCTTGCCGGGCTGGCCGCCACCGGGCTGCGTGGAATCGTATTTGGAGGCGCACTTGGCCTGCAGAACCGAGGCGTGGAGCACGCCATCGCGGCCCAGGGTGCCCTCGGCCAGCGCCTGCGCGTCGTCCTTGAAGGTGTCTGGCGGCGGCTCTGAGCCCTTGTACTCAACCTTGAGCAGGCGGCCAGAGGGTGCCTTGACAGAGTGGCTCTCAAACTCATTCAGTACAAAGGTGACGTGAGGGCCGGTGTGCTCAATGGAGCCGGGCTGTACAAAGCCCTCCACACGGAGCTGACTGTGATACGCCTTGTCGCCCATGCCGCCGAGTTCGGCAATGGTGACGTAATAGCTCTTTGACGAGTTGTAGCCGGAGAGGGCGAGCCAGGCGATGGTGCCCAGGATAACGGCAACAGCAAGGCCGATGCGGAGGTTGTTGGCGGGGATTTTCATACGCTGCCTTAACGATACGAGCCCCGGATGCCGGGGTCAACCGGACATTCGGGGCTCTGGGTGGACAAAAGAGTGCGGATAACGGTTCAAAGGTCGTTTTCGTTATGTCCGTGGGAGTGCTGGATCGCGGCTGCAATGGCCGGCGTAACAATCATAGCCACAAAAGCCAGACCAATCAGGAAGTCGATCATGAATACCTCCAAGCAAGTGCATTAGCAATTGACGATCAATCCCCGTGTGGGCGGCGACTTCACAGAGCCTAGCGCTTGCGAATGCAAAGCTGAATAGCGCGGAGGTGGTGTCCACATGGCCCGTTGGTAATGACCTGGCGCTTACCATCTCAGTATCCGCGCAAACTATGTCGGATGCTGAGCTGGACCGTTCAGAACCGCTTTAGCCGCAGTTGGTGGCGGCCGTCGAAGAAATCTGTAGGGAGTCTGCCGCCGTTTCGTCGTCCTCGTCCAGATTCGCTTGAGGCAACGAGGCGACAATGGCAGGCGAAGCAACCATAGAAACGAAGACCAGGGCGATGAGAAAGTCATGCATAATGAACTCCTTCCGGCAGCCAGTGTAAGGATGGGTGCGATCAGGCCAAGAAACGATTGTTGCGCGAGGTAACGTAACTTATTCTACTTTAGTAATCACCTACGCATTACCATTATAGACGCGTCAGTGATGGGGAGCATATTAAAATCGGCAAAATGCTGGCGCGAAAATATGCATAAACAGAGGGATAATGCGTACAACGAAGGTTGTATTGGCAAAAAGATCGAAATTGAAACAGTAAAAAACGGTTACTTTGGTACTTTTTCCTAAGAGGAAATAGCAAAGTAACTATTAAACCTCACAAAATTCTGGCCCATGCCGGTAATCGTATGTTTACACGAAAGATTGTGAAAACCCCAGCGAGGATACTAAATATGCCGATCGTCCGAGTTGGAGTCACGCTTCTGGAATACGGTCAACAGTGCTGGTCCGATGACCATCACTACAAAGGCGAAACCTAGGAAAAAGTCGAACATTATGTCCCCTCTTGGAGAATCGCCCTTCATTTCAACTAGTAGAAAAATAGAAAATATCTACTGGGCGATGATAGGCGAAAAGAGAGTTTTTAGCAGTAGTACCTTGGTAACAACCGCCCAGGTTTGTAGTGGTTCATGAATATTACTGCGGGGTCAACGGGTCCGGCTGCGGGACCCGTTATTGCCGGGTTGATCATATCAAGTTGTTCTTATGGGACGATCTAAAACGATGCTGCGGGCGTTGTCGGGTCAGTGCGCCAGTTCCAGAATGCGTGCTGCTGCGTCCAGAGCCTCTGCCAGCAGCGCCAGTTGGCTGGCGGCCAGGGGACGATTGCGCGCGTCCAGAGCCTCGTTGACGCCGGGCAGCACCACGGCGGAGTAGCCGGTGAGCTCACCAGGGGCAAAGACCAGATGCCGATACCAGGGCCGGTCCGGCAGGCCGGTGGGCGAAAGCAGAGCCGATTCGGCGGCGCGCAGGGCCTGGTTCAGGTGTACGGGGTCGGCAGGCGGAGCGATCTGGACTGGGCGCAGAGCGCGGGCAGCGGTAAGCAGGTGGGCGCTGGCCAAAACGGCGGGGCCAAAGTCGAGAGAAGTGTCGCCGGTGTCTGCCGCCCTGCGCCGGGCTGTTTCCAGGGCGGTGGAGATTTCGCGGGCATAAGCGATGTAGTCGTAGGGCAGGGCCTGTGCGCCGTCCATGCGCAGCACCAGCAGGCCGAAGAGCCGTGCCATCTGTTGCAGGTAGCTGAAGTGGGGATCGGCGTTGCGCACGTACCAGTCGTAGGAGTCGAAGGCGGAGTGGTAAACGCCGTACGGGCCGTCGGAGCCGATGTCGGCGGAGGGAACGCCGGCGTGTTCGAAGAAGGGCGTGAAGTCGGAGCCGGAGCCGAGCTCGCCCATGCGCACCTCGTCGGCAGGGTCGGAGCTCTGGCCAGAGCGCTCCAGACGCCACTGCTGGTAGACGGTTCCGCCCTGAGGGCTGGGCACTGAGCGAACCACGCCGCGAATGAACTCCTTGAGCGAGGGGGTGGCGGACGCGGAAAAGTCAGGCCCGGCGACGGCAACATCCATGTTGAAGTAGGCCACTGCGTGCTCAGTGAGCTGGGGATGCTGTTCGACCCACTCAGTGGAACCGATGAGGCCCTGCTCCTCGGCGTCCCAACTGCAGAAAAGGAGCGAACGCTGCGGACGCCATCCCTGGTGCAGCAGCGCGCCGATGCCGTGCACGGCCTCCAGCATGGCCGCAGTGCCGGATGAGGGGTCAACCGCGCCGTACACCCAGGCGTCGCGATGGTTGCCGGCGACGATCCACTCGTTGGGGAAGCGGGAGCCTTTGACGCGGCCAATTACATCCCAGATGGTGCGGCGCTGGTAGTCCTGGCGAGAGACGATGTGGATGCGCACGCCTCCGCCCAGTCGGTAGTGGAAGGGGAATGCGCCCTGCCAGGGCTGCGGCGCTGCGACGCCTTTCAGCGCTTCAAGAATGGGCCGCGCGTCGCGGGCGCTCAAAGGGAGGCTCACGATGGCAGGCTGCGCTCCGTTGGGGCCGGTGAAGTTGCGGATGCGGGCTGAGTCGGGCAGTTGGGGCGTGGAGGCAACGCCGGGCGTCTCCGGATCGCCGGGATAGCGGAACAGGTATTGCACCGAGCCGCGCTGCACGGCGGTATCTGGACGCCAGGGGCCTTGCGGCCAGGTTTCTCCGCGGGCGGAGCCGTCGTCGGCGGGGTCGGAGTAGATGAGAACGCCAGCCGCGCCACGCTGTTCGGCAAGAAAGACTTTTACGCCACGAAAGTTGGAGCCGTAGCGGCAGACGACAATTTTGCCGCGCACTGCGATGTGCAGGGATTCGATGTGCTGAAAGTCTTCGAGTCGGCAGTAGTTGGCGTAGAGGGCCTCGCCGGAGACGTCGCCGGATGCGGACGAGCCATTGAAGGGCATCACCACGCGGGGATCGGCAGGGGTGGTGTCGCCATCGAGTCGTTCCAGTGTTGGGCCGGTCATCAGCAGGCGGCCGTCGGTATCCCAGGCCTCCACGCGCTCGGCCAGCGGGCGGTTGAGCAGCACGCGGTAGGGAACAATCTCGGTGTCGAGGCCGGCGGCGCGAAACTTCTGCGCGACGTACTCTGCGGTTTTGCGATCCTCGGGCGTAGCCGCCATGTGGGGCTCGGCGGTGAGGGTGCGCAGGTGCTGGCCAGCGAGTTTGGCGTCGGGCACGGCCAGGAAGCGCTCTTCAAGGCTGGCTTCAGATGCAAAGTCGGCGTAGCCCAGCGAGGTGGCCGGTGCGGGCGGAAGGGTGGGGGACTGTGCAGAGAGGAGCCGCGACGCCAGAGCGAGAGATGCGATGAGAAGGTGCCGGGTGCGCAGCGCAGTCAAAATGAACAGCCTCCGTGGACGCGGAAAACAAAGTGTGGGGTCGTGGAAAGAATAGACCGGCGGCGCGGGCCGGTCCAAGCCCTGGCATGGAGCGGGTAGAGAGGCGCAGCAAACTAGACAACAGGCTGGGCGCAGTGTGCGCAGCGGCGCGCTTCAACGGGGATCTGGCTGAGGCACTCTGGGCAGGGCCTGGTGGTGGGTTCGGCAGCGGCCTCGGGCTTCTTGATCCTGGCCAGCATCGCATTGAGCGGCAGCACCACGCCAAAGTAAACCACGGCGGCCACAATCAGGAACGAAAAGGCGGCGTTGAAGAAGTTGCCAATGTAGATGGGTGTGCCGTGGAGTTTGAGCACGACGGCGCTGAAGTCGGGCTTGCCGGCAATGGCGGAGATGAGCTGGCCGAGGACGTCTTTGACCAGAGAGGTGACGATGGCGTTGAAGGCCGCGCCGATGATGACGGCTACCGCGAGATCGACAACATTGCCACGCAGGATGAAGTCGCGAAATCCTTTGAGCATTTCTTCTCCTTGAGTCTACGCAGAGGGCCGATGAAGGTCGCACGGCGCGGATTGAGCCTTCATGCTACACGGCGGCGGAGAAGCGAGGAAAGCGAGACCTGCGGTGCAGGGGAATTTCCGGCCTGCGTAAGCAATCGCGGCCGGTGCTGCGTCTCAACGGGTGAGGGAGAATCTGGGGCTCCCCAAAATGGTTGGCGCCAGCGCCACCGAAATACCAAAGAGCCTGTCTAATAACTTGTGGACGATGAAGGGGACGGGGTTCAGGCCGTCCGTCGTAGGATCAAAAAGCTATCCGGCTTTAGCCGCCGAGGGAGTGCAAATGGCTGAAATCGATTCCCTCAGGGGCTATTGATTCGGCAATTAAATACTGTCAGGGTGCCCCATCCATTTCCGCGTTTTTTGCGGAAATGGGTGGGAATGCGATGTCACTGTTTTCTTGCCGGATCAATAAAGCCCGTACTCTTCGACCAAAGCTGAGTTTTTAGACAGCTTCAAAGGAGCCTGGATGATGAGGAGTCTTCGTTCTCCCCACAGGAGAGTTGCGCTTGTTTTCTGGATGCTGGCAATTGCCACCATCCCCATCTGGTTCAGCGTGTCGCAGCCTGCATGGGATGCCAGCGTGTATGCGCGCGCCATGCGCTGGGTGGCGGCCGGGCAGGACCCTTACGCCGAGGGCGTTGCGCAGGAAGAAGCCTACTATCGTAATGGCCCGCAGACCGGCGTGGGCGTGCCGTTTGCGTATGTCTACTCTCCGTTGACGCTGCCGCTGCTCAAACTGGCCAGCTCCATTCCCGCGTGGTTGTTGAAGAGCGAGTACTGGCTTGTGTACGCGCTGTGTGCGCTGGCGCAGGTGGTTGTGACCAGCCGCGCGGCAGAGAATGGCGAACGCCGATGGATGGAGCTGCTGGCTCCGGCCGCGCTGTTCTTTCCAGGGTTGCTTGTCAGCGATGTGATCCAGAGCGGCAACATTGCGTACATCCTCTACGGTGCGGCGCTGGCCACGGCTTACCTGGGCTGGCGCAGGCAGCTTTGGCTGCCGTTCTATGTAGTGGTGGTGGCCGCTTCGTGCTTTAAGGCGCCGTATCTGAGCCTACTGGCGATTCCGGTGTTCTCGTCGCGACGCCAGTATGCGGCGGCAAGCGCGGCGGCAGCGGCTGGCGTCGGGTTGTTTGCGGTGCAGCCGTGGCTGTGGCCTGTCGCCTTCCACAACTACCTGCGCGCGGTGGAGATGCAGTTTGTGTGGAACCGCGACTTTGGTGCAAGCCCCGCCGGGCAGTTTGGCGCGCTGCTTGACCAGTTGCACGGCCCGTTCGAGATGGCCAGTTGGGTGTTCTACGCCTGCTACGCCGTGCCCGTTGTGGGCCTGCTGATGGTGCTGGGCCGCCGTTACCAGCGTGGCCAGCTGAGCCTGGGCGAGTGGATGCCGGTGGTGCTGGTGGGTGTGATTTTGCTGAACCCGCGCAACATCGAGTACGACCTGGTTCCGCTCACCGTGCCCATGATGCTGGTCGGCATGAGGCTGCTGGCGCGTTTCAAGCAGCGCAGCCTGATGCTGGCCCTGGGGCTGGAACACTTCATCGGCGTCAACGTGGCTGTGGTGGTGTTTCTGGTCGGCTGGTGGCGCTCGATTGATTGCTTGCTGGTGGTAGCGTGTTTTGCGGGCGGCTGCTGGGACCTGGTAAAGAGAAGCGAGCCAGTGGCATTGCCGTCCGTTGTACCAATCGGCGAACGGGGCTACGGCCTGCATGAGGTGGCTAGCTGAGGATTGTGCGAAGGGCGGCTCTGGTTGAGAGCCGCCCTTTTGTTGATTGCGTCGCATTACGCGCTACCAGCCCTTATTTGCGGCCGAACAGGTAGTGCCATAGCCGCCAGGCCGCGTTGTGGATCAGCGCCATCTGCTGGGCCTTCAGCGCCTTGTAGGAGCGCTCGATGTAGCCGTCGAACTCTGGCGGCCAGCCGATCGTGGAGCGGCGTTCGGAGTAGTCGCCCTCGGCCCAGCGCGCCATCACTGCCTTGTAGCCCACCACGTGGGTCACGAAGTCCAGCAGGCAGCGCGGCATCTCTTCCTCAACCACAAGGTAGGCCTTTTCGATAATGATCTTTTCGCGCACGTCGTTCAGCGGCATGAAGATGGTGTTCATCCAAAGCACCCACTCCTTGAGCTCGGTGTCGAGGATGGGGAAGCTCTGGCTCTTGCCCTGCCTTTCCAGCAGGGATCGATAGGCGATCGTGCCGGCCTGACCCGCCACGTAGAGCGGGCCGTAGAACTCGTTCAGCCGCATGTTCACCAGCTTCAACATGTCAGCGCGGCGGGCCATCATGCGCGAGGACAGGAAGGTGACCAGATAACTGGCAAATGCCAGAACAATGGTAAGCACTGCCGCGCCTTGAAGGCTGTTGGGCAAAAGGAACGAAGTTGGATCCATGGCGTCACCCGAAGTTGATTCTGCGCAGAAGTATACGCGCGCCTGTGGGGCGATGGCGGTGACGGATTGGTTGCTGGGGAGCGGCTGCCGGGCGAAAAACTGCTAGTTCACGTCGTCGGCGATGTAGACGTTGACGGGCGGGTCGGAGGTGAGTTGGGTGTCAACGATGAGCACCGTGCGCACTTCTCCGCCGATGAGCGACATCGAGGCCGAGGTGTACTTGGGCGTGGTCAAACCTGTGGGCACAATCACCATGGTCACGGTCTGCGAGGTAAAGCTGACGTAGCCGGCCGTGGAGCCGACTGCCAGATCCGAGACCAGGGCAATGGTGCTGGCCAGCGTGGATGCGGTCGGAATCATGTACACGTCAACGGCGCCGACTTTGGGGGCCTGATTGAGAAAGCGGAAGGCCGAGTGACCGCTGGCTGCCGCAACCTGCTGATCTTCGAGAATAGTGACGGTGTAGCTGTTGGTGGCCGCGCCGTTGTCAGTGAGGAAGACGGAGTGGTGATGGCCTGCCAGCAGCGTGCCGTTGGTAGTGACCAGCGAAGCGCCGCCCGTGGCTTCGGTGATGGAGATGAGCGCGGCGTTGTTGGCCGGCACCGTGCCGTAGAGGCTAATGCTGCCCTCGCCAATGTTGTACGCCAGGCCAACGCCTTCCACCACCACGTCAATGGCGGGCGCAATGTATGAGGCGTCAATGACGCGCACCAGGCTGGGCTGGGTATAGGTGGCCACGTTGACGCAGGCCGAGAGCGTAAAGGCCAACCCCAGCGAAACCACCGCCGCAGCCATCAGCCCGGCCAGAGACCGTTGCCGGGGTTGCCGCAACCACCGCGTACATGCCGACTTGAGCGTGCGCATCTTCAACAGGAGCATAAACCTTCTCACCATAGTATAGGTAACGGAACAAAAGAGTTTAAGACTTTTTAAGTCAACGAGGCGAAGAAGGACTCAATGCCGCAACAATCTGCCTCATTACCCCGCGCCTAGATAGACGAAACGCAGCAGGAATAAGAGAGCCAGCAGGCACAGAAACCAGTCTTTGCGTTCCAGCTTACCAGCCGCGCCGTGCAGCACGGCCCAGGCAATCACGCCAAAGCCCAGCCCGTTGGCAATGGACATGGTGAACGGGATCAGCACCAGGGTCAGGAAGGCGGGCAGCGCCACCAGCGGCTCCCGCCAGCGGATTTCCGCAATTCCGCCCAGCATCAGCGAGCCCACCAGGATCAGCGCCGGAGCCGTGGCGGCGGCCGGAACCATGCCCGCAAACGGCGCAGCGCCAATAGCGCAGAAGAACAGCAGCCCGGTAACGATGGCCGTTACGCCCGTCCGTCCCCCAGCAGCCACGCCCGCGGTTGACTCCACGTAGCTGGTCACGGTGGAGGTGCCGGTGAGCGAACCGAACAGCGTGGCCGTGGCGTCGGCAAACAGAATGCGGTTGAGCCGCGGAATGGTGTGGTCGGTCGCGATGAGCCCGGCGCGCTTGGTAACCGCCATCAGCGTGCCCAGGTTGTCGAACAGGTCCACGAAGAAGAAGACGAAGACAATCTCCAGCAGCCCCTTGTTCAACGCGCCGCGAATGTCGAGCTGGAAAGCGGTCAGGCGCAGGGCCTGGAAGCCGCCGCTGGCAACGGCCGGGTGCACAAGGCCGAAAGGAACCGCCAGCAGCGTCACCGTCAACATGCCGATCAGGATGGCGGCGCGAAACTTGCGCACTTCAAGGGTAACCATCAGCGCCAGGCCGATCAGCGCCAGCGCCGTGGTGGGGTTGCGGATGCTGCCCAGGCTTACCAGCGTCTGCGCGTCGCCCACCACCAGCCCGGAGTTGCGAAAGCCGATCAGCGCAATGAACAGCCCGATGCCGCCCGCCACGGCCGCGTACAGCTCGTGCGGAATGGCGCGCAGAATCATCTGCCGGATGCCGACGGCGGTGATGGCCAAAAAGATCAGCCCCGACAGAAAGACCGCGCCCAGCGCCGTTTGCCAGGGAATGTGCATCCGCAGGCAGACCGCGTAGGCAAAGTAGGCATTCAGTCCCATGCCGGGGGCCAGCGCAATCGGATAGCGGGCCACAATGCCCATCAGCACCGAAGCAAAGGCCGCCGACAGGCAGGTGGCCGCCGTAACCGCTGCCAGGGGCATTCCGGCTGCCGCCAGAATGGCTGGATTCACCAGCACAATGTAGGCCATGGTCAGGAAGGTGGTTGCGCCCGCAAGAATCTCAGTGCGCCAGTTGGTCTGGTGGCGGGCGAATTCAAAGTAGGATTCGAGCTGTTTGCGCATGGGTGGACACAGGTAGAAGAGCACAGCCAGGCGCGGCAATGCAAAAAGCGCAGAGCGCCAGGGCAAACGCATCTTAGCGCATTAATGCAAAGGCATGAGCGCACGCAAGTACTTCCGCTCCGATCTATTGATTCGGCAATTAAATACTGTCAGGGTGCCCCATCCATTTCCGCGTTTTTTGCGGAAATGGGTGGGAATGCGATGTCACTGTTTTCTTGCCGGATCAATAGTGGTATCCGCCGGAAATAACATCCCCTATCTTCGGACGTTTATGAGTTGGTTAACCAAGCAAGTGTTCCCTCGGGGGCTAAAGCCCGGTTGATTTTACAGTTTTTACGTACGGGCTAAAGCCCGTACCCTTCAAATTGGTTAAATGACCATCTCTGTGGCGGACACCACTAGCTGCCCTTTGTGAAAGGACGCATCGAACGCTCTGCTGCGCGAACGGGAAAGAAGATACCGTCCTCTGCGGAAAGGGGTGGAAGGAAGACTACTCGCCCGCAGCTTTCTCCGCCGCAAAGGCCACCAAGCCCATGCAGACCTTTTCGCGCAGATGGCCAGACACAAAGGCGTCGTGGCCTTCCTCGATATCCAGACGGCAGCCGGTCAATTCGCAACACAGGGTGGTTCCGTACAGCGCCTTGAACTCTTCGATCGGTTGCCTGGCAGCAGCGTAGGTCGCATCGCGGCCGGCCACGGGATCGGCGGCCAGCAAAGCGGAATTCCGCAGGGTGCCCTTGGTCTCGTCCCTCGCATTTGGGGACCAGGGAAATGAAGATTCACCCGATCAAAGCTCTACCGCTTCGCCAGCACGAGCATCAGCACAAACAGCAACACCGGCGCCAGCACCATGCCCGCATACAAGGCCAGGCGCGGCCCCTTGGGCAGCCTCCGGTGCAGCGAAGGACGACGTGCGCCCTCGTCCACACCCACTTGCTCCTGGTGCTCCAGATCCCAGGCCATCTCGGCGGCCGTGGCGTAGCGGTGGCGCGGCTCGCGCTCCAGGGCGCGGCCCAGAATCTCGTCTAACTGCGGCGTGATGGCCTTGTTCAGCTTGCGCGCCGGCGGCGGATCGTGCAGTAGCCGCTCGTTCATCACCGCCAGTGGGTTCGAGCCCGTATAGGGCGGTTGGCTGGTAAGCATCTCGTAAAACATGGCGCCGAGCGCGTAAATGTCGCTGCGCTGGTCGCCGCGCTGGCCCTTTACCTGTTCGGGAGAGATGTAGTCAGGAGTACCCAGCAGGGGCGACGAGCCAGCATAAGTGAGCCGCCGCGCGTCTTCCTTCATAGCAATCCCGAAGTCGATCAGCTTGATCTGGTCGCCCTCGCACACCATGATGTTTTCCGGCTTCAGATCCCTGTGCACCACGCCGCGTTTGTGCATATAGTCCAGCGCTTCGCAGATGCCCAGCGTAAGCGCCGTGGCCCGCTCCACCGGCAGTCTTCCGGTCTCGTTCAGCACCGCGCGCAGCAGCCGGCCTTCCACCCACTCGATCACCATGTACATGCGGCTGCGGTCTTCGCCGCCCATGGTCTTCACAATGCCCGGATGGTCCAGTTCATGGCCAATCTGCTGCTCGCGCCTGAACCGCTCCACCAGCACCGGATCGGCTTCCATCTCCGGGTGCGGAGCCTTCAGCGCCACCTGGCTGCCGTCGCGCAGGTCGGTCGCGCGATAGAGCGTTGACATGCCTCCGCGCGCCACCACAGCCTCCAGGCGGTAGTGGTCCAGCTCGTCGCCCAGTGCAAGCATTGTTTTCAGTTCCAGCTCCATCACAGTTCGGATTCTTTCATGGGAACCATAAGAAACCTGCAAGGAATTCGTAGACGTTTCATCGGCTTGCAAGCGATTGTCTTCAATGCCGGGCCGCTGCGGCCAGCCAGACGCGGCTCTGCCGGGGCAGCCCCAGCGCGCGCACCACGACCCCGGCTTCATCTTCCTCTGGCCTCAAGCCGTCTGGTTCGCTATAGTTGTGGCTGGAATCCCACCATGCGTTCTCTTTTTTCCCTTTCGCGGGCAGGCCTGTTGGCCTCGCTCATCCTGCTCTCAGCTTCCGCCCCAGCACGGGCGGCTGCGGGCCGGGCCGGCTATCCGCGCGTCGAGCCTTCGCACGCCGATTATCCGCACGTTGACCAGGAAACCGGCTTTTTGAACCGTCAAATCGTCGTCCAGGGCGCTGTTCACCGCTTTCAGGTGTATTTGCCCGAGCAGTGGCGGCGCGGTGACCACAAACTCTGGCCCGTGGTGCTGTTCTTGCACGGTCGCGGGGAACGCGGCGAAGAAGGCATGTGGCAGACGCAGGTTGGCTTGCCCCAGGCGGTGCGCGACCACCCCGAGCGCTGGCCCTTTGTCATCGTCATGCCCCAGTGCCCATTTGGTTCCTTCTGGACCGACCCCGAGAGCCTGACCATGGCCATGGCCGCGCTCGACCAGGAGACAGCCGAGTTCCGCGGCGACCCGGAGCGCACCTACCTGACCGGCCTCTCCATGGGCGGCTACGGCGCATGGGAGTTGGTCCGACTGCATCCGCACCGCTTTGCCGCCATCGCGCTGGCCTCCGGCGGCATCTTCTGGAGCTATGCGCCCGAGCGCTGGCAAAAGTCCGCCACCCTGCCCGGCGAATACGCCCATGCCCTGGGCCGCACCGCTGCCTGGCTCTTCCACGGCACCGACGACCCAATGGTCGCCCCCCGCCAAGACGAGCTGCTCTACGAAGCCATCAAAGCCCAGAGAGGCCGCGTCCGCTTATGGCTCTACCAGGGCCTGCGCCACGACTGCTGGACCCGCGCTTTCAACGAGGCTGACCTGCCCCGCTGGCTGCTCTCGCATCACCTGGAGCCAACCACCCCCGCCAAAGGCGCAAAAGAGCCCCCGCCCTACGCCGAGCGCACCCTGATCCCGCTCCATCTGCCCGCCATCCACCTCACTCCGGCGCAGTTCGACGCGCTGGTAGGCGAGTACGTTGAGCCCCACGGCAAAGGCGTTCTCACCCTCACCCACCAGGGCGACCAACTGATTGAGCGCAACCAGTACGGCGAGCTGTTTCCCCTTGAAGCCGAAAGCCCCTCGGTCCTTTTTTATCTGGGCGGCTCCAGCCTGAGCCGCATTCTGGTGGAGCGAGACCGCGAAGGCCGTATCACCGCCCTCATCGTGCACGACGACCGCCACGAGGAGCGCTGGGAACGCCGGGCCACTTCACCCGCCGCATCCCGCCCCAGCCCGCCCACATGGGCTTTTTCAACTTTTAGCCATCCACCAGCGAATCTACCCACCGGATACGACACGGTCTGGGTGCCCCATCCTTCGCGCTCTTTGCGAAGGGTGGGATCGCAAACACTTTCCAATCGTTCTTTGCTTTATTGAGATTCCATTCTTGTTTTTTATTAGTTCCCCACCGGCTTCTCCGACCCCCGAGCCATGAATCTGTAGCGCCGGCCTCGCGGCCGCCTGTGGTGTGGATATTCCGATCCACGCTTGTTTGTTGTTGAGAGGCGCGCTTCAGCGGGTGGGTTGCTGCAAGGCCTGCCGCACGCCTTCAGTTTCGAGCAGTTTGCGTTTGCGCTCCACGCCCCAGCGGTAGCCAGTGAGCGAGCCGCTGACGCCAATCACCCGGTGGCAGGGCACCAGCATCGACACGCGGTTCAGAGCACAGGCGCGAGCCACGGCGCGGGTTGCGTTGGGCATGCCCATCTCGCGCGCCAGTTGGCTGTAGGTGCGCGTTTCGCCGCGCGGAATCTGCCGCAGAGCCTGCCAGACGCGCAACTGAAACGCCGTGCCTCGCAGGTCCAATTCCGTCGCGGTCTGGCTTTGGCCGGGTGCATTGGAAGCGCCCACGGCCTCAAGCGCCAGATCGACCCAACGCGCAAGCGAGCCCTCGCGCTGGAGCGTGGCGGCGGGGAACTCTTCGCGCACGCTGGCTTCGGCTTCGTCTTTGGCGCCAGCCAGGGCCAGCCAGCATAGGCCGCGTGCGGTGGCGGCCACGGCGATCCAGCCAAAGGGTGTGCGTGCGGTGGTGTAGCCAATCTGTTCGCCCTTGCCGCCCTGGGCAAAGCGTGCGGGCGTCATGCCAAGGGGTGCGCTCTCATAGGCGCGGCTGGCGGAGCCGTACCCAGCTTCGTAGATGGCGTTGGTCACGGATGCTCCTTGTTTAAGGGCGGTGCGCAGACGGGCGGCGCGCAGGCCGCGTTGGTAGGCGAGCGGGCTCGCGCCCATCTGGCTCTCGAACAGATGCCGCGCGGCGTGTGGACTGATCCCGGCGATGCGGCCCAGTTCGGCGAGAGAAACAGCGCGGTCAAGATTAGCTTCAATGTGGCGGCGGAGTTTGGCGGCCATGGCCTTGCGCTCGTCCAAAAGGCTGCCCCACGCAGTGGGTGTGCAACGAACGCAGGGGCGGAAGCCGGCTTGCTCGGCCTCAGCGGCGGTCGCAAAGAAGCGAACATTCTTGCGTAAAGGCAAGCGGCTGGCGCAGCCGGGACGGCAAAAGACGCCCGTGGTCGCAACGCCATAGAAGAAGACCGCCGAGGGCGTGCGCCGCTGGAGCTGCTGCCATGCGGCTTCGGCATCGATCAGGTTCGCGGGTTGGGGCTTCTGACTCACGAGAACCATGGTCGCTCATCGGAGGGCGGCGGCGCTATCCGGTTCTTGCGGGTAATTCTTTTTGATGAATATCAAGTTAGTTCAGGTCCCGCTGTCCAAGGGGCGAACGGGCAAGGTTTTGTGTCAGGGCACGACTTTATTGATTCGGCAATTAAATACTGTCAGGGTGCCCCATCCATTTCCGCGTTTTTTGCGGAAATGGGTGGGAATGCGATGTCACTGTTTTCTTGCCGGATCAATAGTCGGGCCAAAAGACCATTTTTTGACGGGCGGGCTTTAGCCCCTGAACTGACGCATGTTTTTGAATAAAAAGACCGTAGGGACTAAAGCCCATCCCTCATATCGCTTCAATCGGCCCGACTAAAGTCGCGCTAAAAAGAAACTACAGTGCAAGTTGAACAAAACAATGAGTAGAGGAAAAGACCGGGCCTAAAGGCCGACTGGGTGCGGCATCGACTCATGGGCCTGAAGGCCCATGCTCCCTCCGCCGGTTTCATCCAGCGTGGGTCGGCACCGCCGGTGGACGACTGTTACAAAGCAAGAAATCCAATCAGCGCGTTGAAGGCAAGCCTGAGCTAACTTGATATTCATCTTCTTTTTCTGGTTTTTGATTGCTGGCTGAGGAGGAGTGAGAGAGGCGTGCGCGTGCCAGTGTATGCTTTTGCGCAAGATGATTTCTCAAAAAAAGAGACCAGTTGGCGTTACGCTGCTTGCCGCGATGTTTTTATGGATTGGCTGCTTGGGCACGATCTTCTTTCCTATCATTCTCCTTTCCGGTGGAACAACGACGCTCTGGGGGCTCATTGCGCCAGAAGCAATTCATTCACAACTTCTTCTCCAGATCACTTCCTATCTGTTCTTTTCGGTGTGGTTCCTGTTTTATGTTGCCTATGCGGTCATAGGATTTGGTCTTTGGAAGCTGCGAAATTGGGCGCGTCGAAGTGTATTGGCGCTGACTGTAGTTGGTGGCAGTGCAGGTATTCTGAGTGAACCCTTTCTAGTGGTGTGTCTCATACAGATGATCGTTTATCCGTTTTGAAGGGTACGGGCTTCAGCCCGTACATAAAGCCTGCAAAATCAAGAGGGCTTTAGCCCCTGAGGGAATGTTGGTTCTCTCTTTTTGTCCGCTACGGAGCACTGAAAACGGATCCAATCATTGAGACACTGCACTAGTGAAGCCTGGTGCATTGGCGCTTGCATTCGTCGTAGGCACGATTGGTTGCGAGTGAGATAGCCGATTCCACGTGTTTTCCCGGATCACCGCTCTGCCATTGCCTTAAGTGCGGCTTCAGCCCGCATCAAATCTTCTTCCGTGTCCACGCCGATGGTGTCTCTCGGAGCTTCGGCTACATAGAGGGCGATGCCGTTTTCTAGCAACCGCAACTGCTCCAGGCGCTCGAGCTTTTCGAGCGGCGAGGGGGGCAGGCTGGCGAAGCGGTCGAGCGCGGATTTGCGGTAGGCGTAAATGCCCAGATGCTTGCGGTAGCCTGCGAAGCCGGAGTTATCGCGGTCGTAGGGAATGGTCGAGCGGGAGAAATAAAGGGCGCGGCCGTCGAGCGCGGTGACCACTTTGACGGCGTTGGGGTTGGTGACTTCATGCGCCGGGCAGCGGACGGAGAGCGTGGCCACCTCAACCTCGGGCCGCTCGAAGAGCTTGAGCATGGGCGGGAAGAAGTCGGCAGTCAGCGTGGGCTCGTCGCCCTGGATGTTGACGTAGATGTCGGCGGGGACCTGGCGGGCCACTTCGCGCACGCGGTCGGAGCCGGAGGGGCAATCGGGCGAGGTCATCACCACCGGAACGCCGCGCTCGCGGCAGACGGCGGCCACTTCTTCAGAGTCGGTGGCGACCAGGACCGGGTCCATGAGGCCGCTGGACTGGGCGGCGCGCCAAACCCACTCCACCATGGGACGGCCAGCGATGGTGCGGAGAACCTTGCGCGTGAGGCGCGTGGAGGCGAGACGGGCCGGAATGACGCCGGCGATGCGGAGCGTGCTCATGCAACTGAGTGTAAAGGGAAGGGCGGACGATTCCCCACTCCTGGCGCAAAACAACGAGGACGATTATTGATCCTGGCCTTGATGAGTGTGTAGGTTTCCCACCCATTTCGCGATGAAGCCTGCGAAATGGATGGGGCACGAGGCCTCGATTTGAGGGCCAGATCAATAAAGCATATCGTCCGCAGGGCACAGGAACCCTGGTTTAGCTATAGGTCTATTTGGCTTAGTACTACAGTTGTGTGCGCCGCCTCGGATCGCATAAATCCGTGCCTGAAGGTCCCGAAATTTGCACTGGTTTTCAGGGGGATAAATCCCCCTGCTCCCTCCGGAACGACTATCTGCAACTGTAGTTATTAGGCCAGCAACTCCGCCAACTGCGCTTCGGCAGCGGCCACGCCCTGTGCAGCAACGTCTCCGCTGCGGCTCTGGTTGTCGGCGTGGACGATGGTCACATCGGTGATGCCGAAAAAGGCGAAGATGGTGCGCAGGTAGGGATCAACCTGGTTGTAGGCTTCATAGGGGGTTCCGGCCGGGTAGGCTCCGCCGCGCGCTTCGAAGACGTAAACTTTTTTGCCGGCAGGCACCAGCGTCTCAACGCCGGTGGGGGTGTACTTGAAGGTGCGTCCGGCGCGCGAAACCAGATCGACCCAGGCCTTGAGCGAGGCCGGAATGCCCAGGTTCCACATGGGCACGCCAAACACCACTATTTCGGCGGCCAGGAACTCGTCCACCAGCGTGTCAGAGAGCGCGAGAACCTGCTTCTCGTCGGCGTTGAGGGTGTCAGCGGGGGAAAAGAACGCGTTCAGAACCACCTCGTCCACGTAGGGCAGCTTTTCGCGGGTTGTGTTGCGGTGAAAGACCTTGGTGGCGGGGTCTTTCTTCTTCAGGCCCGCGACAAACTTGCTGGCGAGGTGGCTGGAAACGGAGGCGGCGCGGGGGCTTGCATCTATCTGCAAAATGGTAGGCATGGCGGATTCCTGGCTTTCTTCCTGAACTTTTCGGTGTAGTGTCCAAACAGCGATAGATGTTTCAACAACTATCTGCGCTTTTGGATGGCTAGGCGCGGGGGGAAGTTGCAGGAATTCTGGAGTTTTTTGGTGTGGCTGGGTTGAAAAGGGGGAGGAAAGAGGCCGCGAACAGGTTTTATGGCAGGGAAGAAGCGTGCAAGGGCTGAAGCCAGCGTTGATCTTTCGCCATTGGGGTACGACTGAAGTCGTGCCGTGCGGTTTGACCGGAAACCCGACCCATCCGTATGATTAGAGAGCAGGAGCGCGTGGGCAGAGTCTGCTTTGTCCCGCTCCAGCGCACCGTGTGTCCGTACGCCAGGGCAACGCACGTGGCGGGGTAGCTCAGATGGTTAGAGCGACGGATTCATAACCCGTAGGTCGGCAGTTCGATCCTGCCTCCCGCCACCAGACTCATCTCCCATTTCGCGCGGGTTTTGCACCCCTTGCGCTATCATTGCGTCTATAGGATAGGAGCGGTCCTGTTCCCCGAAGGCCCTCCATGGTGGTGTGAGTGTCGCGACTTTTTCAACGACTGGTGTTTGTTCTCTCCGTGGTGATTTTTGCCTCGCTTGGGCTGGGCTTTGCGGTGGGCGAGTTTGGCTGGTTCGGCGTTCATGCGGGCACCGATCAGGATGGCGCCTACAAGCAGATGGGTATGTATGCCGACGTGCTCAAGAAGATCCAGACCGACTACGTGACGGAGCCGAACATCGGCGATGTGACCAACGGCGCTCTGCATGGCTTGCTGGAAGCGCTCGACGCCGACTCCAGCTACCTGACGCCGACCGAGTTCAAGATCTACAGTGAGCGGCCCGCTACGGGCGCGGCGCAGATCGGCATTACCGTCTCCAAGCGCTTTGGCTACGCGTCGGTGGTGAACGTGCTGCCCGGTTCGCCGGCCGACGCCGAACACGTGAAGGATGGCGACGTGATCGAGTCGATCGACGCTCAATCCACTCGCGAGCTTTCGCTGGCCGTGATCCGGCTGATGCTGGAAGGCAAGCCGGGTTCGAAGGTGACGCTGTCGGTGGTGCGCCAGAGCAAGCCCGATCCGGACAAGGTGACGCTGACCCGCGCCGCTGTAGCTGCGCCGTCGCTGGCCACCCAGCAGTATGAGAATGCCAGCATTCTGTATCTGAAGCCGGGCGTGTTGACGGCTGCGCGCGTGGACGAACTGGCGGTCAAGATCAAGGCCGCGCCCAAAGGCACCAAGATTCTGCTCGATCTGCGCGACACCACGGGCGACGATCTCGCCCAGGGTCTGCGGCTAGCCAACTTCTTCCTGAGCAAGGGCACTATGGCCACGCTCAGCGGCCAGCAGTTTCCGCAGCAGAGCTTTGCGGCCGACCCTGCCAAGTGCCTGACGGATGCGCCGGTGGAAGTGCTGGTGAATCGCGGCACCTACGGAGCGCCGGAACTGGCAGCCGCGGCCTTGATGGACCTGAAGCGCGGCGACTTGGTGGGTGAGCGCACCTACGGCGAGGGCTCTGTGCAGAAGACCATTGGGCTGGCCAACGGATCGGCACTGCTGCTGACCGTGGCCAAGTACCAGACCCCCTCGGGCAAGAAGATCCAGGACGACGCGGTAACGCCCAATGTTACGGTGGGCGGCGAGGCCGACGAAGAGGATGAGAGCGCAGCCCCGGCCAAAGCAGTTCCAGCCGCCAAGGGCGACGAGTTCTTGGACAAGGCCCTCGAGCTTTTGAAGATGAAGGCTGCTTAGCGCATTTTCGCTTTTGCTATAGACTTCCGTGCCCCATCCATTTCCGCATCTTCTGCGGAAATGGGTGGGATACCAATGAATTCCAGGTCTACACCATTTTGGAAAATGCCTAAGGCAGGATTTTCTTACCTTACGGCAAAGGCGCGGCTTCGGCCGCGCCTTTGCTATTTTTGGACCGATGCGCGGTGGCCGGGCGCGAGCTGAAGCAGCTGACCATAAAGAAACAAATTCGTAATCTGTAAAAAGAACCACATGGGGAACCTGGAGCCGCACCCGTACGTAGTAAGCTGGCAGGCAAAGCTCCACAGCCGGTAGGCACGCCCAGGGAGGCAGCATGTTTTGCAGTCATTGCGGTCAGGCTCTTCTAAATGGACAACCATTCTGCGCCCAGTGCGGGCAACCCGTCCAACCCATGACGCCGCCCATTCCCGGCTTTGAATTCGAG
>Ga0302270_10002198_pt1 | contig 19209 bp, 9 predicted proteins | sample III_Bog_E2_3_FD_198773 | JGI IMG/M metagenome (GOLD analysis project Ga0302270, IMG submission 198773) | Peat permafrost microbial communities from Stordalen Mire near Abisko, Sweden - III_Bog_E2_3 | ecosystem: Environmental > Terrestrial > Soil > Wetlands > Peat | place: Sweden: Abisko... | reverse complement strand
CGGTCAGCTTTCAGCCAACTGCGCGTTGGTGGGGCGGACCCCCAGGTCCGCGCGGGTCCCCCAGGACCCGCTTCCGGACGGCGTCACAGAGGCCGCGCCGAGGCAAGTCGACCAAACGGCCGACGTGGGCGTCGGCCCCCATTTCCGGAGGTGGCCTGGGGTGTCCGCCCCACCACGAATCACGCCCTCACGTCAGGTTCCGGCGGCTTCAGCCGCAACCCGGCTTTCAGTCGGAACCCAACCCACCGCCTTTAGGCGGTGGTTGTTTAGGTTCAACGGTCCCGGAATGGTGCGCTGCCGCCTTTTGAGCTTCGCTGCCGCGCTGACAGCAGGTATCGCATTCTCCAGCCGGGAGCCCGGGCGGATTATGGCGCCGGCTATGGCAGACTCAGGACGGATTGACGGAAGCGACCGGGGGCTCTCAGTCCTCGTCGGTCTGGAAGGAGACATAGATCAACTGGCCGAGGCGCTCGACCTGCAGCACGCTCGGCTGAGCCGGCTTGAGAGCCGCGAGTGCGGTCTTCAGTTCGTCCACGGAGGCGACTTTGGTTCGATTCACGGCATAGATGACGTCGCCCGGCTGCAGCCCGGGGTTGTGCGCCAGATAGGCCGCGTCGGCCGCGGCGACAACCACGCCTTCGAGCTTGCGCAGCGACGGCAGGATCGGCGTGACCTTCTCGTCCAGCGTCAGGGCGAGAACCCCGAGCTTCCGCACAAGATTGGCCTCGCGCGTCACCAGGTCGCTCAGTTGGTCGCTTTGTTCATGGCGGTCCATCACGGCAACGGTGATGGTTTGGGAGACGCCTTCACGTTGAACCTCCATCTGTAGCCGCTCGCCCGCGGCATGGCGGAAAATGGCGCTGGAAAGATCCCGCGCGTTCCGGATCTCCTCGCCATCCACCGACACGACGACATCCCCGGGTTGCAGTCCGGCCGCCGCGGCGGCTGAATCCGGTCTGACGTCACTCAGGATGACGCCCCAATCCTGCTTCAGGCCGAGGCCCGCGGCGATGCCCTCGTCGATGGTCTGCGGGATCACGCCGATGCTGCCGCGATGCACGTGCCCGAACTTGCGCAACTCGTGGTAAATCTTGTCGACCAGGCTCGACGGAATCGCGAAGCCGATGCCCTCACTGCCGCCCGATTGCGTGATGATCATCGTGTTGATGCCTACGACCCGGCCTTCCAGATCGAGCAGCGGTCCGCCGCTGTTGCCGGGATTGATCGACGCGTCGGTCTGGATATAGTACATCGGGTCTTCGGCTTTGAGATGCCGGCGCAGCGCGCTGACAATGCCGAAGCTCATCGAGTTCTGCAGGCCCAGCGGGCTGCCCATCGCGACCACGAACTGTCCCTGGTGCAACTTGTTCGAGTCGCCCAACTCGAACGGAGTCAGTTTTCCCGCTTCCACTTTGATCACCGCCAGGTCGCTCTCCCGGTCGAGGCCGACCAGCGTGGCGGGTACGGTCCGCTCGCGGCGGCGTGGCGGCCTGCCTCCGGCCGAGGTGCCCTCCGGAGCAGGCGTAACCGGCAGCGACACGCGGATGGTGTGCGCGCCTCGCACCACGTGTGCGTTGGTAACGATGTAGCCATCCGGGTCAAGTATGACGCCCGAGCCGGTCGCGGACTCCGGCGCCAGCAGTCCGGCCACGTCTCCTTCACTCACCGGCCCGAGCCCGCGGACGAAGATCTGTACGACGCTGGCATTTGCTCGCAGCGCCAAAGCCTCGAGCGTGTGGCTCAGAGCAGGCAGATCGGCGGCGCCCGAGGCGGTTGCACGGGACTGTGCCGGTGCATTGGCAGTCAGGAGTGCAATGGCAATGAAGGGAACGATGGTGCGGAGCATCTACCCTATGTTGGATACTCTCCGGGGAGCGGCGGTTGCAGTTAAGCAGACGGCGCAGCATGCGGGGCCTTCCGATTTAATACGCTCTTTACCTGACTCTTCGCGCCGCACCCGCACTCAACCGGCATATGCTCCGGCAGGACCTGTGAGGCCAGGACCCAACGACTACTCAAGTGCAAACTGAACTGTCTTCTCATTGCGCCTCGTCCCGGATCTGGCTTCGACAACGATGTCGTAAACGCCTATCGGCAGCTTCGCAATCGGAATCGTTGCCAGGTAGGGCATCTCTTCCGGCGTGTCGCCCGCCTGCGCCGTTGGAGTCACCGCGGCCAAAACACGGCCAGCGCGGCGCAGTTCCAAGCGCACTTCCGGAGTCACGTCCTCGGGCCGCCGGTGAACGGTGAAGAAGATCGGAAGGTTCTTCAGCTTTTCGGCAGAGAAGTTCCCCTGGAGAGACGGAGTCACACGCTGGCCGGCAAAGTTCAGCGGATTCTCACCGGAGGCTTGCGACCTCTGCAAAGCCCCGACCAGAACGATGTCACTGACTTCGGGCAACGTCGCGGCGGCGACGGTCAACGGCAGAACGTCTGTCGAGGCCCGGCGCGAGCTGGGATCGACAACTGCGATTTCCACGCTGAATTGTCCGGGCGGAACCGCGACCGGCAGCGTGAAGGTCAGCGGGACTTGCCGAAAGCGCTCCAAGTTCGACGGATCGACTTGCAGCCCTGGCGAGCGGCTCAGCTTGTCGATGACATTGCCCGAGGCGTCCTTCACGAGCGCGAGAACGGAGATTCCTCCGGTCAAGAGTTTACCGTCGGCTTGCATCTTCAGACGAGGCACGCTGGATGGAATCTCAACGACCAGCTGATACTGCGCCTGGCCGCCGATATCGTTGAACCGGATCGCTTCCCGGCGGAATGGGAACGCGTGCGGACGCGGGACCTCGTCCAGCGCCTTCAGACATGGAATCTCCGATGCTTGCAGCATCTGTCCCGCGAGCATCGGAAGCGCATAATAGCCCTCGCGCGTCTGCAAGATCGCTCCGGGACGGTTTACGCGGACTTCGATGCGCCGGAAGCGCCCATCGAAGTTCTGCGACTTGGGCCGGTAGAAGATTTCGTAGTGCGATGTCGCGTCTTCCACCACGCGCTCGAGCGGCGCGCGCAGATCGTTGCTGTTCTCCATCGAGAAGCCGCCGGTGCTTTCCGCCAGCTCTCGCAGCGGCAGCCAGTCGAAGCTGGCCTGCGCCAGCGCGGCTGGCCCGAGGGTCTGCAGGCCATTCGTATTCACCGTGTAGAAGGAGACATTGGCTCGATTCGCCTCGTTGACAACTTGCTTCAAGAGGTATGAGTTCTCTATAACGTTGATCGAAAGCCCCTCGCTGAAAAACAGTACTGTCTTGCGGCCGGGGATCGCCGCCAGCACCCGGATGAGCGCCAGCAGCGTTTGGGTACTGTACATACCTTCGGCGTGCCGCAGGATCGCCATCTGCATTTTCTCAATGCTCCCCTGGAGCTTTGCTACCACTCCGTCGGTTTGCGGCCCGCGCTCACTCGCGTCGCCCAGGCGGATCGATTGCCAATCCGAGGGAACCCCGCCGCCTCCGGACTTCGGACGACTGCTATCGAGAGCCGGGGTTGTGGGATCGTCGCCTCCCACGCCGTTAGATGCGTGGAAAGATCCCAGGTTTTCGGCCGAAATGCGTTCGAACCACGTGTAGTTTGCTTTGGCGATCGTGTCAACCGCGCCATTGAGCAACTCGGGCCGATCGGTGAAGGGCTGCAAAAGATAGAGCCGGCGATTGATCGCGAACGCGCCCAATAGCGTGTTGGGTGGAAACTGGTTGCGAAGGAAATCGTGCGCCAGAATTCCGGCATTGGCGCGCGCTTCGTTGCTCATCGCCTGAAAGACCATGGTGATGATGTTCAGCTCATGCAAAGGGTCGAATCTGTCTGGCGCCCTTTCCCGCGGACTATTCAGAAGCCCGCTGCCTTTCGTGCGGATGAACTCGAACGAGCGTATCTCCTGCGGGACGCCATCTTCGAGCACCTGGACGTCCTGCGCGCGGAGATCGCGCACCATTTTCTGATGCTTATCGCGCACGACCAGGTCTAGCAGCACCTCTTGCGTGCCAGACTGGATCACAACCGGTTGCTGGCCGAAAGACTGCGGAGCCACAGCGAATAGCAATGTTGCGATTGCGATGGATCGCGGCAGAGTCATGAAACAGGGGAGGGAATAGGGAGCCGGACACGTTTGAGCGGCCGTTCCGTTCAGGCCCCCGGATTCCGGTTCGCACGTATTCAGCCTCAAGGGATCCGGCGATACTCTCATCGTTACCTTTGCCGAACGCGGAGCAGGAAGACTCGGCGCAGCCTTGAGCACCTATCCTATAACATCAGCCCAGCGGCAGGCGCAAGGTCGACACGCAGCCGTTGCACGGAACGAGGTTTTGAAGGAACGAGCTATGCGAAGACCCGCGGAGCTCGCGCCTGGGTGTTCGCCGACAGCGGTCTCAGGGTAAAGGGGAGGTTGATCGCGCTTGACGTCCGTTTCTGGCTGGAGACTGCCAGGCGGGGCGTCCGGTGCGAAGCTATTCTCTCCGTCTTCTGGCGATGCCAATGGCAAGGGCGATCCCCGCAAGAGTCAGGCCCAGTGTGCCCGGCTCCGGCGTGACCAACCCCACGGACGTATAGGTGAAATTAGGTCCCGCGTAAAGGGTGTAATTGCCGTAGTGGTAGAGTGGGTTCTGCAGCGCATTGTCGGTCTCATAGAGATAGCGTGCTGCGTCCGCCGCAATCGTAATGGCCGGGTCCACGGTCAGTCCGAGCAGCGTGTCCCCGGCAACGCCATAGGCCCACCCATCTGCGTAACCACCGGTTGTCGCGGCAAGCACATAGGTCTTGCCCCCTGGCAATATGATCGGTGTGATGCTGTGGTAGCGGAAGCCGCCGCTCAGCGTGTCGCTCGTGCCCACGTCCAGCGTGATCGAAGTGATCAGGTTACCGGCGCCGTCATAGATCCCAACGACATGATCGGCCGCGAACCCATCGTCATCCTCGTCGTAGTATCCGAGGCTCGTCACCGTGATCGGCACATTGGTCGTGAACACAAATCCGAGATTTAACGGGCCCTCATTCGCGACCAGGGCACTGGTAAAACTGTAAATTCCGCTGGCGAGCGCGGGTGTGGTGAGCAGTCCAAACAGGCTGGCGGCCAGCAACCTGGCCTTCAGATGTCGCATCACTCCTCCAGGTCGATCGAACTCCAACCAGGCATTTGGGATTGCCCGCCCGCTGCGCGCCGGGCGCGCTTCCAAATGCTCCGCTTGGAGCGTGTTGCTCAATTCTCGCTCTCAAAAGTCAGGATTGATATAGATAATTCGCCTTTGGCTACTAATTTTTGGCCTTTTAAAACGCCAATCAGTACTACTATCACGTACAAGAATGTGCAGAATACAGCGAAGAAACGGCGCGGAAGAGATGAGACCGCCCGGACGGGCACATGCGCGAAGCGCGCTCCAGACACGAAACCTGCGGCCGGCTTCGCAACAATGTGCGCCTGCAATTCGCCAATTTCGGATGGCTCAACCGCCGCATTGAGCAGAGGCTTACGCGCCTCCATCCGGCGCGGGCCCGCAGTGGCGGTTCAGCTCAGTGGCAGACGTAGCGTCGCGACGCAGCCGTTGCCCGAGGCGCGGTTCTCCAGTGTGACCGAGCCGCCATGCGCCTCCGCGATCTTGCGGCACAGCACCAGGCCCACACCGGAGCCACCCTGCCGCGTGGTGAAAAACGGCACGAAGAGATTGGCTGGATTTGCCAGTCCCGTGCCCTCGTCCTCCACCTGGATCTCCACGGCCTTTTGAACCACCCGCCACTCGATGCGCACGTTGCCGCCGGTCGCCGACACCGCGTCCATCGCATTTTGCAGCAGGTTGATCAGCGCCTGCTCGATCTGGTCGGGATCGGCGTTGAGTCGTACCGGCGCGCCGGGAACCAGCGTCACACGATCAGCGGGGAACATGCGCACGATGCGTTCGGCGACCGGCGCGAGATCGAAGGTACGCCGCGCCGGCGCGGGCAGCCGCGCGAGCCGGGCATAGGAGGAGACAAAGCGCGCCAGCGAGTCCGAGCGCGAGGCGATCACGGCCAAGCCCTCCAGCATGTCGTCGCGCCAATCCCCGGGCGGGTCGGGCTCCCGGACCAGGGCATCCAGGCTTTGCGCGATGGATTGGATTGGCGTCAGCGAGTTGTTCAACTCGTGCCCCAGCACGCGCACCAGCCGCTGCCAGGCGAGCAACTCTTCCTCGCGCAACTCGCGCGTCAGGTCGGAGAGCACCAGCAGCTTGTGCGGATGGCCCGATTCGCGGAACGTCGTGTGGCGCACCGCCCAACGGCCCGCGGCGCCGGGGAACGCCTGGTCGATCACCGCCGATGGCGGCGAGTCGAGCAGCGGCGTGAGTCCGAGTTCGTCCGCGCTCCGGTCTTGCAGCGAGCGCGCCGTCCCGGCGAGCAAGCGCGCGCCAGTGGGATTCACTAAACGCAGACGGTTGTCCTCATCGAATGCGAAGATCGCGACATCGATTTCCTCCAACACCTTGGAGAGCAGGGCATTCACTTCCAGCGTTTCCAGCCGCCGGTCGCGCAGGGCATCGCCCAGCCGGTTCAACTCGGCCAGCGCCTCCGACATGGAGTCGCTTCCGGCGAGCGCCCGCGCGCGCACCGAGTAATCGCCCAGGCGCACCGATTCGAGCATCGCCGACATCGTGCGCCAGGGATGCGCCGCTCTTTGCCGGACCACCCAGGCCGCGGAAAGCCACGCTCCCAGCAGCCCCGCGAGCGAGGCGAGAAACAGCACCGGCAGGAGATGGCGGGTCCAGAGGAACCAGACTGCCAGCGCGACCGCGGGCAAAGCTCCGGCCAGCGCCAGCAGCGCCAGTGAATCTTCGTGAGCCGGGAATCTTCTGCCTGCCATCGGTTATCTTTCACCGCACGCGAACCGGCCTCGCGGGCCCATTACGGGGAGGCGCAAAACCGTAAAGGTTTACGGTTTCCATTTTTAAGGACCGTATAATCAATTACTTGCGTTCAGAAACCGTAAAATCTTACGGTTTTGCGTTTGCTCCATACCCTTTCATACCATCCCGAATTTCTGCAGCCGGCGGTACAACCCGCTGCGGCTCAAGCCCAACACTCGCGCGGCTTCGACGACATTGTTCTGGCAGGCGTCCAGGGCCCGCCGGATCAGCTCGCGCTCATTGTCTTCGAGATTAAAAGAAGCTTGCGCGGTCTGGCCCGGGCGCGCCGCGGCCGCCGGCATCAACCCCAGATCGGCTCCGGTGATCTGGGCGCTTTGCGCCAGCAGAACGCCGCGCTCCAACACGTGCTCCAACTCGCGCACGTTGCCCGGCCAGGGATGCGCTTGCATGGCCTGCACGGCGCTCGCGTCAAAACCTTCGATCTCGCGCGCGTACTTCGCCGTATAGCGCTGCAGGAAACTGTGCGCCAGCAGAAGAATGTCCTCGCCGCGATCGCGCAGCCTCGGCAGGTGGATTCTCACTGTGTTGATGCGGAACAGCAGGTCTTCACGGAAGTCGCCCGCTGCCACAGCCGCGTTCAGGTCCGCGTTCGTGGCCGAGATCAGGCGCACATCGGCGTGCCGCAATTTGGGATTCCCCAGCCGTTCGAACTCGCCGGTCTCCAGCGCGCGCAGCACCTTCGCCTGCTGCGATACCGGCAAGTTGCCGATCTCGTCGAGGAACAGCGTGCCCTGGTCGGCCAGCTCGAAGCGGCCAGGCCGGTCGGCCGAGGCGCCCGTGAATGCTCCGCGCACGTGACCGAATAGCTCGCTCTCGAACAGCGCCTCCGGGATGGAACCCGCGTTGACGCAGATCATCGGGCGGGAAGCGCGCGGCGAGAGTGCGTGCAGCGCGCGCGCGACGACCTCCTTGCCGGTACCGTGCTCGCCCGTGATCAGCACGTTGGCCGTCGAAGGACCGATGCGCCGGATCAGGTCGAGCACCGGCCGCATCGCCGCCGACTGGGCGACCATGTTCACGGGCAGCGGCGATTCCAGCAGTTCGTTTTGCCGTTGCAGACGCTGGTTCACCCGCAGCGCCCGGCTCAATTGCGCTTGCGTCCGCAGAATCGTGACCAGGCTGAGGTTGTCCCACGGCTTCTGAACGAAATCCCGCGCTCCGCGGCGCACCGCTTCGACGGCGATGTCGATGCTGCCCCAGCCGGTCATCACCACGACAGGCAGCAGGCTATCCAGCCGCACGATCTCAGTGAGCAGGTCCAGCCCCTCGCCGCCCGAGGTCGTATCGCGCGTGTAATTCAGATCGATCAGCGCGATGTCGAATTCATCCTTACCGACCAACGCCAGCAGTTCTTTGGGCGAACGCGCCTCCGCCACGCTGAACCCAGCGGGTTTCAGCAACAGCTTCAGCGCGATCAACACGTCGGGCGAGTCGTCGGCGATGGCAATTCGAAATCGATCTTCATTCGGCATCAGCGTTGCGTGGCGCCCCAGCTAGAGACGCTCACGATCTATGAACATAACAGACCCCGTGCCAAGGTGCGGCTCCCGGGAGCGCCGATCTCCAGATCGGCTCCGATTGGCCGCGTGAGCGGCAGTTTCAATGCGCATTCGCGCCCGGAAGCGTGCTCGCGGTTGCCGAGGGTCGAAGTGTGCGCCGGACGGAGCCGATCTGGAGATCGGCGTTCCCAGGCGCCTAATCGCCTTCCGGGATCTGGCAGTGGAACGGATCCGCGCCGATGGTGCCTGCCAGCTCTCCGAGGTAGGCCGGCGAGCTGACCCTGGCCAACTGCTCGCGCGAAGTCTTCAGCAGAGCGTCCACGTCCAGCGTCTGCGCCGCCGCCTTGGACCGCGTCGTGGAGCGGAAGACCTCGAGCGATGAGAGATGGCGCCGCCACAACGCGATGTCACGATCCTGCTTGGTGCGGAGCCGCTCGCGATACCAATCGCTCGCCAGCAGCGCCTCGCGCGTGAACAGGCCGCGAATGGCGGGATTCTCCACGCCCTTGCCCTCGTACTGGCCTTGCACCATGATGTGCAGCAGGGCTTTGAGCGGCGGGCAGGCGGCCTCCACGCTGCCATCTTCGAAGTAGTTCCTGGCGACGCGTCCCTGCGACTCGACAACGGCGTCCACGCCCATGGCGAAGGCTTCCGGGTCTTGCTTCTCGGGCCGCAGCAGTTCCTCGGTGAAGACCGCGTCGGGCGTCTCGAAGATGCGTCCCAGGAAGCGGTCGGCAAAGAGCGCCGTGATGCGATAACCCAGGCGGCTCGCCAGGATCTTGCGCCCGTTCAAATCGAAATCTTCGAGCTTCTCGAGGTAGCCGTTATCGATGAGGAATTGCGGCTCGCGCTCCGGGACGCGCATCCGGCACCAGACCTCGGGCACCAACATGCTGATGTCATGCTCGACGCGGAAATTCGGTCCCACCGAACCTGCCGCCGTAGTGAAGCCCGCATACCCGGTGAGGATGAAGCTTACCAGCGCATTGTTCAAATCGACGATCGGCCACAGCGCGTTGAACGGTCCCTTGGTCAGTGCTCCCTCGCTGCCGAAACCCGTGGTCGAGGGCGACTTGCCGGTCAGGCTGCAGACGAAGTCCATGAACAGCTCGGGCAGTTCCTGGTAATGAATCGGGTTGTAGACGGCCAGCGGCGGCAGTCCGATCTTCGCGTCCGCGGGATTGCCGCGACGCCCGGCCAGCACCGCGCCCACCGGGAAAAAGACCGGCTGGTCCGTCGGCACCTGGCGGTCGAGCCGCGCGCAGACCTCCGCGAGATATGTATCCACTGCATTTACTATGTCCGGCCGCTTCTGCAGATAGCGCGGGTTCTTCGTTGGCACGCCGTCCACCAGCCGCGCATGCGCCGAACTGACCACGTAACTCCCGTTGTTCCCGGCCGCGAAGTCTTCGAGCAATTTCTTCATCGGCTCGGTGTATTTGTCGAACTCGACCACGTGATCGACGAGCCGTCTGGCCTGCTCGACGTTCAGCGGTTCGAAGTTTGAAATGAATGTTCCCGGCGAGGCGAGGTCCGCTTCGGCCTGCGCGTCGAAACCACGATGCACGGCGTCGTCGGGACGCTGGAACAGCAGCGCCTCGCAGTTGGCGACCAGCTTCACGCTGGGGTTCGAGTAGCGCGTATCCAGATGGCCCAGCCGCTCGCGCGGCACCACCACCGAGGCCGTAATGTCATCCTCGACCTGGACCTTTTCCGCCGGGTGGAAATCGGGACGAAGCTTATAGATGCGCCAGTTTCCGTCCGGGTCGAAGCCGACGCGGAGGTAGTTGCCGACCAGTTTCTGATCGTCATACTTCAGCTCATGACCGAGGAACCCGTTGATGCGGTCCACGGTGAAGTGCTCCATCCAGTTGTCGCCCCACTCGGGCCGGTAGTAGCGCTTCACAGTGAATACGAGCTGCCGGATCGTCTGGTGCAGGTCCCGCAGCCAGGTGTTGTACTCGTCCAGATAATCGGCTGAGGGCGTCAGCAGCTTGATGACGGAGCCCAGCGAGCGCTCCACGCTCAGAATAGGCCTGTGCGCGCGGCGTTCTTCCTGCGGCTGCTTGTAGATGCCGGAGAAATCCCGCTTCAGGATCTCCGCTACCTCGGCCATGTCCTTGTGGTAATCGCGCAGGAAGACAGGACCTTTCAACAGCACGTTTGAAATGGACTTCGAAATCTCGCTCTTCCCGCCGCCCGAAACGGTTGATGGCTTGTGGCACAAGGCTCCGTCGGCACGCGCGCCCACCAGTCTCCAAGCCGCGCCGGTGAGCTGCTTCTCCAGGCGTAGCCGGTAGCCCATCGGCAGGACGTAAGTCTCGCCGACCCGGATGGTCACCTGCCGCGGCTGGCCGTTCTGCTGCCAGCTTATGGTGCCTTCGCGAACGTTGAACTCCGCAGTCTGCGGCACGTAGAGAATCTGGGGAAAGCGGCGGTCGACCGCGTAGCCCTCTGGCCTGATGTCGACGCGATCGCCCAGGATGCGCATGCCCTCTTCGAAGCTGAATTTCTTCAACGGCACCGTGCGGTCGGCATAAAAGTCCTGGCCGAGAACGTAGGCCGGAAAGGCGATCGCTCCGCCGGAGTGCTCTTCCTCGGCCAGTCCGAAGAGATTGGCCGAGAAGCTGATCTGAGTTTTGACTTCTTTCTTGCAGTAGCCGTAATAGTTGTCGGCGATGATGGTGACGATCACGCCATGGTGGTCGCGGCAGGTCACCTTAAACGCCTTACCGCCGTTGTAGGCCTCGTCCTCTTTCTCCCAGCACATGCCGTCGCGTTTCTGGCGTGCGGTGGCGGCGCTCGTGCTCGGCAGGCCGAGCGCCTTCTTCCGGATACCCTGCAAATGCGGCGCGAGAATCACGCAGCCGGTGTGGCCGGTCCAGTGCATCACGTCCAGCGCGGCGTCGTTCTCGGGCAGATAAGGGTCGCCGCCGTTGCCGAAGATGCTCTCCACGAAATCGAGGTTGCTGACCAGGCTCGCCGGCGCGAAGAAGCGGATCTCGAGCGACTTGACCGGCTCGTCGCCCGTTGCGGGACATACGATCGGACGCAGCAGAAGAGACGCGAAGAGTCGCGCCTGCTCGCTCTGATCGGCCGTGAAGGGCAGCGCCAGCGCCTCTTCCGGAGGCCGCCAGGCCAACTCCAACAATGTCGCAAAGGCCTGCTTGGGCACGGCGGTCTTGTCGGCCGGGATGGGCAGTCCGCCTTCCACGATGTGGAAGATGCCCTGCGTCGTGCGTTTGTCGCTCTTGGGATTGTGCAGAACGCCTTGCGCAATGCGGTAGGAGTGCAGGTAGGGCGAGGCGATTGCGTCGCCCGTGGCTGGCAGCGACATCACCCGCGCCAGTCCGGGACGGTCGAGGACGAACGTCCGGCTCGGCACTCGCGCGGCGCCCGATGGACGCACGTCCGCCAGGTACCCGTCCAGGAAGTCCTGGATGCGCGTGTCGGCCGGGCAGAGCATGTCGCCCAGCAGGAGGTCTTTCTGATAGTGGTTCCGGAGCAGCGGACCGGCCACTTCAAGCGAGTAGGTGTCAGCCGTGCTTTGGCTGGTCGGCTGCCCCAACGACACAAGCTTCAGGTTCAGGTAGCGGATCAGTTCTTCCCGCTGCGAATTGTCGAGGGCCGGGGCCGGGTTATTTGGTTCCATGAATCCTCTCATTGCCTGAGCGACGGCCGGCGGTGGGCTTGGCGGACAGCCCTTGTCGCCTGGTTGAGCACCAAATCCCAGCGTACCAAGTGCCGCCGCATATTAAAGCGGGTTCACCTCCTCTCGACACGTTGATTACTCCGCTACAGGCTCTCCGCCCGGCACACAACCGCGAACGAAAAGAGCGGTCAGTGCCAGAGCGTGGTGGGCGCGCCCGATGACCGCTCTTTCCATTCGCAGTTCTGTGCTGACGATGATCGCGGGGTGGCCGGTCCGCGGCAAAGGAAGAAGCGAGGCGGGGGAGCGGCCTTTGTAAAATCCGGTGGGCCAATCTCCTGGAAGTTGAGCAGCTCTGTTGCGCTCAGGCCGGCCGGTTACGGGGCGGTAAGTCCTTTAAATATCGACGAGTGTGCGCGATATGCAGCGAATGGCTGGGGGGCGGGATGACGGACCGGGATTAAGGTCATCAAGAATACACCTACAAATATGACATGAATCCGCTCAACTAATATGCGCATCATTGACGGTAGGTGGTAGACTCGTTTTCAGAGGCTGCCCTCTGTACTCATATGGACCCTAATCGCCTGACTGAACGTTCCCAGGACGCGGTTCGCGCCGCCCAGGCGCTCGCCGCCCGTCTTAGCAATCAGCAGATCGATAACGAACATCTGCTTGCGGCGCTACTGGAGCAGGAAAACGGCGTTGTGCCAGACATCTTGCTGCGTGCGGGTGTGAAACTGGAACCCCTGCACCAGCGGCTCATGACGGAGCTCGAAAAGCTGCCGAAGGTCGCCGTCTCGCCGGGCGCGGGCGGCGGCATGTACTTGACCCAGCGTCTGGAGCGCACCTTCGCCGAAGCCGAAATCGAGGCTAAGAAGCGCCGGGACGATTTTGTCAGTGTCGAGCATCTGTTGCTGGCGCTGTTCCGCCAGGACGGGAAAGCCGTGGAACTTCTGGGCGACGCCGGGGTGACGCAGGAGAAGCTGGACAATGCCGTTAAAGACATCCGGGGCAGCCAGCGCGTGACCACTCAGAACCCGGAGAGCACCTACCAGGCCTTGGAAAAATACGGCCGCGATCTGACGGCCATGGCCGCGCAGGGCAAGCTCGATCCGGTGATCGGGCGCGACGAAGAGATTCGCCGCGTGATTCAAGTTCTGTCGCGCCGCACGAAGAATAACCCCGTCCTCATTGGCGAGCCGGGCGTGGGCAAAACGGCCATCGCCGAAGGGCTCGCCCAGCGCATCGTGCGCGGCGACGTGCCGGAGGGCCTGAAGCAGAAGAAGGTCGTTTCGCTCGACATGGGCGCGCTGATTGCCGGCGCCAAGTTTCGCGGCGAATTTGAAGAACGGCTGAAAGCCGTTCTCAAGGAAGTGCAGTCGAGCGAGGGGCAGATCATCCTTTTCATCGACGAACTCCACACGGTGGTCGGGGCGGGGAAGGCCGAAGGCGCCATGGACGCCGGCAACCTGCTGAAGCCCATGCTCGCCCGGGGCGAGTTGCACTGCATCGGCGCTACGACTCTGGACGAATACCGCAAGTACATCGAAAAAGACGCCGCGCTGGAGCGCCGCTTCCAACCCGTCGTCGTCGATCAGCCTTCGGTGGAGGACACAATTTCGATCCTGCGCGGATTGAAAGAGCGCTATGAAGTCCACCACGGAGTGCGCATCAAAGACACCGCCCTGGTGGCGGCTGCCGTGCTCTCCAATCGCTATATTACGGACCGCTTCCTGCCAGACAAGGCCATCGACCTGGTGGACGAGTCGGCGGCAAAGTTGCGGACCGAGATCGACTCCATGCCGGCCGCACTCGATGAAGCGATGCGGCGCATCCTGCAACTCGAGATTGAGCGGGAGGCGTTGAAAAAGGAGCGGGACGACGCCTCGCACGAGCGCCTGACGCGCATTGAAGAGGAGCTGTTCACGCTCCACAAAGATAGCGATTCGCTCAAGAGCCGCTGGCAGGGCGAAAAAGACAGTGTGCAGCGGCTGCGTTCGCTGCGCGAGCAGATCGAACAGGTGAAGCACGACATCGAGATCGCCGAGCGCGCCTACGATCTGAACAAAGCGGCGGAGCTGAAGTGGGGCACGCTGATCGGTCTTGAAAAGTCGCTGAAAGAAGAAGAGGCGCGCCTGGCCGCGGAGAACAAGCAAAACCGGCTGCTCAAAGAGGAAGTGGACGAGGAAGACATCGCCCAGATCGTGGCGCGCTGGACCGGCATACCCGTTTCGCGCATGCTGGAGGGCGAACTGCACAAGCTGTTGCACCTCGAAAAGCAGCTTCATCGCCGGGTGATCGGCCAGGATGAAGCCGTTGAGGTGGTCTCCGAGGCGGTGCGCCGTTCGCGCGCCGGATTGAGCGACCCGAAACGCCCTATCGGTAGCTTTCTGTTTCTCGGTCCCACCGGCGTGGGCAAGACGGAGCTGGCGCGCGCGCTGGCCGAGACGCTGTTCGACGACGAACGGGCGCTCATCCGCCTGGACATGAGCGAGTACCAGGAGAAGCACACGGTCGCCCGGTTGATCGGCGCGCCTCCCGGTTACGTCGGCTTCGAAGAAGGCGGCCAACTGACGGAGGCCATCCGCCGCCGGCCCTATGCGGTCATCCTTTTCGACGAGATCGAGAAGGCGCATCCGGACGTCTTCAATGTCCTGTTGCAGGTGCTCGATGACGGACGTCTCACCGACGGTCAGGGCCGCACGGTGGACTTCCGCAACACGATTCTGATCATGACCTCGAACCTCGGCAGCGATCGCATCCGCAGCTTTACCGGCGAGACGACCGGGGCGCAATACGAACTGATGAAGCTCGCCGTGATGGAAGAGGTCCGCAAGGCGTTTCGTCCCGAGTTTCTGAACCGCGTGGATGAGATCATCGTCTTCCACATCCTGAAGAGCGAGCAGCTTCGCCGCATTGTGGACATCCAACTCGAACAACTGCGCCGGCGGTTGGATGCGCGTCACATCACGCTCGAACTGGAGCCCGCTCTGGTCGAACACATCGCCCGAATCGGCTACGAGCCGGATTACGGCGCCCGTCCTTTGAAGCGGGCCATTCAGAAAGAACTGGAAACCCCGCTCGCGAAAGCGCTGCTTGAGGGCAGCGTCCGCGACGGTCAGCACATCGTTGCGAGCGTCGGTCCGAAAGGCGCCGTCTTCGGCCAAGGCCGCATGAGCGGTCCCGTCGGCGCGGCGTGAGCGCTCTATCGCCTGCTCCCGGATGAGCCGCAATTCCAACGCGTTTCATCAAATAGGCATAGAGATCGAACGCCATAAGAGATAGAAAGAGAATACGAGGAGTTTCGATGCCTGAAGAGCCACAAGCACCCCGCGCACTGCCCGTTCTGCCTTTGAAGAATGTCGTCCTGTTTCCGAAGCTTGTCCTGCCTCTATCCGTGGGCCGGGACGCCTCCCGTGCGGCCGTCGATGCCGCTATCCGTGACCATGAAGGCGAGATGATCCTGGTCGCCCAGAAGGACCCCGGCACGGAAAATCCAGCGCCGGGCGATCTTCACACCATAGCCACTCGCGCCAAGATTCGTAAGATTCTGCGCACGGCTCCGAACGCGATGGAACTGATTGTTTCCGGCCTGGAGCGCGTCACCATCGAAGAGTTTGAACCCGGCACGTTCTTGACCGCCCGCTTCTCGCCGCGCGATCTGGTCCCAGAGCATACCGACGAGGAGCGCGCGCTCCGCACCGCGCTATTCGAACTCGCGGCACAAGCTGTCGAGAAGATCAATCCGCAGTCCGCCGAGCAAGTGAGCGATCTGCTGGCCAATGCCGACGATCCGGAGCAGATCATGTATCTGCTCGCCACTGCATTCAATCTCGATGTCGAGAAATTGCAGAGTCTGCTGGAAGCGCCCACGCTCGCCGAGGGGCTGCAACTCGCAGTCAAGCACATCTCGCACGAGATTCAAATCCTCGAAATGCGCCACAAGATCGTTCGCGAGGCGCAGGAGGAGATCAGCAAGGAACAGCGCGAATACGTCCTGAGACGGCAGATGAAGGCCATCCAGAACGAACTTGGCGAAGACGATCCAGAGAAGGCCGAAGCCGCCGAGCTGCGCGCACGCTTCTTGAAGGCCGACCTTCCCGACGAAGTTCGCAAAGAGGCGGAACGTGAGTTGAACCGCTTCGAACGCCTGCCGGGACAGTCGCCGGAGCGTCAGGTTCTGCGCACCTGGGTCGAGCTGGTGATCGAACTGCCGTGGCGCGTGCGCACCGAGGACAACCTCGAAATCGCGCGGGCCCGCAAGATCCTCAATGACGACCACTACGGCCTGGACGACGTGAAAGAGCGTATTCTGGAGCACCTTGGCGTGCTCCACCGCAATCCGAGCGCGAAGGCGCCGATCCTGTGCTTCGTCGGACCTCCCGGCGTCGGCAAGACTTCGCTGGGCCAGTCCATCGCCCGCTCGCTCGGCCGCAAGTTTGAGCGCATGAGCGTCGGCGGCCTGCATGACGAAGCAGAATTGCGCGGTCACCGCCGCACCTACATTGGAGCGATGGCCGGCCGCCTGATTCAGGCCATGCGCCGCGCCGGGGCGAACAACCCCGTGCTGATGCTTGACGAGATCGATAAACTCGGACGCGACTTCCGCGGCGACCCGGCCGCCGCGCTGCTCGAAGTGCTCGACCCCGAACAGAACAGCACGTTCCGCGACAACTACCTCGACATGCCCTTCGATTTGTCGAAGGTGCTGTTCATCACTACGGCCAACACGCTCGACTCGCTGCCGCAGCCGCTGCTCGACCGCATGGAAGTGATCCGGCTGGCCGGCTACAGCGAGGAGGAGAAGGTGGTGATCGCAAACCGCTTCCTGATCCCGCGGCAACTCAAAGAGACCGGCCTCTCGCTCGACCTGGTCGGCTTCCCGGACGATGGACTGTTGAAGATCATCTCGGGATATACGCGGGAGGCGGGCCTGCGCAACCTGGAACGCGGCATCGGCCGCTTACTCCGCAAGGCTGCCCTGAAATTCGCCGAGGGGCGGACCGAGCCCATCTCGCTGACGCCCGACTTCATCGTCGATGAACTGGGTCCCGAGTACTTCCTGCCCGAAGCCGCCCGCAAGGAACTGCCGCCCGGCGTGGCCACCGGCCTCGCCTGGACGCCCACCGGCGGCGATGTGCTCTACATCGAAGCGACGCTTCTGCCGAAGGGTAAAGGCCTCACGCTCACCGGCCAACTCGGCGAGGTAATGCAGGAGTCGGCTAAAGCCGCGCAGAGCTATCTCTGGGCGCACGCCGAAGAGTACGGCATCGATCCGCAGGTTTTCACGGAGTGTGGTGTACATATCCACGTGCCCGCCGGCGGCATCCCCAAGGACGGACCGTCGGCCGGCATCACGGCCGCCGTCTGTCTCGCGTCGCTTTACACCAAGCGCCCCGTGCGGAGCGATACGGCTATGACGGGCGAGATTACCCTCACCGGACGGGTCCTGCCCATCGGCGGTCTGAAGGAAAAGGTGCTGGCCGCGCGGCGCGCCGGCATCACGAGAATCGTCATGCCCAAGGCCAACGCCAAGGACCTGCGCGATCTGCCCGAGCATGTGCGCAAAGAGATGCAGTTCTTCTTCGCCGAGCGCATCGACGAAGTGTTCCGCGAGACCATCCCGGCGCTGGTGGAGCCTCTGGCCGAGGCGCAGCAGGTAGCCTGAACGTCGGTTGTGGGGCGGCTCTCCAGCGCCGCGCGGGCTCTCCAGGGCTCGCTCCGGACAAACTTGCGGGCCGTGGACGGCCGCCCCACCCGTCTACGGTGATTTGATCTTCAGCGTCCTGAATGCCGCCACAACGGCGCACGCAAAGACCGCCGCGGCCAGGAACCACGCGGGCAGTTGCAGGTCTTCATTCGCGATGCCTGGGAGGATGGCGACGACCGCGAACACCGCTCCGAGTCCCCAGTTCATCCATCCGAGCAGTCGCAGACGCCGCAACCGCCCGTCCAAAGCGCCCGGCGCTGATTGGGATGGCGGCTCAGCCCTGATGCAGGCCAGGAGCAGCAATTCAGCCAGAATCGCGAACGTCAGCACACACCATCCGGCCATGGGACCGAACAGCGCCTCCTGAACATTTTTGTCCGTCCACAATTCCGCATGGCCGTCCGCGGACCAGCGAATCGGGAAGCGTTCTGGCAGGCTGTCATAGAAATGATAGACGTAGGCGAACGCCAGGCCGGGCAGAGCGAAAGGCCCCGCCCAAAACAATGCGGCGCGCGAGTGTTTCCAAAGCCGACTCATGTTCCGAATGCCCTACTCTACACCGCTTCCCGTTCCCGCGGCTCAATCGGTTCCCGGCCGATGGTTCACTTCCTGCTTTTCGCAAGCTGCTCGATACGGCTCGCCAGCCTTTCTCTGAGCGCGAAGAGCTCATCGGCGTTTCGCGAGAAGGCGCGGACGTCGACCACCATGCTCCGCACTGCTTCGTCCGCGAATTTGGCGTCGCCCATTGAACTCAAAAGCCACAAATACTCGTAGTCTTCAATTCCCTCGCGGAGCAATTCGAACCGAATGGAGGAGACGGGTCCATCGACGTTGCGTTGTCCCGTATTCTCTTTGACGCCGCTGCCGGGGTAGATCAGCGATCCTTCGCCGTTGAGAATGTAGCCGTCGCTGCACAGGAATCCGCTGAGATACGTGACGGGATTCTGCCACGGATCCGACGTCTGGGCCCAGTACTTCATGTCCCAGTAGAGGATGCCCTGCATCCCGTAGCGCCACGTGATCCATGGAACCATGACGGGGTCCATGGCCGGCGCGTCGATGAAGTAATTGGGCTGCGGGAACGTCTGGTCGCAAGAGATGTACCAGCTCATCTCCCCGCCCTTCGCGTGCTCCTCGCGAGCCGTCTGTTTGAATCGCGAATCGTTCAGATCGTTGCCGTGCGTGGAGAAGTTGTTGACGAATCCCCGCAGCGCGCCCCACTCCGGCTTTTCCGTCACGGGCGATTTCGTCGCCAGGAAGGGAACTCCCGGCGCGGCCTGGTGCACCAGGTCTGCCCATTTCCGGGTATCGGCGAACGCCTGCGCGGTATTCGGTTCGTCAATCGGGCTGTTGAAAACCAGACGGTCGAGCCATCTATGCTTCCGGTAATACTCCGCGACCTGCTGCAAATAGGATCTGACCCGTCGATTGGCCTGGTCCGAGAACGGCTGAACATCGGGCGCT
>Ga0302270_10002172_pt1 | contig 19317 bp, 12 predicted proteins | sample III_Bog_E2_3_FD_198773 | JGI IMG/M metagenome (GOLD analysis project Ga0302270, IMG submission 198773) | Peat permafrost microbial communities from Stordalen Mire near Abisko, Sweden - III_Bog_E2_3 | ecosystem: Environmental > Terrestrial > Soil > Wetlands > Peat | place: Sweden: Abisko... | reverse complement strand
GCATTGGTGACCTTTTCGAGCGCGGAGACTTCGACTCCTGCCTTCTTGGCAAAGGCCTGTGCGGCACCGGTGGGCACGCCATCTTTGAAGGCGATCTTCCAGGAGGGGCCGGTGAGCTGCTCCTGAGTGTCGGCCTGACCAGCGAGCACACCCTCGACGAGGACGGCCAGGCGGCGCGGGGTCGAGTAGGTGACGACCTTGCCGCCCTCGGCAAGCAGACGCTCGCGGGTGAGCAGATCGTGAACGCGGCGGCCGAGTTCGGCCTCAGCCTGGGCAATCATGCGGGCGGGAATTTCGTCGAGCCCAATTTCAAGAAGGAAGTCAGCCATTGCGTTGTGTTTCTTTCTGCGGAGCGAGCTATGAGCTTCTGGCCATCAGCTTTCAGCTCCTGGCCTTGGTTGCGGTGGATCAATCTTCACCGGTTGAGAGCTTGCAGGGGCTAAAGCCCCGGTACCTTTTGTGCTTCATGCGGCCCGGCTGAAGCCGTGCCCTGTTACAAAACTTTGCCGCAGCTCTTGCCCTGCGCAGCAAGGCGACTGGGCGCTAAGCCACCTGCTGTCCCGCGTAGACTTTGGCCACGCCCACGGCGAGGTTGCGAATGCGAGCAATCATGCCCACGCGCTCGGTAACGCTGATAGCGCCGCGCGCATCGAGCAGGTTGAACAGATTCGAACACTTGAGCGCCAGCTCGTAGGTAGACATCAGCGGGAAGCGCTTCTTCTCAAGCACCGTCGCGTTCTCGTCGGCCAGCAGCTTGTTGCCACGCTCAAGCAGGGCCTGCGCCTCAGCCTCGTAGCTGTTGAAGTGGGCCCAGAGCTTCTCTACATCCGCTTCTTCAAAGTTGTAAACGGAGTACTGCAGCTCTTCGGTTAACCGCACGTCGCCGTAGGTGACCACGGCACCGGTCTCGGGGTCGCGCGACCAGACCACGTCGTAGACCGAGTCCACGTCCTGCATGAAGGCGGCGAGGCGCTCCAGTCCATAGGTCAGCTCGGCGCAGATGGGGTCCAGATCGAGCCCGCCGCACTGCTGGAAGTAGGTGAACTGGGTGATCTCCATGCCGTCCATCATCACCTGCCAGCCCACGCCCCAGGCGCCCACGGTGGGGCCTTCCCAGTTGTCCTCTTCAAACTTGAGGTCGTGCTTGCTGAGGTCGATGCCGATGGCTTCGAGCGACTGCAGATAAAGCTCCTGCACGTTGACCGGCGGAGGCTTCAAGATGAGCTGGAACTGGGTGTGGCGGAAGAGGCGGTTGGGGTTCTCGCCATAGCGGCCATCGGCGGGCCGGCGCGAAGGCTGCGCATAGCCCACCCGGTAAGGCTTGGGGCCGAGCACGCGGAGAAAGGTTTCAGGCGCCATGGTGCCCGCGCCCACCTCCACATCGTAAGGCTGCTGCAAGATGCAGCCGCGCGCCGCCCAAAAGCCCTGCAGGCGGAAGAGAAGATCCTGAAACGTGAGTGCACCCGGCTTGGACGCGGCGGCGATAGTTGTGGACACAGGCAATCTCTCTCTTGACGGAACTCGCCTTCAATTTTAACAGGCACCTGCGGTGCGGCCAGCCAAGTACCCTGCGGTGCGGCAGACCCGTTGTCTTACAGTGCGGTGGACAAACGGGGACAGAGGCGGGATTCGTGCAGTTCTGCTATTGCTGCAGAGGGGTTCCTTGCTATCCCACTCATTTCGTAATAAAACCTACGAAATGGATGGGGCACGGTGCTTCTATTTGAGGGACGGATCAATAGCGCCAGAAAAAAGGCGCAAGGATGGGGCACGGAGGTCTAAAGCAACAACAAGAATGCCCTGGCTAACGAGCACGGAAGCTGAGCTGAAAGGAGGTGCCGACGGCGGTTGGCGCTCCATGATCGGTGAATGGCTTGAAGGTCCACTTCTTCACGGCGTTCAAAGCCGCAGCCTGCAACTGCTGGGGGCCGGAGACGACCATTGCGCGACGCACCTTGCCCTTCTTGTCGATCTCAAAGACCACCACCACGATGGTCGTGAACGATGTGCCACGGGCAAAGGGGTTTTGGTCGGCCTTTTTGCCGGGCTTGGGCAGAACCGGATCGACGCGATGTGTGAGCAGCGATTCCGCGTTCCTGGTGGGAATCATTTGCGTCACGTTGTCCTGCTTCAACTGCTTTTCAAAGACCATCATGGCGAGTTGGTCAAACTGCGGCGATGCTTGCCCGCGCGACAACGGACGCTGCGCCGTCACGAGCACGGTCGAAAGCAGAAGCAATGCGGCGGCGAAGGATAGAGAGGGTTTCATTGCGTACCTGTGGAGTCCGGAGGTGTGCCCTATGCAGGGACGGGGAGATTTCGAGCTGACAGCATCTTCTTTTTCTGGATTCTTAGCTTTGCTGTGTTAGTGCCCTGCCTTCTCGCGCGGCACTGTACATACTTGGCGCGGGGACTTCAGGATTTGTAGCAAGTTAGTCTTCACGGATGGATAGAGAAAGTTCTGGAATATCCAGCGGTCGCCGTCATGGATGAATTCGGCAATGACGTCGGGCTTAGTGGAGCGCTGACCGTTGGTGGTGCCGTAGATACTGGCGCGGTAGCGGTTGCCCATCTGCACAATCTCTCCGGCTTCGTAGTGATCGGCTGGGTCCTGACTAGCAACAATGGGGTCAAAGTCGAGCCCCACAATCTCGGCGCAGCGGCTCTGTGCTGTGGCGTCCTCACCGAGTAGCCGTGCAAGTTCCGGGCTCAGGTCCCAGCGCATCAGCTTGAGCGTATTCTCGTCCGGCATGTCGCGGGCCACGCGCTGCCCATACCACTTGTAGAACTCGTTTACAAATTCACGCGGCGACTCGGGCGGCGGCCAATCTGCGACCACGCGCGGATGAGCGACGCTCTTTACCGTGGCCGGCTGCGCTGCGCCCTTCTTGAAAGGTTCAGTCGGGCAAAGTGTGAAATCCGCGAACAGTGCCGGTTGGCGGTCAGGGCTCTCGCAGTCAAAGTACTTGCATACCAACTCCTGCGAACGGCCATCCACAATAAAAAAGCGGTGATTCGTGCCTACGTGCCAGATTTCAAAGAAGGCGTTCCCTCGGTACTGGACTGCTCGCCCGTGAATCTGCAAACACTCCTGCGCTCGCACAAGCGGGGCGAGTGCGGCGGCGAGCAACAGAAATGGCAAAATCCTTTGCATGACTTGGACAGATGAGCTTAGCACGGGTGGATGGAGAGGTTTGTGTTACCCCACCCTTCCGCAAAAGACGCGGAAGGGTGGGGCACCCAGATTTCATCGCCAATACAGCCGCGTTTCATTGCCAAGGACAAAATTGTCGGCGCGGTTTTGGAACTGGCAGATGCCCGACATCGTAGAGCGTGGGAGACCGTTCCCTGGAAGAGATTGCCGCGAACACCGGTCAGCGTTTGCGGCGCTGGTGGGTGGAGGGAATGTTCATGTCTTCGCGGTACTTGGCCACCGTGCGCCGGGTGATCTGGATGCCATTGGTCTGCAGCATCTCAGCCAGGTGATCGTCGGTGAGCGGCTTGCGTGGGTCTTCGTCTTCAATGAACTTGCGGACCTTGCGCTTGAGTACCAGCAGCGGGGTGTCAGCGCCTTCGGGGCCGTTCGAGCCCTCGGAGAAGAACGAGCGCAGCTCCAGCACTCCCTGCGGTGTGTGCGCGTATTTGTTGGCCACCGCGCGGCTCACCGTGGAGGGGTGCACGCCAATCTCCTCGGCCACTTCCTTGATCATCATCGGCCGCAGCGACTCGATGCCGTGCTCGAGGAAATCCTGCTGGCGGCGCACGATCACTTCGCAGGTTTTGAGGATGGTGCTCTTGCGCTGTGCGATGTTGCGCATCAGCTGCATGGCAGAGCGGAAACGCTCCTTGACGTACTCCTTGACCTCGCGATCCGTGTTTTCAGCCGACAACATGCGGCGGTAACGCTGGCTCAAGCGGAGGCTGGGCAGGTCTTCCTCGTTCATGGAGACGATCCACTCGCCGCCGTTCTTGAGGAACACCACATCGGGCTCGATGAGCCGCGTCTGCTCGCGGTTGTAGAGGCGGCCTGGACGCGGATCGAGGGTGCGGATGAACTCGATTGCACCCTGCGCCTGTTCCTGTGTGACCTGCGCCGCTTTGGCCAAGTCGCGCAAGTCGCGCTTCTGCAACAGAGCCAGATGGTGGTCCACGATGACCGAGGCCAGCTTCATGCTGCTGCGCTTGGACTCAATCTCGGCCTCGACCTCAGCACGCATACTGCCGTGAGGATTTTCTTCTTCAGCGGCGGCCGCGCCGCGCTGGACATACAGGTGGCTGAACTCCGACTGTTGCGCCTTGATCTGAATCTGCAGGCATTCGTGCAGATCGTGCGCGCCCACGCCGGCCGGGTCCATGTGCTGCACCAGGTCGATGGCGCGGCGGATCAGATCGTGCGCCTGGGCCATCTGCTCGCTGTCCAGCGCGCTGGCCTGGGCTTCAGTGAGCCCGTGTTCCGTCTCCGGTTCCAGCAGAGCCCGCGCCAGCTCCTCTTCGCTGGCCGCCAGATACCCGTCCTCGTCGAGGTTGCCGATCACAAAATCGGCCGCCAGTTCCAGATCCTTGTCGAGGCTCAGAGCCCCCAACTGCCACGCCAGGTGATCGGACAAAGTCGTGGGCTGAGAGAGAAAGTTTTCAAACGAAGGCCTCTCGCTCTCCTCATACTCCGGCTGCGTACGATAGCCGGGATCGAGGTACTCCTGGAAGTACGATCCAAGATCGACCTCATCGAACGAGTCCTTGGCCTCTGCCGCAGGCTCCGCCGTTCCCGGCTCAGCCAGCACCAGCCGTTCTTCGCGCTCTGCACGCTCCTGCCGGCCGGCCACTTCGTCCAGCATCGGAACAGTTTCGTCAATCTCTTCCAGGACAGGATTCTCGACCATCTCGGCATCGATCATTTCCTTCAGTTCCAGCTTGTTCAAAGCCAGAACACTGACCATCTGCATCAGACCTGGAGTGAGGATCTGGCGTTGCGACACCTTGAGCGTCAATTTTGGTTGCAGCATCGCCATAGAGGAGGTTCATTCCCTGTTTTATTGACTTGATCCGAGTGTATCCGCATAAGAAAAAGCTTAACGAGAAAACTGTACGAATGCGAGTCACCTGTTCCAATTTGGACACGATCTGAATGCGGAATCTCTCTCTGGCATCGTTGCCTCGATCAACCCGCTCTCAACCATTGACGATGGCGGATTTGCCTGCCATCAGCAATCCGTCGGTACTGGTGGCCAGCCATCGACTAGTTGAGCGAGAATCCTTCGCCGAGATAGACGCGACGCACCTCGACATCGTTGCCTAGCTCCTGCGGCGTGCCAGCGCGAAAGATGCGGCCTTCAGCAATGATGTAGGCCCGGTCAGTGACGCTGAGGGTTTCGCGCACGTTATGGTCGGTGATGAGGATGCCGATACCGCTGGCTTTCAAGTCGAAGATGATCTTCTGCAATTCGAGCACGGCGATGGGGTCAATGCCGCTGAACGGCTCATCGAGCAGAATGAAGTTGGGCTGGATGCAGAGGGCGCGAGCAATTTCAACGCGGCGGCGCTCGCCGCCCGACAGCGCATAACCCCGCGTGGTGCGAATGTGGCCCAGGTTGAGCTGCTGGATGAGCCGCTCGGCGCGGGTACGCCGTTCGCGGTTGCCCAGGGGCTGCGCTTCGAGCACAGCAAGAATGTTTTCCTCGACCGTGAGCTTGCGAAAGACCGACGGCTCCTGGGGCAGGTAGCTGATGCCGAAGTTGCGGGCGCGCAGATACATGGGCATACGAGTAATATCAGTCTCGTCGACGCGGACCCGGCCGGTTTCAGGCTGAACAAGACCGACGATCATGTAAAAGCTGGTGGTTTTACCGGCTCCGTTTGGCCCCAGCAGGCCCACCACCTCGCCACGCGAGATCTCCAGATCGACGCCCCGGACTACTTGGCGGCCCTTGTAGCTCTTGCCGATACCTTCCGCTCTAAGTGTTTCCATCAAACCTTCGTGCCGGCTCCATTGGTTGGGGAGCGGGCTGCGCCTTATCGCGGCGCGGTCGTCTTGGTGGTTGTGGGCCGGCCGCCGCCTTCGATACTGACGCTATCATCGCGGCTGCGGAAAATCAAAGCTGCGCCGGTAACCGTGCCGCGCGCCGGATCGGTCATGCGCGGGGGCAGGGCGGTGGTTCCGGTCAGCACATACTCGTCGTTGGCTCCGGTGTAAGTAAGCTGCTCGCCCACGCCGCGGCGACCTTCTGAGGTGAGGGTCACGTGGCCGCGGGCGGTCATGCGCTCCACCTGGCCCTGTCCGGGCTGGCTGGCCGGGTGGGCGGCGTTCTTGGCTGCCGGGTCCACGAGCTTCAGGTCCACCTGGTCAGACTGCGAGGTCGCGGTGCCGGTCTCAGCCACCACCGGGCCCAGCGCGCCGCTCTGCATGAGCGCGGAACGGTCAAGGCCAGAGTAGTGGAGCTGGCCACCACGCACGCGCAGGACGGAGGGCGTGGATTTGGGCTTTTCGTTTGGTTTGTCGTTGGCCTTGTCATTGGGCTTGTCGCCAGGCCGGTTGCTCTGGCTCAGCATCACCACGCGCACCGGTTCGGCGCGATCCGTGCTCAGCGCATCCAGGTTCTGGCGGTCCTTTTCAAGCACAATGGTGGGCGCGGCTACGGAGTTGGCCTGCTGCCAGAGGCGCGCATGACCGCGGAAGGTGGCCACGCTGTCTGTGTTGCCGGCAGCCTGGTGCAGTTGGGCTTCGGCGGCAATCACATGGGCCGGTTGCTGCGGGTCGGGGGCAAGGCCACCCACCGCCGGAGCGCCAGCGGCCTGGGTCCAGGTGGCCTTGACGTTGCCGTGGGCAAAGGCGTCGCCCGAGTCCTGCGAGATGTCGATGCGCTCGGCGGTCATCTGCAGTCCGCCGTTGTCGATGCGCGGATTCAAGGTGAGGTGCAGCCACTGGCCGTCGCCCGCGTAGACGGCGCGCCCGGCAAAGGCGCGCAGCGGAGGCTGGGGCCGTGCGCCGGTTTTCTGCACTGGTTGATCGATGAGAACCACGTGGCCGTCAAGCTGCGCCGCTTGCACCTGCGTTGCGACCCCATGCGCGCCCGCTGCGCTGGCCGGGGCAAAGTGCGCCTCCAGCCGGTCACCATGGGCCGTCTGGCGGTCGCCGCTAGCGGTGGTCTGCAGCATGGATGCGTGGCCGGCGCCGGTCATCTCTGTCAGCTCGGAGTCTGGCCCGAAGACGCCGTTCACCTGGTCAGCCGCCATTTGCGCCGTGACTGGAGCAGCCGAGCCGCGTTGGCTCTGGCTGGCGACCACGACGCCGCCCACGCCGGAAAGCGCGGCCGGTTCCACCTGCCCGTGGCCGGTGGTGCGGAAGTCGATGTCCATGACCGGCGAATGCCAGGTGCGGCCGATGTGTACCGTCTCCGGGTGCAGACCCGCGGTGCGGCTCTGCTGGTCGCTGGTGAGCGCGACGCCCTGCTCGAGATGCGCATGGCGAAGGTCACCCTTGGCGGTAAAGTCAAGATCGGCGGTGGGCGCTGTGCCGTGGCTGGAGCGGCCCGGCGCAGCCGAGTCCATGGTGACGCCGCCTTCCATGCGTCCGTGGCGTGGCTGGTTGTGCTGGTCGAACTCGAGCGTGCCGCGTGGCGCATCCAACTTGCTGCCTTGCGCGGTGGTCAGGTGGAAGCCGTCGCTGGCATCGAGGCGCACCGCCGAGCCGTCTTCGCGAAACTCCACCCTGGCTTGGCCGGCGGTGGCCTGGCCGGCGCGATACTCGGCCGTGGCCGCGCGTAGTTGGCAGATCATGTCAGCGCGCTCAAACTCCGCATGTGCGGCGTGAATGGCGACCGTATCGCCGCTGCGCTGGGTATGCAATTCGACGTCGTGGTCCAGAACCAGATGGCCGCCTTTGGACTCATAGGTAGCGCCCATGGCCGAGCCTGCACCCTGGGTGGTGGAGAAATCGACGTGCTTGACGGTGGTGGCAATGCCCGAGTTCCAGTTGAAGGTGAGGCCGCTGGTACGCACATGCACTTCGCCTGCCGCAGCAGCGCGCGCGGCCGCACTGACCGGAGTGTCTTTGGCGCCGAGTTGCTGGCTGGCCGCGGCCTTGGGCGCAATGGCGGGAGCCACGCCGGGGCGCATGAGCGTAATCTCAACCGGGCCGGTGGCGGTGGCGGTGCCGCTTTTCTGGTTGTACTCAAACTCGTCGCCCTCGATGCGATCAACGCGGCTGCCGTCTTCGCCGTAGAGTTCGATCTTGACGTCGTGCAACAGCGCATTGCCCTGCTTGAGCTGCACCACCTTGGAGGCGTGAACCTTAAACTGCGAGTGTCCGCCCAGGGCGTGCGAAAAGGTGACGCCGTTGGACTCCTGCTGAATGTTGAAGCCCAGCTTGGCGGGAAGGTCGCGGCGATTGAACGGGTTCTTCCACTTGCCCACGGCCAGAAAGCCCACCGTGGCCACCAGCAGAAGAACTGCCGCCACGAGGACCAGCGTCCGCAACCGTTCAATGGTGAGTCGAAAGGGCATCAGTCGCACGCTCTAGTTCCCCACGCCGAGCCGTGCGGCCAGGCGCGTGGCCAGGTCCTCGCCCAGTTCGCTCCATAGCAGCCGATCCGATGCGCCGGAGGCCTTTTCGACCGCCTTGGCGAGTTCGACCAGCTGGCGGATGTTGTCCTCAATATGTCGCGCGCCGATCGTTCCAAGATCGGCGTCTTCCTCGAGGAAAGGCGTGTCGGTGCCAAAGTCGATGCGGATGTGGCCGTCCTGCTCGTAGCAGCCCTCTTCAAACAGAGGGCCAAAGGCAGTGACGCGGATGAGGCGCGGACTGCGTGTCCAGCGCGAGGCGATCAGGCCAGGGTCCGTCACCGGACGCGTCAAATCCGGCGTCTCCAGCTCCCACAGGTGCCAGCCGATCTGAAACTCGTAGGCGTAGTCCTCATGCAGCAGCTCAATGGTCTGCTCGACAGCCGGGCGCACTTCGGCTCCGCGCTCGCCTTGGCCCCAGAGATGCTGAAAGACGGGCGATTCGCTCCAGCCTACAGGCCACACCGTGGCCGCGTAGACGCGCGCATCGCCGCCATGGCGAGGGAAGGTTTCAAGCACCGAGACCAGCTTGTCGCCCAGCTCAGCCAGGCGCAGATTCGGATACCAAAGGCTCAGATAGAGTGTGTCGGACATCTCTATTGATTTTAGACGGCGGAAGTGTGGTTCTCGGTGCTTGTTGTGGACAGCTTTTGAGGCGCAAGGCGATTCAGGAGAGTAAATTTGTCGATTTGTGGCCTGCCACGACCACCGCAGGCAGCAGCATCCGGCTGGGAGCAAGGCTCAATGGAGAGCCCGGAACCCAGCCGGATCAAAGACCAGCCTCAGAGCTGAACCAAGTCTGCGCAGGTCGGCGCAGTCTCGCATTGGGCCGCCTGGCTCATCTTCGCCCCCAAAGCTTCAGCGGTGCCGATGCCGAAATGCACGTAGACGTCCTTCTGCTCTTTGAGCGGCATCCAGTAACCGATAATGCGCGTGCCGTTCTGCGTTTCCTCGCTGCACACCGCGTGCTGCTCGCGCAGCGCCTCGTTCGCCTTGCACCGCTTGCAGCAGCTATCGCCTGCCTCGGGGTTCAGAGAGAAGCATCTGGCGCCTTCGGGAATGCCGAGGCTGCGGCCAAGATCGTTAACCGCGAGAATGGTGCGATCTTTCCGAATCAGCATGACCGGCTCAGGAAATGGACCCCACATGGTTTGAAATGCATCGAGAATGTTTTGCTCCATGATGAATGATTGCTCCCGTTCTTCGGCTCATGTATTCAATTGACCGCGATGGATTGAGCCGTATATCTACGTTAAAATGGGCAACAGATAGGGTCTTGCCCGATTGAATATTTAACATGTACGATCGGACATAAACCCGAGGAAGCTCTGCACACCTGGTTGTTTTGAACGGGCGCGGCTTTGAAACCTGTCCTGGGCGAAGCCGAAGAACGCCAGAATCGCCGCATCAGTGCAGGCGTGCTTTGGCCCCTGAGGAATTGCTGGATGGGGAAATAGAAGTCGATCAGAGCTTTCCCGAAAGGGTATTTCGATGCTTTGGAGCCTCAGCGCGCAACTCAGCGAGTCATCGCCGCTGCACCGCCACGAACTGTTTGAATTTGCCCTGTGCCGCGACGGCGCCGGAAGGCTGCTGACAGAAAACGATGAGGTGGAACTGCGCCCAGCCCGCACCATTCTGGTTCCGCCCGGAACGCCGCATCGGTTTATCTTCAACAACGGCGAGGTGGGCCGGCTGAAGATCGTCTGCATCCCGCCGGGCGATCTGCCCCGTTTTCTTTCGCCGATGCAGGCGGCCATGATCGACAGCCTTAGCCGCAGCGGGGTCAGCGTGGCCGACTTCTCCGGACAGGAGGCGTGGTTCGACCAGCTGAGTGAGTTGATCGTTGACGGCTTTGGCAGTGACGACCTGCGCACCGAGCAGTTGAGCTGGAGCGCCGCAACCCTGCTGCTGGCCCTGCACGCCAAGGCGCAGCACGCGGCGGCGGACCGTTTGGCGCACCGCTACAGCGGCAAAATCCGCGACATCGTCGCCTGGATTGAAAGAAACTTGAAAGAAGACCTTACGCTGGAACAGGCCGCATTGCAGTTTGGCTTGTCGCGCAGCCTGCTTACCAAGGAGTTCCGCCTTTATACCGGCAAGAGCTTTGTGGACTATCGCAACGTGCGCCGCGTGCAGAAGGCAGCCATGGCGCTGGTCGGCGATTCGGGATCGGTGACGCAAGCGGCAATGGACTGCGGCTTCTCAAACCTCAGCCACTTTCATCGCCAGTTCAAGGCCTATTTCGGTTTGACCCCAGCCGCTTTCCGGCGCAGGGTTATTGAAGAAAAGAACACCTAGAACGAAACAAGATTGTAAGTTGTTGAAAAAGCATTCAAAGCGTCCAGGTTCATACCAACCCACCCTAGGCGCAAAAACAAAGACGCGCCGAGGGTGGGGCATCCAGAACTCTATACCAAGTGGAGAACGGCTCTAACTCATAAGATTCAACCCAGAGGATTCGCCACGGCTTCCGGTTGTTCCACGTCGATCGGCTTCTGCACTTTGTAATCGGAGAAGTGGACGACCTGGTCGTAGGCGTCTTTGATCAGATCCTGCAGGGGGATGACGCTGCCATTGACGCGCTGTTCGTCCAGTAGATCCAGATCGACATCTGCAACCACCAGCTGCTCCTGGTTGATGGTGCCTTCGGCGGCGATGCCATCGCGGGCAAAGAAGTAGTCAGAGGGCGTGAGGATCGCGGCCTGTCCGTAGTTGGTGGCCATATAAGGCACCAGCGGCAGGTTGCCGACGGTGCCGGTCATGGCGACGTAGAGCTGATTCTCGATGGCACGGGCCTGGGAGCAGTAACGGACACGGCAGAAGCCCTCGCGGCCGTCAGTGCAGGAGGGGACGAAGAGGATCTCCGCGCCGGCCTCGGCCATGACACGCGCCACCTCGGGAAACTCCACGTCGTAGCAGATGAGAATGGCAATGTTGCCGAAGTCGGTGTGGTACAGGTAGAGGCCGTGGCCTCGACTCAACTGGTAAGGGCCGCTCTCGGTCGGGGTCAGGTGGACTTTTTTCTGGCGGAAGACCTGGCCGTTGGGCGTGAACAGATGCGCGGCATTGAAGACCTTGCCGCGCTGAAAGACGGGATGGGTTCCGCCGATGATGTAGATGCCTGTTTCCTTGGCCAACCGGATAAAGAGGGCCTCATAGTCAGGCGCGAGCCGGGCCAGACGCCGCACCGCCAGGGCCGGAGCGGGCTCGTTGATGTAGCTCAACAACTGCATGGTGAAAAACTCGGGAAACAGAACGAAATGGGCCTTGTAGTCCTTGGCGCTGCGAACGAAAAACTCGACCTGATGAACGAAGTCGTCAAAACTGGCGATGGGCCGGAGCAGATACTGTACCGCGGCAATGCGCACGCGGCGGGGGCGCGGAGTGCCGCGCATGGCCTCGGCGGCATTCTGTTCGAGCACCGCATGGTGGATGCTGGCCTGCAGGCTGACCGAAGAGGTGTACTCCGGATTGAGCCATTCCAGAAGAGTGGCAAAGCCTTTTGATTCAGCGTCCTGCATATAGGCAGGGACGACATCGAGAACCACCAGGCCGTTTTCCAGCTGAAAGGTGAGGGCCGGGTCGCGGCGCTTGCCGTCCACGACCTCTGAAACGTACTCACGGGCGGTAAGCCGATCAGCCAGGGCGGAATAGCCGGGGATGCGGCCGCCGGTGAGCAGCCGCTTGATGCCGCGCTCGCGGATCAGGTCTTTGCGGGCCTCGTAGAAGAGGGTTCCAATCCCCTGCTGGCGCGCGTCCGGGTCAACGCCCATGTCGGCCCCGTAGAGGGTCTTGCCGAGTGGGTTGTGAGTGTCGAAGGAGCCCTGCCCGGTGATGGACGCCCAGTTGGCGGATTCAGCGTAATCGTCCCAATCGATCAGCAGCGAACTGGCCGAGCCCAGAACGCGGCCGGCCTCATCTGAGACCACAAGCTGCCCATCCGGGAAGGCATTTAGGTGACGCTCTAGCTGGTCCCGTCTCCATGGCGTTTGGCCGGGAAACGCGCGGAGCTGCACGTTGATGACGTGAGGAATATCCTCGGCCGTCATCTGCCGGACGGTGAATTGATTCTGCGGGCTGTCTGTCCCGTTTGTCATGCTGGGCTCCTGAGCCTGGCGGTCAACCAAGGCACTCAGTCTACCTATTCTCTGTTGAAGGGAATGTGACAGTACGTTCAATTTGAATCAGAAGAGCGGAAACAGCGCCACGTTGAAGACAATCTCATGAAACGACGGAGCCCTTCCTCTTACAAGGAAGGGCTCTGCTGGTTTTGCTGGGAACTGAGAGTGGTCTGCGCAGGTCTCAAAATCGGGACCTGGGCACCCCGGCGGTTCTTGCTATAGCTGACAGCCAGGAGCTGAAAGCTAGCAGCTTGTTACAGCGTCACGCTGTTGTTCATCAGCGTGATCTCAGGGGTTGTGCCGCCGCACTCGACGGTGACGGTGGCGCCTTTCAGGTTTGCGCCGGCCGGAACCGCGAGTTTGACGGCCGCGGTCTTGGGCACCAGATCCACGGGAGCCTTGAGGGCGGGAACGTCTGCCGCGGCCAGCGTTTTGCCGGCGGCATCGCGCAGGACCAGCTTGGAAGCCGGAGCGTCAACTGCGCCCACCGAATGCACGGTGACCGTGATGGCATTGCCTGCCACCTTTACATCCTCGACGTCGATACCAAGGTCAGGACGCGACCAGTAGGGAGTTCCCTTCGCCTTGAGGGTTAGTTCGATGACGGTGGTGGTGCGGGGCGGGAAAGTAACTTCGACCGAAGTGGAGCGCTCGAAGGCTACCGTGGTGGTGGTCTGGTCCTTCACGGGGGCATCGAGCGCGGGTGGCGCAAGGCCGATGGAGGATTGCGTGCCCTGGGTCATGGTCCACTGGCCAGGATCGATCTCCCAGCCGGTCATCTGCGCCTTTACCGGGCTCGAATCGAGGTTGTAGGCGACGATCTTGACGTGGTCGGGCATGGCGGTGGGAACGAGGATGGCGACGCTCTGATCGTTGGCGGGCTTGGCAAAGCGCCAGCTCACAGCGTTGCCCGGATAGCAATAGTTGCGCATCAGCGCTACGCCTCCCAGGCGCGCGCGCTGCAGTTCGCCATTGTTGAAGTAGATGCGGTCAATCCAGAGGCTGCCCTTGGTGTTGATGAACTCGCGCTCGTGGGCGGTCTGGATCTGCGAGGTGTAGACCTTATCGAGGTAGCTGGTGTCGCCGGTGGCGTGCCAGGCCAACTGCCACGGAGCCTCACTGGCTTGCATGATGCCGATGGGGCCTGAGGCGCGGCCGGCGTTGGCAACGGCGGATTTGGTAATGGAGTCCGAACGCAGCCCCAACATATCGAGCGCGTCGGCGTTGATGAGCGCCAGCGCCTGCATGGGCGCTTCTACAAAGGGCTTCACGTACTTCTGGTCGCCGGTCCAGCGATAAGCGGCCCACAGAATGAACCAGGGCTCCATGCCGGTGGGCGCATCCTTGTCGGTCTTGAAATCTACCTCGACGTGCAGAACGGGCTTGCCGTCGGGGCCGGGCGTGTAGTGTGCCAGGATGCCGTCAGCCAGCTCGATCATCATTTTGCGCGTCTCCGGTGCGCCGTTGAACAGCACCAGCGAAAGCGCTGGGTGGAAGATCATGTAGGAGTGTTCCTTGGAACCACCCCAGACGCCTCCCTCGGCCATCTTTTCGCCGTTGAAGTAGTTGGAGCGCAGGTGGCGATGACCGGCGGCGTTGATGCCGGTGAGCCACTCCAGCCGCTTGGCCGTAACCATGGCGCGCTCAATCTGCCTGGGGCTGCCGAAGTCCAGCAGCATGGTCTCGCCGAGCACATTGATGCCGTCTTCGTAGCTATGCAGTTGATCGGTCTGGATGGTGGCCAGGCCGTTGGTGAACATGTGCTGCGCGTACATGGTGTCAAGTTCGAGGTTGAGCGAGGCCCGGAGTTTGTCGGGCGTGGAGCCCATGAGGGCGAGGCCCGGCCACCACTCGGTGAAGTCGGAATCGTCCGACAGGCCGCCGCCAAATTCGCCGTTGGTGAGCTGGCGATTGTCCACATACCAGTTGATGAGGCGCTTCAGGTAGCCCAGGTCTTCCACCTGCAGATAGGCCCACTGCGGAACGCCCAGCGGAGCCTTGGGCACCACAAACGGCGGACGCACCTGCTCCTTGTTCAATTCATGCCAGTAGAGGCGGCCGAGCTCGTTCTGCGGATCGACGCGCAGCAGATCGGTGAGGTCGCCGTCGATGCGGTTGAAGAGGTTCAGATGGCGCGAACTGACCGACTCTTCGACCAGGTTGGCGTACTCGTCCTTAACCTGGGTAAGGCGGTCGGCGACGTGCTCGGGCAGCGCGTCCTTGTATGGCTTGAAGACCAGGCGAAGATCAGCGCCTTCGAGCGATACGGTGTTGAAGGCCGCGTTCTGCGAGGCGATGGAGATGTAGAGGCTCTTGCCGTTGGGCAGGATGCGGTCGCGCAGATCGAGCCACAACGTATGCGGCGCGCCGGGCTTCACAGCGAAGGTGAAGGTGAGCATGTCGCGCATGGGCCAGAGCGGGTCTTTGACCTGGATGTTCAGGGGAATCAGGCCGTCGGCGTTGGGCTTCAGGTTCAGCGCGGGCAGGTCGATGGCGATGCCGTCGAGGCCACCGTCCATGTTCTCCCAGCCGTAGCTGAACCCATGGCCGCCCTCCACCTCTTCGTGGCGGAAGTCGGCGGGAACGATCAGGTGCACAATGGGCAATCCGGTCTGCGCACCCTTGAGCTTAGCACCCGGAGCGCCGGCCGGCATGGCCATCATGGTCATGCGCTCGTCCACTGGAAACGCGCCGTGGATGAAGTCGGCAATAGGCTTGGTGGAAGGGTTTTCGCTGGGGTCGAACTTCGCCGTCAGCTTATAGCGCAACACGTCTACACCCGCTGGCTCAGCGCCCTGGTGCACGTAGTAGGCGGAGAGCTCGCCGATGGGCTCTTCCTGCTCGACGTTGACAAAGCGAATCTTCTGGCCGGTGATGGGCTCGTCGAAGTCGTGGTAGGTAACTTCCTGCCCCTTGGGCCGGTCAAACAGCTTCTCTTCGCTGTCCTTGGCCGTCTCCAGATCGTGTTTGAGCAGGGTCATCTGGCCCCATGCGCCGCCTGCGATTTCGAGGTGATTCCAGGGCTCGTCGGGCATGTAGAAGGTGATGGTCTTGCCGGAAAGCGAGTAGCAATCCCAGTCGGGCAACGTGAAGTAGTCGTGGCGTCCGGTAAGGCGCGAGCGGTTGAAGACGCCGGGCCAGGTGGTTTCGCGAATGCCGTCGTTGGCCTTCCACCACCAGCGCTTCAGGTCGTAGGCGTCGTGAATCTCCACCTTGCGCACGGTGGTGGAAGCGGCATCGACCACCAGCGGCTTGTCGCCGGGCCGGTTCCAGCCGTACTTCAGGTTCCACTCGTCCTGCCAGATGCTGGCGTCAAGCTTGCGCTCGATCGAAGGGATGGTCTGGGGAATCTCGTTCCTCGCCAGACCTGCAATGTTCTCGTCAGAAAGAGCGCGGTCGTAGATGCGAATCTGGTCCACATCGCCGGCGCGGTCGTAGCTGTAGGTGCTTTCAACGCCGGTGGGCGCGATGATGCGCGAGTGCGGGCCGAACTGGTCGAGATTGGTATCGAACAAGCCGGTGGCGGCCTTGGTGGCCTGGAGCTTGCCGTCCACATAGAAGCGGATGCCGGTGGCCTCGTCCCAACTGAGCGCCAGGTGCAACCACTGGTCGGGCTTGGGAATCTCAGGCAGCTTGATGGAGACGCGGGTTCGGCCGAGGTTTACATCGGTCACAAAAGCGTCAAAGCCGTGGCCGTTCCAATCCATGCGCAGCCAGACCATGTCCCAGCTGGAGTGGTCGGCAAAACCTACGCGGAAGACGGGAAACTCGGTCTCGTCGAGCGGTGTGCGCGCGCGCCAGTAGAACGAGAGCGTGCCGCGCTGGGAGTAGATGTTGCCTGGTGCCCAGTAGGTGAGCTGTTGCGTGTCTTCGCACTGGATGTAATTGCCATGCGGACCGCCTGGCTTGATGGAAACGTCCTTGGCATAGTTCGGGACGGGGTTGCCGCCGGCCGCGTAGTCGGCATTGAAGCCATGGTCGCCCGAGAGGTAGAACAACAGACCGGGCTCCTGCGCATGCGGGTTGGGCGGCAACACGGCAGCAGCGGTGGGCGGCCCGTACTGGCTGGAAACCTGCGCGGGTGCGGAGGCGGCGCCGGCGGCAAAACCGGCCAGCAGACAAACAAAAAGCGAGAGACGCGAGCGAACCATGGCGAAGAACCTCATCAAAGTTGAGCCCGACCCGGCGCGTGGGCTTTCGCTGCGCACATCGAATGGTCTGACCACCAGACGGCATTCTCTCTGCTGCTACATGCATTTGGCAACCGTGAAACGCACTCGAAGTTCCAGATTGCGAATTGCAGGGGGTGCGAAAGGCAGGATGACACGGGTAATTTGCCGTACTTCTGATGGTCTGATGAAGTAGCGCCACCTGCGGAGTGCCGGTAAGAGCAACATTCTCTTCGCCTCTGTTCGCGGCAGGAAGACGGACGTGGACCAGGAGGTCCGCACTACAGCCGGCCGGTAGGCCGGTGATCCATGATTGAGCCGGCAAATCAATACTGTCTGGGTGACCCATCCTTATTCCGCGTTCTTTGCGGAAAAGGGTGGGACCGCAACGAATCCCTCGACAGCAACAGAAGGATAGCTTCAGGACTTGAGCTGCACTTACATCGCTTCCGGGCTCTCGATGCCGAGCCAACTGAGCGCCAACACCAGTTCGCGCAACGTGACGGCAGCGGTGGCCAGCAGGAAGGTTTTGCGCGCTGGGTCCGCCTCGGTGAGGATGTGGTGGTTGTGGTAGAAGTTGGCAAACTCCTGCGCCAACTGGAAAGCGTGCTTGGCCACATAGGCAGGCTCAGAGGTCGAGATCGCTTGCTCCAGAACTTGTGTGCGGCGTCCGGCGGCAAGCCACAGCGACCAGATGTCAGTGTTCTCCTCGCCCGTGAGGAACTCCTTAACATTGCCGGGCGCTGCGCCAAACTCCTCGAGTACCGCTTCCGGCGTCGTGCCGCCCTTGCGGAAGATGTTGCGAATGCGCACCACTGCGTACTGAATATACGGGCCGGTTTCGCCTTCAAAGCTGAGCGCGTCCTTGAAGTCAAACGCGATCACCGTATTGCGCGTGTACTTGAGCATGAAGTAGCGCAGGGCGCCGATGGCGATCTGGCGGGCGATGGTGGCGCGCTCGGCTTCATCGTGGCCCGTCTGGCGTGCGTCCACTTCAGCGCGGGTGGCGGCGATGAGCTTGTCGATCAGGTCGTCGGCCTTGACGCCGAAGCCCTTGCGGCCGCTCACCTCGATGTAGGATTTCTTCTGGTCTTCTTCGGAAACTTCATAGCCAAGGTCCAACGCGCAACGCGGCGTGAGCGCCACCATCTCGTAACCGAAGTGCGTATAGTGGTCAGCCTGCTCGGTGTGGCCCATGCCGCGCAGAGCCTGAATCACGTTGGCCTGCGGGTCGCTCTGGCGCGAATCGATGACGTTGTAGATGGCGTTGGCACCGCCGAAGTGCGGATGCTCCTGCTCGCCGGTTTCGGCGGTGATCCAGCACTCGTGATCAGGATAGGTGAAGAACTTCCGATAACCAAAGTCCTTGCCCAGCAGGCCAAACTTCCACAGGTGGTAGGCGATGTCCTTGCCCACATACGTCACCGTGCCGTTGGAGCGGACGATGACCTTGGCGTCTTCATTCGGCCCTTCGGCATCGGTGGCTTTGGCTTCATCGCCGGGCCGCGTCATCACCCAGCAGCCCTTGTTCTTGCCGTTCTCCTCAAAGTAGAGAACGCCGGATTCCTTCAGCAGCCCGAAGGCCGCATCCCAGAACTTGAGGTGCAGAATCTCGCTCTCGCGGGGCAGCATGTCGTACTCGATGCCGAGCCGCAGCATAGTTTCAAGATGGCGGCGCAACACCGCCGTCGAGATCAGCTCCGCAATCCCTGCCGTCTCGTTGCCACCATGCTCGATCAGGTGCAATGTATCGTAGCGGAGTTTCTTGCGCGCGGCATTCTCTTCCTCGCTGCCGCTGGTGTACCACTGCGAAGTCTTCGCATAGAGATCCCAGCAGTAGTAGTCGAACGTATCCGCTACGTTGGTCTTGCCACGCTCTTCGTGGTCGACAATCAGCGCGCGAACGTCAGCGACAGACTTGCCGTCCAGATGCAGAAAGCCGACCACCACATCGGCAACCTGTACGCCGGTGTTGTCGATGTAGTTCTGCACATCTACCTTGGCCCCGGCCGCGCGCAACAGACGGACAAAGGTGTCGCCCAAAATGGCGTTGCGCAGGTGGCCGATATGCGCGGCCTTATTGGGATTGATCGAGGTGTGCTCCACCAGCGCGTGCGATCCAGTCGCAGAGCCCTCACCTGCGGCACGCAGAAAATCCTGCACCGCAAAGCCGCGATCGAGCCGCGCGTTGATATACCCTGCGCCCGCAACCTCAAAGCCGGCAAAGCCAGCCGGAGTGCCGAGCGCCGCCACGATCTCAGTGGCGATGACCTTGGGAGCCTTGCGCAGCGTGCGCGCCAACTGCAGCGCGATGGGCGTCGACAACTCGCCAAACTTCAGCTCAGGGGGAATCTCGATAGGGATGTTTGGAACGTCGAGATCGTACTTCTCTTTCAAAACGCCACGGATAAGCGCGCCGAGCTGTTTTTGCAATTCCAGATACACGCGAAGGCCTCAAAATGCTTGATATT
>Ga0302270_10002139_pt1 | contig 19432 bp, 19 predicted proteins | sample III_Bog_E2_3_FD_198773 | JGI IMG/M metagenome (GOLD analysis project Ga0302270, IMG submission 198773) | Peat permafrost microbial communities from Stordalen Mire near Abisko, Sweden - III_Bog_E2_3 | ecosystem: Environmental > Terrestrial > Soil > Wetlands > Peat | place: Sweden: Abisko... | reverse complement strand
AATGTAACGAAGAAGCGCAAACCCCGAAGCGCCAGCAGTAGAGGAACTTCGGGCCTTGTCGACTGATGCGGACAGATCACGTGTGAATAAAAGCGGACAAGTTGACTTACTACCGACATGCCCGCCATCGATGGACGAGAACACGCCAACTGAAGGCGTCACCATGAGAATCGCCAAGGTCCGCTAGTTGATCGCTCTTGTTTTCGCTTGGGCCTTTCCTGCCAGAGCCTCCCAATAGACTTCTATAAGCCTCTCGCCGCATGCGGTCCAAGTGAGCCTAGGCGCGGTTTTCAGGCATCTGGTACGGAGTCGTTCCAGGAGCGTCCGATCGTTGTGGAGCAGCGTGATTTGATCGGCCAAGGTCCGAACGTCGCCCACTTGATGCACAAGCCCGGTTTCCATGTGTCTACAAATATCGGTGCATGCGTCCGAGGCGAGCGGAATACATCCGCTCCCCATGGCGTCCGCGATGACAAGGCCAAATCCTTCCTCGATGCTGGGGAGGACAAGGATATCGCTGCTCCGCATAAGGTCCGGCACGTCGTTTCGGTGGCCAAGAACGCGAACGCTCGAGTGGGCGAGCATGGTGGCGAGTTTTGCTTGATACTCCGGCAGAAACTCTCCAGCGATCATGAACACTCCGTCTCTGCTCGCAGGAGATCGCAACCAGGCATCCAGGGCGAAATGCAGACCCTTTCGCACGGCACAGACCCCGACAAACAGCATTGTCAGCCCGCTCTTCGCTTCTCGACGCTCGTGACTTGGGTAGTAGACAGTTTCATCGAAGCCATACTGATGTCTTAGAAGTTTTGGTGGCGCGAATCCACGCTCGATAAATGTCCTTGCTACAAACTCTGAGGGGCAAAGCAAGTAGTCCGCGAGCCTGAACTCTTCCTCTTCCACCCGCAGAACCTCTTCGTTGAAGGCGTGTTCGTGGGCGGCCGGGAGCCGGACTCCCAATCTCTCGCACTCTTTCTGAACTACCTCGTAAGCAAATCGAGTGTGGGCGTTGGGTCTCTCGAGCACTGTCGGAATCCCCAGACGTGCCGCCGCCTTGATCGTGCGCAACGCCCCCGAAGGCCAGACATGGACGATGTCCACTTTCCCAGCCAGCTTCTCCAGCCTGCGCGCCGTAATCCAATCATGCAGCTCGAACGCCCTCCGCCCAAGCAATCTATAAGGGACGCGGAGTTTCCCGACTGCAAGTGTGGGCCGGACAATCACGCTGTCATGCACGGGTCTGGACAATGCGCCGGGAAACGCCAGCACCTCTGCACCAGCAGAAGCAATGCCGTTCACCTGCTGCCACGCCGTATAGCAGATTCGGCCCGCGCCCAGCTTGTGCGGAAAGCTATAAAGCACGCGAACACGCCGGTCTGAAGAAGTGTCTATTGTCATTCCGAGAGCAACCGCGGATTCAGTCGGCTTTTCAACGCGCCAACTCCTCGGAGGAACCATGGACAGCTACCGGGGGTCCATTCCGGCATGGGACTTCGCAGCCGAAAGCCGCGTGGGTCGAAATCTCTTCAGGTCCGCTATGGAGGGCGCACAACATCGGAGGACTACGCTTTCGCAGCAGACGGCACTAGGTCTGGACCAACCATCCAGGCCGCACCTGCGAGGGCATGTATGAAAGGCACAGCATAGCCAGGGACTTTGCCAAAGATTCCGGGTTGCGCGAATTCTTAATAGCGCGCTTCAGTTGTTCGCGAGCGTGCGCAACCCGGCCGGCCCCCATTAGACATTTGCTATAAGTTCGCCGGGCCGAAGCAAACCGGAGATTGAACTCCTTCAGGAGAGCCGGTGACGCCTGCTCGCGGAATCGGTTCTCCAGCAGGCGAAAAGCCTCTATCACCTCGGCGAATATCCCGATTCGATTTGCCGACAACGAACCCGGTGTTCGTCGATAGGCAACCAGCGGAGCTGGGGTGGAAATTACGCCTCGATTTAGGAGGCAAAGGGAAGCGAAAAAGTAGAAGTCTTCAGCCGAGGCCAACTCCGACGAGAATGGAAGTGGCCCGGCATGAGCGATGACCGTCTTTGGAACGCAGCAAAAGGCGGTGCCATACTTGCCCGTCATACACAGTCCCGTAAAAAAGTCCACAGGTCCCATCATTTCGCGTGTGCCTGTATCCGGAGTTTCGCGGCCATCCCATGTAAAGCTGGTGTAGCCGTTGAAAATCAGTTGCCCAGTGAAAAAAGCAAGAGCTTCCGGAAACTCTGTGAAGCAACTCGCTTGCACGGCCAGGTAGTCGGGGTGCCAAATGTCGTCGGCGTCGAGAAACGCTATCAAATCGCCGCTTGCTTGCGCGCAAAGCACGTTCCGAGCCGCTGCTACGCCCTTGTTTTCCTGTCTGAGCACGCGTACTCTCGGCTTGTAGGATTCCAGAATCTCCGTCGTCTGGTCCGTGCTGCCATCGTCCATTACCAGAACCTCATCGGCATGGCGCGTTTGAGTCAGCACCGACTCGAGCGCCGCCCCGATCGTCCTTGCAGCGTTATATGCGGGAATGATGACGCTAATTAGCAATTCTCACTACCCTCGCGCTGAACCAGACATCCGCCACCTCGGGCGTTCCTTCCACGGTTGGAGCGGCGTCGGCCGCATCCTGCTTGCCTGTCCTTGTGGAGGTTGCCGCACAGATCATGGCAAAGAGAGCAATCCATGCTACTTGCGTTTGATCCCAGAGACTTATGCCAAAAAATGCGCTGACATACGCTAGCAACGTGGCGCCGAGAGACCAGAGCAGCCATTCGTGACGTTTGTCGCCGTCAATCGCCCTCCGGGCAGTTCCCAACGCACCGAAGGCGCGTTTGATCATCAGGATGAAGAATATGAACGCTAAGATGCCACCGCCTTCTCCCTGTGCGACAAACTCATTTGCCACGTCCGTCATCTCATAGCCCCACTCCGCCGTGCTTCTCGTTCCGAGTAGCCACCAATCCGCGAAATTGCGAATGAAATTGTCGACGAGCATTGTTCGATGGTAGCCGGACGATCCCCCGATGACGTTGACGTGGTTGAGGATGAACCACACCGGCGCCTTCATCGAGAGTTGCAGACCAACGAGGGCCCCGACAATGCACCAGCGAACCATCCGCATCCTTCGGCGGAGAGGCCAAAGGCACATTGCGGCGAGCGCCGCCAAAATTGCCAATATCGGCGTGCTCGATCCCGTTGTCAAGATCATCACGGCGGCGAAAATCACGCCAACGGCGACCGCTACATTCGCTCGGCCGAGCTTCCCTAGCCCGACCAGCAGTGGAACCAGAGTCGCGCCAAAGGTTCCGGCCAAGATCGAAATGGCGAAAGCTCCCTGCGAGCGAATGGTCCCATCACGCACAAGAGCGAACGGGCCAACTCCCCCCATGACCACCGCAAAGAGATTGCGCCCTGTGAAGTGCTCGTACGCCATCTCGGAGCCATTCACCGCGGCGATCAGCAGAAGGAGCTTGATTGTGCGTGCGATATCTTCGTCGTTCCGAATCAGGAAGCGAAGAAGGAAGTACATGCCCAACACGCTCCAAAGCACACCGGATTGGTTGATTAGAGCGGGGACGTCCCTCCACAAAAGAACGAAAGCAAGTGCCCGAAAGCTGGCCCAGCACAGGACCGCCGTGTCGATGCTATTCCAGGGGCTGCCGGCGTCCTCCGATTTTGAAGTGAGCTTCTTGATCCATCCAATCAGTACAACCAATCGCTGGGGCGTGACATGCACGCCGGCCAGCACCAGCACGTTCTCCATCGGAACGAGAAAGACGGCCAGCAGCACCGGCACAATCACATATTTCCGCGGCAGAAGAAGGATCAGCAGCGCGGCAATCGCCAGTGTGCCCAGCGCTATGGGAGAAATGGTGCCCCCTCCCATTACGCTCACACCCTCCGATTAGACGAATTATGCATTTCGTTCACTTGCCGGCTTCCGCGTAGTCCCGCTGCGCACCGCCTCGAATCAGCCCGATTCCATCCCGGCATCCCCACGTCAGTTCACGTCCTTGAAGTACATGGAGTAACGAGAGCAGCACATTGATGCCTTCTGAAACGAATGTTAGCTGAGCACCAGCCACACGCCAGGAATCACCGCTGGAGTTGACACGCTAATTGGCCGTGGCAGACGTGTCAAAAAGGAGCAACTTGCTCCGTTTTCGACTTTTGCCGCAGTCGCCTAAGCCGACTTCTTTGCCCACGCTTCAAGACCGACAGACCAGCGGAACACTCTGAACCACTTGACGAATGCGTTGCGAAGGCCATCCTTGCGATAGGTGCCTAGTGACAGCACAACGACAACCGCAATCACAAGCAGTCGGCATAAGGCGCTGAGTGCCATGGCAAGCTGGTAGAGGGTTGCGCGTGGACTGCCCCGCCGGACGCCAAAAAACCTCTTCAGCGATTCTCTCATCATGACTGAGGCAAAATGACCTTCACTGGAGAGTGCCGAACTCTGGCCGCCGAAGTGAATCACCCGCGCATCGCGGACATAATAGCTCTTGAAGCCGGCAGTCATTACCTTGAAACATAGATCCGTATCTTCGGAATACATGAAGTAGTCGGGACTAAAGCCATCCACCTGTTCGAAGACTTGCCGTTTGATCATTAGGCACGCGCCGGAGATCGCGTCCACTGCCGTCGCTGCTGCGGTATTCTCGATCAGTGCGCGAATTCCCCACAGCCGTGCCTTCGGAAACCACTGCCGCAGACGCTCCATATCCAGGACCTGGTTCCAGATCGAGGGGAAGGCCTGAACAGCGCTGATTTGGAGCGACAAATCGCCGTTCAATAACCGCGCCCCAACGATGCCGGCATCGGGGATCGACTGCAGAGCGGATTCCAGCGTCTCGAGAGCGGTCCCGACAATCTCGGTATCCGGATTTAGGAATAGGAGGCTTTCACCCTGCGAAATTGCAAACCCGAGGTTGTTCGCCTTGGCGAATCCCGAGTTTGTACTGCTTTGGATGAATCGGACTTCGGGAAACTCCGCTTCCGCCATTTCCTTGGACCCATCGAATGAGGCGTTATCGACGACAATCACCTCGAACGTCGTCGCGCCCGCGGCGGCGTATATGCTTTTCAGGCAATTCCGCAGGAATGCGCAGGAGTTCCAATTCACGATCACGATCGAAAGTGCTTTGCCCGGCCCCTCCGATGTCAGCATTTGCGCCTGTTCCACTTAATTGCCAATGAACTTCTGATGCCACTGCTCGAACGAGATCAGCAAGTAAATTTGCCGAAGGTAGTCTTCCTGCCCTTGCTCATGTTTGGTTACGATCTCACGGATGTACTCCGGGCTGAAGTACCTCTTTACGGAGCTCCCTTCGCTCAGGAGGCATTCATTGACATAGGCCCGCATTCTACCACGCAGCCACTGGCGGATGGGATTGTCGAAGCCTTTTTTCTTTTTGTAGATCATCTGTTTGGGCAGCCATTTCTCCACTGCCTTCTTGTGTAGGTACTTGGCTTCCAGGCCACGCAGCTTTAGGCCGGGCGGCAGGGTCTCGATGAACTCGACGAGGCGATAATCGAGGTATGGGACCCGAGCTTCCAATGAGTTCGTCATGGCCGTCTTGTCGCCCACCATCAGCAGATCGTCGGGCAGGCTGGCGCGCGTGTCGATGTACAACATCTGCGTCAGCGGATCCAGATCTTCGACGTCGTCGTAGAGCCGGGTGAGAGCCTTGCGCGCCTCTCCCCCGTTCGGTGAAATCTGTTCCTTAAGCCAGGGCTGGAACAGTTTCGCTTTCATCTCGGAATTGTAAAAGGAGTAGACCTTGATGAACCGCTTCAGTTGATCCGTCTCATTCAGGGCCACGGCTCCCCGCTTTAACCGCTCATTGCGTGGCAGGCTGCGTATGATCGGCGACACGAGCCCATCGGTGATCACAGACGGCAGCCGGCTGTAGAGGCTCGACAGTTTCACTCCGACGTGCCGCGAGTAGCCCGCCCAAGGCTCGTCCACGCCCTGGCCCGTGAGCGCAACCTTCACGCTGCGGCTCGCGATCAGGCTCACAAAATAGAAGGCCGCCGCTGTTTCGTTCCCGACCGGCTCTTCCAGGTCCCAAATGTATCGTTCGTAGTAATCCAGGTAATCCTTCGGACTCACCATCATCTCGGAGTGGTCCGCGCCAAAACGCTGAGCGATGCCCCTGGCGTCGTCGGTTTCGTTGGTTTTCTCGCCTTGCTCAAATCCGATAGTGAACGTGCGAACCGGGCCATTGCTTTGGCTCCGCATGAGCGCGAGCAATGCGCTTGAATCGATGCCCGAGCTCAGGAACAGGCCGACCGGAACGTCGCTCCGCATCTGTAGACGGACCGTATCCTCCACCAGCCAGCGGTACTCCTCAATGAGTTCGTCCTCCTTGACGCCGGTCCGGATTCGAGGCTTCCAATTCCAGAATCGTTCAATGCTGATACCGCCGGCTTCAACGGTCATTCTGTGCGCCGGCGGAAGTTTCTTGATGCCGTTGAACAAGGTGTTCGGGGATGGAACGTATCGCAGCGTGAAGAGCTGGGAGAGCGCGGACAGGTCGACCTCGCGCCGGCAGCCTGGATCCGTCAGAAGCGCCTTGATTTCGGACGCGAACAAGAACCGGCTGCCCAACCGAACGTAGTACAGAGGTTTGACGCCCAGGTGGTCCCGTGCAATGAAGAGCCTTTTTCGAGGGGAATCCCACAGCGCAAAGGCGAACATTCCGTTGAATCGCCCGACGCAATCCGAGCCCCATTCCTCATAGGCGTGAACGATGACCTCGGTGTCCGATCTCGTCCTGAACACGTGTCCCCGCGCTTCAAGGTCTTCCCGCAGTTCGACGAAGTTGTAGATTTCTCCATTGAAGACGACCTGCAATTGCTGGTCTTCGTTGGCAACCGGCTGCGCTCCACCATCGATGTCAATGATGCTCAGCCGCCTGTGTCCGAGACCGACCGATTCGGACACGAATTCGCCCTCGCCATCCGGTCCGCGGTGCGAGAGTGAGGACTTCATCTTCCCCAGGAGATCGCGGTCCACGGGCGCGCCGTTGAATTGAAATATCCCGCAAATCCCGCACATCTATTCTCCACCTCGCCATGGAACGGGAACTCGGGTGTTCTGCGCGAATCTACGTGTCTGGTCAAGCAATCTGCAGTTCAGCAACTTGCGATAGAAGCGTGCCTCTTCGACGTTCACTCCCCGCGGCTTACCGCTCAACACACACCGCAGATAGCCCCACAGCATATCCAGTCCGCCGAGCACATAAGGCCGGCTCCGGAAGCACCGGTGCAGGAGTTTCAGGCTAAGGAACGCAACCCCTCCCCCCGCCAGGTAATAAATCTCACCATGGAGCAGATTCGTGCGCCGGGAACCCATCGCGCTGCCCTCGCACCGTAGGTGATAAAACGAAAGCGCCGGGAAGTGCGTGGTTTCCCAACCTCTCATCAGAGCCTTGATTTCGTCGATTGTGTCCCAACCCCGGTGAAGAACGAAGCCGCCAATACTCTCGAAGCACTCTCTTCGCACGACCTTGGACGCTCCGGCGGCATGGTAATCGGGCATCGGCACCGGAATCCATTCAAGTCCCCGCTTCTCCAGGTACACACCCGAGGCAATGCCAAGCCGCCGGCGCTTCTGGAACTCGAAGATCAGGCGCTCGAAATACTCCGCCGGCAGTTCGAGATCGCAATCGAGCTTCGCGATTAGATCGTATTCCACGTTCCCGAGTGTCTTGTACCCCTCAGCGAAGGCGCGAATCTCGGTAACTCCCAGGTCACGCAAGGAGCCGCGCTCGATGCGAAGCACTTGAATCCAATGGTGCTTCTCCGCGTAGGTCTGCAGGATCTGGGGCGTGCTGTCACTTGAGCCATCATCCACGATCACCCACTTGACCGGCCGGATGGTCTGGCTGATAACCGACACCAAAGTCCTCTCAATATAATCCTCCTCATCCTTTACCGGTGAGACGACGACGTAACGCGACAAGGTTGGATCAGGCGCCATCAGATACTCCCCGTCGAATGGCCTTGAAGCCGTACTGGAGTGGATGCAGCCAATTGTACCCGCCCTCAAGCTTGGCATTGAAGAGATTGAGGTCGTCCCATGTATTGACAGGCAGGCGCTCTAGAAGGTATCTGTCCGATCCCCGATGGGCTGTCCCGATGATGGTTGACACACCGCTGGTGTAGCCGTGCTTTGTCAGGAGGCCGCAGAAGGTACTCCGGAAGGCGTGATCGGCCTCGGGAAACGCGAACGGGTACGCGAACGAGCGCACGGCTTCCCCTGTTCTGTCCTCAATCTCGCTCTTCGAAACTCTAATCTCGTATTCCAGTTGCTCCATGCGGAGTCGATGCAACCGGGGGTGCGTCACGCTGTGCGCGCCGAAAGAGATGCCAGCCTCAGTGAGTTCCCGGATCTTGCCCCAGGTCAGGCACTGCTTGCCCATGAAGCGTTGAGGATCGGCACCGACGTAAGCGGTGGGCAGGAACATCGTGGCGGTCGCACCGTGTTTCTGAAGAATAGGGAATGCGTGGGTGTAAAAGTTCTCGTACCCGTCGTCGAACGTAACCACAACCTTCTTGTCTTCCGCACTGGCGTTTGATCGGAGAGCATCCAATGCGTCATCCAATCCGAGAAAGCTGTAGCCGTTCTCGGATAGAAACCGGACGTGTGCGTCAAACACTTCCGGGCTCGTCGACGTGTCGTAATAGGCGTGGCGGGTTGAGCAGGCCGACTCCTGAATACTGTGGTACATAAGAATCGGAATCCGGGCTCTGCCCATGCGCCGCCTAGCCGACAACGGCGCGAACAGATAAACGGTTGCCAATCGATCCAAACGAAATCGGCCCATGTTGAAGCCATGCGAGCGTATGAGCGGGTCGCGCCTCAATGTGTCAGGCGACGGCTGGCGAACGCCGCTTCCACCAGCCCCGGCGGATTGCTCTGCGCATGGTCCCAAGTACCGTGCGCGCCTGGGTCAGTAAGGGAAGCGCTCGCCAGGAGCGAAGCAGCGAGAACTTTTTGAATTGCGGGATGGGCGCCCCAACGAGACGAAGCGCGAGCAGCCGGCCAAATAGCTCGCGGCGCCTCTGGAGCAATTGAGGCTGAGCTTCCAACACCGCGCGCGCATCGACCCGCTCCAAAGAGACGTAGTGGGCCGCAATTGCGCGATGCAGTATTTCCCGCCCCCTTTCGGTTCGAACCAAAACCAGCGAGCGGCCCGGATCACCGTCATTTTGCCACTTGCCCCATGAGTCTCCACAGGAGATATCGGCGACCCGGCCGAGTCCGTCGGGGCAGAGGTTGCATCTCAGTGGGCGATAGGACGTCAGGTATGCCCAGGATTCTTGGTAGCTCAGGGTCTTCTCCTCCGAACGCCCCGCGGCGCGGACTTGGAAGCCCCCTGGCCAGCCTTCTCCTCTGTACTTGATCGACTCGATCCCCTCGCAATCGACGTTTAGATGCGCGGCCAGGTCCAAAGTACCCTGTGAGTTCGGCGTGCCAGCGCAAAAGAAGGTCATGACCAGGCCCAGGTTTTGGGCTAACGCCGGCCGCTGCGACTGGAGCGTCGAAACGGCGGCAGTGTCGCACGGCTTTCCAATGAATACGCAAGGACTATCGCTCGCTTCGATACTGGCGAGACCGTCGCACGGAGACGACGGGGCATACCGCGAGCCTGCGCGTGTTAGGACCTCGGTCCTGTTGCGGCTTTGTACCGTCCGATTGACCCACGGCGCGTTCTCATCGGCGCCACTGTGCAGCACAAACCCCATCCCCTCACGCTCAAGACAGTAAATGGCGAGGGCCGAAAGAAGGCCGCCCGACGAAGCCCGGAACCTGATTTCGGGGTCGCTCGCGTGGCCCTCCCAGATTTCCAGTGCGGCTCCGAACTCTTGCTCTCCCGAGAGTTCTTCGTTTCCCCGAGCCTGCTGCTGGCCCGCGTCAACCACGTAACCTGGGCAAAACGACAAGCATTGTGCGCACGAGCCGCAGTCATCGGCGAGCTCAAACAGTGGCCTAATCCCCTCGGACAGAATATTCACCAGCGAAACACTAGTCTTGCTGCAAGCGTAACTGCATGCCCCACAGCCTATGCATAACCCCCAATCGACGACATCCTGAAGCGTCCTGATTTTGCGTCCCGCAGCCTTGTTTACAGATCCCCCCGGCATTTGTTGCCCCTCGCAAATGACACACTCACCAATTGAATGTTCCAGCCCAATGGGGAACTCATTGCTTGGCCATAACCGCAAGGCTTGTCATTTCGCTCACGACCCTGGACTGCTGTTCGGCTGCTAATTGCGGGAACATCGGCAACGAGATGATCTCCTTGCAGACTCTTTCGGTGATAGGGAAATCGCCTTCCTCATAGCCCAGGTTCTTGTAAGCGTCCTGGAGGTGCAGTGGGACCGGGTAGTGGATACCCGTGCCAATGCCTGCGGCGCCGAGCTGCTCCATGAGGTAGTCGCGGTTCGGGACGCGGATCACGTAGAGATGGTAGGTCCCCTTGCTCCAGTCCGGCTGATAGGGCAAGACGGCGCAGCATTCCGCAGCCGCGAATAGTTCGTTGTACACGGAGGCCACAACCCGGCGCATCTCGTTCCATTCTGCGAGATGACGCAGTTTGACGCGGAGGATCCCAGCCTGAATCGCATCCAGTCGGCCGTTATAACCTTCAATGTCGTGATGGTATTTCCGCCTCTGGCCATGGTCGCGAAGCATTAGAATTCTCCGCGCGAGTTCTCCGTCGTTTGTGGTCACGGCTCCGCCCTCGCCACAGGCTCCGAGGTTCTTTCCCGGGTAAAAGCTGAAAGCGGCTGCTTTGCCCATGGAGCCAGCCTTGCGCCAGCGGTTCTCTTTCCTCGAGAAGTACTCCGCTCCGTGAGCCTGGCAAGCGTCTTCGACGACGATCAGATTGTACTCTTCGGCGAGATCCATGAGTGCGTCCATGTCTGCCATCTGGCCGTAGAGATGGACGGGCACGACGGCGGTCAGGGGAGCCTTCGTTCTCGAATCGATCAGGCGGCCGGTGACGGAATCAACACAACAGCCCGTCTGAAGGTACTCGCGCAGCTTGGCGGCGTCCAAGTTGTAAGTGCGTTCGTCGATATCGACAAAGATCGGGCGGGCGCCAGCCTGCGAGATTGCTTCGGCCGTAGCGATGAAGGTATTCGGTACAGTTACGACCGCGTCTCCGGGACGGACGCCCGCGGCCATCAAGGCGAACCTTACTGCGTCGGTCCCGCTGCCAACGCCAACGCAACTCTGTGTTTCGCAGAAGGAGGCAAAGTCGGATTCGAAGCCTTGCACCATCGGCCCTCCGATGAAGCCGGCGGTGTCCAGCGCCGAGGAAAAGACGGCGCAAAGCTCGTCTTTCAGTTCGGCATGCAGGCTGACAAGGTCAAGAAATGGAATGGCGTTGGTCCCGCTCATTTTGCTGCTCCTGCTAAATCAGGCACTTTGCGGAGGATACGCGCCGGGTTACCGGCAACGATAGTATTCGGAAGAACATCACGTGTCACGACGCTGCCCGCCCCTACGATGGCATTTTCGCCGATGGTGACTTTCGCCAGGACGGTGGCGCCAGAGCCGATGGAGGCCCCTTGCTTTACGAGAGTGGCTTCCACCTTCCAATCCGCCTCAGTCTGCAGCCCTCCCTCAATAGTTGTGGCGCGTGGATAGATGTCGTTGATGAAGACTACGCCGTGTCCCACGAAGACGTTGTCCTCAATGGTGACACCTTCGCAGATGAACGTGTGGCTGGAAATCTTGCAGCGCTTGCCGATTTTGGCGTGCTTCTGCACTTCGACGAAGGCACCGAGCTTGGTGTGGTCGCCGATTTCACAGCCGTAAAGATTCACGAACTGGGCCAGCCGTACGTCCAGCCCAAGTTTGACGTCGGCGGCGATGCATCTAAAGTCGCTCATGCGTAGACGGCATCCCCTTTCCGCTGCATGGAGGTCTGTGCCGCTTCCAACATCCTGACTATCCGCAGACCGGCAGCCCCGTCGTTGAATGGACGCTGTTTGTTCTCGACACATTCGACGAAGTAACCGAGTTCCTTCTTTAGGGCTTCGAGGGACTCGACTTTCGGCGACCACATGTCTCCAGAGCGATAGCTGACGAGCGCCTCATACACGCCCTCGTGGCCCTTGATCTTGACACCTCGGTCATAAACCTTAATCTTTTCGTCCGATTCGAGGTCGTTCCAGACGAGCATCTTCTTCTCGCCTCCGATCAAGGTGGTCCTCACTTTGACAGGTGACAGCCAGTTGACGTTGAGGTGCGCGATAACGTTGTCAGGAAAGTAGATGGTCATGTAGGCGACATCGGCGTGACCGTTCAGATGGACCGCGCTAGTCGCAACCACTGCCTGAGGCCGCGCGCCGATGAGGTAATCGACAATTGACAAATCATGAGGCGCCAGATCCCAAAGGACATCGACGTCGTGCTGAAAAAGCCCCAGATTGACTCTCGTGGAATCGTAATAGTAAAGCCTACCGAGCTCGTCGTCATCGACTAACTGCCGTATTTTCTTGACCGCGCCAGTGAACAAGAACGTATGGTCCACCATGATGACGAGATCGTTTCTCTCGGCGAGTTCGATGAGCTGTTCCGCCTGGTGCGAGTTGGAGGTAAAGGGCTTCTCGACAAAGACGTGCTTCCCGTTGCGTAGAGCCCTCTCTGCCAGGTCGAAGTGCGTCCAGACCGGAGTGATCACCGCGACGGCATCTATGTCGGTTGAGCAAAGGACCTCGGAACAATCCTCAGTGACGTGAATATCAGGGTAAGTCTGCTTGGCTTTATGCAGCGACTCCGGCCTCTGGTCACAGACTGTTACAACTTTCACACCGTCCAGAGACTTCAGGTTGCGTACGATGTTGGGTCCCCAGTACCCGTAACCAATTACACCAAACCGAATCATACTGCCTCCTCCGCCACACAACTGCTAAAAGGCACCTTCTCCTCGGAACACCGCCCCAGGTGTTTTCAACAAGATTTCTATGTCCAGCCAAAGCGACCATGACCGCGCATACTTCAGGTCCAGGCGAACCATGTCGTCGAATGCTACCTTGCTCCTCCCGGACACCTGCCACAAACCGGTGATCCCTGGCTTTACCGCCAGCAAACGCCGCCTGTGCCAGATTTCATAACACTCAACTTCATATGGGATGGGCGGCCTCGGTCCCACGAGCGACATTTCGCCCAAAAAAACGTTGAAAAACTGGGGCAACTCATCTAAACTCGTGCGTCTCAAGAAATGGCCGAGCGCAGTAACTCTGGGGTCGTTCTGGATCTTGAACACTGGGGCTTGCTTGCCCCCTTGCGCCTGAGTGGATGCTCTACCAGAGATGAACCGCTTCATATATTCCTGGTGGACAGCACTGTCATTGGCGCAACGCATCGATCTGAATTTCAGGAATGTGAATCGCTTCCCGTAACGGCCAACCCTCTGCTGCCGGAAAAGAACTGGTCCATTTGATGTCAGTTTGATAGCGATGGCGATCGCAATCATGATTGGCGCGATCAGAAGAATCACTATCCCACTCCCGAGAATGTCCATTGCGCGCTTGATGATCAACGAAGAGTCCGAATTCGAGTCAAGAGCAGAGCTCTCGTAAAACGCCGCCTTTGTTGAGTGATCGCTACCTCCTTCGTCCCAATCGTCGGGAAAAACGTGAAAGGAGATTTGGAGCTGCTGAAACTGGTCGCTGTCCAATGCAGTTCGGAAGAGGCTTGTAATCCTGCTTGAAATGCTTTGCAGAACTTGCTTCGCTATCGAGTTCGACTCGCCGATCTCGGTGAAGATGATTCCCAGTGTCGCGCCCTCATCGTACCAACCGGCAATATCGGTTTCTCTTGTCGCGCCGGCGAGTGCGTTCAGTACCTGCGTCAGGATTTGGTGCCGCCTTGAAGTTGCTGGTTCGTTGCAAGAGGCAAGCATCAGCGCGAACTTGCGAAGTGATCGCTCGGTCCGCTTCTCCTCGAGATAAATTGACCGCCTGAACGCCCCTTGAGAGAGGAGATGAAGGCCAGGCTCGCGAGTGGCTACGAGCAGACCACTGGAAGGCGTAGTGATCAGATTTTCCTTGCTTTTTGGCATGAATTGGACCTGGAGTTGTTCGCGTCTGTAGTGCTGCCAGTACATCGCCGGTTGAAAAGGGACTTACTGAGCGGATCTATTGACCGTTATGCCTTGACTCGCCACAACTTAGGGCGCACTCACATTGAGGCAATCTCGACCCCGGTTCACTACAATTGCACTGCGGGGACAGGGTGGTTCCGTGGTCGATTGGGACAAACATGTGGAGTCGCACAACTCAGGTGTGCTTAACCCGAAGTTTGATGGTGTTCGCGTTGACTAATTAATGACCCACATGACTGCGACGATTGTTTAGGCCGTAAGGAGGCATTGGCTCCAGGGTTGCCTGCTTCACTACGTTTGCGCCGACGAATAGGATGAAACGGACAAGCTACCGCCCTTTTCGTCCCATTTGTGGTCCTCCGCCTCGCTGACCTCGCCTGCAACTACGGGTGTGAACGAATGATCGCCGATCATCCGGCCACTTGTCAAATACTTTCTCGCCTTTAATTGCCTCTGATAGCACCTCTTATGCACTGTTTAGTACTTTATAGTTTCAGCCCGTTTACTCTTTTGTTCTGTTTGGGACTAACGCTCCATTACGCGAAGTATAGGACTGGTACTGGTACGTAATTTCCAGTACTAATGGTGGGATGGGTGCAGTGCGAGTCACACTTGGCAATTAAGTCACTGATCTTACAACAGCATGCTGAAAGGCAACGGGAGTGTTGGTGTGCTGCGAGAGCACCCTGCCTTGCCGGGAGCAACGGATCGATTCGACCGGCGCGTTTCGCCTTCCACCGGCGAACTGCCGTGCGCTAATTGCAATGGGAAGTAAATGCTTGCAGCAGCAACGGGAGGTTTTCATACACCGCTTGTCTCAATTCGGTTGCGCGATGAGCCGGCGATCGCTCGGCAACCATGTGAGTATCGGATTTCAAGATGGTGCGGATGGTCCTTTTCCGGAGGCGCCAGGTTTGCACCTTCGTTTCACCGTGCCTGCTGAGGGGCAGGCCACAGCGGCGCGGTTCCCTCGCTGTATCCGCCCTAGTCGTCGGGCCCAGTCACCCTGCCAACGTCAAATAGCGATACGGACCTGTTCTAAGAGTCCGATCTCAGATCTCGGCGAGATGGCCATTGCCGCGGACCGGTTGCCTTTAGCAACAAGCCGCGGGCCAAGCCGAATAGAGGCGGTCGATTGACTGGCCCACTCGTGCAAGTTCTTGCGCAGGAAAACCCGACAGACCCGTCAAGTCTGGACCCAGTCGGGCTTACCGTTGCGCTGTTGCACCGTTGCCATGCCACCGCGGGGTTCTAACTCCGCCCCTGCAGCGCGGCGCTCGCGGTGAAAGGCTAATGCCGCGAAGCAAGCATGGTTACCGGCAAGGCTGCGGCGAGAAGGCGGGCGGTGCCCGAATGCAGGTTTGGCGGTGTGCTAAGGACGGCCGACAGAGTTGAATGACCTCAGAATGCGAATTAAGAACCCACATAGAATCAGCGACTTATGATCTCATCAATATATTTGGCATTGGGTATTCCAGCACATTCCGCAGCCTCCCAAATAAAACAGGCCACGATTTGACTTCGCATTATTCGCTAAATGTGCACTCTCTATATGCACATTCTGCACGTATCCGCGCGTCCTATCGTGTATGTGCGCGTCGCGACTGCACATGTCATTTGGCCCCGTTCGTGCATATGGTAGCTGACAGAGAGAATCACAAAGCAGCAAAGGCGAAACCTACCAAATAGTAATTCGTTTTAGTACGCATGCACTCGGATCAATAATCGTGCAGAGATTCCTTGAATCAGTCCAGCAATCAACTGATAACTGATCATTTTCTTAGGGCGGCCACGGCCTGACTCCTGGCGGGCGGCCACCCCTCTGCCGTCTTTCTGGCCGGATTGCGTCCAGCCCTGCGATTCGCACCGCGGGCCGGGAATCAGAAAGTTGGGGATCACGTCGCCGGTGACGATCGGATCTGTGGATCTGTCTCGTCGCAGTCGGCCGCAAACGCATGAACTCTACATCATTTCAATATGATTTTGTTTGGCTAAGTTTGGACGACGGCAGAACAGATCAACTGGCAGCTTGCGGCGATGTCGCCCAAGAGACGGGATTGAGCTTGATTACGCGGCCGGTGTCCCTGCAATCCACTGCATATTCTTCGTAAGACGTTTTATTGCAGTCGGTTGTGAGCCATCGGGCGGCACCCGCTACATCTCCCAATTACAAGATCTGCTATCGCCAATGCTCCGCCAGACCAATGGAATCCCTACCAAGGGGCATCATTTTAAGATTACGACAATTTCATCAAAATGCTTAAAGTACCAGTGCGTACTAGTACTGTATATGGTACTTTAGTCCTAGATGGAAATCATCTATCGTTGGACACCCCGAGTTCTGGGTTCGCCAGTCAGTTTCTGATCTGCCCAACCGGATGGTGCCGCGAAGGGTCTCCAGAAGTTGTTCTGCGAAGACCCGCGTCTAACGTGTGAAGTGACTCTCAAAATGTGTTGACCAACAGTTCTTTTTAATTGTTCCTTGACATCTAAATTGGGGTTCAGAATTTCGGCCGACATCCTTCGTATGAGAGTGGCTGGCTGGAGATCCCAACCATTTCGACCCCAGGTATGGGGCGGTTCCTTACAGCAGCCGAATTATACGGAGAGAGAAGTCCCATTGTGATAAACATCCTGCAAAACTGGTTGACTCGATTTGTATTCTTGTCAACCCTGCTATTCCTCTCAATCTTCCCCGCCTCTGCTCAAGTGTCGTTGTCCCTCTCATCAGGCATGGCGCCCGCGGGCGGCAGCGTTTCCTTGAACCTCTCCTTGACCTCGGCAGTGACACAACCAGCTGGCCTGGAATGGACGTTCTCCTATGCTCCAGCCGATTTCACTGCGATGACCATCACCGCCGGCCCCAGCGCTACCGCCGCGTCCAAGTCCCTGAGTTGCTTTGGCGTCAACGGTTCGTATACCTGCCTGTTGAGTGGCGAGAACGCAAACACGATGTCGAATGGCGTCATAGCAACGGCTAATCTGGTCCTTTCCTCCGGTTCTGATCTCAGCCGGCCCGTTCAGGTCACGAACGCGTCCTCAGCCTCTTCGACCGCCATGTCACTCACGACTTCAGCGACTGGTGGAGTGGTAAGCGTGCCGTCTGTGACGGTGAGCAGCCTCACCTGCAGTCCGACTTCCTTAACCGGTCCTGGCACAAGCGCCTGCACCGTCACTCTGAGTGGGCCGGCTCCTACTGGTGGATCTGCTGTCACCTTGACGAGCAACAACGCCAGTTTGACTGTCCCCGCCAGCGTCACGGTTGCGGCTGCTGCCACTACAGGTTCCTTCACTGCCACCGCCGGTACAGTCACCACTTCTCAAACGGCCGTGGTAACCGCAGGGTACAACGCCAGCTCTAAGACCGCTTCCATCAGTCTGGCGCCGCTCGTGACTGTGACCTCGCTAGCCTGCGCTCCGGCCTCGCTGACCTCCGGCGCCATCAGTACTTGTACTGTTACGGCCAGCGCCGCTGCCCCGACAGGCGGCCTCACCGTCACCATCTCGTCCAACAATCCGCTGCTCACCGCCCCGGCCTCGGTCAGCATCGCCGCCGGTGCCGCGACCGCCGCTTTCTCTGCTACCGCAGGTACGATTTCCACCAACTCCACTGCGACACTGACGGCGACCGCCAATGGCGCGAGCGCCACTTCGGCGATTTCGCTGGTAGCGCCCGTGACCTTGAGCGTAAGCGCCCTCGCCTGCAGCCCTGCTTCGTTAACGGGCCCCGGCACAAGCACTTGCACCGTCACATTGAGCGGTGCGGCCCCAACGGGCGGCTCTGCCGTTAGCTTGACCAGCAACAGCGCCAGCTTGACGGTGCCTTCCAGCGTCACCGTCGCGGCAGCCGCTACCACCGCCGCCTTTACTGCCACCGCGGGCACGGTCACGAGCGCTCAAACGGCTGTCATAACAGCGACGCTCAACGGCACTTCCAAGACCGCTTCCATCAGCTTGTCGCCGCTGGTGACCGTCACCTCGCTGATCTGCACTCCCACATCTTTGACCTCCGGCGCCACTAGCGCGTGCATCGTCACTGCCAGCGCCGCGGCCGCGACCGGCGGTCTGACCGTCTCCATTACGAGCAATAGTGCCCTGCTGACCGCTCCGGCCTCGATCACCATCCCGGCCTCCGCAACCACCGGCACATTCACCGCGACCGCGGGAACGATTTCCACCAACTCCACTGCGACACTGACGGCGACCGCCAATGGCGCGAGCGCCACTTCGGCGATTTCGCTGGTAGCGCCCGTGACCTTGAGCGTGAGCGCCCTCGCCTGCAGCCCTGCTTCGTTAACGGGCCCCGGCACAAGCACTTGCACCGTCACTTTGAGCGGCGCGGCCCCAACGGGCGGCTCTGCCGTTAGCTTGACGAGCAATAACGCCAGCCTGACTGTCCCCACCAGCGTCACCGTCGCGGCTGCCGCCACCACGGCTTCCTTCACTGCCACTGCCGGCACTGTTACCAGCGCTCAGACGGCTGTCATAACAGCGACGCTCAACGGCACTTCCAAGACCGCTTCCATCAGCTTGTCGCCGCTCGTGACAGTGACCTCACTGGCTTGCTCTCCGTCGTCTTTGGGTTCCGGCGCCAGCGGCACCTGCACTATCACTTTGAGCGCCGCGGCCCCGACGGGTTGCCTCCCGGTCACCTTGTCCAGCAACACCTCGTTGCTGACGACGCCGACCTCGGTGACACTCACGACCGGCTCCACCACGGCCACCTTCACAGCCAAGGCGGGCACGATTTCCACGGCTCAAACCGCTGTCATCACGGCCACCCTGAACGGGACTCCCAAAACCGCATCTATCTCGCTCACCACCACGACAACCAACTGCCCATGCTCCGTGTGGACGTCAGCCACTGTTCCCGCCATAACCTCGTCCTCGGACACCGCCGCCGTTGAACTCGGCATGAAGTTCAAGAGCACGGTTGCGGGCTACGTCGTTGGAGTTCGATTTTATAAGGGGACACAGAATACGGGTACGCATGCCGGCCACCTCTGGACCAGCGGCGGTACTCTTCTTGCTAGCGTGACGTTTGCCAATGAGACGAGTTCCGGCTGGCAGCAGGCGCTCTTCTCCACGCCAATGGCCGTCACTGCAAACACAACGTACGTCGTCTCCTACTGGGCTCCCGCCAGCCACTACGCATTCGACATTGAATACTTCAGCACATCCGGCGTAATTAGCGGACCGTTGCAAGCTCTGCAGAGCAACGACCTCTATACCTACACCAAATCGACATTCCCAACGAGCATCTACAATGCGAGCAACTACTGGGTGGATGTCGTCTTCAATACCGTACCTTCCACCACGC
>Ga0302270_10002124_pt1 | contig 19499 bp, 12 predicted proteins | sample III_Bog_E2_3_FD_198773 | JGI IMG/M metagenome (GOLD analysis project Ga0302270, IMG submission 198773) | Peat permafrost microbial communities from Stordalen Mire near Abisko, Sweden - III_Bog_E2_3 | ecosystem: Environmental > Terrestrial > Soil > Wetlands > Peat | place: Sweden: Abisko... | reverse complement strand
CAATCTGGATGCCGGCATCTTCGTCTCCTACATCGGCCTGTTCAGCTACTATAACGCTGACAACTGGACGTATCAGCCGTCCTATGTTTCCTCCAACACGCCATGGTTCTTCACCGGCCTCCGTGGGCAGGTCTTTGTGACGAGCAAGCTGAAGATCGAGCCGTGGTTCATCAACGGCTGGCAGACCTATGGCAGATATAACGGCAAGCCTGGACTGGGCGGACAGATTCTCTGGCGCCCCAAGCCGTGGCTTGACCTGGTCTTCAACAACTACGGCATGGGAGAAGATGCTGCAGGCGTCCCATACCGCCATCGCTATCACACGGATGACAGCATCCAGGTCAAGTACTACGACAACAAGAACCACTTCTTCGACAAGGCGGCATTTACCTTTACCGCTGACGCCGGTTGCGAAGTGGGTGTAGGAACCACTCCTGCTGCTGCGGGCACGAACGTTGCCTGCCATGGGAACAAGCCAGCGCCCGCATCTGCTGGTGGTGGTACCGCCTACAAGCAGTACTTCATTGGGTACATGTTCTATAACCGCGTGTGGTGGGATAAGGACAAGTACGCCTTCACTCTGGGCGGCGGTCAAATGAGCAATCCCGGTCGCTACCTGACGCTGTTGCCGCCTATCAATGGCGCCACGGCTACCAGCGGCTCACCATACTTCACTGAGAATCCCGGCAATCCGTATACGGCATGGGACACCACTGGAACCTTCGACTACATGCCGAACCAGTACATCACCTTCCGCTCTGAGATCGGCTATCGCCACTCCAGCGTGCCTTACTGGAGCGGGCGTGGTGGAATCACACCTCCGGGCGGCAACAACGGCAATCCTCAATACCTGGTTTGCGCCGGCGGTGGAACCGCTGGTACAGGGCTCGACGGAAGCATCGATGGTTTGGCAACTGCAGAAGTCAACTGCGGCGGCACGGCTGGCAACAAGAGTTCGCTCTGGTTCCCAGACCTTCGCCGGGGTCAGACTGCAATTACCGAAGCCATCATGATCAGGTTCTAGTCCGCAACGAAACAGGCAGGAGCAGTGCGGTGGGATGATCCAGCGCACTGCTCCTGATAACCTCTCTCGCTCCGGTTAGCGTTGTACCGTGAGCGCCTCCGATTCGCTATTACAGGAGAAATCGCAATGTTCACCGCCGTTATCCGCGCTCCTAGACTCGCTTACTTTCTTCTCGGCGGAGTAGTTCTGATTTCCATCGGTGGTTGTAAGAAATCTTCGCGTGAGGCAGCAGAGGCCCCGCCCGTGCCCAAAGTAGTTCAGGATTTCGACGCGGTTGAGTTTGCTGTGGATCACCCGGAGCAGTTTCCGTTAGTTGCTGCGGTAGAGCACAAGGCTCCTGCGACCATGGCGGTTACTGGCACCGTGAATCCTGACATTGATCGCACTGTCCCTGTCATTTCGCTGGCGTCAGGCCGTATCGTTGGTATCTTTGCCCGGCTCGGCGATCAGGTGAAGAAGGGACAGCTACTATTGCGCCTGCGCAGCGACGATATCTCCGGCGCGTATGCAAACTACCAGATGGCGGTCTCTGACGAGGTACTGGCCAAGGCTCAACTGGAGCGCATGCGGCTTCTGTATGCCAAGGGCGCCTATGCCCTGAACGATCTGCAGATCGCTCAGGATACTGAGGAGAAGGCAACGGTTACACAGGATACTGCGGCGGAGCATCTTCGTCTGATGGGAAGCGACGTCAATCATCCAAGCGGCATGGTCGATATCACAGCTCCTATATCTGGTGTCATCACCGATCAGGAAGTAACCAACGCCGCCGGCATACAAAGCCTGGGCACCAGCCCATTCACCATCTCTGACCTCTCTACGGTATGGATTGTGTGCGACGTATATGAAAACGAACTCAGTGCTGTTCACGTCGGCGATCCGGCGAGCATCACGCTCAATGCTTATCCCGATCAGGTGCTCAAGGGTAGGGTCAGCAATATACTGCCGATCCTTGATCCCAATATCCGCACGGGCAAGGTGCGCATCGAGGTTGCAAATCCTGGCATGATGCGCGTGGGCATGTTTGTGACGGCTACGTTCAGTGCGCAAACTGCAGAGGCGTATACCGCCGTGCCTTCTTCTGCAATTCTTCATCTGCATGATCGCGACTGGGTGTATGTGCCTGCGCCTGGCAAGAAGTTTCGCCGGGTACTGGTTGTTGGCGGCGATCCTTTGCCCGGCAATATCCAGGAAATTAAGTCCGGTCTGCCGGTTGGCCAGCTCGTCGTGAGCAATCCGCTTGCCCTACAGAACGATATAGACAACCAGTAGCGCTCACAGCGGAATATAGAGGATCGCATGATACGAAAACTTGTCGATTTTGCGCTGAATAATCGCATTGTCATTCTTGCGATTGCGCTGCTCTTAGTGGCGTGGGGTGGAATATCATTTCACAACCTGCCGGTTGAGGCCTATCCAGATATTGCTGACAACTATGTAACAGTGATTACGCAGTGGCCAACGCAGGCGGCGGAAGAGGTTGAGAAGCAGGTAACGATTCCAGTGGAAACCCAGATGAACGGGATTCCTCACCTGACTCACCTGCGTTCCGAGTCGCTCTTTGGTCTTTCGTTCGTGATGATGATCTTCGATGACAGCTCCAATAATGACTGGAACCGTCAGAAGGTGCTGGAGCGGCTCGGGATGGTGACTCTGCCACCGGGACTGCAGCCACAGATCGGCACGGACTGGAGCACCGTCGGACAGATTTACTGGTACACCCTGCGCAATGCCAACCCGAAGTATGACTTGATGGATCTGAAATCCATCCAGGACTGGACGCTTGAAAAAGCGTTCAAATCCGTACCAAACATCGTGGATGTATCCACCTTTGGCGGCACGACGCGAGAGTATCAAGTACGTGTCGATCCCGACAAACTGGTCTCCTATGGCCTAAGCATTGGGCAGGTTGAGCAGCAGCTCACCAATAACAACATGAATGCGGGCGGAAGTTTTGTAGAGGAGGGGCAGCAGCAACTCAATGTGCGAGCCGTAGGCCTCTTCACCTCCGTACAGGACATCGAAAACACTGTTCTTACCACCAGGAGTGGAACAGCTTTGCGCGTAAAAGACATTGCAGAGGTGCAGCAGGGGCCAAGGATTCTGCTCGGCGCAATGGCGCGGGCCATTCATCGCGAAGATGGTGTCGTGGTTGATAATCCCGCAGTGATTCAAGGGGCCGTGTTGCTGCGCAAGGGCGCGGATGCGGGGCCCACGCTCGATGCTATTCACAAAAAAGTAGACGAACTCAACAATAAGGTTCTGCCGCCGGGCGTAAAGATTGTGCCCATGCTGGATCGTGCTGACCTGCTGCGCTACACATTGCATACGGTGCTGGACAATATGGGCGAAGGAATGATCCTGGTGACGATCATTCTGTTTCTCTTCCTCGGCAATGTTCGCGGCGCCTTCGTTGTGGCGCTTACCATTCCGTTTGCGCTACTCTTTGCTTCCATCTGGCTCGACTTAAGCAAAATTCCAGCCAACCTGCTCTCGCTGGGGGCACTGGACTTTGGCATGGTTGTCGATGGCGCCGTGGTGATGGTGGAAAACATTATCCGGCACCTGAGCGAACGCGATGACAATCCGTCCGGAAGCACGACCATCAAATCGCCGGTCGATAGGATTCGCGACGCTTCGCACGAAGTGCAACGCCCGGTATTCTTTGCCATTGCCATCATTATTACTGCGTATATGCCTATCTTCACCCTGCAACTTGTCGAGGGAAGATTGTTCAAGCCGATGGCCTGGACGGTAGCTTTTGCGCTGCTCGGCGCCATGACGTTTTCCATCTTTATCGCGCCGGTGTTATGCGCCATGCTCTTCCGCAAAAACATAAAGGAATGGCATAACCCGGTCATGGTCTTCCTGACCCAGCGCTATCGCAATGGCGTTCGCTGGGCGATCGAGCACCGGTATATCACCATGGGTACGGGTGTCTTTGCACTCGCGCTCAGCTTGTTCCTTGCCTTCAGCGGAGTGATTGGAGCAGAATTTCTGCCGCATCTTGATGAAGGTGCAATTTGGGCGCGCGGGTCTCTGGCTAACAGCACCAGCCTGACCGAAGGGAAGCACTTTTCGGACCAGGCGCGCCTCATCTTTGCATCCTTCCCAGAGGTGGACGACGTGGTATCGCAGGCTGGCCGTCCCGACGACGGTACGGACACTGGGGGGTTTGGTAATACGGAGTATTTTGTCGATCTGATTCCGAAAGAAAAGTGGCGTCCGATATTTCATCAGAATAAAGATGAATTGATCGCGGCTATGAACCGTGAGGTTTCAAAACTGCCTGGAGCCTTCTGGAACTTCTCGCAGCCGATTGAAGACAACGTGGACGAAACCGTGAGCGGGGTAAAAGGCGGCCTCGCCGTCAAACTCTACGGCGATGATCTGAAGATACTGGAGGAAAAAGGAGAAGAGATTACCTCCGTGATGGCGAGGGTGCCTGGGGTTAAGGATCTCGGTCTCTTTCGCGATATGGGCCAGCCCAACATCAACTTTGTCGTAGATCGCCAGGCCGCTGCGCGCTTTGGCATTAATGTTGCCGACATTCAGGATTCAATCCAAACCGCGGTGGGCGGCAATGCAGTAACCCAGCTGCTTCAGGGCGAAGCCAGCTACGATGTGGTGGTGCGGTACAAAGAGCAGTATCGCAACACAGAAGAAGCCATCGCCAGGATCAGGCTGCTTTCGCCGTCAGGTGAGCGTGTCTCACTCGCGCAGTTGACGAAGGTGGAGGTTCAAGAAGGAGCCTACGATATCTTCCGTGAAAACAATCAACGCTACGTTGGTGTGCGCTTCGAAGTGCGTGACCGCGACCTAGGTACGACCGTCCGCGACGCAATGGCTAAGGTCGAGAAACAGGTAAAGCTTCCTCGCGGCTATCACCTGGACTGGGCGGGTGAATACGAGAGTGAAAAGCGTGCAGAAGCCAGACTGTTTATTGTTGTTCCCATCACTGTTTTTCTTATCTTTATCCTGCTCTACATCATGTTTCGGTCTTTCAAATGGGCATCTCTCATCATGGTCAATGTCGCTCTGGCCCGTGTAGGCGGTTTGCTTGCTCTATTGATTACTGGTACATACTTCAGTGTGTCATCGGGAGTTGGTTTTCTAGCGCTCTTTGGCGTCTCGGTGCAGACGGGCGTCATCATGTTGGAATACATCAATCAACTGCGTGCCCGTGGCAAAACCATTAAAGACTCTGCAATCGAAGGTGCGGTGCTCAGGCTCCGCCCCATCATGATGACCATGCTGGTTGCCACACTTGGCCTGTTGCCCGCTGCAATGTCACACGCGATCGGGTCTGATTCGCAGCGTCCGTTTGCTATCGTGATCGTCGGCGGCCTCATATCTGACCTGCTGATGAGCATCTTCCTTCTGCCAACCCTCTATGTGTGGATTGCACGAGAGGGCGACAAGCTCCCAGTTGCGGAGGTGGTCCATGAATAACAAAATCATATTTTCTGCGCGTGGCATGATTTGCTTGTCACTTACACTGCTCTGCACTTTGACGGTTAGTGCACAGCAGGCGCTTACCTGGGACCAGGCGAAGGCGAAGTTTGAAAGCGCCAACCCTGCTCTGAAGGCGGATGAAAGCGGCGTGGATGAGTTGAAGGCTGCTGAAATTACAGCGAACCTTCGCCCGAATCCACAGCTCACGATGAGCACCGATGGCACTCAGATTGCACCTCATGAGAACTACTGGCGTCCGACCTCGGGTACGCAGGTCCAGGCCAATGTGAGCTATTTGCATGAGCGCGAGCGTAAGCGCGAGTTGCGACTGCAAAGCGCAAAGGAAGCCACTCGTATTGGTGCCTCTCAGCATGAGGACCTGGAGCGGAATCTGCTCTTTAGCCTGCGCTCAGCCTTCGTGCAGACACTGCAAGCCAAGGCTGTGCTCGAGCTCGCGCGCTCTGACGTTGAATACTACGATCACATCATCTCGATCAGCCAGGACCGCTATAAATCCGGCGCGATTGCGCAGATTGATCTGGACCGGATTGAATTATTGCGCGTGCAGTATGAAGCGGAAATCGAAACCGCGATCGTCAATTTGCGAACTCAGAAGATTGCACTATTGCAGCTTCTGAATGACCGTACGCCTGTGGATCAATTCGATGTGAGCGGACCCTATGAATTTTCCGCAGACCTGAAGCCGCTGGATGAATTCCGTCAGATCGCGCTGGATTCGCGGCCAGATTTGAGCGCGGCGCTGCAGGGAATCGAGCAGGCTAAGACGAACCATAAGCTGGCCATCGCAGATGGTTCCACCGACCCTACCTTTGGTGCGTGGTATACCTACAATCCCTCGTTTTACAATCCCTACGCCCACCAGACGCTGGGCCTGAGCGTCAGTATTCCGCTGCGCATCTTCGATCACAATCAAGGTGAAAAGCAGCGCACGTTAATTGATATTGACCGCAACCAGCAATTGACAGAGCAGGCGCGCGGACAGGTCTTCAGTGATGTGGATTCAGCGTACGAACAGGTTCGCAGCAACATTGCACTGCTGATTCCGTACCGCGATAAATACAAGGATCAGGCGACTCGGGTGCGCGATACGGTCACATTCTCATACCAGCATGGTGGCGCATCCCTGATGGATTTTCTCAACGCTCAGAGTGATTATCGTGTCGTACAGCTCGCCTATCTGCAGCTCATCGGCTCGTATTTGACTGCAGCAGGACAGCTCAATCTGGCGGTTGGGCGCGAAGTGATTCCGTAGCAGTTTGGTTTGTGGAGAGGCGAGTGATGAATCGAGATGAAGTCTGTAACCGAATCGAGCAGGTCGGAATTATGCCGAGTGTCCGCGTCGGATCGGCAGAGGCTGCGCTTTTTGCTGCGGAAACCGTGTATGAGGCAGGGATTCATGTGGTTGAGATCACCACGACCACGCCAGGTGCGGTTGAAGTGATTGCGCAATTGGCGCAGAACTATCCTGATTTGGTCATCGGCGCGGGAACGGTGTTAGACACTGATACGGCGCAGCGCTGCGTGGATGCCGGCGCCAGTTTTCTCACCAGCCCGGGTCTCGTCCCCGCAGTCCTTGAGTTCGCGCTGAAGAGCGATGTCGTCGCCATGCCTGGCGCGCTTACTCCCAGCGAAGTCATTGCCGCATGGCAATCCGGAGCTGACTTTGTGAAGATTTTCCCTTGTTCGCAGATCGGGGGCGACCAATACATTCGAGCGCTCAAGATTCCCTTGCCACAAATCCGCCTTGTGGCTTCTGGCGGAGTTAATCAGCTAACGGCTGCTAACTTCATCTTCGCCGGGGCTTCATCTTTGGGCATCGGTTCTGAACTAATGCCCAAACAGGCACTCAAGAATCGTCAGGAACAGTGGATTCACGAGTTGGCACGCAGGTTTATATCAGCCGTACAAAATGCCCGTATCCACATGAGCGGCTCAGATATCGATTAGCTGGAACTTGTAGTTGGCCAAAATGCCATCGGTGGCGAAGACAGGCACATTTGAGATTCCGCAATTTAGGCGAGTGGCCCACGCACCCCGGCTCACCACGAAACTGGGTGCCCCATTCATCGCGGCTACATGCGATGAGTGGGAGATTCGCGCGAGAGCGCGAACTGTACTCATCCAAGCCGCCACCACCGTTGCGGCATTCATTGCAACGACCTGACGTATGACATTCGCGCAAAGCCGTCCTGTCATGGCCGGATGCCAATTGGTCTGAAGCGTTCCCAGACTGACGATCTGCTGTCACCCTACTTTCGCGAAGTTCTGAACAAAAGGCGGTCGCCGCTGCCGCGACGATGTCCCACTCATCGCAAAGTACGCGATGAATGGGGCACCCATTCCGGTGGCGAGTTAGAATAGGCGGCAACGAGGTAATGTATGGGCCACCCGCCCCAGAATATCCAAGCGACAAACGGTAGGCAGACGAACGGAAGCTCCACTGTCTCGTCGGTTTCAGACATCAAGGATCAATCTTTGAGCATGTTTGGGAACGCGGGTCACACGGTGATGGACGGAACCTCGCCTGCTCATGTAGATGCTCAAGGCAATCCTCGTCCGTGGAATATTTATACCACCGTTACAATCCCTGGAGAGGGTACGTTTCCGTCAATTGATTTTGCTGCGATTGACCAACATGAGTCGGAAGAGTCCACGATAACCCCCGAACAGATGTCCGCTGCTGTATCCGCGCTCCAACAGGCATTTAGAGACACGTACGGGAATGCGGCAGCAGACCAAGCGAGCAAACCGCCGTTGAACCAATGCACGACTCAGCCCTGCAAGTAGTGGTTGGCTGTTGGTTTCTGCTGGAGAAAATACGTTGAATCGAGAGCGAATGCGTCCGAGAACTCGACTTACGATTGGGTTGTTGGTGCTCGTTTTGGTAGTGGGCCTCTGGCCCATCAGGTCAGTAGTGGCTCCAGAATGGAAAGTTCGCGTAGTTGATCGAACCGGGAAGGCCATTCAAGATGTTGTAGTCCGCGAGTCGTATGAACACTATTCCGCCGAACTTAGTGGCCATGAGGAAGATTTGCGCCCGGACAGCCAAGGGAATGTGACCTTTTCGAAGAAGGTGATTTGGGCACCGCTCTTCAAACGTCTGTTTGTCATGGTGCTGTCTGCGACGGGCGGGGCACACGCAAGCTACGGGCCGCATTGCTTCATCTTTGCGTTCGGAGGGAATCTTCAAAGCACTAGTCTTGATTGGAACGGGTCTCCACTCCATTTGGAGTCGACCATCGTTGTCTATCCGTCTGCTGTCCCTCGCCAAAGTGTGCCATGAACGGCAGAAGCAGGAGGTAGGAATGTAGACCGAATGTGGAAGTCTTGCTGCATGAGAGATGGAGGAAGGCCCTCCGGGGGCGGGTTGCATTCGGAATTCGGGGGACAGCATACATATTCACCTGAATTTCCAGAAGCATCGGCTTTCTGCGGGCTGGGGGAAGTCGTAGGTTCGAATCCTGCGGTGCCCATTTCGAGACCAGAGGTTACTGCCGCGGCAGCGCGGCATACTCTTGTTGCGCAGCCAGCAGCAGATGATTGTCGCGGTCTGCATGCTCCCACAATGACAGGAACCGCTCATAAGCGGCGCGGCTGTCGCTGAAGTTCTTTGCCTGCGCATCGGCACGTGCCAATCCGAGCCACGCGAGCGGATAGAGCGGGGATATTGCATCTACGCCCTGGTGCGCGAGGATATTGCGGTATTGGGCAGCAGTGTTCTTCGGCTGAGCGGCCTGACTGTAAGCTTCTGCGCGTTGCGTGATCACCCCAAAGTCCACGGCAAGCTCATATGGCGTCGCCGGATTGAGAGAGACAATCGCCTCGTTGGGCATATTGTGCTGCGCCGCAACCACCGCGCGCAGTTGCGGCAGGTAAACATGGGTCAGCAATTCGCTGGGATGGGGCACAGAGCCCTGCGTGGAGAGAAGGCGCTCGGCCGTTCCGGGGTCTCCCAGCATGGCCTGAAGCGGCAGAAATCGCGGATCGACGCGGCCATGCTCGCTTATCTGGTCCAATGTTTTTCGTGCCATGCCGCGCTCACCCAGAGCAAGCTCCGTTGCTGCCTCCTGCATACGAATTCTTTCGGCTACCTCCGGCATGTGCTGGGTCTCTGCTTCAGTAACCGCACGGTGGAAGAGATCTTCTGCATCTTTATATCGCCCCCGGCTGGCAGAGGCTAGCGCCTGCACGGTGAGAAACTCCGGTTCTACCTGCTTGCCTTCACTCCACTGCGTTTCGCGGGTCATTCCCTCCTCATCATTGGCGAGAAAGCCGATTTCAAAAAGTATGAAGTGAATACCATCCGAGTCTTTACCCAGTGCAAGAGCACGTTCTGCAATGCTCTTTGCATCATCAAATCGATTGACGCGCATGTAGGCGCGGGCTAGCGTGCTGTAGATGATGCCGCGGGTCCCGTCGAGTTGCAGCGCATGCTCTGCCGCCTCCACGGCGGGTACACCCTGCCCAAGCTCGCCCTCGAGGATCGCAATATTCAGCCATGGTCCCCAGTCTCCTGGATATGTGGTGGCCCACAGTTGGTACCCCCGGATGCCCTTGTCAAGATCCTGCAGATCATCGGCATAGTAGTGTGCCTGAATGTATAGCTTCTCCTTCTCACTGACGTGTCCGCTCAGGTCGAAGGCCTTCTGGTAGTACGGCGAGGCCAGCGCAGTCTCGCCCATTGCGTTATAGGCCGTGGCTACCGCCATTTGGGCCATGGCAAAGTTCGGATCCAACTGTACCGCCTGCTTAAAGAGAGGCAACGTTTCGCTCTGTTCTTCGCCCATACGGCCCAGTAGATACTCGCCGGTGGAGTAGGCCTTGAGCGCTTCGAACGACGACGTGGTGGCCTGGGCTACCGGCACCTGGAAGCGCTCCATCGATTGGGTGGATTCTCCCAGCCCCCGGCGCAGCGTATTGGCCGCTGTGTCCAGTGCAGCGAGGATGTCGTTCTTACCGGGCGCTTCACTCTTGGCCGCGGCCAGAACGTTGCCGGTTATACAGTCTGTGGCTTCCAGTGTGAGCAAGTAGTGTTGACCGATTTGTGCAATGGATGAGGTGACGAACGCCTGCCGGTTGCTGCGTTCGCAGACCTCGCGCGCCACCGCGGGAGTAAATGCGGTGTCAGGCCTGCGATCCATTCGCTGCAGCGTCGCCAGTGCGCCAGACTCACTCATCACATTCAGGGAAGGGGATTGGTCGAGATCGATCTGCAGCGCCTGCCGAAGCACCGCGTCAAAGCTGCCGTCGCCGGTGCGATTTCCAAAGTCGGCTAACACGATGGACTTACTTTGTGGATGGACATTGGATGCGCGATGCCATGCGATCAGGCCAATCGCCGCTGCAGCCGCTACAGCAAATGCGCCGAGCATGACGAGCCATTTCCGGGATGTGCGCGCCGCACCTGGAAGGAATGCGCGAGGTGGAGGGGGGTGAATTTCCCTATCGCTCTCTTCCATCACGAGATGTGCCCGTTCCCGGGTGGTCTGTACTACGAATGCATCCTGCGCCGGAGAGGTGGAGGGGATCCCGGCTGAGGCAAGCTCCGGCTGGACCTCGTTCACGGCTGCTATGAACTGATAGCCGCGCCCGGGAATTGTGACAATGTAACCCGCGCTGTCTGCCAGCGCCTTGCGCAGGGCAAATATGTGTTGGGAGAGATTGCCCTCGTCGACGAAAGAGTTTGGCCAAACCATTTTCAGCATCTGGTCTTTGGTCACCACGTCGCCGTGGTGCACGACAAGACAGACGAGTACCTCAAAGGCCTTGGAACCCAGGGGAACAGGCCTGCCCTTGCGTACAAGCGTACGCGAAGAGGGTTTCAGTTCGAAATCGCCAAAGCGGTATATGCGTTTGTTTGTCAGAGACATACAAGGCCTAAAGAACAATTCAGAACGATTAATTAGGTGTTCGGGGAAGTTGCAGCTACGGTTACCGGGTAACGATTGCCAGCCTTGAACTGAGTACCCCCATTCTCGGCAGGAGCGTTGGTTGAACATATTCTCCCATACTCGACGCCGCAAGCCGAAGGACGAAGATCCCGGGCTGCCGCCTCGCCGCATCGTGATATCGATCGAGCGCGAGACGGTACACATTCTTTATCCGCCCGGGGTGGCCTTCACTGGCCCGTGCGCCCAGTGCGGGCATGAGGTTTTGATGCTGGTGGCAGACGCCGCTGCTGCCGTAATCGGGGCTACACCGCGCGATATCTACCGCTGGCTGGAGGCCCGGAAGCTGCACTTTCAGGAGTCACCCTCGGGGAGGGTACACATCTGCTCGGAGTCGCTTTGCACGCTCGTGCCTTACCATCCGGTTCTTTCAGGAGAAGCCTTATGACGATCGCCACTCTAACCACGGAGAAACCCACCATGAAGACATACCAGTTATTCATCGCCAGCCTCGCTTTTGCCTGCTCGCTGTTGGCCTGCGCCCCGGATGTGCTTGCCCAGCAAAAGAGCGCCCCACAAACTCCGGCGCCTGCGGCGGCGGTAAAGCCTGCGGCTGAAGTAGAGTCTGCTGTGCCGAACACCGGCGCGCAACAGGGAATCAAGGTGCACGGCCACTGGGTCATTGATGTTCGCAACCCTGATGGCTCTCTGGCGCAGCATCATGAGTTTGAAAACAGTATGGTGGACCTCGGCTTCAATCTGACAACCCTTCTTGCTGGTACTGCAACCGTCGGAGAACCGGTAATCTTCCTATCGAGTGGCGGCGTCAACGCTACATTCTGCGGATACCAATACTGCTACATGTCGGAATACAGCAACGGCCAATTCACGAAGCTAAATAATAGTGGCGCTGGTTGCCCCACCCCGTCAGCGTGCGTTGCTACCCTGGTGCCGACGGTTGTCACCACCGGTACGAGCCCAAACTTTACATACTCGCTCAAGCTCTCAGCTCAGATTACGGCGTCGCAGGCTGGAAGCATTACTTCTGTTGGCACACTGTTCTGGAACTGTGCCACGTCCGGTTCCACTCTCTCCAACTCTGCCCCCTCTAGTTGCGGATCGCAAACCAACGTGCCCGCAAACACTATCGTTTCGCTTCCCAGTGGTGGATCCGGTCTCCCTGCTGCTTTCACCGGTACCACGATCACCAGTGTTGGCATCGTGGCAGGCCAGATCGTCCAGGTCTCCGTCACCATAAGCTTCTCCTAGTCCCTCACGGCACGCTCAGTTCGCCCACGGAGACGAGGAGAGGCTATGGGGCACCGCATCGCCAACACGGGAACCGCTGCAGCGGCAGCATTGTGCGTGCATCCGCGCGCATGCAAGCTGCTGCGTATGGCCTTGTGCCTGCTGTTGTTATGCTCTGCGTTCGCTTCTGCCGCGACGGCGCAGGAATTACAACTCACCGGCACCGACTTCGGCGTACTCGCCACCAACCAGAACACGCAACAGACGCTCACGCTCACCGTCGGCGCGGATGATGTGGTGCTCAACTCCATCAACGTGGTCGGCAACTACTCCTACTATGTCCTCAACAATAGTTGTTCGCTGAATACGGACCTGCCGGCGGGCAGCGTTTGCACTATAACCGTCAACTTCCAGCCCAACCATGTCGGCTATGCTAGCGCGCCGCTGCCTTTCAGCAATTCGGCCGGCCTGCAGATCTACTACCAGGACCAGGTAACCATGGTGCCGCAGTTGCAGACCTTTTTGCTCACCGGATCAGGCCGCTATCCCACGCCCGTGCTCTACCCGGGCCTGGTCTCCGATCTCGTCGGGTCGGATTCGCCATCCGCCAGCGGCTTTGCCGGAGACGGAGGCCCCGCCAGCGCGGCGCTCTTCCGCAACCCCGGAGCCATCACCGTTGATGCATATGGAGACATCTATATTGCCGACACCGGGAATAATGTGATCCGTGTCGTCTATCAAGGCGGCAGGATTCCCAATCTCACTAACCCTCAGTACGGCAACATATACACCATTGCGGGCATCGCGCCTGCTGCCGGTGCAGCGGCAGGGTCCACTGCAGGGGCAGGAAACGACGGAGTCTATGCCACCAGTTCTCATCTGAATGGTCCAACCGGCATTGCGCTCGATGTCTACGGCAATCTCTACATTGCGGATACTGGAAACAATGCTGTCCGCATTGTTTATCCCAGCGGCGTCATTGGCACCGTCGCGGGCACGCTCAACAGCGTGGAGACAGCGGGTACAGGCTTCACCGGCGATCTCGGCCCAGCCAACGCGGCGCAAATCTACCAGCCTGCGGGCATCACCGTGGATGGCTTCGGCAATCTCTACATTGCAGACGCGGGCAACAATGCCATCCGCGTCGTCTACCAATCCGGTGCACAACTGGCCGCGCAGATAGCGCTGCAAATCCCCGGGACTACACCTGTCGCGGGTGATATTTATACCATCGTCGGAGGACCGGCTAACGCACCCGCCGCGAACAACGGTGATGGTGGCCTCGCAAGCGCTGCCAATCTGAACGCTCCCCTCGGTGTTACGGTCGATTCCAGCGGGGACCTCTACATCGCAGATAGCTCTAACGACGCATTGCGTCGCGTGGATGCTCTTACCGGCAACATCACCACCATCTACCAGGGCACGGACGCCGTCACCAGCGTTACACTCGACGCCGCCGATGATATGTACTTCACCCTGCGCAACGGTTGCCAGTTGTTGGAGTACAACCCGACCGTGCAGGACAATCCGGCGAATCCCTTGATGACCACCATTGCCGGATCGGGGAGTTGCACGGCCTCCGGCGACGGCTCTACTTCAGGTATAGCCGGTTTCAGTGGCATGCTCGGCGCCGTTGTGGATACCTACGGCAACATCGACCTGCTTGAATCCGATGGCGTGCGTCAGATCGCAGCCAACCAGTCCGCTTTAAATTTCGGCTCGGTAAATGTTGGCACGACCAGCGCGACTGGCGTCGTCCTGCTTACGGATGAGGACATTCTTCCCTCAGCCGGGAGTAACAACTACACACTTCTGCAACCCACATCTTTTACCGCGCAGCTCAACCAGAACAATGGCGTCTCCTTGCTGCCATTCAGCGTCGTGCCCTACACCGATCCGTTTGTTTCCTCTATTACAGATTGCGATACCTCAGGCAATCAGACATTGATTCCCGGCCACACCTGCTCAGTTGGCGTCGTATTCCAACCGGTAGTCGATGGGACTGCCCCAGCTTCCTATGCCTCCTCGGGCTCAGGTGGGATCATCGAGCTTACAGGCACTGGAACCGGCCCGCTGCCTACGGCCACACTGACCGGTACGCCGGCAAACTTCGTCTCCGTAGTCGATGAATCAGCCTCCGCGACGCAGACCTTCACGCTCACAAACACCAGCAGCATCGCACTCAGGCTCACAGCTATCTACTTCTCGACCTTCGGCTCATTCAGTGAGAGCGATACCTGCGGTTACTCCACCTTCTCCAGCAACACACTTGCCGCCGGAGCCTCCTGCCAGATCACCGTCACCTTCTTCGCCACGGCACTTGGCAATACCAGCGCTACTCTGAATGTGCAGGACAACGCCAGCAACGGCGGCGGTACGCAGACGCTCGCACTCACCGGCACCGGGACAGCTCCGGTGGGCACTTTCTCCACTTCGGAAGTGATCTTCAGCAATACCACGCCCGGCACGACAGGTACGCAGACCGTCATCTTTACAAACACAGGCTCGAACACGCTGCACTACGACCCCTACAGCTGGACCATCACCGGCTATGACCCGTCAAAATTCGCCATTGTCACCAACGGCTGCAATAGCACTACGCTCGCCGTCAACGCCAGCTGCAGTCTCACGCTCTCCTTCTCCCCATCGACATGGGCCTACGATTCCGCGGATCTCAGTGTTCAGGATGACTCCGGTGGCGTGCGCATCTTCCAGGGTGCGTACGAGTACATCACCCAGAGCGAGCACATGGTCGGCACCACTGGCAATCCCATGATCGGCAGCAGCATCACGGCAGCGAACACTGCATTTCCCATCACCACGGTAGGCGCCAGCAGTACTCAGACGGTGACGCTCACACTTGCGAAGGCTGTCGCATTGCGTTCCGTCGCGATTCAATCCGGCTTCACGGAATACAGCATCGGCACCATCACCGGCTGCGCCGTAGACGGCACCACCGTGAACCCCGCAGGCTCAGTCTGCTCAGTTCCCATCACCTTCACGCCCTCTGCGCCCGGCGCGCGCAACGCTCCCCTCGGTGTGGTGGATTTGGAGGGTGGCAACGCGCAGCCGTATGCCTTCGGCTTGACCGGCACTGGGCAGGGGCCGCAGGCCGCGCTCACACCCGGCATCATCACCACAGTCGTCGGCAGCGGCTACGGCTACTCCAATGGCATCATCGGTGCGGACGGGCCCGCCACTGCCGCTGCGGTGGGTTTCACCGATGGCATGGCCATGGACGCAGCCGGTGAGATGTTCCTTGCGGATACACAGCACGCGGTCATCTGGAAGACGGATACCAGCGGCAACATTCATCTCTACGCTGGCACACCGTTCCTGACTGGCGGTTATGTGCAGCCGCTCAGCGGCGACGGAGGCACTGCGCTGGGCGCGCAGCTCTCCTTCATTTCACCCATGCCGCTTGCATTGGATGCGAAGGGCGGGCTCTACATCGGCGATAACAGCGGCCAGAATTACAACCAGCCCAGCGAGCTTCGCTATGTCGATCCGGCGACCAGCCTGATCACCGATGCGGCTGGATTCACCGCACCGGGGTCTTGGTCGACTGCTACGGCCTTCGTCGTCACGTCGCGCCTGGTCGTGACGGTGAGCAGCGTGAAGTATCTTTATGTGGCCATTTCCGGCGGTACCACGGGTAGCACACAGCCTATCTGGTCCACCACAACCGGCGCCAAGGTCACCGATGGAACCGTGCAGTGGCAGAACCAGGGTACCTACTTTGGTGGTCCCGGTTGCGCTGCGCAGACAGATGCTCTGGGCGATGGCTGCCTCGCCTCCGCTGCTACCGTAGAAACCGTCGCCGGTATCGCACTCGACGCTTCCGGTAACATCTACTTCTCTGACACCGGATATCTCATCGTCAATAGTGCCACCACATATCACTCGCTCATCCGCCGGATAGACGCTACTACTAAAATCGTGACTGCCGTTGCCGGCAACGGCACCTACGGCTACAGCGCTGACGGTACGCAGGCAGCACAAGCCAAATTGAGTGCTACCGCACTTGCATTTGACTCCAACGGCAACCTCTACTTCGTGGACAACGGTAACCTGCTGCGCACGATAAACCCAGCGACCGGCGCAATCAGCACGGTGGCGGGGAGAGCCAACTACGTTGTTTCTTATGTTGGAACCTACTGCGCCACCAGTAATGGCGATGGCGGCCTCGCCACAGCTGCGGGCTTCTCCTCCATCACTGACGTTGCGTTTGACGCGGCCAACAACATATATCTCGTCGACCAGTACGGCTGCCACGTGCGTCGCGTCGATGCATCCACTGGCGTCATTCATAACATCACGGGCCTTCCCGGCAGCTACAACTACATCAACCACGGCTTTGGCGATTTGGCTCAACCGCCGAGCGGCACATCCGACGGCGATGCCACGCTGGCAACCCTCGATGAGCCAGGCTTCGTCCGGCTCGACGGTAACGGCAACCTCTACATCTCCAGCGCCTTTGGTGGCGTGCGCAAAGTAGACGTTACGCAGTCCGTGCTGAACTTCTCCGGCTCGAATGACACGGCAAACGCCTTTGTACAGCAGCAGGTAGATACAGTAAGCCCCCCGCAGACCGCCACGGTCACGAACATCGGCAACAGCGGCTTCGTCAGCTTCACCACCCCCTTCCTCTCTTCCACGTGGGGCATCTCCAGCACGAACTACACCCGCGACGTCACCAGCCCGACCGGAACGTCAGACTGCTACACCGTCGGCTCCGTAGGCTCCGGCTATGAGTGCCCGGTGAGTGTCGATTTCACACCGCTGACCTCCACCGCCAATGGAGAGTGGCTCACGGGCATTGACCTGGTCAACGACAATGCACCATCGCGCAGTGGCGCTCAGCCAATCGCGCTATTTGGGAATGCCTACGGTACGCCACCCGATGTCACGCTACTTCCGTTCCTGGTTAGTTTCTCTGTCGCGCAGGGCGGTACCTCGATTCCACAGTCGCTCACGCTCACCAACAACGGGGCCACGGCGCTACCCATCTCGTCCATCAGCATCGGGGGGGCCAATGCGAGTTCTTTTGGACAGACAAATAACTGCGGCTCATCGCTCGCGGCCAATTCATCCTGCACTATTTTTGTCACCTTCAGCCCGGCGATCCTTGGTGGAACCTACGTCAACGCACCGCCACCCGATGTGCTCACAGCCACTGTCAGCGTGATGGACACTGCAGGCAACGCTCCTCAGACCGCGCAACTTGTTGGCACTGGTACGCTCCCCGCTGTGTCGGGACCACCCGTGTTGGTCAATGTCACTGAGACGATCCACGTCTCCGACACAATCACGCCGCCCGTTGCCCCGGTGATTGTCGCAGTTACCGAAGCCATTCATATCACTGACAACGTAGTGCCGCCTGTCTCCCCGGTCGTGATTGGAGTCGTGGAGACGATCCACATCACCGACACGGTAACGCCGCCCATCTCCCCAGCCGTCATTGGCGTCACGGAAGCTATCCATATCGCTGATACTGTAACGCCGCCTGTTGCTCCGGCCATCATCGGCGTCGTGGAGACGATCCACATCACAGACACAGTGAAGCCTCCTCTCTCTGCTGCCATCATTGGGGTCACGGAGGCGATTCACATTACGGACATCGTGACACCGCCGCTCTCTCCACTCAGCATCAATGTGACGGAGGCGATTCACGTCACGGACATGCCCACGATTACTCTCCATACTCCACCAGTGGCGCGCCTTAGTGGTCCCAGTAACGGCAACACTGGAAATGCACTTACTTTCAGCGGCAGTGGATCCACCGCTTCGTCTCCCGCAGTTATCGCCACTTATTCATGGAACTTCGGTGACAGTGCAACCATCACAACAACCACAAGCGACTCGCTGGCACACATCTATTCCACCGCTGGACTGTACATCGTCACACTCACCGTCACTGACAGCGACGGCTCAGTCTCCAGCCCGTCAACGCTTACGCTTAATATCACCGCCGGTGTTCCCGGATTCACCTTGGTGGCCAACCCGCCCAGCATCGTTCTGAGCAAGGGCCAGTCTGCCTCCACCACCATCACTTTGACGCCGACCTTCGGCTACAAGGGAACCGCTACCCTCAGTTGCACAGGCTTGCCGGCTTACTCTTCCTGCATCTTCATACCCGCCACGCTGACCGCTGATGGAGCGAATACGCCCGTCTCCACGGTCCTCACTATCTACACGCTCTCTACAGCCACGGGGATGACCGGGACTGCCGCTGCCATCTTCTGGATTCCCGGAATCATGCTCACGTTGCTCTGCGGTCTTGGCCGGAAGCGTCTGCCGAAAAAGCTACAGCGCCCGCTGCTTCTTCTGCTCGCCACGGTTGCGTTGGGTGCCACTGCCTGCGGCGGTGGTGACTTCACTACTCCCACTGGTACCGCAAACGTCTCTGTCGTCGTCAACATGACGGCCACAGCGGGCTCGGGCAGCGCTAACATACAGCAAAGCCTGAGTATCCCCCTTACCGTCAACCCCTGAAGCTGTGCGTCGTAAAAATGCCACCGGGATGAGTAGGGCACCCATTCCGGTGGCGAGTTAGAACGAGCGGCGAGGAGGTAATGGTATGGGCCACCCACCTTGGGCGTGAGGCCGAGGTGCTTCGTCGTAATCCCATTCAGTACACATCGGTTTCATTGTCTGACGGGCGCGGAACAGAAGGGTCTTGACAGCGATTCGCGGCGGAGAGTATTTTCTCTGCTGGAAAATGAAACGATTCATATTTGGCGGTAGTTGCCCGGCCTTACCGCCTGCCAGGAGACTGACAATGAAACCGGTGAGCAGTTTAGTTGCAGCAGCCGTCATGGGGATTACCGCTACCACGTCTTTGCTGGCGCAGAGTATTCTGC
>Ga0302270_10002109_pt1 | contig 19567 bp, 17 predicted proteins | sample III_Bog_E2_3_FD_198773 | JGI IMG/M metagenome (GOLD analysis project Ga0302270, IMG submission 198773) | Peat permafrost microbial communities from Stordalen Mire near Abisko, Sweden - III_Bog_E2_3 | ecosystem: Environmental > Terrestrial > Soil > Wetlands > Peat | place: Sweden: Abisko... | reverse complement strand
TGCCGTGGTAAAGCTGGATGTAATCGGCGGAAGCGGTGCCGGTTTGGAGTCCTATTGCTTTGCCCACGATAAAAGCGATGGACTCGGCTTCGGTCTCCCGCACAACTTTGGTTGTCGCTGTGCGCCGGTCGGCCTTGTGCAACATTTCGTGGCCAAGCTCATGGACTAAAGTTGCGAAAGTTTCCGCCTTCGACTGCCCCGGCAAAAGTACGATCTTGCCGCCGTAGCTTGCGCCCTGCGCTGGCGCAATGCGCTCGTTGTATTCAAGCTCGATGCCCTGCTGCTGTACGAAGTCGATGAGCCGGTCAAGATGCGCTCCCGCCTCGCCGGTGACTGTGGCCGGTGCGGGAAGCTCGGCTCCCTCAGTCTGCGAAACATCGAAGACATAGACGGCGCGAAAACCAACCAAAACAGGGGCACTCTTCTGGGCTCCATCCTGTTCGGCCTCCTCCTGCCTCTTGCGGCGAGTGCCGATCATGGGCGCAAGAATCTGGATGCCTTTCTCGCCCTTCTTCACGCGGCGTCCAAGCTGGTTCCATGTGAACATTCCGGCTACGTTGGTTGCCGTCGGCTTCTGACGGGCAATGGCCAGAATGTTTCCAAAGCTGTAGTTGTGGAACCTTGCCATTGCGTCAAGGTAAGCGGTGAGTGCATCGCTCTTGCCCGCCTCAAGCTGGGCAATGAGGGCCTTGACGTTCTCGGCAATCACGTCTTTTGCTGTCTGGCGTTGCTGCTGTTTGGGTTGATAGGTGGACGACTGAACGGGGTTGCTGACGGTGGCGGCTGCGCTGCTCATGGGTACTTCCTCCTTTGTCTTTGCCCTTGAATGGCCGTGCTGTTGTTGTTCACACAACAACGCCTTGGCCCAGGCCCACGCCTGCGGGGGTAGCAACTGCAAGGGGAGGGGAATCACCCAGGGTTTGCAACGGAGCGCAGCGAGAGTGGAAAGCCCCTTGGTCTGCACAAACGGAGCGCAGCGCAGTGCGGAAGACTGGGGATACCCCTTGCGGGCGCGAGCGGGCAGAGCCCCTTAGGACGGTTTTGTGCTGTTGCTGTTCGGCAAGGGCAGGCGTTGCGGACAGGACACAGGTCCGCTAGAGGGGTAGCGCAAGACGCGCCGTTTTTCACTGCGGTGCGCCTGGAGCGTAGGGCAGGAGCCCTCACTGAAACGGATGGCCGGTAAGAGTTTCCAACGTGGGGTCGAGAGATTCAGTTTGGATCACGCTGGTTGTTTCGAGATTGTCGCCGCGTCAGTTATGTTAGCTATGTTGCCAGAATTGTTCCTCTGCTTTAGATAGGTTGACCGCGACAAAGTGAACAACATGCAGACCCGCAAGACCGGCATGGAGATTTCCATCCCGCAGTTTGTCCGAGTAGACTTATATACTAGACTTGCGCTCAATGATTAGGCTGAAGTGGAAGGCGTCAGCGTCGACGCGATTGTGGCAGAGTCCTCGAAGAGTCTTCAAGGGCTTCACAAAACAAGCGCTCCGCGTAGAGCTGCGGCTGGATTATCACGCGCACCGGGGATGTTTTATGCAGAACTAGAACGTGACTCAGCACACCACGTGGAGGGGGGGCTTGAAATAATGCCAGATGAACAGATCACCATGGATGTCGAATCTGCCAAGGGCATCTTTACGAGAATGTATCAATCGCTTGATATGTTGCGTCTGATTGATCAAAACAAGAACAACTCACAGATTTCCGTCGCGGATCTATATCAGGAGTTTCTGTGTCAGTATCCAGAGGACCCACATGAGCATTTTTTCTTCAATCATCAGTTGTTCATGGGATGCCTTTTGGCGTTCATTGTTATTCCGCAAGGCATAGTTGACGGGATGGATGAAACCCTCCTCTCGGAGCTTAGCGAGGATTGGCACCTCGCAGATGTGAAAATCTCTGTGGTGAACAATCCTGAGCAGGTAACTCTTAAGATGTTTATGAGAAAGATTCGCAATTCGATATCGCACGCCAGATTCTGGGCAACAAGTGAAACAACTTTGAATCTTGCATTTGAAGATCGTTTCAATGACTCGTCACCTGTCAATTTCCGTGCGGAACTTCCTCTTAACGATCTCTACGGATTCTGCAAGCGGTTTAACAAATGGGTAATTATTTCAGGTCCGAAAATTCAGAACTCCGGTATATAGACTATGTTCGACGGCGAAGCTTAGGAGGTAATGATGGCAGTCCAAATTCCGGCAACGGGCGAGAACGAGTACAAGGAGCGATACGTCGCTTTCCTAGATCTACTCGGTTTCAAAGTTCTTGTCGATGCGGCTGAGCGTGTCGCACAAGAGCAAGAACGATTGAAAGAGGTCCTTGAGTTGCTGAGCCAAACGCTTTGCAATAACAGTCGCCTAGGATCTCGCTTTAGCTATTTCTCAGACTGCATAATCATTAGTGCTGATGCGACACCTGAAGCGCTTTTTGACATCTTCCATTCAGTTGAAACACTCACCCGCAATCTTCTGCAATTTGATGTTTTCGTTAGAGGGGGTATAGCGCGCGGCGGTGCGTTTCATTCGACGCAATTCGTCTATGGGACAGCCGTCAGCCGAGCGGTTATTATCGAAAAGGAAAAAGCAGTAGACCCCTTGACCCTGCTTTCCTCTGAGGTCTATGCCGATGTAAAAGCTCTTGACCCACAGTTCCTACGATGGCTTGAATCGGATGGCCCCGATCGCTTCTTTGTTCACTACCTCATGGATTATGCCGGATATCATAAGACACCGCCGCTTCCAGGTAAGGTGAGCCTCGATGTAGACGCAGAACGCATTGCATTCTTTATCAGTCGCCGCCTTCTGTGTAATTCTGATCGAGTTCTCGAAAAGGCGAAATGGTTTCAAGATTACTGGAATCGTACTGTGGCGCGACAGGATGGATTCGCCGAAATCAAGGCGAACCCTTTATTGGCTGAGCCTACAGGGCCTCAGACCACGATTGTCAGGCGGCTGCTGGCTCCGATCCGCTAAAGGCGGCTCCGAAGGGCCGCCTCCAGATTGCTCGGGCCTTACTTGGCTTTCTTGGCGGGCTTGGCCGCCTTGCTCTCGCTGGCCTAGTTCGGTGCCGAGTAGTCGATCTTGCAGATGTAGTCGGCCTTGATCGAAAACGTCTTGTGCTCCACGCCGTCAGCCGTGTACGTCTCGGGCCTGATTTTGCCTTCAGTGATGACCGGTGTCCCGGCCTTGAGGGTGGCGGCGAACTTCGCCAACGGCCCCCAAGCCTGAATCGGCAGCATTTGCGACACGAAGTCCAGCGGAATGCACTCCGACGATGAATATATCTCGGGATGCGGCAAAATACTGATTACCTGGGCAAACCAAGACAAAACGAGCCGCTTATATTGAAATGTACAGTTCAATAATGTATTGTAAAAACGTCCCCTTGAGGTGCAAGTGCATTTTGGAAACGAGGTGGCAGCACAGAAAGGAATTGGAAAACCATGACGACGACTGCGGAAGAAACTCTCACAAAGCAGTACGGGCCGTTGCTCAGAATTACGCAACTGGCAACCCTCCTTGATCGCTCCCCAGATGGTTTGCGTATTACGCTGCGCTCCTCGGGCAAGTGGGTCAGCAAGATCAATGCAACTCGCTTGAGACTTGGCCACCGCGTCTATTTCCGCACGGCCGAAGTTCCCAATGTGCTTGGAATCCAGTAAATCGACGAGTGGGTTCCGAACTCACGTCCGTAAGCGCGATACTCGGCCTGAATTCGATTTCGGCTGCCGACAAGCGGGCGTCAGCCCCGCGGTTGAACGCGCTTGGCTCGCGAAAAGGTTCCATTGCCTCCCGGCAACCACACCCCCTGCTATCCATCGTGCAGGCCATTCCCACCGAGAGCGCACTCGATGCCGGCGCGCTCGGCTTCATGGCAAAGTTCCTGGTCCAAACCACTCTGCCGCACAGCGAGCAACCCGGCACGCAATACGTCCGCACGGACGGCAACCTCACACTCCGCATCACGGATGTCGGCGCAACCGGCCTGCCATACGGCAGCTATCCACGCCTGATTCTTATCTGGATGACAACCGAGGCAGTCCGAACCGGAAATCGAGAGCTGGAAGTTGGCACATCGCTTTCGAGCTTCATGGCGCAACTCGGACTCCAAGCAACAGGCGGCCACTGGGGAACCATCCCGCGCTTCCGCGATCAGATGCAACGTCTGGTCGGCGCCGCCATCTCGACCCGCTGGTCGAGTGAGGCCAACGGGCAGAATCACTCCAGCGGAGAGAATCTCCTCATCGCGGACAAGTTCCATCTTTGGTGGACGCCGCAAAAGTTGCCGATCGAACGTCCTGAAAAATCCTCAGTGACCCTGTCGGCAAACTTCTTTGAGCAACTCGTTGCCGCTCCGGTGCCGCTCGACTTGAGGGCTGTCAAGGCTCTCAAGAAGTCTCCCCTGGCACTCGATCTCTATGCCTGGGCGACGCGCCGGGTCAGCTATCTGTCGCGGCCCACGCTGATTCCCTGGGAGTCGCTGCGCCGGAGCTTCGGAGCCGGGTACGCAGATACGCCGCAAGGCCGCTCCTGCTTTCGAGCAAAAGCGGTCGAAGCATTCCGAAGAATAGTCATGGTCTACCCCGAACTGAAGATAGAAGACCATGAGAATGGCATACTGCTTCGCCCTTCAGGCCCGCACATCCCCAAAGTTCTGCGCTAGTCATCGGTGGCGCGTAGTGCCCTTTCCCCCGCTGAGGGGGCGGAGGCTCTCGTCTTTTCGCGCACCTGCACATTTCCACAGAGCGCGGCTGCTACTACAGGCTATCTATATAGGATCACATAAAGGTATTACAGGGTGTTTCGGAAGCCTTTTGTAATCAATGCAGTGCGGACACTTCGTACACCGTTTATGCGTAAATGTACACCGTTTATGCGTGAAAGACCGCTCTGGATACACCGTTTATGCGTAGACAGGTACACCGTTTATGCGTGGAAAACTCGTGGGATTCACGCCGGAATGTGGATATGGCGAACTGCGGCAACTGATCCGTCTGGGCTTAGGTGGATTGTCGGCAACAAGGACGCTTCGGCCAAATTGAAAAGCCCGCGTCGGCGACTGCCGACGCGGGCGTGCCCAGCTAATACTCGCTGGGCAGATGGATCACGTTGTTGGCGAAGTAGAGCTTCACTTCGTCAAGCGGGAAATCCGTGAAGGGGATCTCCTGCGTGTAGACCGGGTTCCCGTTGCCGTCATCGCAGAACACGGTCGCGCTACGGTCGGAGTGAACTTTCAAGTTCCAGACTTGGAACTCTTCGCCGGAAACGCTGGCATCATGTTGCTGGGCGATTGCGATGATGTCGAGCAGCCAGTAAGCGCCGCCCTGGTCGGCAAGGAACTTTGCGCCATCAGTAAAAAGGACTGCGCGATTGATTCCGTGGCGATACCAGTTCTCGGAGCCGGTGAACTGGCGGAGTTGATTTTCGGAGAGTGTTGCTGTGTTCATCATGTTATGCCTCTTTTCCTTGAAGTGACCCCAACGGCGGGGGCAAGAGAGGCACAAAATGCTGCCGAGCAAAGCGCAGCAGTCATAGCTTTTTGGGGGGACCGTGACCGCAGGGCATGGGGGAGCCAAAACAGCGTCATTGACGGCAAGCGGCGGCAGCTAAAGTGCCATCCGCCCGCCGTTTCTTGGGTCACAGAAAAGAGGTCAGCTTGAACACAGCAATCAATGCCAGAAACAAGGAGCAACGAGATTGCTGTTGCGGCAATCCACAGTATCAAGTCTGTTTCGCGCGGTTCATGGATCGCTGGCGTGATTATGACTAACGTCTAGCTCTGCTGTCTTATGGTCTTCCGACCACAGTATCGTACAGCCCATAGTGAGACAGCCCCTCGTGGCTTGGGATGCCCGTGTACTGTAGCGAGGCGTCTTCATAACGCCGAAAAGCAAAGACAGCTTGATTCATCTGCTCGGTATTGAAAACCTTCAGTTTCACGAGCAAGTGAAAGTCCTTCACTGTCAAACCAGTTACGGACAGGAACAAGTCCGGCTCCAACTTGGTAATCACGTCTTGCAGCGTGTTCTCGCGAAAATCTGTCAGGTACATGAACGCGGGGATGCGCGTTGCAAACTTGATCAGCTTTTCTTGCACCAGCTTGCGCTTGGACTTGTATTCCTTTTCTTCCTCGGTGAGCTGCGTCTTTTGCTTCTCGGTTAGATCCTTACTCTTAGCCTTGTTCTTGAGTTCCTTGACCTTCTCGCTCTTGTTGATGATGGTCTCAATGATGTTGTCGCCCAGCGCCCGCCAGCCCTCGATACGTTCCACAGCGGCCATTGCCTCCGGGTTATCAAGAATTCGGCGCAGCGTGTCGTTGTCCACATTCACCAACACGGCGCTCTCCCATTTACGCGCCAGCAGAGTACCTGTGCTACCGGACATTGCCCAGTCGAGAATGCCGCCGGCATCGATCTGCATCATGGTCGCGCCGTCGTAGGCCAGTACCGGCAGGAACGACACGAGATCCTTGACGGCGTTTTCCGGATTCGACTCGTTAGGAGAAAGCCCGATGCCGTATTCAGAGAGCTGACGAAGCGCGCGCGTTGGCGCAAAATCGAAGACGAAGCACGCAGGTTTGAGGATTTCTTCCTCGTGTGGGTCGTCACCATTTGGGTTCTTGATCGACCATGGAGACTGCACGCGGAAGGCTGCCTGGAAGTAAGTTTCAGGGCTTTTCAGATTGCGCAGCATCAGGATCGAAGACCATTGCGGCACGGTCACGCCCGTGGTGAGTTTACCGCAAGAGAGCGTGATGGTCTTGGTCTCAAAACCGCTTCCAATAGCTTTACGAACCGGCGGGAGAGCATCAAGTCCGATCCCTGCCGATGCCCCGGCTGCCACGAGAACCTCATACTCATGCCAGAAAGTATTCTGCTTTTCGGCAAGTAAGTTCGCCATTGCATGGCAGGCGGCGACGTTAGGCAGAAACCAGAATGAATGCTGAAGGTAGGGCAGAAGCCGCACATCCGAGTAAGGGAACGGCGGCGGCGAACCCGTCTTGAGGCCGTCCACAATCTTCGGTGCGTACTGGCCACGGATAATGTCCAGCCATTTTTGTACGTCGCTCTTGTGCTTGAACTGCGCACTCTTTCCCGTGCCTGTGACCGCAAAAAACTCATTGAGGTCAAACTCGTCGAACTCCCCGGCGCTCGCAACCGTCAGTAGTTCGTCCGGCATCTGGTAAGTAAGCAGGCGCATCTGCGGCAGCGCCCCATAAGGGTTCCACGTGCCGGGGTTATTCGCGGCAAACTCTTCCTTGGCACGCTGTTCGTCGGTGTAGGTCCAGTTGAAGATTTGTTCTTCGATAAACTCGCCCGTCGCCAGCGCTTTGAACGGTGTACCAGATAGGTAGAGGTAAGCTTTGGTTGTAATGGGAAGGAACTCGGTTTCCTTTTCAGACAGCACGCTGAGGTCTTCATTCACATCTTCCAGCGCGACGGCATATTCGAGCTTGGCCTCTTTCTTCGCAATGGTTTCTTCTTCTCCCTCAAACAGTTCCTTCGCGGTCTCCCGCCAAGCGCCGAAGTGGTATTCGTCAAACACTACGAGATCCCAGTTCAGCGTGTGCAACCATTCGTTCTTCGATTTGATATTTCCCGCTGCGTCGCGGCCCAGCAAATCTTGAAACGAGCCAAAGTAGACGACTGGCTTGTCGTCGTCGATTTTGCTGGGGTCGCTGTCGGAATTGCGGGAGAGATAGTGCCAGCCATTAAAATCGACATGGTTTTCGAGATCGGTCTGCCAAGCGTCTTCCACCGCAGGCTTGAAGGTCAACACGAGCACACGCTTGGCGCCAAGTTTCTTCGCAAGTTGATAGGCGGTGAAGGTTTTGCCGAAGCGCATCTTGGCATTCCAGAGGAATCGCGGGACGGCGTGCTGATTCTCTGACAAAATCGACTGAAAATAATCGAATGTTTTATCGACCGCCTGAGCCTGCTCACGGCGCATCGTAAATATCTGGTGGTGCGTACCCGTGCTCTGCTGACCTGTCCGTAGCTCAGTGAGTACGGTCTTTACGTCCCTGACCGCGCACTGTACCCATTCCAGTTCGGTATTCTCGAATTTCTTACGGATGAGTGCTGCGCGCACCTCGTGGTCGCTATAGATGGTGCCGTCGTCGCGCTCAGCGGATTCGTCCAGCTCGATCTTGTAATTCTTGATGGCGGCGGTCTTGAGTTGCTCGGCGATGCGCTGCTTTACGTCGCGCGTTGTCTGCCCTATTTTCAGAAGGCCATCGTGCGCCTTGTCATCAATCGAATAAGCGTAGATGCGCGGCCGCGCCACTGGCTTCGGCGTGAGTATATCCTCAATTGGCTTACTCATCGCTATCCTCTGCCGTGGCGGCCTCGTCGAACAATTCACTATCGTGCTCGGCAACCTGAGACTCAATAAAAGCAATTTCGGAGGCGGTAATTCCGTATCGCTTGTAAAGCTTGGCATCAGTCCATTCTTGGGTTGTTGACAAGTCCGGCACAAATGCATACACATCGCGTGTGGCGTGCTGCGTTGCCTTGCGGAGGGAAACCAAGAATCGCACAAATCTTGTGCGCAGGTACTTCGCGTAGTTGACGGCTTCTGATTCACTGCCAAAATGACCGGCTACTAGGTAGGTCTCAGTACACGCTGTTCCAGGCTCGGCAATGATTGGCTTACTGAGGAACTTTGTTTCGATAGCTGCACTCGTCCCCTGTACCGCCGTCATCAACACCTTCCATTCGTCGATCCACTCTGAATTGGTCGAAATATCCTTTCGCTCCATCCAACTGATTCTTTGAGATCCAAACAGCTTGATGGGCTGCTTGAGTCCCTTTGCGTGCGGCTTACCATGAAAAAATGTACGGAGTCCAAATGGCTTGCCGGTAGACACCTTCGTCTCAAGTGTTGCTTCACCCTTTGTTCTGACCTTTTCCAAGATCGGCACGGCTTCATTGCGCCGAACGAGAATGTCATACGCATCAAGATGGCGCGCAACAGCGGGGCCAGTTGGTTGTCCGTCCCAGATCGTCTGCACTTCGCACGGCCCGTTGTGCTCGCGATCCCATAGGAAATATGAAATGCCGCCGCGAATCTTCACGCCCGGAAAACCCTCATAGAGCTTCGGATAGTCCACGATGCGCCGCATTCGTTTGTCGGCAAGCATCCGCTCACGGTATTTATCGAGTCCCTTGCCACCTGCCATCCAACGCGACGGCGTAACAAACACCGCGTAGCGTGGATCTAAGTCAAGCGCCTTCTCCACGAACAACTGGTAAATGGGCGCTGCGCTAGTCCCGTAGCCCCCGTCATCCAACTGATACGGCGGGTTACCGATAACCACGTCAAACTGCATGTCGTCTCCAAAGAACTCGCCTACGCGAATTGTGATGTTCTCGGTATGAATGAACGCATAGGCATGGGATTCAAAATTATCGCCACGATCCAATGTCTTTTGGCTTGACCTACAAAACCTGCACTTGCCCTCCACCCATGTATGCTCCATCCGTTCAAACCAGATGTTGCCTATGTCACTGGGGAAGACTTTGGTGATAGAGTGGGGACCATTAGCGAATTTCGAACAATACACGCTGCGTCGCGCCAAAAGGCTGGTAAGAGAAGTAATTCCGATGCCAAACACTTGATTAGTGAGGATATGATCGATACGGTCCTGGAGGTCAGGTATCTCAGTTGCCAACCCCTTGTTGAGGCGGCTGGTGATCTCACGCAGGAACACACCCGACTTTGTGCAGGGGTCAAGGAACCGAACGGAACTATCTGCCCAGATGTCTGCTCCGCCGTTGTTTGCTGCCCAGGTTTCGGCAAGCGTGTCGAGCATTTGGTTGGCGAACGCTGGCGGCGTAAACACCTCGTCGTTGGAAAGATTGGCGATGCAGGTCAAAACATCCGGGTTGCGCCCGCGAAGCGTAAAGCTGGCCTGATCGTTCATAGGTCCTCCTCCAAGCGAATGTCGAATGGCGAGCAAGCAAGCTCTCGCGCAGTCATCGGCGGATATGCCTTCAGCGGCGTGAATATCTCATGCTTGTCAAGATGGGCGAAGAGCGACCCTTCCTGGCTGTAAGAAGACATCTGCGTAAGAGCATCAAAGCGGAAGTCTCGCCGCTGGAACTTGCCCTTACCGAGGTAGCCCCACTCGGCGAAGGTGATGGGCTGGCCATCATGCATGAGCATCGTCAGCGCGTCGCCATGCACGAGGTTCTCCGACAAGACATAGAAAGCGGCGCGATAGAGGTCATCCGTCTCATCCAGATTCAGATACTCGGAGAAGACATCCAGCATATTTGCGCGGCACTCAGCGATATTATCTTCCAGGATTTCAATCCCGTAGCTGCACATCACCGCTAACAGTGCATAGTGCCGCCTCTCAAAGTCCGACTTGCCAAACTTGGCTTCTACGGCAGCAAGTTTGCGCTGCAAGACGGGAACAAGAAAATTTCCGCTTCCGCACGCAGGCTCCAGGAAACGCGAGTCAATGCGCTCTGTTTCACCCTTGACCAAGTCGAGCATATTTTCGACCATCCATTGAGGCGTGAACACCTCACCGTGGTCTGCAACGCGTTTCTTGGACTTGATCAGATTCATAGTGATGTCTTTCTATCTCGGCCAGCAGCTTGTGGCGGACGGCGACGATCTGAAGGTACACCGCATCGGGCACACACATCATAGGATACTCGCTTGAACAGCTCGAAAGATTCGAGCTGTTCAGCCAAATACACGGTTATATTCGTTCAAAAGCGGCTGCGCATAGTTTCGCAGCGCTCGCGAATCTGCCCGGCCAGGGCTTCAGCAACGGGGTGGTCGATTTCAGTTTTGTCCAGATTCAAGAGAACCGTTTCGGCCAGCTCCGGTATACGGCGGCGAACAAGCGGCTTTGCAAGCCCAGCGTCTTCGGCCAGTTGTTCGAAATTCGTCGTCGAGACTTTGCCCGATGAATATTCGCCGCCGATCTTCATGGCCAACTCACGGGTCAGCTCCGGGTAATAGCGTGTGCTGACCAAATCGTAGAGAGGTGCAAGCCGCGTCTCTACGATTGTCGTGCCCGCGCCACGATAGAGAAGAGAGAAGTTTTTACCGTGCGCGTCATTGTTGCCAACCAGAAAATTGAAGATCACCGCGTCCAGCAGCCGCGCCAGGTCAAGAACCGGCGCACTGGAGACCTCGCGCAGTAGAGCGAAGCTCTGTTTGAGTGATGGCCCGCCTTCCTTTTGATACTTGTTTTCTGAAACAATGCCCAGTGCTTGGCAGAAGTCCTCTTGGTGCAGGCGCTCCAGAGTCGCGCCCTCCGTTGTCCGGCGGTGCGTGCGGTCATACCGCTCGACCAATAGGTATTCAACGTCTTCCACGCGCCCGACTTCGGTTTTGGCCACGGACAGGCCGACCGTCGCAGCGAGTCTCATGCAGTAGGCTTCGTTGAAAACGACTCCGGCGAACCGCTCCACGGCGGGCTTCAGGATGTGCGTACTGGGCGCGCCGCCCAGGGGGAGCGAGACGGATTCACCCTCCACGCGAACGGCGATCTTGTCTTGCGCGCCGGCGAGCGAGAGACGAATTCCGGTCTCGCCAGCCAACAACGGACGGCGCGGGAGTTCCCGGAGAATCCCTGCCAGTTCTGTCGATGAAAGCGCCCGGTAATGGTCGTCGCGGGTGGGCATTGGTTCGCCAGCGGGAACGAATGTGACTGCACCCGCGCATTCTCCGCCGATCCGCTCCAGCATGGCGTAATCGTTGCGCTCACTGATGCCCAGGTTGCGGGCGATGATCGCGCGCTTGCTCTCTTCGGGAAGGACACCGGCGAAGTATCCCCGGCATTCTTTGCGCGTGAAACGCTTCCGCCGCAACGGCAGCGAGTGGGACAAGGGCGTTGCGCCGGGCTTTTCCAACCAGCTTTCTGCGTAGTCAAAGACCATCTGGCCGCCATCATTCTGAATCAGATGGCCGATCAATTCTCGGTGCAGGTAGACATCCAGGGTTTTCGCCATGCGCTACTCCTCGCTCCCTGAAACCGCAGGCGGCGTCAGCGCGATCTGGATTCCCAGCGTTTGCAGGACCGTCAGAACCTTGCCAATCTGGCAGGTTTCCTTGCCCTTTTCGAGGTCGATGACAAAGCGCAGACCCGTGCCAGAGGTCAGCGCCAAATCCTTTTGCGTGACACCCAACCGCTTCCGGCTCGCACGGACGATTTTGCCAACTTCTTGGACCGTATATTTCACAGATTATCCTAATATTACCGTACGGGAATGATCGTACTTTTTTTAAGCAAAGTCAAGCTAAAATTACCGATCGGGCATACCTTAACTTTTCACCTCCAAAAAGGACAAGAGGTTCCCGTGCGGGAATCTCCTGTCCTGCAATTATCAGTAAATCGCCTTTAAGTTAAATAAGAACTTGCATTTATGGAGAGATCGCGGAACAGTAATTTAAGGCTCCCGACGGAAGTGCTTTTCGGTTTGAATTTGGCTTTCCTTCCCCGCTCACGATGGGAACACCCCCACTAGCGTTCATCGATCTCGGGTCGGCCTATTGTTACACCAAACAATCTTCCCCTTCTTTACGAAGAAATGCGATTGACATCCCTGGCTTCTCCAAACAGAAGGAGAAAGAGTTCCGGTCCCGTCGCTCTCGATATAAAGGGACCACCGCGGGGAATCGTATTTGAGAAGACTCAATTGAATTATTGATCCACAACCGCATGGACACTGGATCACCGCAAGCCATGGTTGGCCTTCGCCAATCGCATAGAGGTCGAAAGGTCTTATGGCGTCAGGCAATTCGTCGGCGAGGACTACGCGATACCGACGCTGCCTTATCCCGAAGCGTTCTAAAAGCTGACAACACCAATTTTTGAATGTCATGATTGCACCGAGAGGGATGGACGACCGATAAGAGGATCTCGATCACCTAATCCAATTTCTTTCAATAGATGGCCATTCGAACTTTCTTCCGGCTCTCTGTAGAGTGTGAATTCACAGAGGTCTCCCCGAACGATAGCGAATTCGCTGTTGGCGATATTGCGAAAAAGGTGCACGCGGGCTAGGAATTCATTCACTGCAAGCGACGCGAAGAGGGAGTTTACGCTGATGACAGCTGGCCGCTCCTCATTCACTCCCTCGATGTACTTCTCTTTGCGTAATTCCGCAAACCGCGTCGGATCTGTGCGCTTCGTCTCTTCCGCGCGTATTTGTTCGGAAGTGATAGCTCCTCGCTCAAGGAGAGACGCTCCGCCCGGTCTGATGTAGTTCACCGCACCTGCGACAGTTTCCACGCCACCTTGTCCATCTGCTACTAGCTTTACGCCCACATCGATATAAGGAATCACATAATAGGCGGCGATCCTGTTCGCCAGGTTTCTGCCCTCAGCGCTATCGACACATCCGAAAATAACGTCACACTCCGCAACCCGACGAACGGCTTCAACTGAATCCAAATTCATCCGCAGTGGGAGTACCTCCTGACCGCGCCCAAGTGCATCTATCATCCGCTTTCCCACAAGCACCTTCGGAGTCTCGCTCTTCGCATCATCAGCCGTTGAATTGAGGATTCGATTGAGATTCTTCTTCTCGATGACATCAGGATCGACCAGTACCAGTTGTCCAACGCCCAGACGCGCAAGCTGCTCGATAACCACGCTTCCTGTTCCAGAACAGCCAATCACCGCCACACGCAGAGAGCGCAACAGAGATATGGTTCCTTCGCCGAAAGCCTGCTGGTTGCGCAAGTCATCCAATCACACATTGGACGCGTTACACTTGAGGCAATTTGAAAACCCTACCCCGTCCCGAAGTCCCCGGCAACACTGAAGCCGAACGTTTCGACAATGCAGTTCGCAAAACGTTTACGGTCTCGAAAGAAGAGACGCAGCGCCGAGAGGCCGAATGGCAGAAGATGCAGGAGAGCAAGAAACACGACCGGCAGGCAAGTGATTTCTTGTAGGCGGTGCGGAAGGTTGAAACGGGTGCATAAATGAAGTGGGAGTATAGAGTCGAACGGATTAACATTGGCGGAGTGACTAGATTAGAGAAAATCCAGGAACAACTGAATGCGCTCGGACCAGAAGGCTGGGAAGCCGTTGCTGCCGTTTCTATTGATGGGAACACCATCGGTCTTATTTTGAAGCGCCAAATTTCAAAGTAGCCCATTCCACGCTACCTAGATTCCCGCCACTTTGCCCAGTATATTGCTGCCCAAATAAGCTGCGATACGGCGGATCCTAGATTGCACTTCCCAGTCCTGGATTAGTGGTTGGACCGGTTTTTGAGCCGGCATTAGTAACGGGCTGTTGGGAGACTGGGATACGAGAGCCTATCGATTCGGGATCCGCCGAAGTTGGATTGAGTGCTGCCGTCAATGTGAATCGGGGCCATGGGATAGGCCCATTCCTAACCGGAAAACTCACGTCGCCAGAGCTCAACCCTTCTCCGATCCACGCAAGCACTTCCTCCGTTGTCGCCGAGATCAGAACAGGCTGGCATCCGATGCCATCAATCTCCTCGATCCTCTTCTTTCCCTCGATGATCCCAAGGATGTGCTCTGCCCATGCTGGATCGGCAGGCAGCCCCAGGAAGCTCACCAGCGTGGCCCAAGCCTCCTCGCGCTGGTATCGCAACAGAATCGTCCGTCCCGCGGTCCCGTTGGTGTGAAGATACTGGGACACTGCCAGCAGATGACGTACAGGATGTTTCCGGCCCGGCAGAGTCACGGCCCCTTTGTAGCAGGAGGCATGTTCGCCGAGTGACACGTCTTTCGTAGTACCGTCGGGGAAGGTCAGGCTGAAAGCGGCCTTCTCGTGAACGGCCGCCGTGATTGCGCCAACATCCGAGTCGTTGCCAAACACGCTCAGAAGATGCGCCTGCCGATCTTCCCCGATATAGCGATCGACCCGAAGACGAATTCGGGTAGATGCCTTTTCCGTGAAGCGCACGTACTCAAGCAGCCCGAACCGCAGGTGTGCATTCTCCATCGGCTTCGTCCTCCTTCTTCGCAGGCGTCTCAGTTAGCTTCAGCGTCCTCCCATCGGCGTAGACCAGGTACAACTCATTGGCCCACCGCTCTCGATGGTGAATGATCTCGGTGTCTCCGTCCTGTTCCACAAACGTCGTGACATGCTTGACCGAGCGCCAGCGGGCGATGTGCCGGTCCTCGCCCTGACCGAAGACGCCGTTCAGGAGCCCAGCGGTACATAAAAGCCCAACATGGCCGCCATGCAGCGGCGTGATGGGCCGGCCAGTCGCAACGTCCTCATGCGGCATCAGCAGCGGCGCCGCCTGTTTCCATGCGCCCGATTGCGGCAACAAGTCTTCCAACAAGTCGTAGGGAAGGCCGCGATAAGTTAGCTCCGCCTCGCCAGACGGAGGGACGGAATAGGGCAGGCACGCGCCCGGCTGCAACTCAGGAAGTCCCAGAAAGCTGCCATAGAGCCCAACACTCAGAAGTTGCCGCTTGTTGTTCTCAACGGCCGCTCCTCTGACGTCGCGTCGCAGGCCAAGAACCGCGATTTGCCGGTACTGGACCGAATCGGGATCGGTCATGCGAAAGACTGCGAGACTGGCGAAATGGGAACTCAGGATGCCGGCGCAGTCGTGCAAGCGCTCGAACGGGATCACCAGGATGAGAACGCCTTCCATTGCCAGCCAGCGGTAGGTGTGTTCCAGGAAAACGGCCTCCATTCTGCGATTCGCGATGGAGCCGATCTCGGAGTCATACGGCGGATTCAGATACAGCAGCGAGAAGGATTCGGCCCGTGCAATGGCGTCAAAGGCATTGCCCTGGATGGTCTCAATGCCGTTGGTGCCGGCAATCCGCGCACGTTCGGCATCGAGCTCGACGCCATAGCGCCGAACCTGCGCGCCGCTCGTGACCAAATGCAGCGCAGTTCCTTGGCCCGCGCAGGGGTCAATCACCGACGCCGGTTCTGAAAACGAAAGCAGGGCGCGAAGCTTCACTCCTTCGGCCTCTGGTAATGGGTAGTAGGCCATTTTCAGGCGCGCCATGTTCCTCATGGATTCACCTCACCTCGTGCAATGGAATTCTCATAAAATGGGGCATGTGCGCTTCCAATTTCTGATCTGGATTAGCGCACTGAAATCGCCAGCTGAGACCCATCTTCTGGTCTTCCCGCCGCTTGGGAGCAATCAGACGTTTCCCATGAGCCGACTTTCTTTGGCGTTCGCTGATGAAATGGCACTCCCCCGGACGGACCAGCATTTAATATGGAATATTGGAGTAGGTCCAAGCTGCTATTAAGTGCCCGCCGGAGACTAGCATGGCCGATTATTCGCAAATCCAACATTGCCCCTCGTGTAGCGCCATTCTCTCTGAGCGAGGGTATTTCTGCGCGACCTGCGCTGTTCAAGTGCGCTGCAAGCAATGTGGCGAGGTATTAGAAAAGGATGCGCAAGCCTGCGTGATGTGCGGCACAGCCACCGGCACTGGCGCGGTCAGTCCACGTGTAAACGGGAACACTTCCCCCATGAATACACTTGACCTGCAGGAGGATACCCGAAGCAGGACTCTGCGCATAAGCTTCACTGATGCCGCCATCGGGAGCATCGGCGAGACTCTTAACCAATTGGTTTCTGAAAAGTTGGCTCCGCGCGCCCTGCCGTCGCTCAGGACAACGGGAGGTCAGGTTGCTAAGCCCCCGCTCTTATCTGCTGGCGAAGTAGACGGAGCCCGACAGGTTATTGATGCCCCGCACGTGGATGGCAAGCCGCCTTCGCAACCCACTGGAGACGCCCAGAGGATAGGGGAAGTCTTCGAAATCGACGGGGAGGATATTCGCCTCGAAGAACATCGCCTCAAGGCAGACAGCAGACTTGAATATGCCCGTCGTCTGACGTATTTGTTTATCTACTCGCAGGAACTGGCAGGGAAAAAGCCTGTTCCATATGCCAGTGTTAAGAAAATTCTTGAAACGTCGAAAATACTGGACACAAATACGCGCCACGAACTGTCCCATAAAATGGCCGTGGAGATCGACGGAGACACGATCCGGCTGAAGAAGGAAGGTCGCGAAAAGGCAGTTCAGGCTCTCGATGAAATCTTGAATCCCAATCATCCAGATCCCGGTTGGACGCCGGAATCCCATTCACGGAATCTCAAAGCCGGAACTGACAATAAGAAAGAGACCAAGACCACCGGCAAGGTGGGGCGCAAACGCTCCAATGTGGCCGAGGAGTGGGCAGCCAAATGGGCAAAGCACGCCGACAATGTCAGCGGGCACTTCATTCTGAAGGATAAGACGTTACTCGATAAGGCCACTCTTGCCTTGTGGGCGATCCAAAAGGTCGGAGGCGCCTCTGCCTCCGCTCGCTACATACAGCGGTTCATAGCAAATGCTTTTTCATTCAATGAGAAGGAAAGGTCCCTCGACACAATTCTGCAGCGGAAGACTGCACAGGAGTTCGTCATTAAGGCCGAAGGCGGCTATAAGCTTACCCCGAGCGGTACAAAGCGTGCTGTAGATCTGGCCAAGGCGGCAAAGTAGATGGGAATCTCCACCACGCAGCTGATCACTGAAGTTTCAACTACCGTCGATACTGCTTTCGCGCAAGCAATTGTTGAAAGCTACGTTGAGATGCAGCAGCGGTTTCTGGCTGGTGACTGGAAACCTGCGGAGCTTGACGGAGGCCGCCTGTGCGAGGCAGTTTCCCGCGCTCTCTATCAACTCGACTCCGGAGTGGTTACACACGGCGAATTGCCCGGAACACTGTGCGATTGGCTTGAAGATTTCAATAAAAAGCGCAGTCACAACCTGGCGGAGGGCGATCGTCGGCACTTTTGCAAAGCGATCCGTCTGGCCTACAAGTTTCGTTCGGATCGCGGGCCGGTGCATATTTCTCCGATTTACACCGCGAACTACATGGACTCGATGCTTATTCTGCACGTTGGGAAATGGATGTTCGCTGAGTTCCTGCGTCTCGCTTGGACCGCAGACAAGCAGATCATCGCCGATTCAATCGCTCAGATCGTCCAGCTACAGCACACTCTGATCCACGAACTGGACGGTAAGCCGCTAGTCCTCGCTTCCGGGATTTCGGCAGCAGATGAAATATTGCTTTTGCTAAATCACGCCGCCAGCAACCGTCTGAGCCGAGCGTCGATTCGGCAGTATGCACCTCTACAAAAAGCTCCAACGCTAAATGCCGCGATAACTAGGCTCATCGCAAATCGCGAGGTTCGGCAAGAGGACAACGGCGAAGTCGCCCTCACGCCGCGCGGTCAGAATAGGGTAATGAATGAAGTCATTCCTAAGCACAAGGTCTGATGCTGAGTTTAGTGGCAGCGAAATTCTAGTGCCATCCTCCATAAACGATATTTCTATACGCGCCATTGTTTTTGAGGCGGCCAGTCCAAGTGCTCGGCATGCCGGAAGTAGACCGCAATACGGATCTCGCTTGGTGCATAATCAAACGAAACTCACAGCAGCTTTGCCGCTATGCGGCCGATGCGAGCGCCGGAACCGGACCTGGGTCCCACGGCTCTGGGACCAGAGGAGCCAATCGGACGATCTGCTCTGACCCGCATAACCCGCAGCGGTGCCGGGCCGAAGATGAGACCATCCGGCAGTTCTCACAGTAGACGGCCCTCTCCAGAGGAATCGATACCAGGCCCGGCTCCGTTCGAATCATCCGTACATTGCACATAGATCCTCCAGGTATCGACCGGTGCCGGTTACGCTCGTGGATCAGCGTTTTCGCGACGCGCCTTGTCGCGCTGCTCAATCAGCGACTTGTACAAGTCGGCGAGTTCATCGGCCGTATCCGCTTCGCCGACCGGTTCATCTTGTCCCGATCCCAGCCATGGAAAGCGTTCTTCCAGCAGAGCCAGGACCCATTCAATGAATGTTGGAGGGCGCTCGTTTTCGGCTCCCATTCAAAGCTCCTTTGGTGCAGCAACTCATCCGTCAATCGGAGGAGTCGCAGCGTATGCGGCGTTTTGCAGTTATCGACGCAGACAGCCCGCTGGGAAGGGGCCGAGACAGGTTCCGGAACGCGACGATTCATCTGCACCGTGCGTCACACGCCTCCGCACAAGTGGGCAGAGGTAATGCACGACTCCTCGACATTCAGGCGGCAGGTTGCCCGGCCAGTCCTTCGAGTTCCGAAACCAGATGCTTGAGTGCGTCGAGATTCTGGATGGTCGTCATTGACCCGATGTGCAGCCGATCAAGCACGGAGACGAATTGCGTATCGCCGATCGACTCGGCCAGGGAGTGCGCCTTGCGGATTCCCCGCGAGGCCCGTTCCATCGCCTCCGCGACATTCGTCTGCAGCTGCGCGTTGGGGATGGCGTTCGCCTTCTGCGTTCGCGCGACGCGCCACAATATCTCGCCGTAAATTGGATCGCCGAGAATGCGTCGAAAGCCTTCGATCTTGCCCGTGATTCTCTGATCGATCGGCCCCCGTTGGACTGCCGTGGGGTGCGGTCCTGATGCGGGATGGCTCTTAACAGGCGCACCCGTTTTCGGTAGCGCCCATTGCGGGAGAGAGGGGAATTCGAATGGCTGCCGATGCTCATTGAGCGGGACCCACATCTCGGCGAGGTTGTAAAGGTAACGCCCCAGGCCA
>Ga0302270_10002103_pt1 | contig 19590 bp, 13 predicted proteins | sample III_Bog_E2_3_FD_198773 | JGI IMG/M metagenome (GOLD analysis project Ga0302270, IMG submission 198773) | Peat permafrost microbial communities from Stordalen Mire near Abisko, Sweden - III_Bog_E2_3 | ecosystem: Environmental > Terrestrial > Soil > Wetlands > Peat | place: Sweden: Abisko... | reverse complement strand
ACCGGCGGTGCTGCCGGAATCTCCCGCCGCGGCTGCGGAGCAGCATTGATCGGCGTTCCATCCGGGCCAAGAATCTGCATCCGGAAAAGGAACCGGACCGTGTCCTCCTGGAACTTCAGCATCATCGCTTCGAACATGTCGAACGATTCCTTCTTGTAGGCCACCAGCGGATCCTGCTGCGCGTAGCCACGCAGCCCGATCCCTTCCTTCAACTGGTCCATCGCCAGAAGGTGGTCCTTCCACAGGCCGTCAATCACGCTCAGCATCACCATCCGCTCGTGATAGCGCATGGTTTCCGCACCAAGAATCTTCTCCTTGGCCTCGTAGTCGTTCTTGAGCTTGTCGAAGATCGCATCGCCCAGTTCGTGCCGCGCCAGCTCTTCCGGCTTAATGCCCGCTGCCGTCAGACTCACCCCGAACTGCCCAACCAACCGCTCGTCCAGGCCCTTCACGTTCCACAGCTCCGGACGTACATTCTCCGCCGCAAACTCATCCAGAATCGAGCTCAGAATCCCGCCCACGTAATCCTCGAGAATCAGTTCCCGCTGGTCCAGGCCCTCAATCAAGCGCCGCCGCACGCCATACACGGCCTCACGCTGCTTGTTCATTACATCGTCGTACTCCAGCAAATGTTTCCGGCTCTCAAAGTTCTGCGCTTCCACTGCCTTCTGCGCATTCTGAATCTGCTTTGAGATCATCCGCGACTCAATCGCTTCGTCTTCGTTCATCGTCCGCTGGATCATGGTGTTCGCAATGCCCCGCGCGAAGATCCGCATCAGGTCGTCTTCCAGCGACAGATAAAAACGGCTCTCGCCCGGATCGCCCTGGCGTCCCGCGCGCCCGCGCAGCTGATTATCAATACGCCGCGACTCGTGCCGCTCGGTTCCCAGGATGAACAGCCCGCCCGCCGCAATCACCTGCTCGTGGTCCTGGCGCGCCGTCTCCGCGTGCACCTCAAAAACTTCGGCCCACTCTGCTTCGCCAACCTCAAATTCCTGCCCGTTGTAATAGAAGCGCAGGAATCCCGCCGGCGCCATCGGATTGATGGCTCCCTCGGCCACGCTGACGGCCCGCGCCCGGCCTTTCTTCACCAATTCCTGGCGCGCCATGAACTCCGGATTGCCGCCCAGCAGAATGTCGGTTCCGCGCCCGGCCATGTTGGTTGAGATGGTCACCATCCCAAGCCTGCCGGCCTGCGCCACAATCTCCGCTTCGCGCTCATGGTGCTTCGCGTTCAGCACCACGTGCTTCACGCCCTTGCGCTGCAATGTGCCGGAGAGCCGCTCGCTCTTCTCAATCGAAGTAGTACCCACAAGCACCGGCTGTTTGTTCTCGTGCAGCAGCGCAATCTCTTCCGCAACCGCCTTGTACTTCTCTTTCTCCGACCGGTACACCACGTCGGGATTCTCTTTGCGCAGCATGGGCTTGTTGGTCGGAATCACAACAATTTCCAGCTTGTAAATCTTCTCGAACTCCGCCGCTTCCGTATCCGCCGTGCCCGTCATCCCGCTCAGCTTCTTATAAAGGCGGAAGTAGTTCTGAAACGTGATGGTCGCCAGCGTCTGGTCTTCCTTGCGGATGTTCACGCCCTCTTTTGCTTCAATCGACTGGTGCAGCCCGTCGCTCCAGCGGCGTCCCGGCATCAGGCGTCCGGTAAAGGTGTCCACAATGATCACCTCGCCGTCCTTCACCACGTACTCAACGTCCCGCTTATAGAGCGCGTGCGCCTTGATGCCCGTCTCCACATAGTGCTTCAGTTCCCAGTTTTCGGCATCGGCAATGTTGCCAATCCCCAGCAGCTTCTCAATCGTGTCCCAGCCCGTGTCCGTCACGCCGATCGTCCGCTGCTTCTCGTCCACAATGTAGTCGCCGGTCAGGAACTTCTCGCCTTCGCGCAAATCCAGGCCCAGCTCCTGTTGCCGCTTGTGGTCGCTATACTCAATCTCCTCGCCCAGCTCCAGTTGCGGAATAATCTTCCGCACCCGTGCGTACTTGTCCGTCGTCTGTTCCGTCGGTCCGGAGATAATCAGCGGCGTCCGCGCTTCGTCAATCAGGATCGAGTCCACTTCGTCGACGATGGCGTAGTAGTGCCCGCGCTGCACGCAGTCTTTTAACTCGAACTTCATGTTATCGCGCAGGTAGTCGAACCCAAACTCGTTATTGGTGCCGTAGGTAATATCGGAAGCGTAGGCCGCGCGCCGTTCTTCGTCGCTTAGATCGTGGACAATCACGCCCACGCTCAGCCCCAGGAACTCGTAGATCTTGCCCATCCACTCGGCGTCGCGCTTGGCCAGGTAGTCGTTCACGGTGACCACGTGAACCCCGTGCCCGGCGAGCGCGTTCAGGTAGCAGCTCAGCGTGGCCACCAGCGTTTTTCCTTCGCCGGTCTTCATTTCGCTGATCTTGCCCTGGTGCAGCACCATGCCGCCAATCAGCTGCACGTCGAAGTGCCGCATCTGCACCGCGCGCCAGCCCGCCTCGCGCACCACCGCAAAGGCTTCCGGAAGAAGCTCATCCAGCGTCGCCTTCTCGGCGGCAATCTGCGCCGTCTCGCGGTCTTCCTTGTCTTCGATCCCCTTGGTTGCCTGCTCAACGGCCGCCGCCATCCGCGCCCGGAACTCAACGGTCTTTGCCCGCAGCTCGTCGTCTGATAGCTGCTTAATCGCCGGCTCAAAATCATTAATCGTAGCCACAACGGGCCACAGCTTTTTGATGATCCGCTCGTTCGAAGTCCCAAATACCTTTGTTAATACCTTATCGATCAAGACAAAACTCTCCGTCTACCAGTGTAAATGGCGCAGGTTATCGTGGGGTTTTCAGCAGCTATTCGTCGATCAGGATAGGCAGTTCCCGCCTACGGATACTACGATCGTCGATTGTTACAATCATCCCGCCCTCCATCCGTTCCGAAATCGCCTTGTAGGCCTCAATCACACGGTCCCCGGGCCCCTGCGGGTTCCGCTCACTTGTCCGCAGAAATATGACGCTTGACCCGCTCAGTCGGCGCAATGCAAGCATTTGAGAAAAGTCGCCATCGCCGGTCAAAATAGCGGTATTGCGCTCCGCCGCCCATTCCAGTAACTCCTCATCGGGAGCGTCGCCCTTGCCCACGCTCCACCAATGCACAGCATCGATTCCGGCGGCCTGCAGATACCCTACCCACAATGGCGTCAGGTTCGAATCCACCAGGACCGTCATGACACTGAGGACTTAGACACTTAGTTCCACTTCCTCTTCCTGTGCCCGCCAGGCGGCATATTGCAGCGCAGCAAGTATGTCTTCCCGCTGTATATAGGGATAATCGCGAAGAACCTCTTCGATTGTGTGCCCCGCGGCAAGCTGGCCAAGAACAACTCCCACTGTCACGCGCGTCCCTTTGATGCGCGGCTTCCCGCTCACCACTCCAGGAGTACAAACAATCCGTTCCAGTGTGTACATGGCTCCTCCGCCCCGAAAGCCCCACCCTTCATCCCATATTGTGCCACAAATACCACTCGACCTACATCGCAACATGCCGCCTATACCCGCAAAACCAGCCTCTCCACCGCCTCCCCTCTCCGAATACGTTTGAGCTGCCTGCTTAGTTCTTTCGCAGCAGTTTCCGGATCGCCCTCATCGTCTTCCTCCACCACTTCTACCTGCTTCGTCTCCAGCAAATGATCCACGCTGGGCCGGTAGAAAACCTCAACGAACTGCAGAACCATCCCCAGCGCAAAAGCAGACGGATAATACCCCAACCGCTTCCTCCCCCGCCGCCTCCCACGCCTCCAGGCAGCGCGCCGCCAAACATAGTGCGCAAGAATCACGCCAATAGCAATATACGGAGCGTTTAAAAGAAATATCCCGAAGGAATAAAGTGCATTGAGGCCCATAAACACCCTCCCCATTCCAGGCAGAGCTACGCGTCAATCGGTATCAAGACGCAAGGCACAAAACCGCCCGCATTCTAGAACCGCAATCTATGTTTTTTGAAGAATTAAGCGCGCCGGAAGGGTGGTGGCCGCTGGAATCGTGAAGGAAGAGCAGGAGCGTCCGGCCTGCGGCCAATGGCAACAACGGACATGCGCGGCATCAGGCTGAGCGGCGAAATGATGCCCACAAACAGAAGCGGCAATATCGCCAGCCAGTCCGCCGAGTTCCCTGAATGACCCTGCGGAATCAGCAAACAAAGCAGCGCAATGCCAATTGCGATTGCCGCAATCAGTAAAAATCCCCGCCGCTGCCGACTCTGATTCATCGTGAACCGTCCGTAGCTTCGAAGTATATCAGCCGCCGGGCATGAACATATGCGCATCCAGCCGGGTGGTAGTGGGTCAGTTTGAATTCACAGATCGAACCAGTGTTGAAGTAACGTGTCAATTTCCGCGCAGCCGCTCATCTGAATTCGGCATCGACAAAAGCAGTGGCCTCATGGGCGCGTCGCGCTGCCGCCTGCAGATCTCTCGTCCGGCCATACGGATGAGGCGCAACGGAAGCCGAGATCGCGGTGGCGAAGATCAGGTGGCGCGCTGAGCCGGCCTGAGACTCGCACATCCCGCGCAATGTTATAGAACGAACCGCCCTTCAGGATGTGCTCGCCTGGCCCCTTACCAGCGTCCTGCACCCATTCCCAGACATTTCCCAGCATGTCCCACAGTCCATAGCCGTTGGGCAGTTTTGTAGCCACGGGATGAGTACGGTCGTTGCTGTTTGGGTCGTACCACGCTACGGATGCCAGCGGCTCCTTCGGCAGTTCTGCAGTCCCTCCGTAAGCGGCATATTCCCACTCCGACTCCGTGGGCAGCCGCATACCGATCCGGTTGCAGTATGTCGTCGCGTCCGTCCAGCCCACCCGGTCCGCCGGAAGATCCGCACCTTTGTAGTACGAGGGATTGGTATTCACGACCCGCATGTATGCCGCCTGGGTCACCTCGGTGCGGCCGATCCAAAAGCCGCTGGCAACGACGATTTTCTCCCGGTGCCGTTCGAGGCCATAGCATTCGCTATCTCCCGGCAGGCAGCCCGTAAAGTAGCTGCCGGGCGGTATCCATTGGTAGGTCAGACCATCCCGGGGATTCACCTTTGAAGAGCCTCCGGGAGCTGCGGGGAGAACAGCAGTCAGAGACGCCACAATGACCGACAGGATCACAATCCGGAATTTCGCGTTCGGACTCGATACCGGCAAAACTATACGCCTTTCTCGCCGGTTGCCGACCTTCGGAAGCGTTTTTCCCTCTTAGCGCTTCGGGCGTTCTGGCGATCCGCATTTAGATGATCCATGCTACAACTAACGGGAAAAATCGCCGGGTGCCCCCGGTCCCTCGCACTTGGGGACCGGGGATTCCCGCGAGAGCAAAGAGACATCCAGTGCGAGCCTCCCGCGAGCGTCTGCCCCACCGCAGGTGCCGTTTGCCCCACCGCCGGTAGCGTTGCCCTGAACTCGTGTGTGCTTAAGGACACATACCACGCGTCGTGCAATAGGAAACCATTACTCCAGCCCACTCGAAGTGCCGGTCGCCCTCCGTTGGAGGTACCGTGGCCCAATTCGGCCACAAACGAACATCTTCGACGCAGCCATAACTGTGTTCCGCGGCCGTCTGGCCCATTCTTGGAAGAATTCTATGAAAGCTTCAATCTTGCACCTATCCCTCGCGCTGCTTGCCGCCATAGTCCTGGCCAGCGCCCTTTCAACAAACGCTTCCGGGCAAAATCCAGGAACAGGCTCTGTGGAATCACCCCTTCCCGATAATTTGAATCACCTGCCCGGAGGCGGTGATGCAACGCCCCCTGCCGACTGGTTCACGCCCCAGACCGAGGAGGAGCGGCGGTATTTGGGATTTTTTCGGGAGCTCCGAGCCTGGGACGAAAATGCCGACCATCTCGATGCTCCAGAAAATTCAGATTCGTCAGAATTCTCTCTTCCCAGGCTCGAGAAAGAATCCGGGCTCACGTCCTCAGAGGCCGCGTGGGTCAGGAGAATCGTCTTCCAATACATTCAAGACGATCAGGACGACGCAAGAATAATGACGGGAATACGGAATCGAGCGATCGCCGACTATCCGAATTCATGGAAGAGTATCGTTTATTCCGATCCAGAGTACGTCAACTTGCATAAACTTCAATCGAAACTGCTGACTCGGGCTATTGCACAGTTGGCCTCGATCCTTGGTTCAAAGCGTTTCACAAAGCTCGATTCGTATACGCGGCATTACGAGGATAGGACTAAGGCTTCGCAACTCGGGAAACCGGCGGAATCCTCCCAGTCAGGCGCGCAAATGTGAAAGGTCTACCGCCTCTCGCAGCAATCAGGTAAACCGCAGTGCCACCCCCGGTCTCAGCATTACAGCATCTGACGGGAGCGCTGATCGCGATGCGTAAGGCAGCGGACACGCGTCGTGTTGCTGCCGGAGCGGGCGCTGCGCGCCCGCTCTTCCATTGACTCATGTGTTCTGTGCCGGCTTGCATCGGATCGAGCGCCGCTCCCTGCATCCCCGGCATGGTTTCGCCTGGAATGGGAAGCGACGCTCATGAAGCCGGCCCTCCCGGTCTATTGCACGGTAATGTCGAGCGGGCCGAACGTGGTCGAGCGGTTGCCCGAGTCGATGGCGACTACGGTCACGGCATGAGAGCCCAGCGCGAGCCCCGCCGCGGAGTAACTCAGCTGGAATCCTGAGTCGAGGTAGGCCGCACCCTTGGCAGTGGCCACATCTGGACGGGCAATGCCCAGGGTCGGTGTGCCCACTGAGTTCCCATCGATGTACACCTTCACACTGCTGAGAGGAGCGCCATCCGTGACGTCTGCGGCCCATCCGCGCACCACCACCGAATCCGACCGTCCAACTGTGGTGCTCTTCGTTACGCTGTCCAAAGCCGAATCCAGGTTCCCGAACGGTGGCGCAGGCGGTGCAGGTCCGGCGGTGGCCGCAACGGTGAATGCGAGCGGACCGAATGTGGTCGAGCTTCCTCCTGAGTCGATGCCGATCACAGTCACCGAGTGCGAGCCCAGGGAGAGTGTCGCAGCGGAGTAGCTCAGCTGATATCCAGAGTTGAGATAGGCAGCGCCCTTGGCAGTTGCCACATCCGGACGCGCAATGCCCAGGGTCGGCGTGCCGGCCAGGTTTCCGTCGATGTACACCTTGACGTTGCTCAAAGGCGCGCCGTCGGCCAGGTCGGCGGCCCATCCCTTCACCACCACCGAATCCGACTGCCCAACCGTGCTGCTTGCAGTCACACTATCCACGGCCGTATCCAGGTGGCCGAACGGCGGCGTGGCCGCAACGGTGAAGGCGAGCGGGCCGAATGTGGTATTGAGCCCGCTGGAGTCGAAGGCGACAACAGTGACCGAGTGCGAGCCCACGGAGAGTGCAGCCGCAGAATAGGTGAGCGTGTACCCGGAATCGAGGTAAGCGGCGCCCTTGGCCGCGGCCACATCCGGACGCGCAATGCCGAGAGTCGGCGTGCCGACCGAGTTTCCGTCGATGTACACCGTGACGTTGCTCAAGGGAGCGCCATCGATCAGGTCGGCGGCCCATCCCCTCATCACCACCGAATCCGACTGCCAAACCGTGCTGCTTGCAGTCACGCTATCCACGGCCGTATCCAGGTGGCCGAACGGCGGCGTGGCCGCAACAGTGAAAGCGAGCGGGCCGAATGTGGTGGAGAGCCCGCTGGAGTCGAAGGCGACAACAGTGACCGAGTGCGAGCCCACGGAGAGTGCAGCCGCAGAATAGGTGAGCGTGTACCCGGAGTAGAGGTAGGCGGCGCCCTTGGCCGCGGCCACATCCGGACGCGCAATGCCGAGAGTCGGCGTGCCGACCAGGTTTCCGTCGATGTACACCTTGACGTTACTCAAGGGAGCGCCATCAGCGACGTCGGCGGCCCATCCCCTTATCACCTCCGAATCCGACTGCCCAACCGTGTTGCTCTTCGTTACGCTGTCCAAAGCTGAATCCAGGTGACCGAATGGCGGGTGTGCTCCAGTGCCGCTCAACTCGATGGTCTGGGTCGCATAAGCCGGAGAAGGTGCATTCAGATTCGTATCGGTGAGCGCCAGCGAGCCCGTCAGGCTGCCTGTTGTTGTTGGCGTAAAGCTGATGGCCAGGTTGCAGGATGCGCCGGCGGCAAGGGTTCCGGGTGTCGAGGAAGCGGAAGTCACCAGCGGGCAGGCACCTGAAGCGCTGCTGTTCAGGGTGAACAAGGTTGTGATGCCTGGGTTGTCGCCGCTCGCGGGAATCGGGAAGGTCAACGGGGCGTTGCCGATATTCTCCAGCGTCACCGTTTGTGGGCTGTCGCTGCTGGTGGTATTTACGGGGGTTGCCGCGAAGTTGATTGACGGCGGGGTGGCGCGGTTGAGCTCCATTACCAGGTTTCCGCCGGTAAAATAGACGTTGCCGCTGCCGTCCAGTGCAAGGCTATAGGAATACGACTCGTTGATCGTGGTCACGCAGCTTGCTGACGCGCATCCGGCGGGCATCTCCTTCAACCCGGCGCTCGTTGGATCGTTGACATAGACATTGCCGCTCGCGTCCACCGCCACGCTGGTGGGATACCAGCCGCCGCCGCCCAGCTTGGTCACGCAGCTCGACGAGGCGCAGCCAGGGGGCATCTCATACACCGCGTTGTTGATTTCGTCCGCGACATAGATGTTGCCGCTGCCGTCCACCGCCACGCCCTCGGGATTGCTGAAGCCTCCGCCCAGCTTGGTCACGCAGCTCGACGAGGCGCATCCGGCCGGCATCTCCTTTATTGCGTTGTTGAAGTTATCGGCGACATAGACGTTGCCGCTGCCGTCCAACGCCACGCCAGGGGGATAGCTGAAGCCGCCGCCCAGCGTGGTCACGCAGCTTGCTGACGCGCAGCCGGCGGGCATCTCCTTCACCGCGCTGTTGAAATAATCGGCGACATAGACGTTGCCGCTGCCGTCCACCGCCACGCCGATGGGTTGGGAGAAGCCGCCGCCGAGCGTCGTCACGCAGCTCGACGAGGCGCAGCCGGCGGGCATCTCTTTCACCGCGTTGTTGCTGCGGTCGGCGACATAAACGTTACCGCTGCCGTCCACCGCCAACCCTTCGGGAATGTTGAATCCGCCGCCGAGCGTGCTCTGCGTGGCCGGGCCAAAGACCACCTGCGGTCCCGTCCCGGTGCCGAATACGTCTGCCGTGGCAATCACACTGCCGCCCGCGCTTAGAAGTTCGACTGCCCCACTGCGAGGTCCCGGCCTGGCTGGAGTAAAGGTTGCGTCAACCGTGCAGGTGTCGCCCGTGGTGTAGCCTGTGCTCCCGTTGCAGGCATTCGACTCTTGACTCGCCGCCGCTTTGAAGTCCAGATTCGCCGCGCCCTGCGTCAGCACCTGGTAGGGAGTTGTGCTATTCAAACTTCCAGCACTGTTGAACGTAAAGTTCAGCGTTGTTGGCGCTCTGGTGGTTCCCACAGGGACAGTAAAGAAGTTCACCCCGCGCGTCATGATCTCATTCACCGTGTTGTTGCCTTCATCGTCGACGTAGATGTCGCCGCCGCTGTCCAACGCCACGTCGGAGGGAGTCGTGAATCCGCCGGCCAGTACGGTCACGCAGCTCGATGAGGCGCAGCCGGCAGGCATTTCCTGCAACAGGCCGGTGGATATATCTGCGACATATATGTTTCCGCTCGCGTCAACTGCGACGCCGGTCGGATGTAGGAAGCCGCCGCCTAGCTCGACAATGCAGCTCGAAGAGGCGCAGCCGGCGGGCATCTCCTTCACCGCGTTGTCGCCAGCATCGGCGACATAAACGTTACCCTTGCCGTCCACCGCCATGCCTGCGGGACCGCCGAAGCCGCCGCTCAGCGTGGTCACGCAGCTCGATGAGGCGCAGCCGGCGGGGATCTCCTTCACCGCGAAATTGCAGAAATCGGCGACATAGACGTTACCGTTGCCGTCCACCGCCACACCCCAGGGACAACTGAATCCGCCGCCAAGCGTGGTCACGCAACTCGACGAGGCGCATCCGGCGGGCATCTCCTTCACTGCGTTGTGGCCGTTATCGGCGACATATACGTTTCCACTGCCGTCTACCGCCATGCCTCTCGGATTGTTGAATCCGCCGCCCAGCGTTTTCACGCAGCTCGACGAGGCGCATCCGGCGGGCATCTCTTTCACTGCGTTGTTGCTGCGGTCGGCGACATAAACGTTACCGCTGCCGTCCACCGCCACGCCACCGGGAAGGTCGAAGCCGCCGCCGAGCGTCGTGTTCGCGTAGCTGAAAGCCGCCGTCTGCGCGCCTGCTACGGCCCCGCCGAAGCACACCGCGCCCAGCAAAAGCAGGGAAATCGTCCCTCCCCAGGACAGGGAAGAAACCCGTGAGCTGCTGTCGTGGTTGAGAGATTGGCGGGGAGCAGGGACAGGGCCACGCTGAAGGAGCGCAGAGTAGATAAGCATCACGGGGTCTCCAGGTTTTTGGGCGCGAAAACTCCGCACTGCGCCTAGGCGATCATCAGGCGGTTCCTGCGACGGAGTGCTTCATCTCTCCCGATTGGAGCTTGCGGGAACACCAATCGGAAGAAGCTCCGTCGAGCAAACCCGTAAAAAAATGACATCTGCGAGAGCGATGGGGGGGACCGTGTTTTTTTTGTTATCAAAACTGAAGTTGGCCTGTCAATGGGTTTCTCAGGTTGGGTAGGCGGCACATTCATCGCGGCCCGGGGTGGTACCCATTCAAAAGGCCCAGGGCGCCCCGGAGGACCGCCGCGAAACTCCGCCAAATCCGGAACCTCGCCCTAACCGTGCTGGGCTGAGTGCCGGTCACTGTCATCTGTAATCTGTCAACTGTAATCTGTCTTTCCCGAGCGCACTCGCACAGCAAACAAAACCAAAATAGATAAAGCAGTATCAATAACTTAAGCCACCAGCTCATGCATAATCAGCGCACTTTTTGAAAGATGCGGCTAATTCTCTGCAACCCAAACCCGCGATTAGTTCAATTCTCAGCAACCAAAACATCTCCACAGGTTGCCCCGTAGGTTCATGTCTCAAAGAATCGCAACCACTTGAGCAGCCATTTGCCCCTGATTGCAACCTTACAGGCGACCTTTTTGGCTATGTAGAGCACCCCTCCGATTGAACCTTTGGCCTCGGGTTTTGATCACTGACAACTGATCACCGATAACTGGTCTCTATTCCCTGGTCCCTGCAGCGACAGCCGCCGCCACCGGCGCCGGGTAGAACCGCCGCACCAGCGCTGGAACCCCAAACGCCAGGCCCGCCACAATCGCTGTCGACAGCAAGTCATTGCGATAAAAGGGGATAGCGGCCACATAGCAAGCCACCAAGCCTGACAGCGTGTGCGGATACAGGCCGTCGTTGCCCATCCACACCGCATAATCCACCACGATAAAGAATGAGGTGGGTCCCAGCAGCGCTCCCGCGGCCACCCGTACAAGACTCGTCTTCGCCTTCAGCAGAATCAACCCCAGCGCCATGGCCATCAGGTACCACGCCCAAGTCGTCACATACCCCTGAAAACGGAAGGGATAGTGGTAAACGTAGGTCGTCAGGTAGTAGTCGGTCGCCATCAGAACCGCCAGCGGAGCCAGCATCTCTTTCCACGAACGCCGCGCACCGAAATAAAGCAGGGCGCCGCCAACTGCGGTGAAGTTAACCCACCCCGCATGCGGCAAAACACGCGTCAAAACTGCCAGCAGTACCAGAACATAAGCAAACATGAAAGCCTCAATCTCTTCAGTTTCGGGGATCTCTTCCGGCAACCGGGAAGGGTGTTTCTGCGCGACAACTCTAGAGTCCCCGCGGATACGTCGTCGTCCGGGGGTGGATGATGAAGTCTCCTTTCATTCTGCGGTCCACGTCAGCCCCGGTCAACCCGAATCCTTCCATGAGCCGAACATTTATTTCAACTCGGTGCAAAAGTGGCTGATTCCGCGGTTGCCTCGCCTGAACGCTCCTGCGAGAACCCAAAATTGTTGTTTGCAATAGGTGTACTATCTGTTATAGTACACATGTGATTCCGTTCCGCGTCACATTCCGTCCCGGTGTTTCCCTCTTCGAGCAGATCGTCTACGCGTCGAAGAGGGCGATGGTCTCCGGGCAATTGCGCCCCGGAGACCCCTATCCCTCCGTTCGCGCACTGAGCAAAGAGCTCAAGATCAATCCCAATACGGCTCATAAAATTGTTGCCCACCTGGTGACGGAGGGCCTGCTTGAAACCCGCCCCGGCATCGGCACGGTCGTCGCCGTCCTTCCGGATTCCAGCAAAAAGGATCGCACCCAGCTCCTGGGTCATGAGATTGAAGAGCTCGTCGTCGAAGCCAAGCGCCTGGGAATCGATCAGGACGAAATGCTTTCTTCCATTTCCGCTCACTGGGAACGTCTTTCCAGCAACGACTCAACCCAACCCGTACCCCCCGCCGCAGAGCTCAACGATGGAGGCAGCAAAGAGCAATGACCGACGCAATCCGCACCGAAAGCCTGAGTCGAAAATTCGGACGCACCGTGGCCGTCGACAGCCTTAACCTGGCCGTGCCTGAAGGAGCCATCTACGCCCTGGTGGGCGCAAACGGCGCCGGCAAAACCACGGTGATCAAGCTGCTGATGAACATCTTCCGCCCCACCGCGGGAGGCGCGCAGGTGCTCGGCATCGAGTGCCTCCGCCTTGCCGGCAACGCCTTCGAGCGCATCGGCTACGTCTCAGAAAACCAGGAAATGCCGGACTGGATGACCGTGGGCGCGCTTCTCGATTACTACCGCCCCTTCTATCCACAATGGGATCGCACCCTCGAGCAGCAGCTTGTCCGCCAGTTCGATCTGCCGCTCAACCGCAAGCTCAAGCACCTGTCGCGCGGCATGAAGATGAAGGCGGCCTTCGCCAGCTCGCTCTCCTACCGTCCGTCGCTCATCGTCCTCGACGAGCCATTTTCCGGCCTGGATCCGCTGGTGCGCGACGAGCTCATCGAAGGCCTCATCGAACGCGCCCCGGAAACCACCATATTTCTCTCTTCCCACGACCTGGCCGAGATTGAGAGCTTCTCCAGCCACGTAGGCTATCTGGAGCAGGGCCGGCTGCTGTTCTCTGAAGAAATGTCGGTGCTGGCTGGCCGTTTCCGCGATGTGACCGTGACGCTTGAGAGCCCCCAGCCGCTCCCTGAGAATCTCCCGTCAACCTGGCTCCAACCCCAGCTCACCGACCGGGTCTTCCACTTCATCCATAGCGGCTATCAGCACCAGGCATCCGAGATCGAGCTAGCAAGGGTCTTTCCGTCGGCTCGCGACATCACATTCGATCCCATGCCCTTGCGGCAGATCTTTCTCGCCGTCGCCAAGTCCGGGCGCATCCGCACTGCTTCCCAACAACCCACCACCGCCGAAGGGACCGCGGCATGAAACAGATTCTGCACATCTTTGCTAAAGACGCTCGCCGCCTCTGGGGAGAGATTTTTCTCTCGCTTGCCCTCGTTGCCGCCTTCGTTCTGACTATGCCCTATCGATGGGCCTTTCACAACAACAGCACCGGCAACTATCCGGGCACGTCTGCGATCCCGCTTCTCGCCTACTGTGTCGAATTGCTGGTTCCCGTAAGCTGGTGGCTCCTTATCACGCGAGTCATCCAATCGGAGACGCTGGTTGGCGACCGCCAGTTCTGGATCACCCGTCCGTATCAATGGAAGAATCTCTTCGCGGCAAAGCTGCTCTTCCTGGCGGTCTTCCTCTACCTGCCTTTTTTCGCAGCGCAGGTTATCACCATGGCCGTTGCCGGAATTACCGGCACGTCACTGCTTTGCAGCCCCGTCTATAACCTGATTCCGATCTCCGTCATATTGATCCTGCCGCTCCTGGCCATCGCCAGTGTCACCAGGAATTTCGTCCACATGACGCTGACCCTTCTTGGAACCCTGCTTGCCTTGTGGCTTCTGATCGCGTTGTCCACCGGCACAGCGGCCAACAACATCGCCGCTCCTGTCGCCGGTCGCATCGCCGCAATCCTGATTTTCTGTACATTTAGCGCAGCAATTGTGCTGCAATATGCCACGCGCAGCACAGGTCGTTCGCGCGCCCTGCTCATCGGCACTCCGCTTATTCTTGTCGCTCTCGAGCTCATCGCTCCAAGCCAGCCCGATGCAACACTGATGAACCGGACTTATCCGCCAGTTGCCGCAACGGGCGCACCGTTCCAGGTCTCGTTCGACCCCGACGCGCCCCTTCAACCGTCCGCGTTTGTACCCCGGCAGTCGAACAGCATCGGCGTTGAAATCCCCATCCACATTTCCGGCATCGCCGACCGAAACCTTGTCGAGGCAGACGATGTGAAGGTTGAAATCGAAGCTGGGGACGGGTCGCATTGGACGTCTTCATGGCAACCGATCTTCCGGCAGATGCACTCATTCAAGGATTCAATCGCCCTGACCGACATCGTCTTACCCCGCAAAGTCTACGACCAGTTCAAATCCGCGGAACTCACCGTCCATCTCGATCTCGCACTGAAGCAGATGAGGGCCGAAAAGGTGACGCCGATTACCAACCCCGCGTATCAGTATTCGGTCCCCAATATCGGCAATTGCAAGTTGCAGGTGATCCTTTCCCGTCCTGATCCCGTGACGGGAGTGGTTAGCGCCAACAATGACTTTGAATGCCGGTTTGGCCTGTACATTCCGCTTACCCAAATCACCACGAGCTGGACCTACAAGCCCTGCCAGGGTTCGCAGACGGACGTGGACCCCGTCATGGCAATGCCCCACCCCTACGGCGACTATTGGATCGGATCCGACGATGCAGCCCCGTTGGATCTGCCACTGATTCCCTTTCAGTTTCAGAATTACAACTCCACCAACAGCATGAAGGGCGATCATGACAAGAAGTTCTGCCCAGACACGCCGAGTGTCACGTTTACCCAGTACGCGCTGCTCCGCCGCATGCAGGCTGAAGTGACCATTCAGGGCTTTCAGCTCCCCGCGCCGAACGAAGGCCAGATGAAGGTGATCGAAAACCCATAAGCACGAAATGGGCCGCGCAGCAGATCGACTTGCCGGGTGCCCCATCCTTGCCGCGCACTTTGAGGCAAGGGTGGGATGGACCAAGCCTGTACGAGTGGATATCTAGGTTCCCAGGTCCGGATTTTCGGACCTTGGATATTCCACTTTTTAGATTCCTTATCGAGCCTAGCTTCCCGGACAGATCACTTCTGCTCCCGCCCGTTCATCGACTCACCCGCGTCTTCATGCCCGTCCACGATATAAACCGCACCGCCCAGCGCGTTGCGCCCGGAAGTCCGTCCCGCACCCAGATACGAATACCCAAACCGCAGATCCGTAAACTCCACCGTAGTCCACGTCTGGTTCGGGGGCAGCTTGGGCGGGTCCATACCCGGCGCGGAAACCTGGCCCACATCCCGCACCACGGCCCACGTTCCCCAATCCAGATACGCCTGCCCCAGCGGCGTTCGTTTCGCCGCCTCTGTCGCCTCCGTCGCCGGCGGCTTGAAAAGAACATCCGTTTGCGTATCGCTGTCGATCACCCCGGTCCGCGTGTCGATCTCGGCCGTCTGGTAGTAACCTTCCGTCTCCAGAATCACGTGCCAGCGGAAGGGATTCACCGGATACGGCTCCAGTCCCACCCGGATCACCGGCGCAGTCGCAACCTGCGTATGCGCCACCATCGCAATCCCGCGCTCATGCTCGGTCCATCGCCAGCACCACAGCGCCACCATGCCGGTCAGCGCAAAAATGGCCCAGCCTCGTCCGCGAAACGCCTGCCTCCGCGCGCCCATCTCCCTGTCGGCCAACCCGAACAGCCAGGGCATGACGAGGGCCAGAAAAAACAGCCCCCAGAGCACCGGCTCGGCGATAAACATGAAGCTTCCCGCATACCAGCGCGGGTTGAATGGGAAAAAGGGCCGCACGCCGTAGTTGTTGGTCCAGTCCAGCAGCAGGTGGCTGAGCGCGGCAATCAGGGCCGTCGCGTAAAGCCAGATCCAGCTGACCGGCTGCTGTTGCAGCCGCAGGGGGATCGGCGCGCCCGGATCCCGCGCCATCGCCGCTTCCAATTTCGGCTTACGACGCCCCTCCCGCCACCGGTGCAGCAGCCACACCAAACCCACCACGACGCCCGCCACCACCGGCGCGGCAATGAGGGTATGCGTAATGCCGCGGTGGTGCTTCAGCTCGTCCACCTGGCCCCGCAGACCCCAAAGGATGTCGATGTCCGCAGCCTCGGCGGCCAGCACGGCGGCCAGTGTGGCGTACGCGGTCTTGCGGTTCAACCCCGCCCGGCCAATGCACGCGCCGGTTAGAAAGTGAGTAACAGGCTCCATAGCGTTCTGCCAACCATACTATAGCCTCCTATAATTCACCCCATGGGCGATACGAAGCACACCCACCCAGATCCCGCGAAACGCGCTGAAGAACTTCGCGCCGAACTCCGCCGCCACGAGCATCTCTACTACGTCCTCGACGCACCGGAAGTCACAGACGCCGAGTATGACGCCCTGATGAACGAGCTGAAGCGCATCGAGGCCGCGCACCCCGATTTGCTCACGGTTGATTCGCCCACCCAGCGGGTCGGCGGCAAGCCGGCTGACGGCTTCCAGAAAGTGCGCCATTCCCGCCCCATGCTCTCGCTCGATAACGCTTACTCCGCCGAAGAGCTGGCAGACTGGGATCGCCGCGTCCACGAGCTTGCGGGCAACCTGCCCGTCGAGTACACAGCCGAGCTCAAGCTCGACGGGTTGAGTGCGGCCATTCGCTACGAGGCCGCGCCCGACGGCGGTTCGCGTCTCGCCTGCGGCATCACGCGCGGCGACGGTCAGGTCGGCGAAGATGTCACCTCCAACATCCGCACCATCCGCAGCATTCCCCTCTCGATTCCTGCGGCCACACTGAAAAAACTTGGCCTGGCCCAGGCATTTGAGGTTCGCGGCGAAACAGTCATGCCGGAAGCAGCCTTCCTGCGCCTCAACGAAGAACGCGAACAGCAGGGCCTTCCAGCCGCGGTCAACCCCCGCAACGCCGCTGCCGGAACCCTGCGTACTCTCGAGCCCAGCATCGTCGCCAACCGCCGCCTCGTCTTCTTCGCATACTTCCTGCTCATTGAAGGCGAATACCTCGCCGAAGGCCAGGGGGCTACACTCGATGCCCTCACCACACTCGGCTTCCGCGTCAATCCCCATCGCGAGCGGGTTAAAACCGTCGAAGCGATGATGAAGTTTATCGATGCAACCGAAGCCCGCCGCAGCATACTCGGCTACGAGATCGACGGTGTCGTCCTCAAGGTCGACTCGCACGCAGCCCAGTTGCGCCTCGGCTACACCGGCCGCGCCCCGCGCTGGGCCATCGCCTACAAGTTCACGGCAAAGTCGGGCATCACCCATCTGGACGACATCATGATCACAGTCGGCCGCACCGGCAAACTCACACCCACCGCCATGCTCAAGCCGGTCTTCATCGGCGGCACAACCGTCAGCCGCGCCACGCTGCACAACGCGGAATTCATTGAGCGCATGGGTCTGCTCATCGGCGACTGGGTCAAGGTGGAGCGCGGCGGCGACGTCATCCCCAAAGTAGTTGAAGTCATCGAAGACGCCGATCATCCCCGTGGAACCACGCGGTTTTCCTATCCCTCCGACTGTCCCGAGTGCAGCAATCCAGTCGTCCGCGAAGAGGGCGAGGTGGATTGGCGATGCGTGAATGCCGATTGCCCCGCCAAGCTGCGCGAGTCGCTGCTCCACTTCGGAAGCCGCGGCGTCATGAACATCGAGGGCCTCGGCGAGGCAGCCGTGCAGCAGTTGCTGGACCGCGGTTTGGTGAAGAGTGTTGCCGATCTCTACTCGCTCACGGAAGAACAAGTCGTAGGCCTTGAACGCTTCGCCGAGAAATCGGCGCGCACGCTCCTCGCGGAAATTGTCCGGTCGAAAAAGGCCGGCCTGGCGCGCGTCTTAATGGGCCTCGGCATCCGCTTCGTCGGCGAACGCACCGCCGAACTGCTGGCACAGGAATTCGGCTCCATCGATGCCGTGATGGCCGCAACAGCCGAGGAACTGGAGCGTGTGGAAGAAGTGGGCCCGCGCATCTCCGAGGCCATTCTCGACTTCTTTTCCCGGCCGTCAAACTTGGCACTTGTTGAGAGCCTGAAAGCCGCCGGCGTCGATATGACCGCCGAGAAAAAGCAGCGCTCGACGCAGTTGGCTGGGCTGACATTTGTGCTTACCGGCACATTGCCTACACTTACCCGCGACGAGGCGAAGAAACGAATCGAAGATGCGGGGGGCAAAACCGCCGGCTCCGTCAGCAAAAAGACCAGCTACGTGGTGGCCGGGGAGGAAGCAGGATCGAAGCTCGATAAGGCCAACGAGCTGAAGATTCCCGTGCTGGACGAAACGGGGCTTCTGGCGCTGCTGGATACAGACGCTGGCGCCGGGCTGGAGTGACCTTAGCTGGAGCGACGCCGCGCTGCGATATCCGGACGCTGCTCCACGGCGCGCAGTTCCCGTTCCCGCTCACGATCCCAGGCCTCCGCGCGCCATTTGCGCGAGCGGAAGACCGGCGGTTCTTCGGGACGGGACTGAGGGGAATCGGCCTGCAGGTTAGACGGCGCGGCAACCAGCTCCGGACTCGACTTCCAGGGCACCGTGGTTGGGATGGCTGAAGGCGACGCGGCCGGGACAATGCGCTTGGGCACAAGCGGCGTTACCAGCCGCGCGGACGACTCAAATTCCACATAGGCCGCATCCGATGTGAGGCTCGCATCGGTGCCCGCTGCCGGTTCTTCCAAGTCAACTTCGTCCACAATGCCTTTCTGCATGCGCGCCGCAACGTCCCGCGCCATGAAGTCGTCCACCAGCTTGTGCAGGCAGGTTTGACCGCACAGGTGCTTCGACCCTGGGCGCATCCGGTTCCGCGACGCCCAGCCACTCACCCTGATCTCGCCCCCATGCTCATAGGCCACGAACCAGTGGTTCGTCTGCTTCTTCTCAGCTCCGCAGATGTCACACGATATCGCCTGCCGGATCACCGCATTCTCCCAGGCCCCCAAGAGCGGAAGCACCTCTCCATTTCATCGTGCGGGGCGGAAAAACGGTGAGCGAAATGGAAAACGAATCTGCGCGGGGATCAAAAAAGGAAGGCAAGAAGCGCCGTCCTGAAACGGAACACTCCCTGCCGAAACTGAAGGGCCGACCCAATCGCCACGCCGCAACATGGCCACGGGAGAAGCCTTGCTCTGACATGAAACAGAATAGTAGATCAAGAAACCCGATTGCCGACGGTTGGTCTTTGTGCTCTCCCACCCATCGAGCAAAAAGCGCTCGATGGATGGGGCACAGAGCATTTGCGGAGCACCCTGAGTTACTGCTTCGGCGCGAAATAGCCCTTCTTGGCGCGCACCACGTACCGCCGGTCGTTGCAGTAAAGATAGATGGACCGGAACGATCCATCGTACTTGAAGTCAGCCGGGGTGTACGTCAGCGCATACTGGCTGCGCAATTCCTCTTCAATGTTCTTGAAGCTGGTCGACATCTCTTCCACCGAAGGCGGGAAAAAGACCTGGCCGCCGGTGGATTCGGCCATATCCGTCAACACCTTGTCGCCCTTGCCCCTGCTCGGCGTCCAGTTGGTGCTGATGGCGTAGATAATCGT
>Ga0302270_10002096_pt1 | contig 19623 bp, 20 predicted proteins | sample III_Bog_E2_3_FD_198773 | JGI IMG/M metagenome (GOLD analysis project Ga0302270, IMG submission 198773) | Peat permafrost microbial communities from Stordalen Mire near Abisko, Sweden - III_Bog_E2_3 | ecosystem: Environmental > Terrestrial > Soil > Wetlands > Peat | place: Sweden: Abisko... | reverse complement strand
GCATGCTGCAGAGGAAACCAGCGCGCGTCAGAAAATACTTTGAGAACGAATACATTGCTTATGCGGCTTAGCAGATATTGTCAGTTGCCGGGTTAATAATGGCGATATGGTTAAAAAACTGTCTAGCTCGACGGGAGGGGACTCGAACCGGAAGAAACTGCGAAAAAAGTCGCTGGAGGTTTTTTCATCCGCCTGGAACTACAAGGTGGATGGTTTTTCGGCAGACAGTGGTGGTGTTATTAATGGCCATATGCTTTGTGTTGCCACCATGAAAGTTTCTTACCAGACTGCTAATTATGGAAACGTTGTAGTATCAGAACCAGCCGTTTTTGACATTTGGTCAGATGGCCAAAAGCATTTTGTTGAGCTGCAAAATTCGTATGTTTCTGATTATATTGCTGACCTCGCAGCGGCGTTGAAGCATTGAAAATTGAGTTTGTAGCCCGTAGGGTGAAATAAGCGTTGCGCCATCAAGGCTAGTTACGGCGCAATACCCTCCGGTTACACCCCAAGGGAAGTTCCCCTTTGGGGATTGCGCCCCACGCACCTGCGCACCTTCACCGCTGTTATCCAGATAACCCGATAATTCGCTACTCCGTTGGCCGCGCCGCTGCGTCCCGCACGCGGCGGTTTCGCCATGGGTGCCATTGCCCTGTTTTCCGCTACACCCGCACTAAAAATTCCGTACACCGCAACCCTCAATTTTTACACAAGCAGGCTCCCTGATGACCAACCCTATCCTGTTCCTGTTGAACCCGGCGACGGGGGCGCGCTTTGAGTTTGCCGGCAACGAGGTGCCGGAGCATATCGCCTATGGCGGCACGCAAACGCTGGCGGTGCATGAGCTGATCGGCGGTGGCCGCCTGGTGGATGTGCTGGGGCCGCAGCCGAAAGACATGGAGTGGTCGGGCTGGTTCCTGGGGGCGGGCGCTTTTGCGCGGGCGCAGCAACTGGATGCGCTGCGCGAGGCGGGCACGCCGCTGATACTGTGCCTGCATAAGCTGAATTACGCGGTGCTGATCCAGAGCTTTACCGCTGATTTCCAGCTGCAATACAAAATTCCCTATTCGCTCACGCTCACGGTAACGCAAGACAATCAGTACGCGCCGCCGGTAAATACACCCGGCAGCGCCACGCAGATTGGCATGGACGCGGTGCTGATGCCGCAGCTGACGACGGTGGCCTGCGCGAGCACGGCGGCGAGCCTGCCGGCGCAGACGGCGGTGGTGCAGCAGAAGGCGTCGGCCTTGCAGTCGGTGCTGGCGGGGTTTGGCAGTGCATCGAACGCGGTGAGTGGTTTTGCCAATATGAGCAGCAGTGAGGTGAATACGATCCTGACGCCGCTGAGTGCCTTGCGCCAGGCGGGCCAGCAATTGCTGGCGGAGGTGGAGAACACGGCGCAGTACGTGAGCACGCTGGGCGGCGTTGTGCCAAACAATCCGGTGGCGCGCAATGCGGCGGCCATCAGCAGCAGCATCAATATGCTCAATGCCTCATCGCAACTGGTGCAGCTGGACGCGGTGCTGGGGCGGCTGGGCAATAATGTGGCGGCGGTGCCGGCGAGCAGCCAGACGGTGACGGTGAGCGGCGGCAATCTGTATACGGTGGCGCAGCAGCAATACGGCGATGCCACGGCGTGGACGACGATTGCGGCAGCTAATGGCCTGAGCGATCCGGAAATTACGGGCATCATGACGCTGAAGATTCCGCCGGCGCCGGACAAAAGCGGGGGTGTGCTCTATGGCTAACGGGCTGGGTCCGCTGCGGGCGGATGGCGGTGGTTTTTCGGTGGCGGCGCAAACTGGCGCAGCGGCGGCCGTGGGCGGCGTGCGCCAGCCGGTGTGCCAGGTGCTGCTGAATGGCGCCAGCAGCCTGGCGCTGGCGGGATTGGCGCTGCCGGTGAGCACGAACATGAGCGTGCCGCTGACGGGCGTGCTTGAGGCGGAGGTGATCAACAATAATTATTACAGCGCGGATACCTTCCGCGTGGTGCTGGCGTTGAAGCAGGCGCCGCCCTGGTTTGATATTGACATGCTGAGCACGCAGAGCATCATTCCGCTGGAAATCATCATGGGGCCGAACCCCAACGATACGCTGAGCCTGATCAAGGGCGTGGTGGATGATTTTGACTATGATCCGCTGGACGACACGGTGGAGCTGCGCGGGCGCGACTATACGCGCTATTTCATTGACACCAAGTCGACGCAGAAATGGACGAACCAGACGGCCTCGCAGATTGCTGCGGTGCTGGCGCAAGGCCACGGGCTGGATACCTCGCTGATTACGCCGACGACTCAAGGCATTGGCGGGGCGGTGTACGATTACCAGTCGAAGGTGGGCGATGGCCGCACGGAGTGGGATGTGCTGACCTGGCTGACGGGCCAGACGGTGGACGCCGACGGCAACAGTTTTGTGGTGTATGTGACGGGTAACAGCCTGTATTTCGGCCCGCGCCCGACGGAGGTGGATTACGCGATTACGCTGAAACGCGCCACCACGCCGGACGGCAGGTTTTATATGCCGCCAGCGCAGGAGCAGGCGATACCGGGGCCGCTGGTGGGGCTGATGCCGGTGCAGGGGCCGGCCTGGGGTGGCATCAGCATCAAATTGAGCCGCAATATTTCGGTGCTGCGCAATGTGGTGGTGCAAATGCTGAGTGCGCAAACGAGCCGGCATGTGACGCTGACGGCGACTTGGCCTGATGTGCCCGTCACCAGTGACATGCAGCTGTATTCGTTCAAGATGTCTCCAGATATACCGCAGGATTCCTTGCAGCAGCAGGCGCGGGCGCGCCAGCAGGATATTTCACGGCACGAGCTGCGCCTGTCGTTCACCCTGCCCGGCGACAGCGTGCTGAAGCAGAGCAGCATGCTGCAGGTGAGGGGCCTGGGCAAAGCATTCGGCCAGAGCTATTTCGTGCAGAGCGTGACGCGGCATTTCTCGCCGGGCCGGGGCTATGTGATGGAGGGCGTGGCGCAGAACCGGGCGCTGGTGGATGGGGCGTGAGGGGCATCCACGCTACGGGAGAGCCAGGCCAACGTGTGGTAGTGGGCTGCACTCGCTCTACGGCATCGGCACAGGTGGTGAAAGTTTATGTGTCCCCTCTCCCTTCGGGAGAGGGGTGAGGGACCGAGCCTTCTGATTAGCAACGGAGAGTGATTTGAAGCCAGACCGGATGTGGAGGTTTGGCTTTTTCTGTTATTGCCAGCGTCAATTTTTCGGGAGCATCGCCCGCTTTCCAGGAAAAAGGTAATTGGCCAGCTCCCGTTGAATATTTGGAGCGCGGTCCCTCACCTCTGCCCCTCTCCCGGAGGGAGAGGGGACTGCTTCTTTTTCACTGGCGGTGCCGCTGCCGTAGGGCGGATGCAAGCCGCCATTTTCTTGAATATCACCCCGCCCCTCGGCGGTTTTCAACCGCTCCACATTTCCTACAGGATTTCCTCATGCATATCGACGGCCTGCTGCAACTCATGCGGCGCGAGGCGCTGAAGGTCATGGGCGAGCATCGCACGGCGAGCCTGGCCTACGTTAAAAGTTATGACCCGAATACCTACACCGCGAAGGTGATCCTGCAACCCTGGGGAATCGAGTCGGGCTGGCTGCCCATCGGGGCGCTGGCGGTGGGCGATGGCTGGGGCATTTATGCGCCACCTTCGGCGGGCACGGCGGCGAGGCCGGGCGACCAGGTAACGGTGGTTTACGTGGACGGCGAGCCGGCTTTTATTTCGCACCGCATTTTTTTTGGCGGCGATCCGCTGACGGTGCCAAGCGGGGAAGTCTGGGTGGTGCACGAGTCGGGCAGCTTTATCAAGCTGACCAATGACGGTGCGCTGGCGCTGGCCGACGCCAATAACAATACGGTGGTGCTGAACACGTCCGGCGTCACCATTACCGGGCCGGCGGCGATCAATATTGTGAGTACGGCAGCAGTGAATGTGCAGGCGCCGACACTGACGGTCAGTGGAAACCTGACGGTGGCCGGCAATATTACGGCGGCGAATATTGCGGTGAGTGGCGCGGCAACCGGCGGGTTGGCCGTGGAGGGTGGTTTGAGCGTGGCGGGCGCTACGGCAATGACCGGCGCGCTGGCCGTGAGTGGTGCGGTAACAATCGGCACCGAGGCGGCGCCTGGCAACCTGATTGTGAACGGTACCATCAGCGACAGCAGCGGCAGCGTGGGGACACTATGAGTACTCTTCTCGATATCAACCACAACATCGGCGGCGACGTGCAGGTGACGGCGCAGGGCGATCTTGCGCTGGCGGGCGGCCTGCTGCGCCGGCAGCAGCGGATTTTGCGCCGGCTGCTGACCAATCCCGGCGATTATTTGTGGCACCCGGACTATGGCGCGGGCCTCAAGCAGTTTGTGGGCAGCACCAGCAGCACGGCGCAAATTGTCGGTGTCATCCAGGCGCAGCTGGCGCTGGAGGCGGGTGTGGGCAGTATGTCGGTGAGCGTGCAGCCGCTGCTGAACGGGCTCACTGTCAGCATCAATTACACCGATACGGAAACGAATCAGCCCACGGTCCTGAGCTTTGAGGTGAATCAGTAATGGCAGTCACGACGCAGACATTTACGACGCTGGTGGAAAATATTGTAACAACGGTGCAGGGCCGGGCGGCGGCGCTGGTGGACACGACCATAGGCTCGGTGCTGCGGGCGCTGCTGGAGGCGTTTGCGGCGCAGCTACTGTGGTTGCAGGCGCAGTTGCTGACGCTGCTGGCGACCACGCGGGCGAGCACCAGCACGGGCAGCGATCTCGACAGCTGGATGGCGGATTATGGCCTGGCCCGGCTGCCGGCCGCAGCGGCCACGGGCAACGCGCTGTTTGCGCGCTACACCGCGACGGCGCCGGCCTTTATCGCGGTGACGGGCACGCAGAATGCCGATGGTTCGGTGAGCGGCACGGCGGTGGTGCAAACGCAGGATGGCGCGGTGCAATACGCGGTGCTGGCTGATACGACCAATGCCAATTTCAATGTGGCGCTGAATCAATACACGCTGGCGGCAGGCACGGCGAGTATTCCGGTGCTGATCGGCGCGCTGGCGGCGGGCGTGGCGGGCAATGCGGGGGCGGGCCAGATCAACACGCTGGCGACGGCGCTGCCGGGCATCGACACGGTCGGCAATACGCTGGCGTTTGTGAACGGTCTTGATGCGGAGGCCGATGCGGCCTTTCGTATCCGCTTTCAGCAATACCTGGCCAGCCTGAACAAAGCCACGCTGACGGCGGTGACGGAGGCGGTGGAAAGCGTGAAAGACGGCGCCAGCTGCGATGTGGTGGAAGGCATTGACTACAGCACCGGCAACCCGCGCCCGGGCTATTTTTATGTGGTGGCCGACGACGGCAGCGGCCATCCGGGCTCGACGTTTCTTGAGAGTGTTTTCAGCGCAGTCGAGGCGGTGCGGCCGCTCACCACGGTGTTTGAAGTGCAGGGGCCGACGCTGGCCGTGGCCAATATCACCCTGACCCTGCAGCTGGCCAGCGGCTATGACCCGGTGGCGACGCCGGCGGCGGTGGAGGCGGCGCTGACGGCCTTTGTGGCGGCGCTGCCGCTGGGCGCGGGCCTGCCTTTTAGCCGGCTGGCGCAAATTGCCTATGACGCGAGCGGTGGCATTGAAAATGTCACCGGCATCCTGCTGAACGGCAGCACGGTGGATATGGCGGCGGCGCCCAAGCAGAGCGTCAAACCGGGCACCATTACCGCGACGGTGGCGTAAATGACAGGCGATATCGACGATTGCTACGGGCGGCTGCTGAACGCGCTGCCCACCAACTGGTTCACGGGGCCGGTTATTACGGCGCTGCTGTATGGTGCGGCCTGGGGCCTGAGTTTTTGTTACGGGCTGCTGGCCTGTATTGCGCTGCAAACGCGCATTGCCACGGCGAGCGACGGCAACCTGGACATGATTGCCGGCGATTTTTTCGGCATGTCCTTGCCGCGTAGCCTGAATGAGTCCGACAGCAGCTACCGGGCGCGCATTCAGGTGCAAATGTTTCGCCAGCGTGCCACCCGCCCGGCGCTGCTGGCGATGCTGACGCAGCTGACCGGCAACGTGCCGACGATTATCGAGCCCGCACGACCCGCCGATTGCGGTGGCTACGGCCTGCCGGTAATGGGCTACGGCGCGGCCGGGCGCTACGGCTCGCTGCTCTGCCCCTGGCAGGCCTTTGTGGAGGTGTATCGCCCGCGCAGCATTGGCGTGCTGAATGTGCCGGGCTATGCCTGTGCGCAGAGCGGCTACGGCGTGGCCGGCTGCTATGTGGCGGCGGGCAGCCTGATCAACGTGAGCGATGAGAATATTTTTGCGGCGGTGGAGTCGGTGCGGCCTTTGGCGACAAGGGTGTGGGTGCGGCTGGTGGATGCGTAGGCGGCTGGATGCGGATTGCCGTTGCGTTGGCTATAACGCGGCCCGCCGCGTTCCCGACTTAGGGTGTAAATCACTGATTATTTTTATTTCCCTCAAACCCGCCCTGTGCGGGTTTTTTCTTTGGAGCCTGTATGAATCGTCATCTTGTTTATCCCGGACAAATTCCGCTGGAAACCGATCTGCTCAATGTGGCAAAGGATGCCTATGTGGGCCAGGCCAAGCTGGCGGAGGCCATGGTGGGCAGCACGCCGGTTCTGGCGGGTTTTGCGGTAACGCCGACCAGCCCGGCCAGCCTGACGGTGCAGATTGCACCGGGGCAGATTTATTTGCCGCAGGAACTGGACCCCAGCGACTACAGCTCGCTGGGCGAGGACACCTCGACCGTGATCAAGCAGGGTCTGGCGCTGACGGCGCAAACGCCGGCGCTGGGCACGTTTGCGGCACCGGGAACGGCGGGGCAGTCGATCAATTACCTGATCCAGGTGGGCTATCAGTCGTCTGATACCGGCCCCACGGTGCTGCCGTATTACAACAGCAGCAGCCCGACCCTGGCCTGGAGCGGCCCGGATAATTCCGGCAGCAGCCAGGCGACAGTTCGCGCCGATCAGGCGATGGTGACGGTACTGGCAGGTGCGGCGGCGACCACGGGCAGCCAGATTACGCCGACGCCGGGCGCGGGCTGCGTGGGCGCTTATGTGGTGACGGTGGCCAATGGCCAGGCCAGCATTACCAGCGGCAATATTTCGGTGTACAGCAACACGTCTTTTATCGGCAACCAACCCGCCGGATTTTCACTGAATGCGCTTGCTCCGCTGGCGAGCCCTGCCTTTACGGGCAACCCGACGGCGCCGACGCAGGCGCCGGGGGACAATAGTGGCAAGTTGGCGAGCACGGCTTTTGTTGCTGCCGGCCTTGCCACGGTGGGGGCAATAACGGGGGAGGTCAAGCTGTGGACTGTCAACTCAGCACCGTCAGGCTATCTGGAGTGTGATGGCTCGGCAATCAGCCGTAGCACCTATGCAACGCTCTTCTCCGTTATCGGGGTAGCGTTCGGGGTGGGCGATGGCACCACCACGTTCAATCTGCCCGATATGCGCGGCATGTTTGCGCGTGGCTGGGACCACGGGGCCGGTGTTGACAGTGGTCGCGCGTTCGGCAGCACCCAGCAAGATGCGCTGCAGGAATTTAGCGGCACATTCAACGCTTCCACGGAGAGTGCGGCAGTTACTGGGGCGTGCAGCGAAACGATTGGCGGTACTTCTGTGAGCTACAGCGTCGGCGGCAACAACTTGTCCAATGTGACCGTGACTATTGACCCCGGTCTAGAGGCCAGGACCGCAACAGAAACACGTCCGAAGAACATCGCCCTTATGTACATCATCAAGACCTGAGCGGAAGTGAACCATGGCAATCCTCCAATCCATCGGTGCCCGGCTCGATATTGTCGTGCGTCAGGGTGTGCAAAGTTCGGTCATCAATGCCGCCGCCACCGACTCGACCGGCGCGGCAATCAACCTGAGCGGCGTGATGCCGGGCGGCACCATTCTCGACAGCCGCAACAATGTGGCCGGCACGCTGAGTGTCGACACCACACAGCTGGCCGCGGGCATTGTGCGCGCCTGGGTGGCCGACACCACCTCGGCTGCACTGGCGCCGGCGCCACTCGGCGCTGCCGCAAGCTACAGCTATTTCATCAACCTGACTTTTCCTGACAGCACCGTACAACCGTTTTTATACGGTACCTTGCGCGTTATTACGGGAGCCGGGTGATGAGCGACATCTGCATCAAGGTCACGGTCGAGCCGGTTTACGACATGACGCTGACAGCCGATTTACCGTTTGATGTAGCCGTTCGGCTGGAGTCCATCCAGGGCATCGGTATTGCGGGTGTGGCCGTCAATGATGAAAGCCATCTGGTGGTGACGCTGAGCAATGGCGCGATCATTGATGCTGGAGAAACCTGGCCGGCAGCGAGCGTAGCGGCGGCTATTGCTGCCGGGGCCGCATTTACGTTCACCCAGGTCGCCCCCGCGCAAAACTGGTATGTGCAGCACAACCTGAACCGGCCTGCGCCGGATGTGAATATTTCGGTGGCTGGCGAGAAGGTATCGGCCGACGTTTCCTACACCGACAACAACAACCTGATTGTCCTGTTCACGACCCCCGTGGCGGGTGTGGCGCAAATCAACTGAGGATGCAGCATGAAATATTTTGAAGTAATGGACATGACCAACGGGCAGATCATCAATCTGCCGAACGCGGTCAACTCGGGCGATGCAATGCCTCTGGCGCAGGTGCAGGCGCTCATCCAGTCGGCGCTGGGCACGCTGGATGCGAAGCCCACTTGCCTCACGGTGTCTACGGCCAACATTACGCTGAGCGGTGCGCAAACCATCAACGGTGTGGGTGTTGCTGCCGGTCAGCGTGTGCTGGTGGCGGGCCAGACGGTGAGCAGCCAGAACGGTACTTACGTTGTTGCCAGCGGCGCCTGGGCACGGGCGAGTGACGACAGTGTGGACGAGATGACGCCGGGCGCTTTTTTCCCGGTGCAGTCAGGAACTGGCGCGACCTATGACGGTACGCTGTGGCAGCTGACGACGCCAGCGCCGATCACCGTTGGCACGACCAGCCTGACGTTCAAGATGCAGTACAACCCGAACAGCACGGTCAACAAGATATCGGGCACCTTCGGGGATGGCGTCAGCAGCAGTTTCACCATCACGCACAACCTGAACAATTCCCGGCCGCATGTGCAGTTCTTTCTGGTCAGCACCGGCGAGCCGATTACCTGCGACTGGACCGTTGCCAGCGTCAACGCGATCACTGTCGGCACTTTCCTGTCTGCTGTGGCGTCGAATGCCATGGCTTATGAAATTGTGGGGTGATCCATGAGGGCTCTGAGTCCAGTCGGGCTTGCATCGGCATCAATTGCGGTTGGTGCAACAACACCAACGCCGAGCGACAGTTTGCCCGCCATTCTGTGGAGTACGCTATACGGCTGCATGATGGTCTGGAATGGCAGTTCCTGGTCTCAGGCAACGTACCCGTCATCTACTTTTGCATCATTGCCCGCTGCTCCGGCAACGGGTACTATTTTCAACGTGACCGACATTGGCACGGGTGCTCTGATGCGGTTCAACGGAATCCTGTGGGTTCCGTATTCCGGCGGCTGGATAAGTTTACAGAATTCCGGCTGCACGATGATTCTTGCCAACTTTACAATGACCTTCGGTAATAATGGCGCTCTCACCATTCCGTCTACAATGGGTTCGGATTTAGGCACCGGGTCGTCATATATCTACTACCCGGCTAATTCAATTTATTCAGGAAGTCCCGCCGGCTTCTACTGGACAACAATAACATCGACTACAGCCGCTACTATCTATAACAATTATTATTCAGGGCTCGGTTTACCAATTTATCCCGTAACGCCTGTTTCATTTTCGGGCACTACTGGTGCTGGTAGCGTTGCTGGTGTTGGTACTGCGACAACTATCATGAGCGTGACTATTCCGGCGTCTTTTTTGGGATATAATGGCAAAATACGGTCTACCATAACAGGTACCCAAGTTGCCGGCGGTACTGGAGCCTTGGCGTTACAGTACGGTGGTAATTCTGTAAACTCCTATTCAGTCACCGAAGCCATTAATGCGGTGTCCGAATTCGGTAATCGTCAGGGGTTATCAAGTCAACTCGTAATGAACAACACGGCGGCTTCCCCGTATAGCTTGAGCGCAACTCCCTCATTCACAACAACAAATAGTGCAAATTCACAAACGCTTAACCTTGTAGCAACACAGCCGGCTAGCACAATGCACGTGCTGTGGGGTTGGCATGTTGAGGCTCTGCCGGGTTAAAAGCCTGAGATGTAGAAATTGGTAATTTTTCATCAACCGCCGCATGGCGGTTTTTTATGCCTGAAATAAGGAATCAGACATGCCTCCGGAAGAAGTGCGCCTGGCGCTGCTGGAAGACGCTGTGCGTCGTCTGGCGGAAAGCCAGCATGAAATCAGTGAAAGCCTGAAACAGATGGTGCGCCTGGAAACCGTGCACGCGGAAACGCGCGACGGGCTCAACCGCGCCTTTGTGGAAATGGAAAAAATGGATGGACGCCTGCGCCTGATCGAGCAGGCGCTGCCCGAATTGAAAACCACCAGTCGTTGGGTCAAGTGGGGCGTCATCGCCGTGGTGGCGACCGCCATGGCGACGGTGGGCAAGTTTGTTTTCGTGGATATCCAGCCGGTGCAATACACATCACACGTGAGGGTGCAGCCATGATGCTTTTTTTCAAACACTGTTTTACCGGCATCGACAACGCCACGTATGACCTCGGCAAGGTGCTGTGGGCCCTGGTTTGTGTGGTCGGCCTTGGCCTGTCGGTCATTGCCTTTTTTACCGGCAGGCCTTTTGACCTGAGCGCTTTTGCGCTGGGCGGCAGCGGTCTGCTGGCGGCGGGGGCGGCCTCACTGCGCCTGAAAATGAAGACCGAGCCGGCAGCGCAGGGGGACGCGCCATGAGCCTGATTACCCTGGAGCAGCTCAGTGCCGCCTGCACCACGCCCGGCGGCACGGTGCGCGCCGCGTCATTTGTGGCGGCCATGAATAAATGGCTGGCGCATTTCAACATCAGCACGCCCGCGCGCGTGGCGAGCTTTGTCGCACAAATCCTGCATGAAACCGGCGAATTTCAGCACCTGCGGGAAAACACAAACTACACGCGCACGGCGGCCCTGCGCGCCATTTTTCCGCGAGAATTCCCGAGTGATGAAATAGCGGCACAGTATGTCGGCAAGGCCGTCGCCATCGCCAACCGTGCCTATGCCGGGCGCGATGGCAATGGTGACGAGGCCAGCGGAGATGGCTTTCGCTACCGTGGCGGCGGCTGCATTCAAACCACCGGCAGGGGCAATTATGCGCGGGCAGGGCAGGCGCTCGGCATTGATCTTTTGAACCAGCCGGACCTGATCGGGCAGCCGGACGCGGCCACGGGCTCGGCCTGTTTTTTCTGGAGTGAAAACGGGCTGAATCATCTTGCCGACGCGCAGGATTTTCTGGGCATGACAAAACGCATCAACGGCCCGGCGGCAGCGGGCATGGCCGACCGGCTGATGTATCTGGCACGGGTGCAAAAGGCGCTGGGCATGAACGGCCCTGCATGAACGGTTGCGCAAAGCCTCCGGTTTACGTTACGGCCTGCACCATTTTTTCAGACTGCTTTTATCCGTTTTATTGATGGTTGCACAAAGCAGCTGCCGCTCCTCTTTGCCTGTCACACCAACCAAAGCCAGCCCGTGACCCATGCCCCGTCGGTGCCCCTGAACGGGCACCGCATACGCCATGCGCTTGCGATTGCGCCCTGCGGGACGTAATTGCCGCGCTGAATTGCCGGCTTCGGCATGGGCCGCACGGAATCCATTTCTTGTCCCACCAGCCCCGGAGCACAGCATGAGCCCCAACATTGATACCCGCCTGCGTTTGACCCTGGCCCTCGTTTACAGCCTGTTGCTGCTCGCCGGTGGCTGGCTGGGCTGTTTTTATTACCACCGGCCCGTGGCGCTCGCGCAAACCGCGCACGCCCTGCAGCCGCAAAAAGACGGCAGTATCATCGCCGCCAAAAACACCACGCCCGTGCCCACCACGCCGCCCCTGATGACGCCGGCCGGCGAGCACGTAGTGGCAGAGGGGCACATAAGCCTCAGCCCGCAGCGTCGGCCAGCAACGGGCCCCCTGGCCGCCACAGAACCTGCGCGCCAGTCCGGTGTGGCCGGCGGCGGCCAGCCCGCGCCTGCAGCCAACGCGGGCCCCTGCGCCCCGGTCGATCTCGACTACGCCCTGCTCGCCAACAAGGCCGGGCAGGAGGATTTCCAGGTCAAGGCCGAGGGGGCGGTGATAAAGGATGTGACCTTCGACACCCTTGCCCCGGTCATGCCCGTGAAGGCGCATCCCTGGGGCCTCGGTCTTGCGCTGCCGCTGGGCCTGCCTGGCGCTGGCCGCTGGGGGCTGGCGGGCGCCTACGAGTTCCAGGCGCTGCCGGTCACCGTCGGTGTCAGCAGCTTTACGGTGCAGGGGAGGCTGGCGGGGGTAGGGTCGGTGCTATGGCGCTTTTGAGGGGCTTGCCCTGGTAAAGCGTCCCTTGCGCTACCAGCGCCGGCCGCTGGTCCCGGATCGCAGGGCAATGGGATGGACTCCCCCCTCCTAAAGTGGAGATGTGCCAGACTGAAAGTTCCACCCAAAAGTCGTGCACGAAGGAGCCATCCCATGAACGCCAAGCTTAGTAGAGTCGGTGTTGATATAGCAAAAAATGTCTTCCAGATTCATGGTGTCACTTGTGATGAGCGGACGGTCTGGTGCCGTCGCGTACCCCGGGAACAGTGGTTAAACACGGTGCTGGGTCATCTTGAGCCGGGTAGCGAAGTTGGCATGGAGGCCTGTGGTGGCGCACACCATTGGGCACGGCAACTACAGGCTGCCGGTTACCGGGTCAAGCTGATGGCTCCCCAGTTTGTAAAGCCCTACGTGAAAGGCAACAAGAATGATGCAAACGACGCCGAAGCCATTTGCGAAGCCATGAGCCGTCCGCACATGCACTTCGTCCCGGTGAAGACCGTAGCCCAGCAAGACCTGCAGGCCGTACATCGCATCCGTAGCGAGCTGGTCGAGCAACGCACCGCCAAGGCCAATCAGATCAGGGGCCTGGTGGCCGAGTATGGCCTGATTGCACCGCTGCGGCTGGAGCACTTGCGCACGGTGCTGCCAGACTGGCTGGAAGATGTCGACAACGGTTTAACGGAGCGCTTCCGTCGCCTGCTGCACGGGCTGTCACAAGACCTTTGCAGGCTGGATGAGCGTGTAGCGGAGCTGGACGAAGAAATTCGCGTTATCGCACAAAGCGATCCGGCGGCGCTGCGCTTGCAGCAATTACGTGGCATAGGGCCCATTACGGCTACGGCACTGTTGGCCACCTTGGGTGATGCGAACCAATTTGCCAACGGCCGACAAATGGCGGCGGCGCTGGGTTTGACGCCAAGGCAACATAGCTCCGGTGGCAAGGAGCGCCTGTTCGGTATCAGCAAGCGGGGCGACGCGTATTTACGTACTTTGCTGATACATGGCGCCCGCGCCGTCATGCGCTTTGCCGCCGGCAAGACTGACCGGCTCAGCGTGTGGGTAACGAGTCTGGCCCAGCGTCGGCACCCCAACATAGCAGCCGCCGCACTGGCCAACAAGACAGCGCGCATCGCCTGGGCCCTGCTGCACAACGGCACAGACTACCAACCCGGTGGGGCCGCGCGCTGAAGCGCGCCGCCCCACCGGGTTACCAGAAAAGACGGATTAAGGAGCACCCTCAACACACGATTGCAAAGCATGCCGAATGATGGCGAACAGGTCGAACCGGCACTGACAAAACCCGATTATTGAACTGTGCCATGAGCACGAAAGGGCGATAGGGAGTCAGTGCGCGCATAGCCCATTATGGCCCCGCGTCACAGCAGTGACGTTGCAGTTAAAGGCCGGATATACGTGAGCAGTCGTACCTAAGCGCAAAAACTCGGAGTGCTTGCAAGCCGGGGGGAGTCCATATACGTCAATAAGCGATGCCGGTGCGGCGCCGCCGCCTGAGAAGGGGAAGTCTCTTTTTACTCGCATTGCGCCGGAGGATGGTGGCCATTGCACAGCTGCCGCTTACCCAGCCGGCGAGCACAGCAATATGGCGATGGCGGTCATTGCGCAAGTACCGACTACTCTGCCATGGCCGAGTCCGCATTCGGTGCAATGGGCTTCGCTTGCTGACGCGCTGCGGGTTGGTGGCGGCTCAGCCTGCCGCCACAATACACTCGCCGCCCCACAGCCAGCCTATGACCGTCCAGTCCCCTGTCACTACAGCCCATCGTCCCCGCCCACGACAAACGGTATGAAAACCACCGTGACCGGCAGCAAGCTGACTGTGCCGTCAGCAAATGTCAGTAAACTTCCCGTTTGTACACACCCCGAAAAACTGTGAACGAGTTAACATTAAGGCAAGTGCTATAGCGCCATCGAGGGAAGCAGATAAGCCGCTAGCAGCAGGCCCACGCGCCTGTCCATCGCCGACAAGGGGGTTGCAATCGGGCGTCTCATGGATGCCCCCACCGTAGTCCTGGCCGGGAACAACAATCATGAATCTTGGCAATACAGAAAAAGAAATCCTCGGTTTCCTGTTTGAGCGCATCGGCAAGCAGCCCAAGGGCAGCTTCTCCATGCGTCACCTGCACACCCGTTTCGCCGAGCTCAGCAAGGCCCAGTTTGCCGATGTGTGCGAACAGCTCATCGCCCAGGAACTGGTGGCCAACTTCATCGGTGACCAGCTTTCCTTCACCACCGAAGGCCGTGAAATCGCCGCAGCGCTTGCCGGCACACAGGCCGGCCCGGTAGCGCTCGACCAGACCCCGCCCCTGAATGAAGACCTCATCTGGGACCTGTCCAATATCGTCGACTACGCCAAGGCCAGCACCTTCGTGCGCCAGTTCCGCAATTCGCTCTGCGTATATTGCGGGCCCGTGCAGCAACTCTACAGCAATTACGACATCCTCGTGCCGCAAGACAACGAGCGCAAGCTCACCATATTGCCCAACCCGCGCGTGGACCACGACACCTATAATTTCATCAGCCCCGACGCCGTCATTCCCACCCGCCTGTTCATCGCCCCCGACGAGCGCGGCGAGTTGCTCCTCATGATGCCCGTGAACGACGGCAGCTGGCGCAAGGTGCCGCTGGGCGCCGGGCTCAACATGGTGCAGAGCAAGCTTGGCAACTCGCCCTTTTTGCCCGTGCTGACCAAGGGCGACCTGCGCGAGCAAAGCCCCTCCCACCCCGTGCTGCACCTGCACCGCATCCTCCTGCACAAGCTGCCGCACCGCTCCGCCATGGATGTGCGCTCCATCCGCCGCGTCATCCAGAATAATCTTGCCGAGCATTTTGGTTATGTGCCGGTGAATAATTCGGCGGTGGCCTAGGGTTGTTGATTCACGTTTTGCTCCACCCTCGGTGTAAAAAAACCGGCCTTGGGCTAATGCCAGTCAGTTAAGGCATTAAGCAGGCTGGAGTTATGATAAAAACAGGCTCATGTCATCATGAGCCTGTTTTTTTATGTCCCTTCGCCAAGCCCTGCACCAGACCACGGAACTCACCCCGGCCAACTTTGAGCGACTCGCCGAACTGATTGACCCTGACTGGATAGCGCGGGCGCTGACACAGACAGGCACAGTCTCGCTGCGTCGCCGACGATTGCCCGCCGAGCGCATCGTTTGGCTGGTGGTGGGACTGGCACTTTTCAAGAATGAGCCCATTTGGCGAATCGTGCAGCAGTTAGGGCTTGCAGAGGGCGATGGCGCCCTGCCAGCACCTTCTGCCGCAATACAAGCACGGCAGCGCTTGGGGGAGGCGCCACTGGCGACGCTGTTTGAGATATTGGCGCACGCCTGGACGGATGTAGGTCCACCCGCCACGGCCCTCTTCAGGGACTTGCGTACTTATGCCGTGGATGGCGTGGTTTGGTCCATGCCCGACACTCCCGAGAACGGGCAAGCGTTTGGGCGAGGCTGTAGTGTATCAGGCGCTGGCGCTTGGCCTCAGGCACGCGGAGTATGCCTGATGGACACGTACAGTCACTTGATCCGGGCAGCCCGGTTTGGTGACTTCACTGTGGGCGAGTTGAGCTATGCCTCTGGCCTCTCCCAAGCGGTCACGGATCGATCTCTTACCCTGTTTGATCGAGCCTACTACTCGGCAGCGTTCCTGATTGACTGGCAACACAGTGGCCAAGAACGCCATTGGTTGATGCGCGCCAAATCAAGCCTGCGATATGAGGTCATCGAGTCCTTGGGGGTAAACGACTGGCTGGTACGCCTACCGGTATCCCCACAGGCACGGCGCCAGCGCCCCGACTTGCCAGCGTTCTGGCTCGCCCGACTCATCGAACATAGCGTGGAGGGCACTTCACGTCGTTACCTGACCTCCCTGACCGATGCCAACGCGTTTCCAGCAGAGCAGGTTGCCGAGCAGTACCGCGAACGCTGGGAGATCGAGCTTGGCTATCGCGAGATCAAGCAAAGCCTGCTCGACGGCGAGTTGTTACGGAGTAAACAGCCCGAACTGGTTAGGCAGGAACTCTGGGGCGCCTTGCTGGCTTACAACCTCATCCGGCAAGAAATGCGATTGATGGCAGAGGCACTCAACGTGCCCCCTCAGCGCCTGAGCTTCCAATGGCTGGCTTTGGCCATTACCGGCATGCTTCGGCATTGCCCCCTGGAAACCGTTGGCACCATTCCTCGACGCCTACAGGAACTGCGTGCCAGCGCCAAACTTTTTCTATTGCCGCCACGCCGCAAGCGAAGCTACCCCCGAGTCATAAAACCCAGAAACAGCAAATATCCAAAGAAAAATGCCAGTCAGCTTAACTGACTGGCATTAGGCCTTGGGCCGGTTTTTTCATGCAGGGGAGGAGTGTGCTGAGTGCACAGGAATTGCATCTAAAGGGCACGTGCAACCCGCCACGTTCCCCGCCACTACTTCCGGTCCAGCGAAAACCCCCAGTCCCCATCAATCCACGTATCTTTTTCCGGCGCAATCGCCTGTGCCAGCAGCGTCGGTGTGGCGGTGGCCAGCCCGTCCATGGCTTTCATTGCCGTGCCGATGGCGACGAACTCCACCAGCCCGTTGCCGATTTCCGTGATATAGGTTTTCACCCCCACCACCTGATCCGCGTCCAGGGCGGCGGCCTCGCTTTTTAAACGGCCAATGGCATTTTCGCGCGCATCATGAATGAGTGTGGAGAGCTCGGTGACTTCACCCTTCACAAACGACTTGAACGCCGCCATAAAGCCGCCCACAAAGCCCAGCGAATAAATCGACGTGGACATGAGCAGCTTGAGCGGGTAATAGCCCAGGCTGGTCATCGCCCACAATTCCTCGCCGGTCAGGTCGCTGGTGACGGGGCTTCTACTCAGGCCGGCGGGCAGCGCGCGGTTGATGGCGGCGGTGCCGGTCATCAGCATTTCGTGGGTGCCCATCCAGCGCAAAATGGTGGTGCGTATGCCCACCACCGCATTGGCGCCTTCGCGGGTGGCCTGCTCTACCACACGGGCCAGCGCCGTGTGCCGCGTTCTGTTGAAAACGTCGCTGTATTCGGGCACCTCGCCGCGCGCCAGCGTGCGCAGGGCGCCGACAATACCGCCGCCGACGCCCATGGAATAGGCGATATTGCCAAACACATGCTGTAGCGGCTCATAGCCCGCGTCCATGTGGGAAAACAATTCCTGCGTGCTGCCGGCACTGGTAAAAAAGCGGCGACCGGGAATGCCGGAATGCACGCAGGAGCCGACGAATAAAAACTCGGTGCTGCCATTAAAGCTGCGCAGTTCGCTGGTCACCCCCGCCACGCCGTCGGCGCCGTGGTCCCTGGCCTCCGTGGTCATGCGCGCAAAAGAGGCGGCGCGGCCCTCATGAATCGCGGCGGTGACCTGCGGAATTTCGCCGCCGAGAATATTGCTCAGGCCAGCACCCAGGCTGCCCAGAAAGCCCATGGAGTTGACGCTATTACCCACCACCAGCTCGCCGGGCCAGTATTTCTTTTGCGCCAGACAATAAATTTCATTGCCCGAGAGGCCCGTGACTACGGCAACGCCGCGTGGCCGCACGGGCGCGCGGCCGGCCTGCGCGGCGGGCGCCAATACTGCCGCCAGCGGCGCCATCGGCATGCCCGCTGGCCCGGCAGGCAAGGCGCCTGGTGGCGGCTCACCAGCGACCGTGCGCAGGCCCGCCACCTGGCTCAGCGGCACCGGCTCCCTGAGGCCGTCTTTCCAGAGCCGGTCGCTGTCGTAGAGCCGGCCGGCATCTCCCATGCCGAGCAGCTGGTTGCGGCTGAAGGGCCCCAGCTTTTCCTGCTTGCGCACAATCCACCAGCATTTCAGTTCTGCTTCCATATTGCCCCCAAGCTATTTATTGGCGCGCACCGCAGCGGCAACGACGCGGAAATGCCTGCCGGAATCCAGCAACGTCCAGATTGACGGAGGCCAGAACACGATATATCCCAACCAGACCGGCCCCTTGTCGTCCCCATCCTACGTTACCCGATTGGGGGATAACCAGACAGCTTGCGGCCACAGTCTTGCCACTCAAGCCCTTGTCAATTATCCCATTGGTAGAACACTGAATGTAAATCCAGCCATCTACCGCCATTCATGGCAACAGTCTACAGTTGCTCATCAACACAGGCCCACACGGCCTGAACACGCTATGGAGACAGCCATGAAGACGATCAAGGGTATTTACAACAGTCCCCGCCAGCACTGGGTCGGTGACGGTTTTCCGGTGCGCACCCTGTTTGCCTACGACAACTTTGGCCAGGAACTCAGCCCCTTCCTGATGCTGGACCGTGCCGGCCCCATGGAGTTCACGCCGACCACCCGTCCGCGCGGCGTCGGCCAGCACCCGCATCGTGGCTTTGAGACGGTGACCATCGTGTATGAAGGTGAAGTCGCCCACCGTGATTCCACCGGCGCTGGTGGCATTATCGGCCCCGGCGATGTGCAGTGGATGACCGCAGGCTCGGGCATATTGCACGAGGAGTTTCATTCCCCGGCCTTCAGCAAGAGCGGCGGCACGCTGAATATGGTACAGCTCTGGGTCAACCTGCCGGCCAAGGCAAAAATGACCAGGCCCGGCTATCAGGGCATACTCAATGGCGATATTCCCGCCGTCGAGTTGCCGGAAGGTGCAGGCAAGGTACGCGTGATTGCCGGTGAATACGCCGGCCACAAAGGCCCGGCCTACACCCACTCGCCCATCGACGTCTGGGATGTGCGGCTAAATGCCGGCAAAACCGCTACGCTCGGCGTGCAGGAAGGCCGCACCCTTGCGGTGATCGTGCTCAGCGGCACGGTTGAAGTCAACGGCGAAAAAATCGCCCGCGACGCGCAAATGGTGATACTGGACCGGGCAGAAACGGACTTCACCCTGGAAGCCAATGGCGACGCCATCGTGATGATTTTAAGTGGCGAGCCGCTGAACGAGCCCATCGAAGGCTACGGCCCGTTTGTGATGAATACCGCAAAGGAAATCGACGAAGCGATTGCCGATTTCAATAGCGGAAAATTCGGCGCCATGCCGAGGTAAAACAAAAGCTCCGGCTTTGGCTGGAGCTTTTTTGCACCGTTGGCAATGACGTAGGTTGGGCTGACGCAGGAAGCCCGACGGCCGGTGTTTGATGATGACG
>Ga0302270_10002084_pt1 | contig 19704 bp, 16 predicted proteins | sample III_Bog_E2_3_FD_198773 | JGI IMG/M metagenome (GOLD analysis project Ga0302270, IMG submission 198773) | Peat permafrost microbial communities from Stordalen Mire near Abisko, Sweden - III_Bog_E2_3 | ecosystem: Environmental > Terrestrial > Soil > Wetlands > Peat | place: Sweden: Abisko... | reverse complement strand
CCTTGCCAACTCCCGCCTGATACTTCCCGTCTTTTGTCTTCGTCACTTCGACCCAGTTATTGGCGGTGTCCGCCACCGGGGCTTGCATCCAATCCGCTGGAAGCTGCAGGTTAGGATGCGATGGCGGCACATGGTGAACCACGACCACCGCTGTCTGCTTCACCGGATCGATCGATTGAAGATTCAGGTCGAAGTCGATGTGATCCTTTCCGACGAGCACATGCGTGCCATCGGCCCACGAACTGGGCTGCGGGTTTGGCACGAGAAAATGATCTCCAGCATGTTGCAAAATTCCGATTTTGTTCATGAGCCACAGGTCTACGTAAAAGGTCATGAAATCCAGGATTGGCCCCGACATCTTCGGGTCCGTTTTGCTCATGCCGGGCGCGGAAGGCGTCCAGCTGGGATCGAGCGAAAGGGGCTCGCGAAACTCAGCCATCGCCGGGGCCAACGTGATGGGCTGCCCGTTGGAGGCCATGCCGGTCCAGCGAAACTCTTCTATATAGCTACCGCTGGCCGTTTTTTTCGCTGTGCCGGAGGCGTCGGCGGTGTAGTGCCAGTCCTCGTTGGTGGCGGTCATGTGGTAGGTGAGCGTTTCTCCGTCGTGATAATGGCGCGTGAGAGGACCGCCGGCCGGTGCGGGCACTTGCGCGGAGAGGAGCGTGGAGGCGAGAAGAACTGCGAGCGCGGCGAACGAGTATTTCATTGTGCTTTCCTCATGATGCCTTCGGTGAAGAACTTCATTTGCTGGCGAACCACTCGGTAGGTTTGCTTAAATGGCGGCCCCTCGACGACCCACAGAGCCGTCAGGCCCAGATGCATGGTTTTGAAGCTCATGATGAGTTGCGGAAGATCGATATCGGCACGGAGCGCCCGGCGCTCGACAAGCGCGCCGAAAAGCGATTGGAGCGGCGGGTCGGCACACTTCTGGATTTCCAACATGTACGGAATGAAGCGCGCGGTATCGATGAACATCTGTGCCAGAAAGACGCGCACGAAAGCGTGATACGGCTGCTTCAGCCGGAAGTGCAGAAGAATGTAATCGGCAAGGACGCGATGCACCGGACGCACCCCGGGCCGGAAGCGGGCGATTGTGGGCGCCATCTGCGCCTCCAGATCGGCCATGAACGCCACCACGATGTCCTCTTTTGTGGCGAAGTAGTTATAAATGGTCCCCTTGCCAACATCGGCAGCCGCCGCAATCTCGTCGATGGTTACGGCGTCGAGGCCGCGGCGCGAGAAGAGGTCGATCGCCGCGGACAAGATTTGAGCCCGGGCGGCGATCTTTTTTTGTTCGCGTCTAGATTCGACCGCAGTCATATATGACTACAGTCATAATACAACCATTCTCAAATGTCAAGAGGATGCGATTCAGTCGTGCAGCACAACGTTGACCAGTGAGCTATTGATTTGCATCCCGGCGCCGTTGTAGTCGATGTAACCGAGATCGCGGAACCTATTGAGGAAAAAGCTGACACGCGACCGGGTGGTGCCTATCATTTCCGACAGGGTCTCCTGACTGATCTTGGCGATGACGGGATTGGGCTTCGATTCCTGGCCGAAGTTAGCCATCAGCATGAGCAACCTGGCAAGCCGCTTTTCGCTGGAATTGAACAAATGATCCACGAGATCAGCTTCCATGCGGATGTTGCGCGAGAGCAGGTGCGCGAGGAATTGCTCGGCGAACTCCGGCTCGCGATGGATCAGATCCTGCATGACCGTCTTTTCGATGCGAACGATGGTGGTAGATTCAATTGCGTACGCAGAGGAGATGCGGAGCTTCTGACCTGCCAGGGATGCTTCACCGAAAAAGCTGCCCGCCGGAAGATGAGAGATTACAGCCTCTTTGCCGCTCATCGAAACGACGGTGAGCTTTATCTTGCCACCCTGGATGTAGAAAACTGCATTGGACGGGTCGCCTTGCGAAAAGATCGATTCGCCGGTCAGGTATTCGCGCCGCGATTTCCCGACCATAAGCTTGTTAAGAGGAATCTGAAGATCGAATGCAGACCCCTGCTCCGGCAAAGCGCTCGACTCGTTCGCAACGACCTTCAACCCACGATGCGCAATCTGAGGCAACGGAATCGAACGGTCGGGCGAAATCCTCGATGCAGTAATCGCTTGAGTAGCGAAGCTAGTAGCCATGATCGAACCCTTTCAGTTTTACAGAGTGAGTGCAAGAGAATGAATTACCGTCACTCTTTGCGTAGTCACTATAACGAAGATAGGGCCTACAGAAGAGCGTGTACATCGGCGATGACTGTTATTGTTGTGGCTATTGCCAAGCAACCTCTGTAGGGTTTCCCTTACGCATAACACCAAGTTAGATAGATTGAGTCATGCGGCGTATCCCAATTGGATAAAATCGATCTTTTTCGCGTCTCTATTGATGAATTGATTAACACAGACGATCAGGCAAGACGATACGGCCGACATACTTTGCCTGCAGGTGTTGGAGCTGGTTATTCTTGTGGCATTGCGTGCTCTCGGTATTGACGCCTATTATCCAGGGGACGTTAACCGATCGACCTAATCTATCGACTCATATTAATTCTGGTTCCACACTAGATTCTTCCGGTCATCCAGTATCTTCTGGATCGCCGGCGCCAGTTCTTCTGAAGCGCTGTTTTTGTTGACATATGCGGTCGCACCGGCGCGCAGACAGCCTGCTGCATACTGGCTCTCGGGTTGGACGCTCACCATGATCACTGGAAGCAGAGGGTAGATAAACTTTACATCCTTCAGTACCTCCATCCCACTGCGTCCTGGCATATTGATGTCGAGCAACAATACGTCCTGTGGAAATTTGAGTAGTTCCGTCAGCACTTCATCCCCGTCGGAGGCTTCGGAAAAGCGAGCGCCCAAGAATGCGTCGGCCAGAATCTCTCTCAAGCCGCGCCGGACGTTTGCATGATCATCAGCGATCAGGATGTTCATCATTATCTTCGTTTCCCGGTCCGTAGATTCGACCTGAATCCACAGTATCGGAGACGAGAAAGAATTAATATCAGCGATGACCGTGATTCTTGTAGGGATTGCGCGCCTGCCTTGTAGGGTTATTCCTACACAGACAGGCAAGCCTAATCGATCAGGCTGTTTGCCATCGCATAGCGGGTGAGTTCGGCGTTGCTCTTCATTTGCATTTTTTCCATAATGCGAGCGCGATAGCTGCTGATGGTTTTCACGCTGACATGGAGCCTGTCGCCGATTTCCGTCAAGGCTACGCCGTCGGCAATCATTCTCATCACTTCGTGTTCCCGGTCCGAGAGCAATTCATGCACGGGCTTATCGACGGGTTCATCCAAATTGGCGATCAGCTTTTCCGCGAGGCTTGTGCTGAGGTAGCGACCGCCGCTCATAATCTTTCTCGTCGCGATCGCCAACTCCTCGGGAGCGCTATCTTTGTTTATATAGGCGGCAGCACCAGCTCGCAGGCAGCGTACGGCATACTGGTCCTCAGGATGGCAGCTCAGAATGATCACCGGCAACCTCGGGTAAGAGTGCTTTACATCCCGCAATACGTCAATCCCGCTGCGGCCCGGCATATTGATATCCAACACCAGCAGGGCAGCCGGGGACTTGCCCAGGTGGCTCAGCACCTCATCCCCGTTGCCGGCTTCGGAAAAGTCAGCGCCGGGAAGAGCATCGGTAAGAATCTCTCTGAGGCCGCGGCGTACGACGGCATGGTCATCCGCGATCAGGATGTGCATATTTGGCTCCTCTCGGCGCGTGGAATGTCTACGGGAACCCGGACAGTGACCGTCGTCCCGCGTCCGACGGAACTGGAAATATGTACGTCGCCTCCGCAGAACTGCGCTCGCTCTTTCATGCCAAGGAGTCCCAAGGACCCAAGCGCGTTCGATGAGTTGGAGGCATGGAAGCCAACTCCATCGTCCTCCACAATCAGGAGGATGTTCTCATCTTCCTGGGACAAGTCAACGCGCACCGACTTTGCCTGCGCGTGCCGAATGACGTTGGTTAGACACTCCTGAAAGATTCTGAAGGTCGCGGTGGCCCGGTCACCATCCAAGTGAAGATCGACGGGCGGGACTGAGACTTTGCAGGGGACACCATTGCGAGAGGAAAACTCGCTGGCCTGCCATTCAATCGCCGCCGCCAAGCCAAGGTCATCCAAGACTCCAGGGCGGAGCCCGCTGCATATCGTGCGCACCGCTTTGACGCCATCATTGATCGACTGAATCGATTCCCGCAGTCGAGCAAGCACCTCGCCCTCGGACTCCGGCAGATGACGAGTCATCCAGGTCAAATCCATTTTGATGGCAGTCAGGATCTGCCCAATTTGATCGTGCAGGTCGCGGGCGACCTGCTTGCGATCCTCTTCGCGCACCCACTGCAGGCGTTCAGCCAGGGCCCGTAATTGTTCTTTTTGCAAGACGAGCGACTCTTCTCCGCGCTTGCGTTCAGTAATGTCGCTGTTGATCACCAACACGCGGGGCGCCTGATCGCGCTTGCCCCATTGCAGTGCCCAGCGGCCTGCCACTACAACGCGTCTCCCATCCATTGCGGTCTTGATGAGGTCGCCCTCCCAGTGCCCCACGCGCATCAGTTCATCTATTATCTCGGCGAACGGCTTTGGAAATTCGGTACAGAGCAACTCGTGTGCGATCTTGCCGACGGCCTCGGCTTTGGTGTATCCCAACATCACCTCTGCACCGCGGCTCCAAAAGAGGGCCGTCCCTTCCATATCGATTACAAAGACAGAGTCCTGGGTGAGTTCGAGAAGGGCAGCCTGCTCGGCCGTCGCAATCTGCTCCTGCCGCCTCTCGGCAACATCGCGGAAGACCAGCACGACGCCGATGACTTCTCCTTTGGCGGCGAGGATGGGCGCGGCACTGTGCTCAACGGCAATTTCACGGCCATCCCTTGTGACCAGGTCCACATGGTTGGCCACGGCCAAAAGCTGCTTTTCTTTGAGCACGCGGAGCACTTCATTGTCCGCGGTCATGCCGGAGGTTTCATTGATGAGCTTGAGCACATTGCCGATCGGTTGATTTAAGGCCTCCTCGGGCTGCCATCCCGTTAGAGTGGCGGCGATGGGATTGAGGAAAGTGACTCGAGACTCGCTGTCGGTTGCGATCACAGCCTCGCCAATGCTGCCCAGGGTAGCGGTCCATCGCTCCTCGCTCTGCAGCAGCTTGGTGCCCAGTTTTTCAACGTGGTAACGAGCGAAGAAGGCGAGGAAGATTCCAAATCCCAGGCCAAGGCCAAGACAGCTTGTCACCATCAGGTTCCATCGCAGGTGCGCAGCTTGAACACGTTCGGTCCGCAGCCCTTCTTCCACGCCTTGAAACTCCGAGATCTGCTCTCGAAGGGCATCCATCTGGTGTTTTCCTTGCTGGTTCTCATAGAGAGTGGGGTCGGCTTTTCCGGCGCGGCGAAGGGTGATAATCCGGTTGGCGTACTCTTCCCACTCGACATAGCCATCATGAATGTCTCTCAGCCGCTGCTGCTGCGGGGGATTGTCATTCATCTGCTGATATAAGGCAACGAAATCGGGGTCGAATCTCTTCGTGCCCCCCAGGTAGGGATGAAGGAAGGTCTCGTCGCCGGTCGCAATGTAGCCGCGCGTACCGGACTCCATATCGACCAGGAGCATGAGCAGATGCCCGGATTGGTCGAGGACCCGATCGGTGTGGTCGACCCACTGCATAGATTTGTTCAAGTCGAAGGTTTCCCACAAGAGCAATCCTGCAAGGATCGCCGTGACCGCGATGGGAACTACGATCACACGACGGAGGAGCGATTTGAATATCGAATACTCCATCTAACCAACCACTCCTTTCCAGAGGTCTAACCGGGCAGATTCGTGTATGACTCGCCGCCAGAACGATGACTTGAAACGGACTAGTGCGGCGGGCAAGTTGCAACCAGCTGAGAACGCCCAGTGCTTGTCAGCCGGTGAATCAGTTGACTGAATTGGTCAGTTTGGCAGACTTTGATTGTCCCCGCGGAATGTCGATGATTGCCGGCTTTGCGGCATTATCATCGGGAAATTGATCGTGCAGAATCACGTTGAGCAAGGCCCTGTGCACTCGAATGCGGCCGTCGTAATCAAGAAGGCCGAGATCGCGAAAGCGGTTCAGAAAGAAGCTGACCATGGACTGCGTGGCGCCGACGGTCTCCGCAAGAGTTTCCTCCGAGATCTCGGGAATCAACACTTGTGATTCACGCGATTCGCCGAACTCCGCCATCAACAGCAGTATCCTAGCCAACCGTTTTTCGCTGGAATTGAAGAGTTGGTCGACAAGATCTGACTGAATGCGCATGCCGCGAGCAAGAAGGAATTGAAGGAACCGAGCAGTAAAGGGCTGTTCCTCGTGCATCACGCGGAGCATCTCTCCCCTCTCAATCTTGAGTGCTGTGCAATCGGTCGTGGCAGCGGCAGTGGACATGTGCAGAGCGCCTACGCTTGCCAGCGACTCTTCTCCAACAAAGTCTCTAGCAGAGAGGAGTGTGATTGTGGCTTCCTTGCCATTTTTTGCGACGACAGTCAGCTTTGCCTGGCCACTCTGAAGATAGAAGACGGAGTCGGCCGAATCCCCCTGCGAAAATAAGGCCTGCTTTTCGCGTAGCCTGACGATTGTGCGCCCGAGGCCGGCACTCGCCAAGAAGGCCTCTGTATCGAATGCGGGCTTCTCGTGTTCAAGCATCAATAACACTCACCTAAAATGGTCATGCAGCTTGGCAAAAACATGGTGCACAATCGCGTCTGCTGGCTTGAATGGGGAGATGCCACAACCAGAACAGGCTCAAGAGTGGTTATCAAGCCCTTGCTCAGCAGATCACAGCTGGCTCACAGTAGAACATCTGGTCATGCAGCTGAGCGCGCCTGCAGGGATACCTGCATCAGGGTTACATAAACGAGCGAAAAGGACAGTTCAATATAGCTCACTGAATCGGATGGGCAGGATGAAGTGGCCAAGGCATATTCGCTGTTGGTGTAGAGTGCGGCGTGGACCGGGAGGTCCACGCGACAGCCGGCCGGGGGGCCGGCGCTACTTATGCTTGCAGCAACAGGCAGCCTTGAGCAAAATAGGAGATCTACTTTATGCCGACAGGCTGGATGCTCTGGAACTGGATCTTTATGGGTCAAGGAAGGTCGAGCAGTACGCGATTAAGCCGGCAACCTACGCAGACATTCCGGGGGGCATCGCAAAAAAACGAGAAGAGGGGCGAAGGTTGAATGCCTTGCAGCGGGAGATCATTCAGGCGCCGGGTCCGTCCATTGGTTGCCGCATTCTTCGCAGAGCCAAGAGTTTGCCGGATCGGCGCTTTCAAGCACCGGGTCTTCGGCGCCGCACTTCGGGCAAACGGGAAATTCGAACTCCGGAACTTCGATTTTGGATTCCTCGACGATCGACTGAGGAATCGGCCGGGAGAGTATCTCGCGCGCCTGTTCGAGCTGGTCGGCGGCGACCAGAATGCGGGGATTGAGAATGTCCCACGAGTTACGGGAGCCCGGACCTTCAATCCAGCTCTGAATTCCCGCTTGCCGCAACGCCAACCGAATTGGGGTTGCCTCTTCTCCGTTAATGCACTCACAGAGCAGCGTCTTCCAGGTGTACTCGTGGGGCTGATCGCTCTGCCCTGCTTCGCCTTCATCCATTGGCGATAACGTACCGTATTCCCCTTGCAGAGCCGCGAAGCTCTCAATGGGTTTTGGCGCGTTGTCTGCCGGGCGCGGCCGATTCAGCCCGCGCTTCTTCATCTCGTCGCGGAGAACCTGTTGCGCCATTTCGGTGAGATCGCCGAGCTGGGCATCGAGTTCGAGCAATTCGCCGTCGCTCATCTCGCCGTAGAGCTTGGTCAGGCTCTGCCAATCCGCAATTGTGTCCTCGAACATTTGTAGCAGTATAACTCGTTGATTGCGGATCAGCGGCAGGCGAATCCCAGGCTGTCTGCCGCAATGGGTTCAGGCGTAAGGCAGTGTCAGACGAATCAGGAAGAAGGGCGAGAACGAGAAAAAGCGCAGGTTGCAGGGGCTGAAGAGGCTGCAGATAAAGGCATGGTCCTGGCGATTTCAACGAAAAGAATTCCCCAGGGGCTAAAGCCCACGTCGATTTTGCAACATTTACGGCACGACTGAAGTCGTGCCCTGACACTTGCTGTGGCTTCAAAAGAGTTTTTCCGCAGATGTATAGTCCCGTTGATTTTGCTGGATTTGCGGCACGACTGAACTCCAACCCCATCGACGAAGACCTGTCGATGGGGACCCCGGTCTCCACCCCATCGACGAAGACCTGTCGATGGGGACCCCGGGGAGTCGTGCCCTGAAAAGAAACAAAAGTCTGAACGTTCTGCGAGTTGAACGATAAAAAAGAAAATGGTAGTAGCGCATCTTGGATCAAATTCAGCGAGTTAGAGCATTTTCGGAAATAGTGTGAACTTTATTGCGTCATCCTAGGTCGTCGCTTTCTGCTGGTCGCGCCGACTTGAGGTCATGGTTTCGGTCTACAGCCTTTCCGAAAACACTATAGCCCCCGCTTCGCGGGGTTGGCGGGTTAGCAAGTTGGCGGATGGCATCGGTTGGCTCAGGTTTCATCCTTCCGCAGGTCGGCGAAGCCGGTGGACGACTGATAGAAAGCGGGTCGATTTATTATTTACCGGGCGCAGCCTGATCCCAGAAATTCCTGAAAGACATCGTTGGAGAGGAGTTGTCCCTCTGCGGTCAGGCGAACGGTCTTGCCGTCGAAGACAAGCAGACCAGCATCGACGAGGTGTTTAACGGCATCAAGCGCCGGGGCGACCATGGGCGGGCCGAACTCTTGCTGCAGCGCGGCCACCTCAACGCCGGCGTTGAGACGCAGGCCGAGAAACCAGGCCTCTTCATGATGCTGAGCGGGCGATAGCCATGTGGTCTCGACGGGCTCCGAGCCTGCGAGATACGATTGCAACTCGCCGGTAGTGGTTGTGCGGAGGACGCGGCCTTGCGGAGTGTCCGGGCAACAGCTCGCAGGGTTCGCAGCTTTGAAAGGAAGCGGCTTTAGCGCCTGAGAGAAAGTGCTTGGTGCTCCTTGTCTTCCCTCGGCGGCTAAAGAGGCTGCGGAAGGAGGCATGAATTCACTCCCATCTTCCGAAAAGCATGCCTCAGGGGCTAAAGCCCGACTTTTATTTTGTTGGATTTGCGGCACGACTGAAGTCATGCCCTGACACTTTTGGGCTTTCATGAGGCCTTTTTCCGCAGACTGCAAATCCGCGCCCTCAATTTGCTTTCGGATGGCATGGCCAGAGGCATGCCGTTTCAAGATCGCTGATTCACGCAGCATGGAGGAGGCATCGAGGCCCAGCCCGAGGTAAGGCCGACGCTGCCAGTAGCGAAGATTGTGGCGGGAGTGAAAGCCGGGACGGGAAAAATTCGAGATCTCGTATTGCGCCAGACCGGCCGCATCCAGCCACTCGATGGCAACTGAGTACATCTGCGCAATGGCATCGTCGGCCGGAACAAGGTCTGCGTGGTAGCGAGCGCCGTGGACGAGCATCTCGCGGCCAAGGCGCGAATCCTGATCCACCTCGAGCATGTAGACGCTGGCGTGGGGAACGCTTGAGTCGATGATTACCGCGAGCGACTCTTCCCACGAGGCGAAGGTCTGGCCGGCGAGGCCGGCGATCAGGTCCACGTTGAGGTTGGCGATGCCGGCGGCGCGCAGGCGGGCGATATCGCCGAGGACTACGGCACGGCTATGCAGCCGGCCGCTGAGGGCAGCTTCGCGGTCGATGAACGACTGCACGCCGAGGCTGACGCGGTTGACGCCCGCGGCCAGCAGCGCATCCAGAGTCTCGTTTGTGAGCTGACCCGGCGCGCACTCGACGGTAATCTCGGCGTCCGGCTCAAGGTCGAACTCGGCACGCATGGCGGCGAAGAGCCGCGCGATCAGCTCCGGGGCCAACAGGCTGGGCGTTCCGCCGCCCAGGTAGACCGTGTCGACGCGGCGCGGCAGCTCCACACCCATCTGCGCCGCCGATGCGTGCGACGAAGACAGATCCTCGATAAGCCGGGCTACGTATCGGTCGTGTTCACTGGCGGGATAAACACCAGAGGCGAAGTTGCAGTAGGTACATTTGGACCGGCAGAACGGGACCGAGATGTAAAGGCCGAGCGTGTCACTCGCGATTCCGGTCATGAAGAGATTGTTTCATGAGCGCAAGAGAGGCCACTGCTTGTCATGATCCGTTCGTATTGAGGTTCGTGGTATCCCACCCATGCGCCTGAAAAACGGCGCATGGATGGGGCACCCGGCCACCTGCGGTGGAGCAGACGGCGCCTGCGCGCCATGAGGTTCGTGGTTTCTCAGGAACGCGAGTGGTCTTGGCCGCGCGCCGTTCCGCCCCGTGCAAGAATTGAAGGAGGGGGATCCGGTTTGAAAGCCTGGCCAGTTCTGGGCATCGTCGTCGTCCAGACCATTCTATTTCTCGCTCATTGGTTCATCTATTCCACGTGGATCGTCTTCTGGGGCGGGCTCGGAGGCTGGACCACGGTCGCTCTTCGAACGGCCCTCTTCCTGCTGGCTTTCAGCTTCATCGCCGCCGCGCTGTTTGGGTTCTACTTCGCAAACCGGCTGGTCACGGGACTCTACAGGGTTGCCGCGGTGTGGCTGGGAGTGCTCAACTTCCTGTTCCTGGCCGCCTGCCTCTGCTGGCTGGCCAGGCTGGCGCTGGCGCTGGCAGGGCTAACGGCGAACCGGCCGCTGCTTGCCGCTGTGTTTTTCAGTTTGGCGGTGGTGGCCAGCCTCTACGGCCTGGTCAATGCGCGTTTTATTCGCATCCGGCGCATTCGGGTCCATCTCGACGGGCTGCCCGCGTCATGGCATGGGCGCACCGCGCTGGTTGTCAGCGATCTGCATCTGGGCCACGTCAACGGCTCCGGTTTCAGCCGACGCATCGTGGAGTTGGCCGCACGCCTGAAACCTGACATTGTCCTGATCCCCGGCGACCTTTTCGACGGCTCCAAGGCCGACGCCGCTCTACTGGCCGAGCCATTTCGTGCGCTCTCCCCACAGTTCGGGAGTTACTTCTCTACAGGCAACCATGATGAGTTTGGCAACGCCGCGCACTATGGCGAGGTCTTGACGCGCGTGGGCATTCGCGTCCTGAGCAATGAAAAGATCACGGTCGATGGGCTGGACATTGTGGGTGTCGGCTATCGCGACGCCGGCTACCCGATACGGCTGCGAGCACTGTTGGAGAGCCTGGGCCAGGGCAGGACAAGCATTCTGCTCAACCACGTGCCCAACCGCCTGCCGATCGTCGAACAGGCCGGCATCAGCCTGCAGCTCTCAGGCCACACACACGGTGGGCAGATCTTCCCCTTCACATGGCTCACGCGGCGCGCCTTCGGCAAGTTCACTTATGGATTGCAGCGTTTCGGGGCGCTGCAAGTTTACACATCGAGCGGGGCGGGGACGTGGGGGCCTCCGATGCGGGTCGGAAGCAGCTCCGAGGTTGCGCTGCTGACCTTTGAATAGGGCGATTTTATGGTACGATGTAGCAACCTGCCTACATAAAGGAGGCGCCATGGCCATCACCACACTATCGAGCCGTGAGTTCAATCAGGACACCGGCAGAGCCAAACGAGCTGCACGCAAAGGCCCCGTGTTCATTACAGATCGTGGGCGGCCCGCGCATGTGCTGTTGTCGATCGAGCAATACAAAAAGATTACGGGCAAACGGGAGAGCATTATCGATCTGCTGGCCATGCCCGAGGCCGCCGAGATTGAGTTTGAACCGCCTCGCCTGGGTGATGAATTCCCACGGCCGGCCGAATGGTCGTGATGTACCTTATCGATACAAATGTCATCTCCGAGTTCCGCAAGGCGAGCAGAGGCAAGGCGGATCGCCAAGTTATAACCTGGTCCAACAGTGTTCCCGCCGAATCCATGTACCTCTCCGCAGTCTGCGTTCTGGAGATGGAATTGGGAACCCTGCTGATGGAACGGCGCGATGCGAGACAGGGAGCAATCCTTCGCTCCTGGATGGAGGATCATGTACTGCCTGCCTTTGCAGGGCGAATCCTTGTTGTCGATACTCCAGTTGCGCTAAGAGGCGCAGCAATGCAGGTGCCCAACCCTCGCTCCTATCGCGACTCTCTAATTGCCGCGACCGCCCTGGTACACGGCATGACCGTGGTGACGCGGAATGTAAAGGACTTCGAAGCGACCGGAGTCGCCCTACTCAACCCTTGGCAGCCAAGGTAAATGCCGCGCGCACTGAGCCTAGTTCCGAGTCCCTCGACTCGACCCTGAGATCCCCAAGCCGCAGTTGTGATGCGCGCAACAGGAGATCGCCCTCGTAGCGGGGTAGCATGGGGTATGCCCTCTTTCGGGCTGGAAGATCGGCAATCAGAGATCAGCAATCGGGGAGAAGAGCGCAATGAGTGAGGAATCGCAGGCAATGTGGTCAAACGGCGGCGTGGTCCGGACCCATCTTCACGGGATCGAGTTGCTTTTGAACTCCCGGCTCAACAAGGGTACTGCATTCACCGAGGAGGAGCGCGACGCCTTCGGCCTGCATGGCCTGCTGCCACCGCACATTGGAAGCCTGGAAGACCAGCGGGAACGCCGCAAAAGGGTGCTGGACGGCCGCGACACCGATTTTCTCAAGTACAGCAATATGCGCGACGTGCAGGACAACTGCGAGACGCTTTTCTACTCGCTGATCGCGCACTACACCGAGGAACTGCTGCCGATCGTTTATACGCCGACCGTGGGCGAGGGTTGCCAGCGCTTCAGCGAGATCTGGCGCCGGCCCCGCGGCCTTTTCATCAGCTATACGCAGAAAGATAGCATCGAGCAGATCCTCGCCGACCCGCGCTTCGACGAGGTGCGCTGCATCGTGGTTTCGGACGGCGAGCGGATTCTCGGGCTAGGCGATCAGGGCGCCGGCGGGATGGGAATTCCCATCGGCAAGATGGCTCTTTACACCGCACTGGGCGGCATCCCGCCGGAGCACTGCCTGCCGATTCTACTGGACGTGGGCACGGATCGCGAGGCTTTGCTCAACGATCCCATTTATATCGGCTGGCAGCATAAGCGCATTCGCGGGGCCGAATACGACGCGTTCATCGAAGAGTTTGTGACCGCCGTCGAGCACCGGTGGCCGAACATTCTCCTTCAATGGGAAGACTTTGCCGGCGTCAACGCGGCCATCCTGCTCAGGCGCTACCGCGACCGGCTCTGCACCTTCAACGACGACATCCAGGGAACAGCGGCCATCACCACCGGCACGCTGCTGGCCGCCGTGCGCGCCACCGGCCTCCCGCTCAAGGATCAAGTCATTGCGATGTACGGTTCCGGCTCGGCGGGCATCGGCATTGGCGATCTGCTGATCGCCGCGATGAAGGAAGAAGGCCTGACCGAAGAGCAGGCTCGCAAGCGCATCTATGGCTTCAATCGCTATGGACTTTTGGTCGAAGGATGCGAGGGCATTCGACCCGGCCAGGAGGCGCTGCTTCGCAAGAGATCCGACGTCGAGGGATGGAAGCTGACTCACTCCGGACCTGGCTCGTGCTCGATTTCTCTGCTCGATGTGGTGCGCAATGCCGGGGTCACGGTGCTGGTGGGCGTCTCGGCTCAGACCGGCGCATTTGCCGAAGAGATCGTTCGCGAGATGGCACGGCACACCGCGCGGCCGGTGATCTTTCCGCTTTCAAATCCCACATCGAAGGCCGAGGCCACGCCGGCCGACTTGTTTCGCTGGACCGATGGCCGCGTGCTGGTCGGCACGGGAAGCCCCTTCCCGCCGGTCGAAGTCAACGGGAGACAGGTGCGCATCTCACAGGTGAACAACTCATTTATCTTTCCCGGCCTGGGGCTGGGGATTCTGGTTTCGCAGGCGACGCGAGTTTCGGATGCGATGATCATGGCCTCGGCGAAGGCTCTGGCCAGCTTGTCGCCGACGATCGAGGACCCGGAGGCTCCGCTGCTGCCGCCCATTGCCGATTGCCGCAAGGTGAGCCTGGTGGTGGCTGAGGCTGTGGCCAAGCAGGCTATGGCCGACGGGACGGCTGAGACTGTTGACGAGGCTACGCTTCGCGAGCGGCTGCGGGCTTATGTATGGGAGCCGGTTTATCAGCCTTATGAGCGGATTGGGTAATGAGAGAGTGCCTACGATGTCAGACTTCAAATTCGGCTGGAAACCGGAAGAGCCGCAACGATACGAATACCCGAATGTCTGGTCGCGAGAGAAAACGACCGGGCCGGAGCGTCTGGTCATCGCCCCTACGAGCGACCACATATCGCTCATGATCGAACTTTCGAACGTCATGCTCGAGCCGTTCTGGGTTTTATATGTTCTGACTGTGCCCAGAGGGGAGGGAGAAGCGGCAAGATATCAAAATGCAGAGCCGATTGGGAGAGAGGAGGCTGTACGGTTCTTGTCTCGATTCAAGCAATTCTTCGAAAGTGATGGGCGTTGCCATTTATGGTTAAAATCCGTTTCAAATTCAGACTTGCTCGTTTATGACAAACACAACGTGATCTACGGGTATGGACAGCTTTCAGCGTTCGAAGAGATATTGAGTAAAAGGGGAATGGAAAAGGTTGAGGATCTGCGTTTTCCTTCGCCACATATTCATAACTACAGATCAGAATTTGACGCACCTGCGCGAGAGCTTCTTAACTATTGGAAATGGACCCAGTCCTCGCTTCACGACAGCGACGAGAACTGAGCTACTGATTGAATGTGAATGCTGGTCGCGCGGACTTGTTCGTTACGTCTCAGTGCCCCCGCCGAATCTCACCTTCTTCTGTCGGTTCGGGCGGGGCATTCTTCAGACGCTGCTGTCCGCGGCGGCCTAGCAGCAGCATGATCAGGCCGAAGGTCAGCAGGACCAGGCCCCACCAGAGATTTGCGTTGATGCCCAGGCTGGGGGCGTAGAGGGCTGCATTGCCGTTCGTCTTCAGGCCAAAGAGGGTGAGGATCAGGCCTACCAGCGTGAACATCAGTCCCAACGGAACGCGCAGATCGAGAATCATTTTCAGCTCCCCTTCTTACGATCGGTTCGGTTGCTTTGGAATGCAACCGGGAAAAGTAAAAGCAATAGCAGGTCCTTCGACTCCGTTTGTCGCAAAGTGCGCGCCAAACTCCGCTCAGGATGACAGTTCTGTGGTGGTGCTTTTCCTCTCAAAGCTGCCTCAGCAAAATAACTTCAGAACTGCATCAGTAAAAGAAAATGTTGATGGCGATGGCGCCTACCAGCACAGCCACGGCCAGCGCTTCAGGCCGCTTCCACCATGCGATGTGGGAGCGCGCGGGCTTGGGCGTGAGCGAGTGGACCAGGCCGACGAGCTCCGCCTCGGGGCGCGGGCGGGTGGCGAGACTAACGACGACGGCGACGATGAAGTTTGTGCAGAAGGCGAAGATGGCGCCCCAGAAGTTCTGCGCCATGTCGCTCGGATAGTGATGCAGGACCGTGATCCATCCGCCGTGAATGCCGGTGCGCGCCTCGATGGGCAGCGTGAGCCCATGATGCAGCATGGCCGCTGATGTGCCCGCGATCAGGCCCGCGAATGCGCCGTGGCCGGTGGCGCGCTTCCAGAACATGCCCAAGAGGAAGGTCGCAAACAGCGGCGCATTGACGAATGAAAAGACCAATTGGAGCGTGTCCATGATGTTGTTGAAGTTGATGGCCGCATAGGCCGTGGCGATGGAGAAAAGAATGCCGCCGACCGTGGCCCATCGGCCCACGGCCATATAATGCCGGTCGCTGGCGCCCTTGCGAATGTAGGACTGATAGAGATCGTAGGTGAAGACGGTGTTGAAGGCCGTCACGTTGCCCGCCATGCCGCTCATGAAGCTCGCGAGCAGCGCCGTCAGGCCGAGGCCAAGAATGCCCGTGGGGAAGAAGTGCAGCAGCATATTCGGCGTGGCCATATCGTAGTCGAGCAGCGGCTGGCCGCTCGCAGTCAGCATCGGCTTGCCGGTGACCGGGTTGATCTTTGCGGGGACCAGGCCGCGGCCCTGCTCCACCTGCGGCGAAACGACGGTGGTCTCGTGAATGATGGCGCCGTTGACGTTTCGCACCACAGTCGTCGTGTGCGGCGTGGGCAGGCCGATGGCCAAAATGCCGGGCAGAATCACCAGAAACGGAAAAAGCATTTTGGGCACGGCGGCGATCAGAGGTACGCGGCGCGCCGACTCCATGTTCTTGGAGGCCATGGCTGTCTGGATAACAAGGAAGTCAGTACACCAGTAGCCCGAGCCAAGCACGAAGCCGAGTCCCATGCCGAGGCCGATGATCTCGATGCCCATGGGGTTGGTGGAGGCGTGGGCCACGCCCTTCCACTCGTGCATGTAGGCGATGGGGACTGAGGCCTTGAGGCCGCTCCAGCCGCCGATATTGCGCAGCCCAATGAGCACCAGCGGCAAAAATCCCGCGATGATAAGGAAGAATTGCAGGACCTCGTTGTAGATGGCGCTGGTGAGCCCGCCGAGAAAGATATACAGCAGCACGATGGCCGCCGAAAGGACGATCGAGAAGGTGAAGATCCCCTCGGGCGCCCAGCCCAGCGCATGGAAGAGCCCGTCAAAGACATGCAGCGCCTGGATCAGCCGCGCCATGGCGTACATCGAGATGCCGGAGCTGAAGACGGTCATCACGGCAAACGAGCAGGCGTTGAGCGCGCGGGTCTTTTCGTCGAACCTCATGCGCAGAAATTCGGGGACGCTGCGCGCTTTTGACCCGTAATAAAAAGGCATCATGAAGATGCCCACGAAGATCATGGCCGGAATGGCTCCGATGCCGTAGAAGTGAGCCGTCTCAAGGCCGTACTTGGCGCCTGAAGCGCCCATGCCGATGACCTCTTGCGCTCCCAGGTTGGCGCTGATAAACGCAAGGCCACAAATCCATGCGGGCAGCGCCCTGCCGGCCTGAAAGAAGTCCTTGCTGGTCTTCATCGAGCGCTTGAGGGCAAAGCCGATGCCCAGCACAAAGACGAAATACAACAGCATGATCAGCCAATCGACGCGAGTCAGGTTCAGCACGTACGGCTCCTTGAATAAAGACGAGTTTCAAAAACCGCCTTGCACGGCGAATGGCACAACCATCCGGGATACTGAGCTTGGCTTCAGCGGCCACTGTTGATCGAACGAAAAGGATCTAGGCAAGAGACGGCATAAGATCCGGTCTTGATTCAAACTCTAGCATCGCATCCATGAGTCCAGGCGCAGAAGCATGCACCGTCACCCCACCTGCGACCCTTGTTGTGCGCACTAATCCGGTCGCAATTCCGGCTTCCGCGCGCACCGGGTTGGCGGCAATCCGCTCTCCGCCGATCAGCGATCCCTGGCCATGCACCGAGAAGGTCACCAGGTCGTCCGCATAGGGATAAGTAGTGCCCCGCGCGTCGCAGATGTGCGCGTAAACGCGAACCCAATCGGCACCATCTGCAACTGGATCGCGCCCGCAGGTGTCCAGCTTCATCTGAATGCGTTTTGGTTCCCCAGGAGAATAGATCTGATGAGTCGCTACGACTTTCCCGTCGATGAGTCCTTCGGCCTTAAGTGCACCGATCTCCGTTCCGGCCGGAGCCACTCCGTTGGCAAAAAGCATCGTGCGTGTGCTCGAGAAATCTCCGACTTTGAAGGTGAATGGCGGATGCGGAATGCGGTATCCGGTATCCGGCTCTTGCGTTGCAATCACTTTGTCGTTTTGGTACAAGCGGACTTGCTCACAGTTGCTGAATACCGTAACCGCCGAAGGAGAATGAAAGCTGGCAAAGTTTGCGATGAAGACCACCGGGCCGCTGCCGATCCTTGCCGGCATCACCTCAGGCGACCTCTGACTTTGGAACATGAAGTAATCGAACTTTGGCAGGCGGAACAGGTCAAGCGGAGCTCCTAGAAATGCCTGGTGGTGATAGCCCCTATAGGCGTCGATGCCGGCCCAAAGGTCTGCTCCCGCGGGCATGCCTGACGCTGAGTAGATCCTGTCCAGGCTCAGCATGTGACTCGATGCCTGCACAAGCATCGGAGTCTCGCCCCAATCCCGAGAGACGCGCACCCTCCCCTGCTGATCGCTCCAATTGTCAACCTGGTCGCCCCACTCCCGAATCCAGGCAGGTCTGGAATCGTCCCTTCCTTCGTGCCCGGTGTAACCGACATCCCACCCATTGAACCCCTCCACCGGTTTGTCAACGGGGTCCCCGGCCGTATAGCAATCGGGTCCCGGATATTCCTCGTGCACAATCCGGTAGAGCTCGGCAGCAAGAGAGCTGTTATCTGACTCGTTCAGCGCAGCTTCCCAGATCACAACACATGGGTGGTTGCGGTCCCTGCGAATCATCTCTCTGGCATTCTGATAAACGCGTTGCTTGAAGACATCGTTACCGACGAATTGCCAGCCCGGATTGGAAACGATCGCCAGGATGCCCAGCTCGTCGCAAGCATCCATGAAAGCGGGGTCCTGCGGATAGTGGCTTCGATAGGATGTAAACCCCGCTTCGCGAAGCTTGCAAGCGTCCCGAAAATGCATCGACGGCGGCAGCGCATAGCCTACGTAGGGATGGTCCTGATGCCGGTTTGCCCCGATGGAACAGAAAGGCTCGCCATTGATCAACAGGCCGCGCTTCTTATCGAATCGAATGCTGCGAATTCCGATCCTTGTGGTTTGATCGTCGGTCCCCCGCCCGTCTTCGGCGATGGTTGTATGCAACCGGTAGAGTTGTGGATCATCGGGGTGCCAAAGCTTTGCATTACGGACTTGCATCTGTTGCGTTACTGCCTTGGATTCGCGAGCCGGGATATCGATCTCCCGCTTGGCGGTGGCTACTAACTCACCCTCTGGACTGATCAACTCCTGCTCAACAGTGCAGCCTCGGCGTTGGTCCGATTCATTGATGACCTCGGTTTGCACCTGCACAGTTGATTCAGCAATCCCCACGGCAGGGTAGGTCACAAAGATACCGCCTCCTGCCACTTTGTTGGCAAGGATCGGATTCGTGATATGCAAGGGGTGATGAACCTGGAGCTTTACGGTTCGATACAATCCTCCAAAGTAGACAAAGTCCAGCTCGCTCTGCGGCTTCCCGGGCGGGACTTCGGGATTGTCTGAGTTATCAAGACGAATGACAAGCTCATTGTCCTTGTCGAATCTGACAATCTTCGATATGTCCACAGTGAAGGGGAGATATCCTCCGTAGTGAGTGGTCATGTGGATGCCATTCAGCCACAAATCAGCCACCTGCATGGCTCCTTGGAAGTTAAGATAAAGGATGCGACCTCTCCACTCCGGCTTTACTGCAAACTTCCTTCGGTACCAGCAGACTCCCTGGTAGTTCCTGCAACCACTCACATCCCGCGGCTCCAGCCTGACTGAATGCGGCAAGGTTGCAGCTTCCCATTCCGCATCCGGTGGAAAGGATGCGGCGTTCTCCAAAGCCGCCTGCCGGACCGCAGCCACTGCATCCTGAGGCGGTCTGAAGAACTGCCAGCCATGATCGAAGCTGAAGTCCAGCCGCACTGGGGATTGTGGATTGGATCTTCCAGTTCCCAAAATATCCTTCTTCTGATTCGCCTCACCCCATGCATCTTGAGGCGCCGCCAAGCTCCCCAGCACCAGCCCTGTGGCGGAGAGCGCACTCACTTCCAAAAAGTCCCGACGCGATAATGGCATTAGAATCCCTTTGCGTAACGGATCACTTCATCTTTCGAAATAACTTCATGAGTTGTTGCCGTGCACCCGCCGAAAAA
>Ga0302270_10002077_pt1 | contig 19722 bp, 19 predicted proteins | sample III_Bog_E2_3_FD_198773 | JGI IMG/M metagenome (GOLD analysis project Ga0302270, IMG submission 198773) | Peat permafrost microbial communities from Stordalen Mire near Abisko, Sweden - III_Bog_E2_3 | ecosystem: Environmental > Terrestrial > Soil > Wetlands > Peat | place: Sweden: Abisko... | reverse complement strand
GTTGCCGTCATGCAGGTTCCTTGCCCCACTCGTTCAGCAGCGCATCCAGCTCAGGCCGAAATTGCGGCGGGCGATGATCGCGGTCAGCGTCGTTCAGAAAGCCCTCGGGGAATGGCTCGGCGTCGAGTGCGGCGAAGACTTCCGGAAGAGGAAGGATTTCAGACAGAATCACGTCCCCGCTCTCAGCATCACGGCGAACGGTGACCTCGGAGGAGCGGAAGCGGAAGTTGACGGGGATGGTGACGTGTTGGCTGCGTCCGCTCATAAAGACGCGCGCGCGGGCAGTGTTTGGAGTCATAAAGTCTAGCCTCCTTGATACATAGCTTAGCTGTACAGCTAGGCTATGTCAATCTGTACAAATCTAAACCAACGTTTAGAATTTGTACAAAGGGCAATTGTCGCGGCACCGCCGCGACAATTGAGGCGCTGCCGTGGCTGATTTTGTTGCCTATTACCGTGTTTCGACCGACCGCCAGGGCGCGAGCGGGCTGGGCCTTGACGCGCAGCGTCAGGCCGTCGCCTGCCGGGTCAACGGTGGCCAGCTCGTGGCCGAGTTCACCGAGATCGAGAGCGGACGCCGACACACGAACCGGCCCCAACTACTTGCCGCCCTTGAAGAATGCCGCAAGCGCCGCGCTACCCTGCTGATTGCCCGCCTTGACCGGCTGGCCCGCAACGTCGCTTTCATCGCAAATCCGATGGAGAGCGGCGCGGATTTCATCGCTTGCGATATGCCCCAGGCCAACCGGCTGACCATCCACATTCTGGCCGCCGTCGCCGAGCACGAGCGCGAGATGATCTCCCAGCGAACGAAGGCGGCGCTGGCCGAGGCCAAGCGTCGAGGGACCAGGCTAGGCAATCCGCGCATCGAGGCGGCGCGGACGTTGGCGCTTGCCGCGCATCATGCCCACCGGCCGGGTGCCCCATCCTTCGCTTTTTTCTAGCGAAGGGTGGGAGGCCGGTGGCCCTCGGTCTCGGTGGAACAGTCTGAATACTCCAACAAAGGATGTGCTTCCCCGGTGCCTTGCCTTTGATGTCGATCTGGGCTTGGCGCACCCCCACGTGCCCAAAGGCGAGGCATCTGGGGCAGGGCAATCGCATTTGAGAAATGGACAAATACTGGAGGGTACGGGCTTTAGCCTGTACATCAACGGGGTGATGAAGGTGGGGCTTTAGCCCCCGAGGGACAGTCTTTCAGCATGTACATCGCCGGCGGGTGGCGACCGGGGAACGCTGAAAAGAGCTAATGTGAGTTCTTGCTCTCTATTCCCTCGGGGGCTAAAGCCCAGTTCCGCTCCAAGTATCTATGTACGGGCTGAAGCCCGTACCCTTCGAAGGTTCAAATGCGATTGCCCTGGCATCTGGGGCAACCACACTTGACTTGCGTATAGCGTAGCTATACGATCTAGGCGTGATCAGGAGTTTCAAGCACGCCGGGTTGGAGAAATTCTTCAAGACCGGGAGCAAGGCTGGTATTCAACCGGCTCATATTGGCAAGGTACGCCTGCAACTGACCTTCTTGGATGGGAGCAAGGGACCAGCCGATATGAACATTGCAGGGTGGCATTTGCACGCGCTTGAGGGGGCGTTGAAGCAACACTGGCCGGTGCGAGTGAACGCCAACTGGCGCATGACGTTTCGCTTTGAAGGTGAGGATGCAATCCTGGTCGATTACCAGGACTACCACTGAGGAGGTTCCATCATGATGTACAACCCAGCCCATCCAGGCGAGATTCTGCGTGAGCACATGGAAGGTCTCGGGCTCACGATCTCGGCCCTGGCCGCTCATCTCAAGGTGACCCGCGCCGCCTTGTCGCGCATTGTCAACGGCAGGGCGGCGGTGTCTGCCGAGATGGCCCTGCGTCTTTCCGAAGCCTTGGGAACCTCCCCCGAGGTCTGGATTCGGGTTCAGGCGCAATACGATTTATGGCAAGCCAGCCAGACGCGCCGCGTCAAGATCGCGCCGATCGAAAAACAGGCCGCGTAAAGAGCGAACTTGGTGGCGGGTGGCCACTTCCGATCCGTCAAAAAACTGGGTGCCGCGGGTCCGGGCCCCTGCGGACTGGTATTCGTCCGCAGGGTGGAGGTCTCGATTTTGAGACCTGGGATCGCATGAACCCTTCCCAACTACGGATTGCTCCAGAAAAACGTCGTAGGGACCAAGCATCATTTCCCAGGCAAATCATCGTCAATCTGGAAGTTACCTTCCAGCCATTTCACATTCCTTTGATCCAGCATTCCCTTACGTGAACAGAATGCGCATGGGCGCAAGCACGTCGTAGGTCTTGCACTCCTCGGCCAGCTCGCCGGTCTCAGGGTTGCGCGCGAAGACGGCAATCTGGTTTGAGTCCTGATTGGCAACCAGCATCCAGTGCTCGGTGGGGTCCAGCACAAAGTTCCGTGGCGTCTTGCCGCCGCAGTTGGAGCGCTTCATCGGTGTCAGTTCGCCGGTTTTGGGGTCGGCCTTGAAGGTGTAGAGAAAATCGTTGTCGCGGTTAGCAAAGTAGATAAAGCGCCCGTCGCGGGGAATCACGGTGTCGCAGGCGCGGGTGGGGCCGGTGTAGCCCTCGGGCAGCAGGTTGATGCGCTTGGTCAGCGTGAGGCTGCCGTCGGCGCGGCTCCAGTCCAGCACATCCACGGTGGAGGCGATTTCGTTCACGCAGTAGGCGGTGCGGTTGTTGGGGTGGAAGTGCAGCGTGCGCGGGCCTGAGCCGGGCGCGCCGCGGTAGGTGCCCGCCGGGGTCAGGTTGGCCGTGCTCGTATTGAGCTTGTAGATGTGGATTGAGTCTCCGCCCAGATCGTTGATGTAGACGTAGCGGTTATCGGGCGAGAAAGAGACGAAGTGCGCGTGCGCTGAGGCCTGGCGTTCGGTGTTGGGTCCGTGCTCGGTGTAGTGCTCCTGCCAGACGGCGTCGCTCAGCTCTCCGGCCTTCACGCGGTAGCTGGCCGCCGAGCCACCCACGTAATCGGCTGCCACCAGCACGCGGCCGGTGCGGTCCAGCGCCACGTGGCAGGTGCCGATGCCGGCGGCATTCACGCCGGAGACCGGGGTCAGCTCGCCGTGCAGTTGGCGGAAGCTGGCCACCTCGCCGGTGGGTTTGCCGTTGAAGCTGTCCAGCTCCGAGGCTGTGAACAGGTATTCGCAGGTCGCCGAGGCCGCAATCCAGGCGACTTTTGAAATATGGGCTGCCACGCCGGCGGGAATCAGCGCGGCTGCGACCGGGTCCCAATGAAAGGCGAGCAATCCCTCGGCTGCATTCGATCCCACAAAAACACGCTTGCGCTTGGGCGCGCCGGGAGCGGGCCGTGCGCCAGAGTGCGCGTGACGAGCGGCAAAACCGGGGCGGGCAGCAGCAAGCGCAGCGGCCGAAGCGGTCGCAAGAAAGTGGCGGCGGGAAAAAATATCCATAGCAATGCATTGTCGCCGATGGCAGCCGCGCCGCGCCAGTTGCAGGTTTGAGTCCGCTACAGCCTTGAGCGTGCCGTTATGGAGAAGATGCAGCGAAGCTCCCGGCAAACTCCGCTAAACTGGACGCAGGGAGCGCCCCGTGTCCCACTTCATCAGTTTTGTCCGTATTCCCGCATTAGCCCTTCGAGAACATCTCCGGCCCCTGCCCCGGCTAGGGGTTCTCGATGAAGACACCCTGCGGCTGCGCGTCTTGCCCAACGATATCGACATCAATCTGCACATGAACAACGCGCGCTATCTCAGCCTCATGGATTACGCGCGCACCCACTTGCTGGCGCGCACACGGCTACTTGAGCACATCATTCAGTCGCGCTGGCAGCCTATGGTGGGGGCCACCTGGGTCACCTATCGCCGCTCTCTGCCCTTGTTTGCGCGCTTCACCATCACCTCGCGCATGATCTGCTGGGACGAGCGCTGGTTTTACATCGAGCAGACCTTCAGTGGAAAGCAGGGGCTCGCGGCCCTGGGTTGGATCAAAGGCGTACTGCGCAACAAACAAGGCATCGTCGATCCACAATCGGTGATTGAAAGCGTGGCTCCCGGCACGCTCAGCCCGCCAATGCCGGAAGCCATCGCCAACTGGAACGAGCTTACCCGCGAAAAACTGCAAGCGAGTAGTTAGAGCCCGGCCGGATGCACGCGGCCCTCAATGGAGGGAAAAGAAGCCGCATGTGTGCGCGCAGTTACGGTCTACGGCTATCCGGCACGAGCTCCAACAGCTGTTCCAGTTTCTTTGCTGAGGTACGCCTGCCCGTGCAGGCGTTGTCCTCAGTGCAGCCTGAAGATCACGTTGATGGTGGTTTCCACTTCCACCGGCTCATCGTTCAGCAAGTACGGCCGGTAGCGCCAGGTGCGGACGGCATCGAGCGCGGCCTGTTGCAGCATCGCGGAGCCGCTCACCACGTGTAAATTCTGGATGCTGCCATCCCGCGCGATAACGGCTGCCAGTACCACCGTGCCCTCCACGCCCGCCGCATGTGCAATCGCCGGATACATTGGCACCGTCTTGCGCAGCAGCATCCCTTCCACCACCATGCCGGAGACGCGTACCGGTCCCTTCTGCTCCTGGCGCACGGTGGGCCGATGCGCGTCGCTGGCAAATACAGGGCCGTTGCCCTCGATGCCGTTCCCATCCATGCTGGCTGCGTTGATCGGCTGAAACACCTCGGGCCGGTCGGCGATGAACACGGTGTTAGGAATCTGGCGCGGAGCGGTGAACTGGCCAAGATTGGCCTCGGAGCGGACCAGAACGGCGTTGACCAGCTTCACGATGGGCTTTGGCTGTTGTGTGGGTACGGCTGGAACAGCCATCAAAATGTTGATGGCCAGGCGCGGCAACGCCTGCGGGTAGAGCAACGGAATCAGCACCAGCGCCAGAACGATGGTGGTATTGAAGGCAAAGGCCGCAACCATCCAGGCACGGCTGCGCGTACGGATTCTGCCAGTGGATTCGAATGTGGAGTCTTCAAACATGGCCGCCTCCCACCAGATCGATTCAGCGGCCTGCATGGGGATCAGGGAGGCATTGCAGAGACATGTGTCCCCGTCCGCTCTCGCCACCATCCTTGCGCGGGGAGCGGGCTTTCAAGCCCTTCGCCAATCACCAACCAAACCACTGTGTCCGTATAGACACCGTCGCGCGCAAAACTGTTCCAGAACTGTAACAGTCCCGCACCGGCTCATCCGACCCGCGATGGATGAAACTGGGTGCCCCAGGAGCCTCTTGCAAAAATCCGAGGGTGCGTTGATTTAGCTGGCAGGGGTGGGTATCGCGTGCTTTAGAATCTGGTTTCCACACCATAGATTCGCGGAGCGACCGCACCGTATGCAGTTTAACGTTTCTTGCTTATTGAAGCCCTTCGAACGTCTTCTTCAAGGAGTTCTGTTTCCAGCTCTGGAGCTGCAGGTGGGCCCTCTGCCGGAGAAACATCTGCAGTTGGTGCGGATTTTGAGTCTGGTCCGGGTCGAGACTCTGGTCAGCCCGTGGCTGGGCGGAGTACGACCTGATGGACTCGGCCTACGACGCGGCGGCGATTCACGCGCACTCGCGCAGCCTCGGACACATCCCCATCATCGACGCACAACCGCGCGCAACCGCAGAGCAGGCGGCCGCGCTGGCAACGGAAAAGAAGCGCCGCAGTCTGCTCGGCCAGCCCACCGCCGAAGAACTGCGCTATCGCGAGCGCACCACGGTGGAGCGGATCAACGCCCGGCTCAAGGACGAGTTCGGGGGCCGCACGGTGCGGGTGCGTGGCCATGCCAAGGTTATGTGCCATCCGAGGTTCGGCATCCTGGCCTTGGCCGCCGATCGGATCCTGCGGCTGATTCCGCCGCTGGCCGGCTGACGCAAAAGTCATCGACATGTCGCGCGACGAAAACATGCGTCAGGCCGAACAAGCCCAAGGCCCAAGTCGCGGCGTGCTCATAAATTGCCCAGACAGCAACAAAAGCGCCCTCCCCGCGCGCAAACAAAACTGCGGCTCACACACGGCTGTGCAAAAATACCATCTGCCGCTATGCCTGCCGCGCAGGCAGGGATTTTTGCAAGAGGCTCAAGGGGCACCCATCCTAATCGTTGATCCCGCATCCGCCGCTCACAGGCCACCCGCCGAGAAACGTACCGCTCAAGCACAGCCTCCGCGCCTTCAATCCCCACCCCCTTATCGTTTCCTGAGGCTAGGCGGTTTACCATCAGCGGAACGGCAGGAGCGTGGCTGCAATGGCTTGCGCGGCCGTCGATGCGCTTCCCCGCATCGTGTTTTTCTTCTTCCCCTGGAGGTAGTTCGAACAATGGAGACCGTAGATCGGTTTGCTTCTAGCCCGCTGGGTGCTTTCCTGTTTCTTGTTGTGGCCGCATTTCTTGAGGCCTTTGGCGACTCATTCTTTCAAGTGGCCTTCTATCGTGCCGAGGGCTGGAACCGCCTGGCCGCCATCATTGCCGGCGGCGTGGTGCTGGCCGCGTACGGCTCGGTGGTCAACCTGCCCCGCTGGGACTTCGGCCGCCTCATCGGCGTCTACGTGGTACTGTTTTTCATCATTGCGCAGGTGCTGAACAAGGTGCGCTTCGGCCAGGCCCCCACCACGCCCATCTGGACCGGCGGAGCGCTGGTGGTGGCGGGCGGGCTGGTGATGGCTTTCTGGCAGCGGTGAGCCGGAAGGGCACGTGTGTATCACGATGGGAAACGCGGGAGGCACTCTGGTCACCCCAGGCAAAGACGGTAGTGGTCAGTTGTATCTCCAGCGTGGTAGATTTGCGGCAAATATCCCAGTCCTCGGTACGCCTGTACGCAGGTTGCGGTGGTGGTTCGCCAAAATCCTTCTTTGTCACAACTGGTTGCTTTTCAATTGCTTACCAAACGGCTTTTGCACAGGATTTCGGAAAGAAAATAGCACCGGGCGCTTGTTTGTAGGCATCCGACTGGGTATAGTAGTTTTTCGGGGCACTTCTCCTCGACGTATTTCTTTGCCCTGAAAACAAATTTGCACACAACCTATGTGACCGTCAGCACAGCGGGCGCATCCAGACTCGAACAAACAAGCAGGAAAACGACTCATGGCGCAAATCTTTGACCGCAGCTCCAACGCTCTGGCACGGATGAGCCTGGTGTTGACGGGGCTGATCGTGATCGCCCTCGGTGTGACGCTGGACCAACTGCAACGTTCGCCCTGGGTCACCCGGCAGGGCCAGAGGCCCGATCAGCCTGTCCCCTTCAGCCACAAGCACCACGTGGAAGGGCTCGGACTGCAATGCCAGTACTGTCACACCACGGTAGAGAAGTCCAGCTACGCCGGCATTCCCCCCACCAAGACCTGCATGAACTGCCATGCGCAGATCTGGACCAATGCCGAACTGCTTGAGCCAGTGCGCAAAAGCTGGGCCACCGGCGAATCCATTCCCTGGATCAAGGTGCATGACCTGCCCGACTACGTCTACTTCAGCCACGAGATTCACGTGGCCAAGGGCGTCGGTTGCGCCACCTGCCACGGCCAGGTGAACCAGATGCCGCTGATGTATGCGCAGAACACGCTGCAGATGGAGTGGTGCCTGGATTGCCATCGCAATCCCGCCAAGAACCTGCGGCCCGCCAATCAGGTTTACAACATGGCCTGGGAGAAGCCGGCCACCGATCACCCGGTGTGGTGCGCTGTGAATGGCAAGACCGGCGTGCCCACGGCCGAAACGGTCGATTGCACTGCCAAGGATCCAGCTAACGCCCCGGCAGCGCACGCGGGTTTTGAGCCGGTCTCGCTCAGCCTTGCGCCAGCGCCCACTTACCAGAAATTTACCAGCCAGCAGGACATGGGGCTCTTTCTGGTCGATCACTACAAGGTTCGCACTCCCAAGGATCTGGCCAGCTGCGAGGTCTGCCACCGATGAGCAAAGATAGGAACGGGCGGATGAGCGAAAACGAAACGAATGGCCTGACGCCGATGACGCCGCTGTCTCTTGACGCGGTGCGCCAGGAGCTGAAGGGTTCGCAGGGCAAGAAGTACTGGCGCTCGCTTGACGAGATGGCCAATACGCCGGAGTTTCAGGCGGCCGTAGAGCGGGAATTTCCCCAGGCCGCAGCCGAGTGGGTCGATCCAGTCTCGCGGCGCGGCTTTTTGAAGGTGATGAGCGCCTCGCTGGCGCTGGCCGGCATGGCCGGTTGTACCAAGCAGCCCGACGAGCCCATCTATCCCTACGTCAAGCAGCCGGAAGACCTGGTGCTGGGCAAGCCCAACTACTTTGCCACCGCCTTCCCCTCGGCCACCGGCGCGCTGCCCCTGCTGGTCAAGAGCGACGAGTATCGCCCCATCAAGATCGACGGCAATCCCGAGCACCCTTACAACCTCGGCTCCTCTGACGTCTTCGCGCAGGGCTCTCTGCTCGACCTCTACGATCCCGACCGCTCCCAGCATCCGCTCTATCGCGGAGAGCAGCGCGAGTGGGCTGAGTTCGCCATCGCCTTCCGCAACAAGGTGCTCTCCACCAAAGACGGCACGGGCATCCACTTCCTCAGCTCCACCATCACCTCACCTACGCTGGCTCGCCAGTGGCAGCAGGTGCAGAAGGCCTTCCCCAAAGCAAAGCTGGTGCAGTACGACCCGGCCATCGCCGGCACCGCGCTAGAGACGGGCCTCAATGTCCAGTACGATCTGGCCGAAGCCGATGTGATCGTTTCGCTCGATGCGGATTTCCTCTCCGGCGCAAGCTATTCCGGCTTCCATAAGCTCGTCCGCCAGTATGCCGAACGTCGCAAGAATCCCGAGAAGCTGAACCGCCTCTACACCATCGAGTCCTCGACCACTACCACCGGCCTCAAAGCTGAGCATCGCCTCGGGCTTAGGGCTAGTGAGATTCCGGCGTTTACGGCAGAGTTGGCCAAGGCCGTGGGTGTGCAGGGCGTCAATCCACCGGCGTATGCCTGGACCGAAGAGCAGAAGAAGTACCTCGCCGCGCTGGCCAAGGACCTGAAGGCGCACGCAGGCAAGAGCGTGGTGCTGCCGGGGCTCTATCAAGGCTCCTCGGTTGCTATGCTGGCTTTAGCCATCAACGACGCACTTGGCAACCTCGGCAAGACGGCCTTCATCGCGCCTGAGCCTGCCAATCCGCTGCCCTCCAACCAGCTTGCGGACCTGAAGTCGCTCGTCGGCGACCTCTATGCTGGCAAGGTCGATTGGTTGGTCATCCTCAATGCCAATCCCGTCTACGCCACGCCTGCTGATCTCGGCTTCTCGACTGCCATTGAAAAGGCGGGCACCGTCGCTCACCTCGGCTCTCACGTGGATGAGACCGGCCAGGTAGCGCACTGGCACATTCCCTCCGCGCACTATCTCGAATCGTGGTCCGATGCGCGCGCCTACGACGGCACGATCTCCATCGTGCAGCCGCTCATCGATCCGCTCTATGGCGGCAAAACGGTCCACCATGTCCTCCAATCGCTGCTCGATGAGCCCGGCCTGAGCCCCTACGAGGCCGTCCGCGCAACTTGGCACGATACGCTTTCCAAGTCCGGCGATTTCGAGAAGAACTGGCGCAAGACGCTTCATCAGGGCTGGATTGACGGCACGGCCTTCGACAAGACCTCGAAACCGAGTGCGAGCGTCGCCTTCAAGGGTGCGGTCCCTGCGCCCAAGGGCGGCCTCGAAATCATCTTCCGCCCCGACCCCAGCGTCTACGACGGTCGCCATTCCAATAACGGCTGGCTGCAGGAGCTGCCCAAGCCGGTCACGAATCTCAGTTGGGACAATGCAGCCATCGTCTCCGGCGCAACGCTCACCAAACTGGGCCTCGAAGAAGACGACATTGTCGAAATCAGCGTCGGTTATGGCAAGGTGAAGGCGCCCGTCATCGTGGCTCCCGGCCATCCGGATAACTCCATCACCGTGCATTTGGGCTATGGCCGCGAGTTTGCTGGCCGCGTAGGCTCGGGTGCTGGCTTCAACGCTTACCTCATTCAGACCGCGGCTTCCCCTTTCACTGCCACCGGGTCTGTCAGGAAGATTGAAGGCAAATGGGGCACGGCCATCACCAAGAGCCACTACCAGGATCATCGCGGCAAGTTGTTTGGCCAGCCTGACGGGCACAATAACAACTCGCTTGAAGGCGACGAGGCATTGGGTGATCGCGGCATTATTCGCTACGCCACGCTGGACGAGTACAAGGCGCATCCGGGCTTCGCGCATGAGGGTGAGGGTCGCGAAAAAATCGACGACGACACCACCATGTTCCCCAACTGGGAGTACAAGGACAACGCCTGGGCCATGTCCATCGATATGGCCAGTTGCACGGGCTGCAACGCCTGCATCGTCGGCTGCTACGCGGAGAACAATATCGCCGTGGTCGGCAAGCAGCAGGTGCGCATCGGCCGCAACATGCAGTGGCTACGCATTGACACTTACTTTGAAGGCGATCTCTCCGCTCCTCGCGCCCACTTCCAGCCCATGGCCTGCCAGCACTGCGAGAACGCGCCCTGCGAGCAGGTTTGCCCGGTCGGCGCTACGGTGCACACGCCTGAAGGCCTGAACGCCATGGTCTACAACCGCTGCGTGGGCACGCGCTACTGCTCCAACAACTGCCCCTACAAGGTGCGCCGCTTCAACTTCCTGCTCTACTCCGACTACGAGACTGAGAGCCTGAAGCTGATGCGCAACCCTGACGTCAGTGTCCGCTCGCGCGGCGTGATGGAGAAGTGCAGCTACTGCGTGCAGCGCATCAACGTGGCCAAGATCGAAGCCGACAAGGAAAATCGCGCCATCGCCGATGGCGAAGTGCAAACCGCCTGCCAGCAGGCGTGCCCGGCGCAGGCCATTACCTTCGGCAACAAGAACGACCGCAAGAGTCAGGTGGCCAAGCTGAGGGCAGATGAGCGCACCTACAAGGTTCTCGAAGATGTGAACGCGCGGCCGCGCACCACCTATGTGGCCGCGGTGCTCAACCCGAACCAGGAACTCCTCGACGGACCGGTGGAGCACGCACCGGCAAAGGGTTAAGGGACGATGGCAACGAGCGAAACGAAGATCAAACAAACAGGCGCGGGCATCGATCCGGCAACCGGAGAGTTCCTGGTCCTCGGCAAGGGGCAGACCTTCCGGTCGGTGACCCGGAAGATCTCGGGCATCGTGCTCACGCCGCATACGCCGCTGGGCTGGTTCGCGCTGTTCGGCATTGGCGGCGCGGTGGCCACCTTCCTGCTGGTCGCGGTCACGTGGCTGTTTCTGGTGGGCACCGGCATCTGGGCCATCACGCAGCCAGTGGCCTGGGGCTTCGCCATCATCAACTTTGTGTGGTGGATCGGCATCGGCCACGCCGGCACGCTGATCTCCGCCATTCTGCTCCTCTTCAAGCAGGGATGGCGCAACTCCATCAACCGTTTCGCTGAAGCCATGACCATCTTCGCCGTGGTCTGCGCGGGCATGTTCCCGCTCCTCCACGTCGGCCGTCCGTGGCTCGGTTACTGGTTATTGCCCTACCCCAGCACCATGAACGTCTGGCCGCAGTTCCGCTCGCCGCTGTTGTGGGACGTCTTCGCGGTCTCCACTTACGCAACCATTTCGGTGGTGTTCTGGTACATCGGCATGATCCCCGATTTCGGCACCATGCGCGACCGTGCCGAGTCGAAGTTTGCGCAGTATGTTTACGGATTGCTCAGCGTCGGCTGGCGCGGTTCTGCCCGCCACTGGATGCGCTACGAGACGGCTTCGCTGCTGCTGGCAGGTCTGGCCACGCCGCTGGTTCTCTCCGTGCACACTGTCATCAGCTTTGACTTCGCAGTGGCCGTGCTGCCCGGCTGGCACACCACCATCTTCCCGCCTTACTTTGTCGCCGGCGCTATCTACTCCGGCTTTGCCATGGTGCTCACGCTGGCCATTCCGCTGCGCAAGTACTACGGCCTCGATCAGCTGGTCACCGAGCGGCACATCGACAACATGGGCAAGGTCATGCTGGCCACCGGCGGTATCGTGGCTTACGGCTACGGCATGGAAGTCTTCATGGCATGGTACTCAGCTTCGCACTGGGAAGCCTTCATGATGTGGAACCGCATGTTTGGGCCCATGGGCTGGAGTTACTGGGTGCTGATCGCGTGCAACATCGTGATTCCGCTCAGCACGTTGTGGTGGCGCAAACTCAGAACCAACATCGGCTTCATGTTCTTCATCTCGCTGGTGGTCAACATCGGCATGTGGTTTGAGCGCTTTGTGATTGTCGTAACCAGCCTCTACCGCGACTTTCTGCCCTCGTCGTGGGGAACTTACCGCGCAACCAAGTGGGATTACATGACGTACGTCGGCACCCTGGGATTGTTCACGGCTCTGTTCATGTTGTTCGTGCGCTTCCTGCCCATGATTCCGATGTCGGAGATCAAGATGATGCTGCCGGCTGCAAAGATCAAGCCTAAGGCTGTGGAGGCTGCGGACTAACATGGCCCAACGCGAAGGAACCTACGGCCTGCTGGCCGAATTCGATACGCCGAGCGATCTGGTCCGCGCCGCTACACAGGCGCGCATAGACGGCTGGCGGCGCATGGATTGCTACACGCCCTATCCGGTGGAAGAGGCGGCCGAGGCCATCGGCTTCCATCGCAACAAGGTGCCGCTGCTCACCCTCATCGGTGGATTGATGGGATTGGCTGCCATGTTCTCGCTTGAAACATGGATCTCGGTGCTCGCCTATCCGCTCAACATTGGCGGACGTCCCACTTACTCCTGGCCGGCCTTCATCGTGCCCGCCTATGAGTGGACCATCCTGTTCGCAGGCCTTTCGGCGGCCTTCGGAATGCTGGCGCTCAACGGACTGCCATCGCTCTATCATCCGCTGTTCAACGCGCCCAACTTCCGCGATGGCGCAACAACGGACAAGTTTTTCCTCTGCCTTGAGGCGCTCGATCCCAAGTTCGATGTGAAGGAAGCCAGGACCTATCTCGAAAGCTTCCATCCGACATCGGTTGTGGAGGTGGAGTACTGATGATGAACCTCCTAAAAGCAGGGACTGAGGGACTAGGGACTAAGGGACTAGGATCGAAGGGATTGGCGGGTGCCCCATCCTTTCTCGCGCTTTTTGCGGGAAAGGGTGGGAAGCCTATACCCTCTTTAAGAGCCAGATCGATAGGTGCGCGTGCGTTGATGCTTTGTGCCGCAACGGCTTTGATGTTCGTCGCCGGTTGCCGCCAGGACATGCACAATCAGCCCAAGCTGATTCCCCAGCGCGGCTCTGAAATGTTTGCCGACCATCGCGGCGCACGTCCGCAGGTGCTGAACACAGTGTCCCGTGGCCAGTTGCATGAGGACGCGTACTACTACACCGGCGTGATTGAAGCCGCCAACGGCTACAAGACCGAGCAGAATCTGATGCCGTTTCCTGTAACTCTCGACGTGCTCAAGCGTGGCCAGGAACGCTTCAACGTCTACTGCACGCCCTGCCACTCGCGCGTGGGCAATGGACTTGGCGAGATCGTGCAGCGCGGCTACAAGCCCGCCGCCAATCTCAACGATCAGGTGCGCCTCTCGCAGCCCATCTCGCATTACTTCTACGTGATGACGCACGGCTACGGCGCAATGCCCGACTACTCTGCGCAGGTAACAGTGGAAGACCGCTGGGCAGTGGCTGCCTACATCCGCGCGCTCCAATTGAGCCAGGCAGCAACGCCGGCCGACGTTCCCGCAGTCGCACAGGTGAAAGACCTGAAGAGCATTGCCGCGGCCAAGGGCCATCCGGAGTTTGCGCAGCCCTGGCCCATGCCGCAGACTGCTGTGCAGGCCTATCAGCATGTGACCAGCGAAGGCACGCCGGCCATGGCTCCGGCCAACCCCGCCGATCCACAAATCAAGATACCTGCCATCAAGATACCCGCAACCACGATTCCTGCAAGCAAACCGGCCCCGGCGGCCGCCAGGTAAGGACGAGACAGCATGGCTCACGATTCTCACGCAAAGCAACTTCCGGCCGATCTCGGAGCGCCCGCATTTGTGGGCACGTGGCGGGTGCGCGCGCTGGTGGTGGCGGCGATCTTTACGGTCATGGCGGCCAGCCTGGCGGTAGCCGACGGGGCAAAAGACGGCGTCGATCACGTTCTCAGGGCCTGGGTGCTCGGCCTCATGCTCACCTTCGGCTTTGCCGCCGGAGGGCTGGCGCTCTTGATGGTGCAGTACTGCACGGGCGGCAAGTGGGGTCTGCTGCTGCGCCGTCCGCTGGAGGCCATGAGCCGCACTCTTCCGCTGGTGTTTGTTTACTGGGTGGTGGTCGCGCTCAATCTGAAGCGGCTCTACCTGTGGGCGCAGATCTCCGATGCTGCCGAGGCGCTCAAGAGCGGCCTCATCACCGAAGCACAGGCGCACGCCATCGAGTTCAAGCGGCCCATGCTGAACCCCGGCGCGTTTGTCTGGGTCAGCGTGTTTTGCTTCGCCATCTGGGGCCTCTACACCTGGCGGCTCAACAGCCTGGCCCTCAAGCGCGACGCCGATCTGCCCGAGAACACACCTTATTGGATCAAGAAGTTTGAAAACATCAGCGGACTGGGCATTGTGATCTACGCATTGACCATGACGGCTGCGGTCATCTACTGGGTCATGTCGATGGACCCCACATGGTACTCATCGGTCTACGGCCTGCTGTTCCTCGTCGGCCAGGGCTACACCGTGCTGGCGCTCGGCATCATCGTCGCGCTGGCGCTGTCAAAGGCTGAGCCGTTCAAGACCATCCTTCGCCAAACCGAGCAGCACGACCTGGGCAAGCTGACCTTCGCCTTTGTCATGCTCAATATCTATCTGGCCTTCGCGCAGTTCCTCATCATCTGGTCGGGCAACTCGCCGGAAGAGATTCCCTGGTATCTGGCGCGCATCCGCGGCAACTGGGGCGTCATCATTACTCTTGACTTCGTCTTCCACTGGCTCATTCCCTTCACGCTGCTGCTCTCGCGCGATCTCAAGCGCAATAAGCAGCGCCTCACCCGCGTCTGCCAGTGGATGATCTTCGCCAAGGCATTCGATCTGTTCTGGCTCATCGAGCCTAACTACAAGGATGCCGCCGGCAACCTGCACTTCAGTTGGGGAATCCTGGAATACGCCGCAGTTCCGGTGGCGATGGTCGCACTCTGGGTCGCCTACTTCTGCACCCAATTGAGCAGCCGCCCGCTGGTGCAAGTCAACGATCCGCACCTCGAAGAGATTTTGGAGGCCGAACATGCACACGCCTGAGCCGCATGAAAACGAGCCGGTGGATGCCTCCGCCGGATATGAAAAATCCGATGTGCGCATCGGTGGCGTGACGGTCTTCATCCTGTCCATGGTGATTTTTGTCGCCGTGGTGGCCATTGTGGCCTGGGGTGTAGGCAAGGCGATGAACGCGTACATGGCCAAGACAGACGGAAAGCCGAACCGCTGGTCGAAGACGGTGAATGTGCGCGAACTAGGCAATTTGCCCAGCAGCCCCGACCTGCAGAACAAGATGGCCGAGCTGACGCAAACATTCCCCAATCCCCGCGTGCAGACCGACGACGGCAATCAGGACGTGGCAGACCTGCACGCGCGTGAAGATTTGCTGCTCGATAACTACACCTGGGCCGATGCCGCGCACACCAAGGTGCGTATTCCCATCGATCGCGCCATTGAGATCATGGCCCAGCGTGGACTGCCGGTTGCGCCCGCCATACAAGCCGCGGCTCCGCTCACCGGCGAGAGCCGTCCTCGGGTAGCTGCTCCTCTTACCAGCGGGTTTGCACGTACCGCCTACGAACAACAGCAGGGACAGTAATCCAGCAGTCAACGAATCCAGTAGTTAACGAATCCTGTAGTTAACGAATATTGATCGGCAACACCAGAGAGAAGGCGGCAATGCAGAGCGCAGGGACAATCCGGAGAAGGTGTCGGAGAGCGGCAGCAGCCGCGGGTCTCTGGGTCGTCGCGGCGGCTGCGCTATCGGCGCAGGTCTCCAGCTACGGCGAAAAACAGATGGGCCCAACGGTGGACAAGCCGCCGTCCATCCTCAACGGCGTGGGCATTGCGCAGCACCTGAATCAACTGTTGCCGCTCAATCTTCAGTTCACCGACGAGACTGGAAAGCAGGTCAAGCTGGGCGACTACTTCGGCACGCGGCCTGCCATTCTGGCGCTGGTTTACTACCAGTGCCCCATGCTCTGCTCGGAAGAGCTGACGGGCCTGACCGGCGCGCTGCAAATGGTCACCTTTGTGCCGGGCAAGCAGTTCGATGTGATCGTGGTCAGCATCGATCCCACCGAGGGCCCCGAGTTGGCCGCCGCAAAGAAGCGCACATATCTGAAGAAATACGGTCACCCGGAGACGGCCAACGGCTGGCACTTCCTCACCGGAACGCAGCCGAACATTGACGCGCTCACCAAGGCAGTTGGCTTCGGCTATGTCAAGATTCCAGGGCCCGACGGCAAGCTCACGCAGTTTGCCCACGCCAGCTCCATTCAGATCGTCACGCCCGAGGGACGGATGGCGCAGTACTACATGGGCGTCGAGTATTCGCCGAAGGATTTGCGCCTTGGCTTGAACGAAGCCTCGGCCAACAAAATCGGATCGCCGGTCGACAACATCGTGACCTACTGCTATCACTACGATCCGCAGACCAACAAACACTCGCTCATTGTGGCGCGTGTGGTGCAGCTCGGCGGATTGCTGACGGTGGTGCTGCTGGGCGGATTCATGCTGGTAATGTTTCGCAGGGACGCGCAGGAAAAGCCCATCGGCGTGGCCGCAAAAACAGGGACAGGCACAAAGGTGAACGGATAACGGAATGAGCCATATCAGTCCAGTACTCTGGCAGTTTCTCATCAAGTGGCTGACGCACTTCGCGGTGTTCCCGCCGGAGGCGTCGCGCATTGCTCCGCAGTTGGATGCGCTCTACTTCTTCATCGTCCTCGTCAGCCTGATCGGTTTGACGATCGTGGTGCTGCTGGTGGCGAGTTTCTCGATTCTCTACCACAAGAATCGCCACCCCGTAGCGGTGCAGATCGAAGGCTCCACGCTGCTTGAAGCTACGTGGACCATCATTCCGCTCGGCCTCTTCCTGATGATGTTTGTCTGGGGCGCGATTATCTACTTCCGTGTCTTCACTCCGCCGCCCAACGCCATGAACATCTACGTGGTCGGCAAGCAGTGGATGTGGAAGGCGGAGCACGAGGGCGGCCAGCACGAGATCAACACGCTCCATGTGCCGCTGGGCCAGCCGGTTCAGCTCACCATGATCTCGCAGGACGTCTTCCACTCGCTCTCTATCCCGGCCTTCCGCATCAAGCGCGAAGTCATTCCGGGCCGCTACACCACGGTCTGGTTTGAGGCGACGCAGATAGGAACCTTTCACCTGTTCTGCACGCAGTATTGCGGCACCAACCACTCGCAGATGATCGGCGACGTGATTGTGCTTTCGCCGGAAGACTACAAGGCGTGGCTGGCCAGCTCCACCAGCGGCATGAGCCTGGCGCAGGATGGCGAACGGCTGTTTGCCAGCCTCAGTTGCGCGGCCTGCCACAACACCCGGCCCGATGCGCGCGGCCCCTCGCTGGCTGGCGTTTACAACGCCAAGCTGACCCTCGCCAACGGGCAAAAGATCACCGCCGACGATGCCTATCTGCGGGAGTCGATCTTGAACCCGTCGCAGCACATCACCCAGGGCTTTGCGCCCATCATGCCCACCTATCAGGGGCAGATCAGCGAAGAGGGCGTAGTGGCTCTGGTTGAGTACATCAAGCATCTGGACTCGGATTATCGCGTGCAGCAAACCACGACAACCACAGATATGCTTCCGGAATCCGGAGGCAAGGCGGCGCCTGCTGACAGCACCACAGCGCCGGGGAAGGTGAACCCATGAGCGCGGCGACCATCGTGAGTCTTCCCGACCAGGCAACAGCCAGGATTCCCAAGGACAACTACCTCACCAGGGAAAACGGAATCCTGAGCTGGCTTTTGACCCAGGATCACAAGCGGATCGGGATTCTCTACCTGATCTCGATGACCTTCTTCTTCTTCATCGGCGGAGCCCTGGCGGGCATGATCCGTCTCGAACTCCTCACGCCGCAAAGCGATCTGATGGCTGCCGACACCTACAACAAGGTGTTCACCATGCACGGCATCATCATGATCTTCTTCTTCCTGGTGCCGTCGGTGCCCGGTGCGCTGGGCAACTTCTTCCTGCCCATGATGATCGGCGCGAAAGATCTGGCGCTGCCCAAGATGAACCTCGCCAGCTGGTACTTCTACATGGCCGGCGGCATCCTCGCGCTGTGGGCCATGATCACCGGCGGCGTGGATACGGGCTGGACCTTTACCACCCCGCTCTCCACCCACTACGTCAACACCAACGTGATCACCACCGGCCTTGCCATCTTCATCACCGGCTTCAGTTCCATCTTTACCGGCCTCAACTTCATCGTCACCATCCACAAGATGCGTGCCCCAGGCATGACCTGGTTTCGGTTGCCGCTGTTTATCTGGGCCAACTACGCTGCCAGCATCCTGATGGTTCTGGGTACTCCGGTGCTGGCCATCGCTATTGTGCTCGTGGCTCTGGAGCGCGCCTTTGGCATCGGCGTCTTCGATCCCACCAAGGGCGGCGACCCGCTCCTCTTCCAGCATCTCTTCTGGTTTTACTCGCACCCGGCCGTCTACATCATGATCCTGCCCGGCATGGGCGTCATCAGCGAGGTGGTTTCCACCTTCAGCCGCAAGCGCGTCTTTGGTTACACGGCCGTTGCCTTCTCGTCGGTGGCCATCGCCGTCTTCGGCTTCTTCGTCTGGGCCCACCACATGTTCATCATGGGTGTGTCGAGCTACGCGGTGCTGGTCTTCTCGCTGCTCACCATGCTGGTTGCAGTGCCCTCGGCCATCAAAATCTTCAATTGGGCCTTCACCCTCTACAAGGGTTCCATCACCTTTGAGACGCCCATGATCTACGCCTTCGGTTTCATGGGGTTGTTCACCATCGGCGGCATGACGGGCGTCTTTCTCGGCGTCTCCGGCACTGACATTCATCTCACCGAGACTTACTTCATCGTTGCTCACTTCCACTTCGTTATGGTGGGCGGCATGTTGATGGCCTTCCTCGCCGGCATCCACTTCTGGTGGCCCAAGATGACCGGCCGCATGTATCCGGAGAAGATCTCGCAGTTGGCCGCCGTGATTACCTTCATCGGCTTCAACTTCACCTTCTTCCCGCAGTTCATCCTGGGCACGCTCGGTATGCCGCGCCGCTATGCCTCGTATCCGCCAGAGTTCCAGGTGCTGAATGTGCTTTCAACGGCAGGCGCCACCATCCTCGGCGTAGGCTACCTGCTCCCGGTCCTCTACCTGATCTGGTCGCTCAAGTACGGCAAGATCGCCGGCGACAATCCCTGGCAGGCCACCGGCCTTGAATGGCAGACGCAGTCGCCGCCCCTTACCGAGAACTTTGCCGTTATGCCCATCATGGATCACGAAGCCTATGACTACGAGTGGCTGGAACGCCAGACGGAAGCCCGCCAGAAAGCCAAAGAGGTGACCAGTGTCGGATAGCACAGCCACAGCGCACGGCCACGCGGACGAACACTCGCCCTTCCTGCGCCATCACTTCGAGAGCCTTGAGCAGCAGGCCGACGCCACCAACTTCGCCATGTGGCTCTTCCTGCTCACTGAGGTCATGTTCTTCGGCGGCCTCTTCACCGTCTACATGATCTACCGCAACTGGTACTACCAGGCCTTTGTTGCGGCCTCGCACCAGCTCAGCGTCACCCTCGGCGGCGTCAACTCCTGCGTGCTCATCACCTCCAGCTTCACCA
>Ga0302270_10002068_pt1 | contig 19751 bp, 20 predicted proteins | sample III_Bog_E2_3_FD_198773 | JGI IMG/M metagenome (GOLD analysis project Ga0302270, IMG submission 198773) | Peat permafrost microbial communities from Stordalen Mire near Abisko, Sweden - III_Bog_E2_3 | ecosystem: Environmental > Terrestrial > Soil > Wetlands > Peat | place: Sweden: Abisko... | reverse complement strand
ATCCATCATTACTCGCCAACTCTTATTGGCTGAGGGCATTCCGTCTTCTGCCTTTACACCACTTCATGCAAAGGGGAATTGATCATGTACGACGACGATACTTCAACCGCGGATACCAACGCGCTTTCGGCCGCGACGGCTAACCTCTATCGACTGATTTTGTCTCATTTGGAAGATGTAGCCGAGTTGTCTGGTGAAACATCAATCCTTTTAGGTCGTCTGCAACACTACATCAGCCAACTCGAGAGTTCTACACTTTCTGAGCAAACGCTGAAGATTTACAGTTCTTCTGAGCGTGTCGGCTTGTTTGTAGAGGAGAGCGATCGATACCTCGAAGAGGTATTGGCAGATCACGAAGATTTGGGCGCCGAACAAGTTCTGGGTGATGATCGCTATCAAAGAGATCTCACATCACTCGGCGAGAAGGTTGATCGCCTGCGTGATTCCGTTTTCGGCGAAATTCCAACGTCGAATGCCGATGACGAGAGCGGCGCGAACACAACTACCGCCTTGTCTTCGATTCGAAAATCTCTTCACCGTGAAGGATGTGATTCGATTGTCGTAACTGGTTTGCATAAACTTTCCATCACGGAACGACTGAAGCACAGGAAGCGGCGAATCAAATGGTTGCGGACGGGATCTGGCAGGAGATACCTCCGAGCCCAGGAAATTCGGCACAGGATGAAAAAACGGAAGGACCCTAAAAGGGTTCGTCTCGGACGTAAAGTTGCACAATTGTACTCTAACGATTAGACAATTTTTGGGTGGGTGATGTGCTCCGCCATTTCCGGGGAAAATTCGGAGCCATCACCTTTGTCGAAGTCTTGTTGAAACCTTCCCGCCGTTTTTATTTACAGATCTATAAAGGAGCGTATAATGCTGCTCGATCCGCTGAATCCCGACCCCAAACGTCTTGTCGCAAGTGCGATTGATGTATTTGCCTTGCTCCTTCGACACCTTGATAATATCGCTTTGATATCCGGCGAATTTACACTTTTAATTGAAGAACTTGATGCCAAGCTCGAAAGGCTTCGCGGCACAATTGATGTGATACACCTGCTCAAGATGACCAGTAATATAAGCATCGCTTGCATATTGGATCACATGAATCAATACCATCGCTTCGTGCGGTCTAAGCACCCCGAGTTGAGCTTCGATATCGTTTTCGGGATCGATATTTTGGACGAACTTCGGTTTCGCGGACATTTGATGTCCCAAATTCGGGCAGAAATTGTCTCCGCTTTTAGAAGAAATCCCCAATGCAAAACTCGGTAATCAGCCGCCACCTTTCCCGATCTGAATACTTCAGTCGATCTGCGGAGCATATGGACAAACATCAACAGTACAAGACCATGATCGTCAATGTTGCCTTGACGTCCTGGATCGAGGCTATCGCAATTTCTGAAGAGTTCCATCTCGAGTTTTCATCCCAATATCACAGGCGCTTTCTTGCAGATATTCTCGGCTTGTACCGAGTAAACGACCGAGAACAGATCGAAGGTTTACACGAGTCCCTGTACCTTATCGATGTCTTTAAAGTGGTCCACGAATTCCAGTCGGTCGCCTACTCGCAATCCGGTGCAAGCCAGAAACTGTTGGACGGCCGCTGTGATTTGGTTGACGCGGTGATCGACGATTTACGTGTTGAACTCCAGCGATTCCACATTGAGAATTTCGGCCGAGAGCCAAGTGGCGCCGAGGCAGTCGCGCGCGTTATACGCTTACGTGGTCTAAAGGAGTTTTTTGTCTCTGGAATCAACATTTCCCGCTTCACCGAGTGAAGACTGACCTGCAATTGGCACACCGCATTTCTGTTGTTTTCCACCAAACCAAGGAAGTGGATCTCGGATCAATTTCTGCAATCCGTTTGCTAATCCCTCGCCGTCATGGATGAGCCGGAAATGTTTTTAATCGGTTCCTCGGAGACGTCATGGGCATCACAGATCCATTTGCCGGATTCTGTACCTCGATTGGATTTGTGTTGGAAGTCGTTTGATCGCGGCGTTGCGTGTTCGGGTTGGACAGTTCCTCGGACGGCTGGACAGCTCCCGTTGTTGCTGAAGTCCCATCGGCGCCCTGATCTCGGCTCTGGTTGAATTTCTCCCAGGCGCCGAGCTTGGTCACCCTTGGCCTCGGTCTGGAAATGGTGCCGTCACGCTGAGCGCTCACTTCCTGGTCGGCTCGAACGAAGACCTCGGACTCCGGATGCCGAATCGACTTCACCGAGACGACACCCTCCTGGACTCTGACGACGCTCGTGCTGTCCTTGTTCACGATGGTCTCGAATACGGTCCCGTGGACACCGGCGATGGCGTTGGGAAGCAGCACCTCGAAATGGACGAGAGGACCCGCCCATTTCTCCACCTTCGCCCAAATCCTTCCCGTAATCAAACGCACTCGTGTATGGGGCCTGGAATCGCCGGAATCGGACGACTGGACCGCGACCAGCGACATACGCGTTGGACCGCGCAGTCTGAGGATGCTCTGGTTGTCCACGATGAGTTCCACCATTGAGCCGGACTTGGCGACGACGAGATCCCCCGGTGAGAGGAACATGTCGGCGGAAAGGATCTCCCTTACCCCGTTGGCGCGGACGACTTCCCCACCGCCGGTGACCGAAGTCACCACCGCCTGGCGCGAAGCCATCGCCACTTGCCGCTCGGCTGGAAGTTGCCTTCGATCTTCGGTTCTGCGAAACAGGAGCGTTTCCCCCTCGAAGATCCTGGACGGATCCTTGAGGTCGGGGTTGTCCGCCAGCAAGATTCCCCGGATCTCCGGTGTGTAAGCACCCAGGTGACGAAAGGACAGCCCCGAGAGCGTCTGCCCCTTGGCGACCACCACGGGAACCAGCACGGACACCGAGTCCCGCCGGGATTCCACGCGAGTGCGGACATCCTGGGGAAGGCTGCCTCTCAGGTCAGCACTGGCGGCGGAATCTTGTGCGATCGTTCCAGAAGGCCCCAAGCACATCAGCCCCCCGACAGCCCATGAAGTCCAACGCATCCAACACCGCCTTTCCGTGAGGACCTGCACGCAATGCGGATGCCACCGAACAAGTACGGTGTCCGAGCCCGTCTTCAGCAGATCCGATGGTCGATTTTCCATCCCAAACTGCCTCGACGTCAAGCGATGTTGGGGCGAACTGGGCCGCTGCCACCTCGGCGCGTCATCCGGCAAGCAAATCCAACGTCTGGCCAAGGGTCCCGGTCCAGTCCGAAGCCGGAGTGGACGAAAATGGCGAAGAACTGCTCGATCCCGATGCGAGCGAGGACAGAAATGCATCGACGGATGCGGCGCTGGTCGCGGATGTCGAACTGGTTGCGCTGGTGCCGCTGGTCGCGTCCGCCGAACACGTCCTGGAGCCCCGAATTCATCACCGAAGAGGGACATCGCATCCTGCTGGAGATGGGAAAATGGTGATCCAAGCCGCGCTCCTGGGATTGTCCACTGGACTCTACTGCGCCACCGCCTGCTTCCCCATACTGATCTCCGCGTGCTTCTCGCGCACGGCGAATGGTTGGATGGGTACCGCCAAGGGGGTGGGACAATTCCTGATGGGTCGTTTGGTGGCCTACCTGATTGTCGGTGCATTGGCAGGTCTCGCCGGTTTCTTCCTCGGGCGTTTCCATACCGTCTCGGATCTCCTCGTCTCCTTGGTCTACCTCGTGTCGGGGGGCTTGATGGCCGTTTACGGGATCGTGGAAAGCTTCCCCCATGCCAAAGCCTACATGATCCCCTTCTTCTTTTCGGGACTTGCCGCGAAGAAGGTCTACGTGCGAAAGGCGGCCCGAATCATTTCCATCGCGATGGGGATCTGGTTCGTGTGGGTAGGTGGCCACAGGCTCACCATGGAGATCCTTCAATACTTGGCGAGATGAATTCCACGTACCAGCTTTCCGACTGCATGTTACCGCAGGAAAGGTTTCAGGACAGGCTTGACCAGCTCTCGGTTGGTGTAACTGCGGGCGTAGGCGGCTTTCCACCAATCGCGTGAACATGCCTTTGGGCGGTGGGTACCGCAGTCCCTGGGCCGTGTTTGAAGCACCATGGCGTGCGTGGCGCCAAGCGCCCTTGTCGAGGCCAAGGGGATCGCCTCGGTAACGCCGCCGTCCAGGTAGCGGTGACCCCGAAAGAGGATGGGCAAATAGGGAAAGCCTTGATTCCTCCACTCCCGGTGGGATAACATATGGATACCCAATTCAAAACGCTCTATGCCTTCTGGATATCGGGGTCCGAAATGACGAGGTTTCCACCATGCTTCAAAATCTGTCAGTACGATCCCGGATGTTGCTCTTCGCTGGCATCTCTGTGCTGTTCACAGCATCCGTCGGCATCATGGGCCTGGCTTCGCTCCGTTTCTCCGTAGCACACGAGAAGGAACTCTATCAAAACGTAGTGCTCGCCATCGAGACGATGCAGCGGTTTTCCATGGCACACGAAAATTCAAGAGTGCGAATTTCGGATCTGGATGCTCTCCAGGATTCCACTGGTGCGGGTGCCAAATACGCCGAGATCTTGAACAATCGCACGACCATGGATACCGCGGCAAAAGCGTATACCGAAACTTACCTGGATGCCGAGGACAGTACGAATTTTGCCGAATTGATGCGGCAGAGTGCAGAGTATGACCACCGCCAAGACACGTTTTACGGTCTGTTGAGACAGGGAAAACTCCAGGAGGCCCACGCCTACCGTGCCGGGAGCCTTCGACCCACCACCAAGAAATTCGAGGAGCAACTTGTCGTGGTGACGACAAAGAACACCGAATATGCCAAGAACACCCTGGCTACTGACATGGAGTCCGCCTCCCACACCGAGGCGATATTCTGGATACTTTTGATGGCAGCCTGTGGAGCCGGGGCGGGCGTGGGATATCTGGTTTCACGCAGTATTGTCCAGCCTCTAGGTCGGACCCAGGACATCCTCTCTCGCATGGCCGGAAAGGATTTCTCCGTGCGGCTTTCTAGCGCGAGCAAGGACGAGATTGGGCAGATGGCCCGTTCCCTGGACGCGACCTTGGAAACCCTGGGCGGCGTCCTATCCGGCATCCAGGGCAATGCCCAGGAACTCGGCGGCGCTTCCGAGGAGCTTTCAGCCGTAAGCCAACAAATGAGCCAAGCAGCAAGCCGCACATCGGAACGGGCGGGGTCCGTGAGTGTTGCTGCCGAGGAGATGTCCAGCTCCATGCAGTCCGTTTCGGCGGCCTCGGAACAGTCGGCCACAAGCATCTCCATGGTCGCGGCGGCGGTGGAGGAGCTTTCCAGCACCGTGGCGGAAATCGCGCGCAACGCCGAAACCACACGTTCGGAGATGGCGGCGGCCGTGCAAAGCGTGGAGGAGACCGTCGGGCGCATGGAGCACCTTGATGTTGCTGGACTGGAGATTGGCAAGGTGGTGGATCTGATCGTGGACATCGCCGACCAGACCAAGCTTTTGGCCCTGAACGCCACCATCGAGGCCGCCCGAGCGGGCGAGGCGGGGAAGGGATTCGCGGTGGTGGCCGGCGAAGTAAAGAACCTCGCGCGCTCCACAGCGGCCGCCACGGAAGAGATTCGCAAGCAGGTCAGTGGGATGCAGGAATCCACCCGATTCGCCGTGGACGGAATCCGCGGGGTGCGACGTATGATCGACGAAGCCGCGGGGAATGTGGTGACCATCGCGTCATCGGTTGAGGAACAGTCCATCGCGACCCGCGACATCTCCGGCAACGTGGGACAGGCGGCGGCTGGTGTGAAGGAGGTGACTCGATGCGTGGCGGAGGCAGCGACAACAGCCAGATCCATTGCCTCGGATGTGGCGGCAGTACGCAACGACAACCGAGCGGTCGAAGAGTCCTCAACCCAGGTCCGCGAAACGGCGGGTTCGCTGGCGAAGATGGCTGCGCTCCAGCAAGCCACGATGTTGGAATTCAAACTTTGACACAAGGCTCCTGAGGATCACACACCCGCTGTATCTTCCAGACCTACGAGATGTTCGTGCTTCCCTTCAGCAGCCCGAACCTCACCAGGCTTTCCCCCGTTGCGATGATCGCCTCCTCGCTTGATCGCGGAGTCCAGCCCAGTACCCGCCTGGCCTTCTCGTTGGTCGCGTTTCTCCGTTTGCCGAGCTGCGGTAGGATTTGTCGAGCCAGTGGACTCCGGATTGCCACCAAGCGCACCACCCAGTCCGGTAGTTGCCAACGGGGGACTCGATTGGCCGAAGCGCCCAGCCGTTGCCGGAGAACCTTCGACATGTCGAACAACGAGATGCTGTCGCCCGCGACGGCCAAGAAGCGTTCACCGGAAGCAGCGGGATCGGTCATGGCCTTGATGTGGAGGTCGGCGACGTCCCGGACATCCACGACACCGAAGTAAATCCGCGGACAGCCTGGGATGTCGCCGTCCAGGAGATGCTGCACATAGGAAATCGATGTGGAGAAGTCGGGTCCCAGCACCGGGCCGAAAACGCCGACAGGGTTGATCACCGAAAGTTCGAGGTCTCCCCCATCGTTGGCGATGAAGTCCCACGCTGCCCGTTCTGCCAAGGTCTTGGATTTCACGTAGGGCTGGACATCGCTTCCACTTGGGTCCGTCCAGTTTGTTTCGTCGAACGGCTTGTCCTGAGGCTTCTGGCCGTAGCCGATCGCGGCGAAGGAAGATGTCAGGACTACACGCCTCACCCCTGCTGCATGGGAGGCGCGCAGAACCCGGAGCGTTCCTTCCCGCGCAGGCACAATCAGGTCGTCCTCGTGCTTTGGGACACCAGACGGGAACGGCGAGGCAACATGCAGCACATACTCGCAGTCGGATACAGCTTCAGCCCAGCCTTCATCCTTGTTGAGGTCGGCGGCGAAGAAGGACAACCGGTCTCCTGGTTCGGAACCACCAGCTTTAAGCATGGCCCGTACCTCAGCTTCGCGATCCAAGCTTCGAACCGTGGTGCGAACGACATGGCCCGCCGCCAGAAGTTGCAGGATGGTATGGCTCCCGATGAAGCCAGATCCACCGGTCACAAGCACTGTGCTCATCGTCACCTCCAGGAACGTTGGTTGCCAGACTGGGCTGTAATCAACGAAAATTGGGTCCCCTTGTGAATCGCCGATCGCCGCGATACCGAACCTTTCCCCCTACTTGGCGTACCCCAGGACTTTTCGGATCTCGACCCGGCTGGAGTCCAGTTCCTTCCGAAACTCGGGATTCTGGTAAAGGCGCTGGGCGATCAACGCCGCCGAGATGCGTCCTGCCTGTAGATCGCTCGGATAGTGCACGCCCCCGAGTGCCCGATGTTCAGCGAAGACCCATCCACGCTCGAAGATCTGCGCCTTCTTCTCGGGAACGATGTCCGCCAGGAGGATCGCGATCAGGTTCCCGGACATGGAGTGTCCACTTGGGTAGGATGCGTTGGTTGGCTTGCCCAGCACAGGATGGATCTCTGTGTCGGTGACGAAGGGCCGCGGGCGGGCGAACGACTTCTTGGCGATCTCCGAGATGCCATTCACCGTTTCCATGGTCCTGGCGAAGAATCGCGCTGTAATCGGAAGCCTGGACTCCTTGAACCGGGCCGTGTCCAGGCTGTCCGCGAACCGGAACACGGAGATCTTCTGGTCGGCTTGGGCGTAGGCTACCTCGGCGGGCGTCCGGGTCGCCTGGAGCCGGAGAAGCTCGGCGAGTTCGGCGCGGTTGGCCTCCGATTGGACCGGCGGCGTTGGCGCCAAGTACCGGACGAGATCCACTGCGGTGTCGGGGAGGAAGGTCTCGCCAGCAGGAGAGAAGGAACTGAAGGCCAGGAGGGCTACGGACCCGAACTGAACGCTGGAGCGGGTGAATCGTCTCATCGTTGATCTCCGTGATTTTCTTGCCCGGACATTTTTGACCTGGATCTGCAGGGTAGGAAACTTCCAGGTCAAAACGGTAGACGGCAACATGCTGGAAATCGGCTGGACTATCCCAGGATCCGAGGTTACCTCCGGCAGGAAGCATTGCCTTGAATTTGCCGCCATGCGCCTTCCGGATGTTGACCATGTCGGACTGGCATTTCCCTACAGGTGGTTTTGGACCGACCTTGTAGAAGCCGGACAGCTTGTCGACGAAGGGAGCGTGCCGATGAACGCCAGTGATTGGAACCCGGAAGCCTACGTGGGAAGTTCCGCAGCCCAGGAGAGCTGGGGCGAGGAACTGCACGGAAAACTGAACCTGCGCGGGGATGAAACCATCGTCGACATCGGAAGCGGGGACGGGCGGCTGACAGCGCGACTGGCCCGACGTCTACCCCGCGGCAGGGTTGTTGGACTCGATGCCTCCCAGGCAATGGTGGACCATGCCCGCTCCACCTGGGGAAATGTGCCGGGGTTGGAGTTCAGGCAGGCCGACGCTAGTTCGTTCCTGCTGGACTTCCCGGTAGACGTGCTTGTATCCAACGCCGTGCTGCACTGGATCCCAGACCTCGAACCCGTATTCGCATGTGCACGACGAGCCTTGAAACCTGGCGGACGGATCCTGTTCCAGATGGGCGGCGTCGGGAACATCGCGCGACTGGTCGATGCTGCCAAAAACGTTCTGGATCGAAACCAGTGGTGGGAGTTCCTTCCCGCCGGAATGCCACCAGTCTGGACCATGCATACCGTCGATGAAGCCTGGCAGGGGCTGGAAAGTGCAGGACTTGAAGGAAATCGAGTCGAGCTGCTTGAACGGGAAATGGTGCACGCGAATCCCGACGCCATGCTCGACTGGATGCGGTCCACCTGGTTCTCCGTGGTCGAGCCTGCACCAGAGAACCTTCGGGAACAGTTGCTCACCGAGATCCGGGATGCCTACCTGGCAGACTGGCCTCCCGACATTCGAGGCCGCACCCATGTGGGAATGGTGCGTTTGGAAGTGGAAGCCATCGCGCCCATGTAGGGAACCGTGGATGCATCGACAACGAACCAGGTCAAGAACGAGACAGGAGATGGAAGATGAAGCGGGTACACATCGCCATTGGCGTCGCAGACTTCGATGCTTCCGTTGCCGACTACACGGGAAGGCTGGAAGCAGTTCCGGTAGTTGTCGTACCAGGAGAGTACGCCTTGTGGCGAACCGATATCCTCAACCTCTCCATCAGGAAGGTCCCGACGGGTAGCACAGCCATTCGCCACATCGGGATTGAAGACGATGCCGCCCCCGGCTTCTCGGCCTCTGTCGATGTGAACGGCATCGAATGGGAGATGTTCTCGCCGGAGGCTCAAATGGCGGAGATCCTCGGATTGTGGCCGGACGCCGAAGTGATCAAACTGGATAGGCGTTAGAAATCCAGGGAAAAAACTGAACGTCCTCCTGGCCGCCAAATTCAGCACTGGTGCTTCCCGCCTAATTTATCGAAATTGCATTCCAGCAGTTGATGCAGAATTCTTATCGAAGATGTCAGAGCTGTCAACCCGCCTTGCGCACGTCCTGAAGGACTTTTCGGCCTGCGGCTAAAGCCTTCTTCGCGCGCCTTTCGCTTGTGAAGGTGAAGCCGTGGTGGAAAGTGTGCCCATCGGAAAGCAATTCGCGGCCGAATCATTGTAGCATCAGCTGCCTGTATCGTTGAGCGTATCAAAATCCAGATTTTTGGCCATCCAAGTCTGCGACCCGATGGTCACCCACTTGTAGATCTTCAAATCCCGGGCGTCAGTGAAGTAACCCGAGTCGGGTGCAGTGGACGATGAACCCGCCGGGTTGGAACTGGAAGCGCACGAGGAGAACAGTGAACAAAGGAGAAGGCAGAAAGCTTGCGGGATGACTCCAGCGCTGCGGAATTTCTTGGGCATGAAGATATTCCCACTGGGAGATCGGTCGGTACGCTTAGAGCGGAAGCTTCCAAGTTTGCCAACGAGGCGTGGAACATCCTATTTCGTTGCAAGACAAGGTGCTAACACCGCCATTTCCCTGATTAAGCAGAACGAAGGCGTAAAACCAAGGAACCTCAGGGCACTGCGACGCACTGGTGGGGTGGTCGTACCAGGTGTATGCGGGGTGCCGGATGGAGTCAGAACTCGAAATCCTATACACACCCCGCGACAAGTAAGTTTCGGTTACCACTTCCCGAGTCAACAAGCCAGTAAAGACAACCGTCGTGTCAGAAATCGTCTGAACGTCTATGGAGTCAGATAGGGGTGCGTCAAGGTAACTGAATTGGGATTGTAGTTGGGGGGACAGAGCAGGCATGACCACTTGTCGCTGGGGTTGTTGTGTGGCCTGGAGCTGTGCCCAGGAGCCGTAGTGAATCTGGAATCGGACGCTGTTTGCGGAAAATGTCACCTGTTCGTTCGTGCCGGATCCCAAAACACCTTGGGAGTGTTGTCCTTCCATGTCGAGGAGAGCGGCCTGGGAATCGGCGGAGGACCAGCCACTGGATGATGCCGCACCCAGGAATTCGACGCTGTCCATGAACGTGCTATTCCACGCACCTGTTAATCCGATACCGGAGGCACGATCGAAGACAGTCCAGAAGCGGGCACTGGTGTCCGAATTTGGCAGGTAACTCGTGTCGAGTAGCGAGATCAGGAGATTCTTGCTCTCGATGCGATAGACGCTCGTATCCGTCCCACCGGCCAAGGTGTCGTAGAACAAGGCAGGCGTGCCGAGGAGTGAATCGCCAGCCGTGAATGCGTTTAGACTTGTGTACCAGATCGGGTAACTGCATGCAAGATCAATGGTCGTAGGATGGTCCACCGCGATCTCGTTGTTTCCTATCAGCCTAGCGGCAAGCGAGTAGGTGGTATCCCAAGTTGTTGCAGTCGATGCAGTCGAGTTGGAATTTGTCGAAGCGCCAGAACCATCGCAGCCTACCAGTACCGCTATCACCGAGACAGAGGCGATCGTGGCCAGTTTTCGTCTGCAGACCAGCGGTGAGAGTTGGGGCATCGAAGTCTTCCTGGGGTTCGGAACTGGTTCGATGAAAGGATAGCATCTGGCCTTCAATCTCTCCAGCCGGAGCGCTTTGCCTCCTCCGCCCTTCCTGCCTCTTCGGGAACCCTGTTGGGATCCGAAGTTGTCGGAAAAACTATCGTTCGCATCGAACAGAGGAGTTCCCCAATGCATCTGCGAAAATCCTTCACCGCTCTTTCCGCCGCACTCTCCTTAACGGGTTGCTTCGAGTCCTCCGGACCTACAAGCAGTAACACTTCCCAGAACAGCGCCACAGCTTTAGCGGCTTGGGCTTCAGCCGCGAATCTGGTTCTTCCCGGGGACACCAACCTCGCACCGACCTCGTTGCGCTCGCGGTGGGATAGCGTCGTGAACCTGAAAACCTACGCGGTACAGGCCCGAACCGATCTCCAACGGATCCTCGCCGATTGGGCCGGACGCGATCCCGTAGCCACTGGCTGGACCGTTGTTGACGTCGACAGTACTTCGAACACGGACAGCCTGGGGAACGTGATTGGCAAGATGTACCTGGTCAGCTTCTCGGTAGAAGGGATTTCCCAAGGTGGATTGGTGTGGGTACCAAACTCCACCCGTCCATTGCCAGTGGTGCTTTTCGGCCACCCAGACGACAATGGCACCGACGACAGCTATGTGCAGTTGTTGGGCGACCTCATGGGAACCCAGTTCAACCAGGCGATCATCGTGGCCCCTGCCTACCGTGGCGAAACAGCGACCCTGACCACTGACTACAGCATGGTGACGAGCGACGCTTCGGCTCAAAGTCCCTGGGACCGCGACGTCGACGATGGACTTGCCTTCCTGGGCGCGACCCTGAGCCATTTCTCCACCGACGCTTCCCGGATCGCGGCCGTGGGTTATTCACGCGGCGGCGGCGTATCGCTGATCGCAGCACTGCGGGACCCGAGCATCCATTCGGTCTTCGAGATCGCCGGGCCCACCGATTTCTTTTCGCGCTCCATGCAAAACATCGCAATGGGACTGGTCCAGGGTAAATCGTACGACCTGCCGGGATTGGATTACCTCCAGACCCAGTACCTGCAACCATTCCAAAGCGGCAGCATCTCGGCCGATTCGTTGCGATCCGTCCTGCTCCGGCGCTCGCCCGCGCGCTGGGCCCTGTCCGGTCTGCTTGCTCCCACCGAAGCTGTTCAGGGTACCGCGGACTCCACCGTGAATCCAGACCAATCCCGGAACTTGGTTGCGGCTGATCCCGAGGTCGACTACCTCTCGATCGCTGGCATGACCCACACGTCGTTCCTTGAAGGCAACTCCGACACCGATTACAACCAAGCAACCACGATCAGCAATTCCCTGCAGGCGTTCCTCCGGACCCACCTGTCGCTGAACTGAGAGAATCTGCTCCCTCCCGACGGAGACGCGATCGACTATGACAATTTCTGCCATAGGCAGGCCGTCTGAGTTGACCAAATCACGACTGCCAAATCGTCGAATATCAGATATTGTCCCACCTGCATCGGCAGCATTTTGGCAGAGGCTCAATTCAGTTGTTGTCTTCCGAGCATCGTGCCCAGTACGAACATGGGCAGCACCAACAACAGGACGGGTAGGTCAAAAAAGCTGCATGGCAATGATATCGATCGCATCAATCCTCCGCATTCCGTCGTTGAAAGTTGAAGTCCAGAAGTGGTTTGAGATTTGCTCAACACCGCAACCTCACGTCGGATGCATCCGTTGAGAGTGGCAACCCAATGGTCGCATAACGAACGGCCTAAGGAAAACGATGTTTTTCGGTTCCACAGATGGCGAAACCCCGAGCTTGGCGATAATCAGATCTGGCTCCTGCCCGTGACCCTTCTCCCCGGAGAGATCGCTCCCTACCCTGCTTCGAGAGACGCCAAGCGGTACCCCACTCCGGACTCGGTGAGCAGGTATCTCGGATTCGCTGGTTCCTCCTCCAGCTTGTGGCGGAGCTGGGACATGTAGATGCGCAGATAGTGCGCCTGCTCCCCCGCTCCCGGGCCCCACACCTCGGCCAACAGTTGCGCCTTGGTGAGCAATCGCCCCTGGCTTCGCGCCAATGCGTCCAGCAGACGGTACTCGATGGGCGTGAGGTGGACTTGGACACCACCTCGATGGACGGTCCTGGCGGAGAGGTCAATGCGCAAGGTTCCGACGACCACGACGGGATCGTCCGTGGTGCGCCGGATGTCGTGGCGCAATGCGACCCGCAGTCGCGCGAGCAGCTCCTGGGCGCCGAACGGCTTGGCGAGGTAGTCGTCCGCCCCTTCGTCCAGGGCCTGGACCTTGTCGTCCTCCTTGCGCCGGGCGGAAAGCACGATCACCGGCCGGGTGAACCAGCGGCGGATTTCCCGCAGCACCTCCATGCCATCCCGATCGGGCAGGCCCAGATCCAGGAGGACGAGGTCGGGGTTGTGGGATCGGCAGAGGGATACCGCGTCCGCGACGGTTCGCGCATCGATCGATTGCATTCCCTGTCCCTCCAGGGTCGCCCTCAGAAGTTGGACCAGGGACGGATCGTCTTCCACCACCAGGACGCGAAGCTGGCTCATGGCGGATCCTCCCGGTCGGGCGGGTCGGGGCAAGGAAGACTCAGGAGAAACACGCTGCCACCGCCATTTCGAGGAAAATATTCCAGCGAACCTCCATGGATCCGCGCGATAGCCCGGCAAACGGCCAATCCAAGCCCGGAGCCGTGGCTGTGGGGGCCGGCGACGAACGGCTCGAAGATCCCCGCGGCATCCATGGGATGGATGCCCGGGCCGCGGTCGCCGATCTCCAGTTCGAGCACATCCCGGTTGCGACGGGCCGACAGGGACAACGGGCCTTCCGGCCTCCCGTGGCGCACCGCATTTTCGAGAAGATTGAGAAGCACCTGTTCGATGAGCACTTCGTCGAGCGGTGCCTGGATGGAGTCATCGATTTCCGTCAGAAAGATGACCTTCGGGAACCAGGCTTCGAACCGGGCCCGGGCCGAGCCCACGACTTCCTCGATCGGTTGCCATTCGAGGCGTGGCTTGATGGATCCCGCGTCCAGGCGAGTGAGGTCCAGGAGATTGTCCACCAGCTGCGACAGGCGCCTGGATTCGCGAGCGATGAGTGCGATCATCTCGGACCGCGCCGACTCCGTCAAACCAGAATCCGCCAACAGGAGACTGGACGCTGCTCCGGTGATTCCCGCCATGGGGGTGCGCAGATCGTGTCCCAACGCCGCGAGAAGGGAGCTTCGGGTTCGCTCCTCCTGGATAGCGAGATCCGATCCATGGGCCCGTTCAGCGAGTCTCGCCCGTTCCAAGGCCAACGCAACCTGGGCCGCGAAGGCCGTAACGAGTTCACGCGAGGCGGGACGTGGCGCTCCAGCGCATGGAGCCAGACGACCCAATGCCCCGGAACTCCCCACCAGCGGAACGGAATCCCGGCGAAGGTCCCCATCGGGCACGATGCGCCAGGTGGCCCCCAAGACGTGGGTGGAAGTCTCCTCTGCCTGCTGGCCCACCTCGGCTGGGGTCTCCGCCCCCAGCAACGCGCGGGCTGCCACGTTGAGCGTCTCGATCTGCACCAGCCGGTCGCGGAGTCTGTCCACCAAGGTGGCTACGACCAGAGCCGTGGCCACCATCGCGGTGAAATCCAGGAATACAGGCCAGTCGGAGATTGCCAAGCTCCACGGAGGAGTTTCCAGGAACAGATCCCAGCAGAGCAAGCTCAGAACACCCGATGCCGCGGAGGCGGCGTGCCCCCAGAGGAACGCCACCAGGACCAGCTCGAGCAGGTAAACGGCGAAAGCGGCGCCGAAGCTGTCGGGTCGGCGCAGGAAACAGGCGGCCGCGGTCGCCGCCAGCGTCAGGACAAGTGCGCCCAGCAGCGGCCATGGCCCGGAAGGAGGCACGGGTCTGATCCACAGCCCTGACAATTTCCGGCGAAATGTGTCCAAGGTCATCCGTTCCGGGAAGGATAGATCAGACCTGCTCCCGCGCCAAAGCGCGACGGGCGATCGACAGGGCGCCGCGAGCCAGCCAAGCGTCCCGCGTCCGATGGACGGAAACCAGGAGGGCTGGAGTCACGAGACGTACGAGGAAGGCGATGCAGAGGGAACATCCGATGACCACGAGGGCAAGCGGCTTCTGGGTCTGCGAACCGATCCTGTGGGAGACCGCCGCCGGCAACAGCCCCAGCGTGGCCACCAGCGTGGCCATCACCGCGGGCCGGAACCACTGGAGCGCCGACTCCAAGGCGGACTCTTCGCAGCTGCGATGCATCCCGCGGAGCTGCCGGAACCGGCCCACCACCAGGAGCGCATCCTGGATCGATATCCCGAAGGCCGAGATGAAACCCATCGCCGCCGATATCGAAAAATGCGTGCCGGACAGGAAGAGCGCCACGATGCCGCCCGCCGCCGCCAGCGGAATGGTCAGGAACACGACCAGGGTGCAAGTCCAGTCGCGCAGAGCCGCCTGCACAAGCAATCCGACGACCAGCAACGTGATCGGGACGATCCACGCGAGCTTGGCGGAAGCGTCGCTCAGCGCACCCATCTCTCCGTCCCACTGGAGGAAGGTTCCCCAGGGCAGCGTGACGCCGCGGCGGACGACGGCTTGGCTTTCCCGCACGGCTCCCGCGAGATCGCGTCCGCGCACGGAGAATTTCACCGGCGTGTAGCGCGAACCGTCCTCCCGGTAGATCACGGAAGGACTGTCGACCATCCGGATCGTCGCCATGTCCCCCAACGGCACCGAACTTCCGTCCGGCGCGGCCACCGGAATGCGCCGGATCGCATCGACGGAGGAACGGTCGCCTTCCTTCCAGCGCACCACCAGGTCGAACCGCTTCTCGCCTTCGAAGACCTGGGTCGCGACCTGCCCTCCTATCGCGGCCTGGATCACCGAGGCCACGTCTCCGGTGTTCAATCCATGTGCCGCGCAGCGAGCCCGGTCGATCTCGATGCGCATCGACGGTTGTCCCGAGGAGGGATAGGCCGCGACGTCGCGCACCCCCTCCACCTTTCCCAGAAGATCGGAGATCCTGTCCGCGGCCTTTTCGTCTTCGGCGAGATCGGAGCCGATGACCTTCACGGAATTCTCGCCCTTCACACCCGACATCGCCTCTTCGACATTGTCCCCGATCATCTGGCTGAAGTTGAAATCCACGCCTGGCAGGGAATCGCGCAGCTCGCCGGACAGTTCGTCGGTCAACTGGTCCTTGGTCAAGTCCCGGGGCCATTCGCCCTGGGGCTTGAGCGGAGCGTAGATCTCGATGTCGTCGAATCCGGATACGTCGGTGCCGTCGTCGGGACGTCCCGTCTGCGAAACGGTCGTGGTGACCTCCGGGCGACGACCGACGATCCCGCGGATGCGCGAGGCGTACTTGGCGCTCTCGGAAAGCGAGATGCTGCGCGGGAGGCTGGCGCGGATCCAGAGGTTGCCCTCCTCCAGGTGCGGCATGAACTCCATCCCAAGCAGCGGAAACAGTCCCAGGCACAGGGCCAATGGCAGCGCCACGGTCAGAAGCGCCATGCCAGGACGGCGGACCGACCAGCGCAAAAGCGGGAAATAGAGCCGCTCCAGGATCCTCGCCAGGAACCCGTGCGCGTGAACGCCCGGTTCCCGCGACCGGAATACGCGTCCGGCCAAGACTGGTGTGAGCGTGAGCGACAGGAGCACCGCGCTCCCGATGGCGAAGGCGTAAGTCCGCGCCATGGGATTGAAGATGACACCTTCCACGCCGTCGAGCGTGAAAAGGGGGATGAAGGCCATCCCCAAGATGGCCGTGGAGAAGGCCAGGGGCCTGCCGACTTCGCTCGCCGCCGCGAGGATCCGTTCCTTCACGGTGGCCTGCGCCCCGCCGTGGTCCAGGTGGCGCATGATGCTCTCCATCACGATCACGGTGGAATCCACGACGATGCCGAAGTCCACCGCACCCAGGGAAATGAGGTTGGCCGGTGTCCGGGTGACCACCATCCCGAAGAACGACGCCAGGAGCGCGAGAGGGATGTTGATGGCCGCGATCAGGCTCGCTTTGCCGCTTCCCAGGAAGGCGAACAGGACCAGCGTCACCAGCCCCATTCCCAGGAGCAGGTTTTCCACCACGGTGCGGGTGGTGGTCTTCACCAGGTCGCCGCGGTCGTAGTAGGTGGAAATGTCCATCCCGGGCGGCAGGAGGTGGGCATCGCGGATGTGACGGATCCTGTCGCGAATCGCCGCCAGGGTCTTCAGCGTGGATCCTCCGTACTTCATCAGCACGATCCCCTGCACGACATCCGGAGCGGTGTCCTTGCCCACCATCCCTTGGCGGGGAGCGTACCCGACCCGAACGTCGGCGACATCGGCAATGCGCACCGGAACTCCGTGGTGGCTGGCCACCGTGGCGGACCGGATGTCTTCCAGTCCCTGGAGAAGACCGATACCGCGCACGGTGTAGCTTTGTTCCCCGAAATCGAGCCGGTCGCCTCCCACGTTGACGTTGGCGGCCGACAGGGCCTGCGAGACCTGGGCGAGGTTCGCGCCCCGGGCGGCAAGTCGTACGGGATCCACCTCCACCTGGTATTGGCGGGTCAGTCCGCCGAAGCTGGTGACGTCCGCGACGCCTGGGACTTGGCGGAACTGCGGTTCCAGGATCCAGTCCTCGGCAGTCTTCTTCTGTTCCAGGGTGTAATCGCTTCCCGTCACCACATAGCGGTAAACCTCCCCGATGGCGTTCCAGGGGGAGATCTGGGGAGACAGACCAACGGGAAGGGGAATGAGTCCGAGCCGATTCAGTACTTCCTGGCGCGAGGCGTCATAGGTGCTGCCCCACTTGAAATAGCACTTCACGTCGGACAGCCCGAACAAGCTCTGCGAACGGATGTGGTCCAGCCCAGGCATGCCGGCGAGACCGATTTCCAGGGGAACGGTGACTTGTCTTTCCACCTCCTGGGCGCTCCAGCCAGCCGGCTGGACGATGACTTCGACCAGGGGGGGGACGGGATTGGGGTAGGCTTCGATGTCCAGCGCGTGCCAGCTGATGGCGCCGGCCACGATCCACAGGCACACCGCGGCCAACACGATCAATGGGTTTTCCAGGGCGAAGCGTACGATGGACTTCATTCAGGCGCCCACCAGGATCGCCCCTCGCGAGACCACCTCCGCGCCCCGGAGAATGCCACCGCGAATCTCCACGAGCGGGCCTTGGGCGTCATCGTCGACCTCCACCACATGCCTCAGGAAGCGCAACGAACCGTCGCTGGTGCGACCATCGAGGGTCCAGACGAAAGTCTGTCCGCCCATCCGCACCACGGCCGTCCGCGGTACGGAAAGGACCACTCTTCCAGGAACGGCGATGGATACCTGCGCCTCCTGCTCGGGTCGCAGGTTCCGCGGAATCGAATCGAGTTGGCATCGGACTCGGACGGATCGGGTCAAGGTATCCAGGACCGGAGACACCCAGGTGACGATCCCAGTCACGGAATCCTCCGGAGTTGCGGAAAAATCCGCCTCCACTTCTTCACCCGAACGCAGACGCCCCATTTCCGTCTCGGGAACGTCCACGGCCAGCACCATTCCCCGCGGATCTCCAACAGTGAAGAGTTCGGGACCGCCACCGGATCCATACTGTCCCGAAAGCTCGGTCCCTGGATTCACCATGCATGCGAGCACCACGCCGTCGATCGGGCTCCGCAACAGGTACGGCTGGCCCATGGGTCCCGAGGTCGCGGACAGCAGATGCGTCCGTTGTCGGGCGCGGTCGAGTTCCGCACGCGCGTTGCCTTCCACGGCCGTGGCCTGCTCCAGGTCGTGCACGCTCCCGGCTCCTTGGCTGGACAGATCCTTCTGCCGCTCCAGGTCGAGTTCGACGGCATCGAATGTCGCCTGGGCCTTCCTTTCGTCGGAGAGAGCCTGGTCGAGGTCCTGGCTTTCGATCGTGGCCAGCGGTTGGCCTGCATGTACGCGCGTTCCCTGGCTTGCCAGCAGTTTCACCACTCGCCCGCTGACCGGACTGAACACGTGGGAGACCCTCGTCTCGTCGAAGGTCAGTCGTCCCCAGGCGCTGACGGCCCCTCCCACCTCGCCCAGGTCCGCCCGGGAAGTGTCCATCCCCGCGCCCTCGAATTGGGAGAGCTTCACCCACGCTTCCCCGTCGGGGGGAACCGGGTCGGCGGCTTCCTCGCGATGGCAGCTTGCGCTTCCGAGAACCAGCGCCAGCGATGCGAGCGGAACGATCTTCACGGAACATCCTTTCCGAGTGCTTGTTCGATCTGAACGGAGGCGGTCCAGAGGTCGATTTCCGCTTGAACGGATTCCGACCTCGCGGCCACCAGCGCCCTGTCGGCGTCGAGGAGATCCAGGAGGGTCGCGGAACCCTTGGCATACTGGAGCGCGACCAGGTCGCGAGCCCGTTTCGCGGACGGCAGGAGATCCCCACCGGAACGATGGTTCCTGTCCATGGCATGGCTCCAGGCTGTCCAGCCGGATCGCACGTCGGCGTCCACCTGCTCGCGCAGGCGCCCCAGTGCGATTTCCTGGGTCCTGAGGTTGGCTGTCGCCTTCGCGGAAACTCCGGACGCGTGATCGATGCCGGGAAGGCCCAACGTCGCCGTGATGGTCCAGGTCCGCGGCTGAACCGCCAGGGGACCGTCTCCCATCTGCTGGACTCCTCCGGCAAGTTGCACCGAAGGGATCCACTGGTCGTGGGCACTGGAAACCGCCATGCGGTCCTGTTCGATGGCAGCCTGGGCCGCGAGCAGATCCGGCCTGTGGTCGCGGGCGAATCCGAGCAGGCCCGGCAAGGTCGTGTCCTCCGGCAAGTTCGGACGGGGATCCCGCATCGTGTCGGGAACGGCCACCGCGGAGTCGAGGCCCGCGAAGACTCGAAGCGACTCGAGCGACGCCGCTTCCGACTGCACGGACTGGGACA
>Ga0302270_10002064_pt1 | contig 19769 bp, 14 predicted proteins | sample III_Bog_E2_3_FD_198773 | JGI IMG/M metagenome (GOLD analysis project Ga0302270, IMG submission 198773) | Peat permafrost microbial communities from Stordalen Mire near Abisko, Sweden - III_Bog_E2_3 | ecosystem: Environmental > Terrestrial > Soil > Wetlands > Peat | place: Sweden: Abisko... | reverse complement strand
TCTCATGGATCGCTGGATCGATCTGGCCACCGAACTATCCAACCTGCGGCTCAAGAAAGATCAGGCCTGAAAAGCAGAGAACTTGGCACTCTCCAGTAAAAGAAGACAAGGCGAATTAAAAGCCCGTAAATAGACCCATACCAAATAACCCGCTCTGTGGCGTATTCTTCCATCCGGCAGCACGGGCGCACTTCGATCGCCTTTTCTGCCGGTCACAAGACCTTCCATCGATGGAGTACATCCATGACTTCGCTTCCGCGTTTTGTATCTTGTTCAGTTGCCTTCCGTCTTTTGCTTGCCCTCGCCTTCACCGTGCCGGCTGCTGTCACCCAAGCACAATCGGCCCCTGCCGCCGACTCCATCAACACGCTGATGCCGCTGCCCTCGACCGTCGTGGCGAAACCCGGCGCGTTCACGATCAACTCCACCTTCCACTACACGCTGGGCGGCAACGCTGGTGCGCGTATCAACCAAGGCGCAGTGCGGCTGCTGGCGCGCATTGAGAGCCACACAGGCATCCAGCTGCCCAAAACACCCGATGCCACCGGCTCGGCCACTTTCACTATCGACGTACCCGCCAGCAAGGCTCCTGAGACCGTACCCCAGCCCGATGTAGACGAGAGCTACACGCTCGACATCGACGCGCAACACATCGTACTCCACGCCAAGACCGACATTGGCGCGCTACGCGGCATGGAAACGCTGTTGCAGTTGGTTGAGCCTTCCGGCTCAAGCTACGTTCTGCCCGCCGTGCATATTGAAGACGCGCCGCGCTTTCCCTGGCGCGGTCTCATGCTCGATCCCGGCCGCCACTTTCTGCCCGTACCGGTGATTCTGCGCACGCTCGACGGCATGGCCTCAGTCAAGCTCAACGTGCTGCACTGGCACCTGACCGAAGACCAGGGCTTCCGCGTCGAGAGCAAGGTCTATCCCAAGCTGCACCAACTCGGCTCGAACGGCCAATACTACTCTCAGGACGAGATCCGCGCGGTGGTGGCCTACGCCTCGGCACGCGGCATCCGCGTAGTGCCGGAGTTCGACATGCCCGGCCACACCCAAAGCTGGCTGGTGGGCTACCCACAGTTGGCAAGCGCCGCCGGCCCCTTTGCCGTGGACCCGATCTTTGGCGTAGCCGACGCCGCGCTCGATCCTACACGCGAATCCACCTACCAGTTCATCGACCTCTTTGTGGCCGAAATGGGCGCGCTCTTCCCCGATCCCTACCTGCACATCGGCGGTGACGAGAGCAACGGCAACGAGTGGCGTGCCAATCCACGCATTCAGGCCTTCATGAAGGCCCATGGCTTCAAGACCACCCCCGAGCTACAGACCTACTTCAGCACTCGCGTGCAGAAGCTGCTGGCCGCGCACCACAAGCAGATGGTCGGTTGGGACGAGATCCTCTCACCCGATCTGCCCAAGGACGCCGTCATCCAGAACTGGCACGGCATGGAGTTCCTGATCGATGGCGCCAAACAGGGCCATCGCGCCTTCCTCTCGCACCCCTACTATCTTGACCACACGTACTCAGCTGCGGAGATGTTTCTGGCCGATCCGCTGCCCCCTGACTCCGGTCTGACGGCCCAGCAGCAGAAGCTGATCCTCGGCGGCGAGGCCTGCATGTGGGGCGAGTTCGCAGTTCCGGAAACCATCGACTCGCGCATCTGGCCACGCGCCGCGGCTGTTGCCGAGCGCTTCTGGTCGCCTGCCGCGGACCGCGACACCGACGACATGTACCGCCGCCTCTGCGTGGAAACACTCCGCCTGGAATATGAAGGCCTGTGGCACATGTCGGGCTCGGTACGCATCCAACGGCTCCTCGCCGGCTCCTCGCAGATTCAGCCTCTTGAGGTCTTCGTAAACGCAATCCAGCCGGTCGACTTCCACATCCGCGGCCACGAGCAGCACCCCACCACGCTGACGGTCTTCAATAGCCTTGTGGATGCGGCGCGACCCGATCCAGCGCTGCGCCATGACTTCCCGTTGCTGGTGGATGTGGCTCTCAAAGGCGATCCCGCTGCCACTGCAAAACTTCGCAAACTTTTCCAGTCGTGGGTAGACGCTGCACCTGCGCTCCAAAACCTCGAAGCCAACTCGCCCATCCTGCAGCAAGTTCCGCAGCACATCGCCACCTTCCCCAAGCTGGGCACGATGGGCTTGGAGGCGCTGAAAGCGCTGGACACGCACACTGCGCCACCAACTGGCTGGCTCGACCAGCAGAAGACCGTACTGCGCGACGCCGTCAACCCTCACGAACTGGTGGAGTTTGTCGTGCTTGCGCCGCTCCAGAAGCTCGCCGAGGAAGCAGCCAAGATTACCGCCATTGCTGCTGACCCGATTCACGACTATCTGCAACCGCTGGTGGACAATCACACCATCACCGGCGCGGTTACGCTAGTGACGGACAAGGAGCGCACCACCTACATGGGAGCGGTCGGCTTCCGCGACAAAGAATCCAATGCGCCCATGCAGGCAAGCAACCTGTTCTGGATCGCCTCTGTCTCCAAGCCCATCACAGCTACCGCATTCATGATGCTGGTTGACGACGGCAAGGTGAACCTGGACGACCCGGTGGAGAAGTACCTGCCGGAGTTCAAGGGCCAGAAGGTTTATCGCACTCGGCCCGATCCTGCCAAACCGCTGACGGCGCATCCCAACCCGGCAGACCTGGTTCCTGCCGCGCATCCCATCACGGTACGCGAGATTCTCAGCCACTCAAGCGGCCTGCCATTCAAGTCTGCCGCCCAGCCCGGTGCGCTTGACCTGCTGACGCTAAAAGATGCCGTACGCAGCTTTGCTGCCGAGCCGCTGCTCTTTCAGCCCTTCACCAACTACAGCTATTCAAACGAAGGCATCAACACCGCCGGCCGCATCATTGAAGTGGTCACCGGCATGAGTTATGAGCAGTTCCTCAATGAGCGCCTGTTTGCCCCGCTGAGTATGAGCGACACCACCTTCTGGCCGACCAATGCGCAGAGCGCGCGCATCGCCACCTCCTACAAGCTCGACAATCAGGACCATGCGCTGAAGCCGATACCTGTCGATCAGCTCACCTATCCACTCAGCGACCACACCCATCGCTTCCCGATGCCGGCTGGAGGCCTGTTTTCAACCGCGCCCGACCTGGAAAAGTTCTGCCGGATGCTGTTGAACGGCGGTGAGATCAATGGCAAGCGCTACATCAGCGCGCAGTCGCTACATCTGATGACCAGCACGGAGAACGGTGGATTCGGCAATACCGACTACGGATTCGGCTGGACTGTCTCAGCCAGCGGATACGGCCACGGCGGCGCCTACAAGAACCTGATTGACATTGACACCACCGCAGGCCGCGCTCTGATCTTCATGGTCCAGCAGAATGGTCCCTGGGGTACGGCCGATGGCGAACAGATTCCCGCCACGCTCAAGAAGCTGGCCAACAAAGCCGTCGCTCACTAACACCTGCAAACAAACTGCCCCGCCTTCACCAATGCGGTAAGGCGGGGCAGAAATCAACGTGCATCAAACTGCTTCTTGTAGAGTTACATCTTGTCCAGTTACTTCTTGTCGAACCGGAATGCCGCCGCCTGGAAGTCGCCGCGGAATTCGTCGCCCATCTCCAGTCCATGGTTCATCCACCAAGCGCCTGAAGCCTGCGCCGGAGTCCCGGCCTTCGCCTTGCCCTCAATCGGAGCCAGCTGGTAGTTGGCAGCGGGGTCAAGGCCCTTCAGCTTGAGCACCGGGAACGGATAGCCTTCCGATGTCGAGTGAATGTAAGCAAAGAGCACCGCCTGGCTCCTGTCCGCATTCACAGTCTCGGTTGCGGAGAAGGCGCTGCCGTTCGTCGGCGCAATCAGCCGATACAACCCACCCTGCACAATGGTCGGCTGCACTTCTTTGTACGCCGCAATCAGCCGCTTCGCCGTGGTGGTCTCTTCGGGCGTCCACGCCGCGATGTTAGCGCCGATGCCCAGTGAGCCTTCCATCGAACTTAGCAGCCTGTAGCTCAATGAAGTCGCGCGCTTGTTCATCCAGTGCGGCGAATCAGTAACCCAGGCCATCATCACCTGCGGCGAGTATGCAAAGCTGAAGCCGTATTGCTGCGTCAGACGATCAAAGGGATCGGTATTGTCTGAAACCCACACCTCGTCGGTATAGCGCAGAATGCCCAGATCCACGCGGCCACCGCCGCCCGAGCAGGACTCGATCTCCACCTTTGGATGCTTGTGGCGCAGTTCAGCCAGAATCGAGTAGAGGTTGCGTGTGTAGTCCACATAGAGGCGCTTTTGCTCAACCGGCGCCAGCTGATCCCAGCCCGGCTCGCTCCAGTTGCGGTTGTAGTCCCACTTCAAAAAAGCAATGTCGTTTTCGGTAAGCAGCTTGTCGAGAAAGCCGTACACGTAGGCACGCACATCGGGCCGGGCCAGATTCAGCACCAGTTGGTTGCGCTGCTCTATCCGCTGCCGCCCTGGGAACGCCAGCACCCAGTCTGGATGCTTGCGATAGAGATCGGAATCCGGGTTAACCATCTCCGGTTCCACCCAAAGGCCAAAATCCATGCCGAGTTGGTGGACTTTATCTACGAGAGGCTTCAGGCCATGCGGAAACTTCTCCTGATTCACGCACCAGTCGCCCAGGCCCGCATGGTCGTCCTTGCGCTGGCCAAACCAGCCGTCGTCCATCACAAAGCGGTCCACGCCCAAGGCCGCAGCCTTCTCGGCCAGCGCCATCTGCCCCGCCTCGCTCACCTTGAACTCGGTGGCCTCCCATGAGTTGTAGATCACTGGCCTTGGCCTGGGTCGAGCCTCCTCGGCACTGCCCGCAGTACGCGGCAGAATCCGGTCCAGCTCAAAGCGATGCAGAATGCGCGAGGCCGCGCCCATGCCGCCCCTGGTATAGCCGCCGTAGAAGACCGGCGTCTCCAGCCGCTGGCCAGGATGCAGAATCAGCCCAAAGTCGAAGGGATTGAAGCCGCCGGTCACGCGCACCGCGTCCAATTGGTCCCGCTCCACGGTAATGCGCCAGGAGCCGCTCCAGGCCAGCGCGCCAAACCATACTTCGCCGTGGTCTTCATTCGCTTCATCCGAGGCCAGTGCAAACCAGGGATTCGCCTGGTGCCCGGTCGATCCACGGCGGCTCTCAATCACGCGCGCGCCAGCCAGCACCGGCTCCTGGTTCAACGTCCACTCGCCAGCCCAGCGGCCGGTAAGGTAGCTCAGGGTGTAGTGGCTTGCCGGCAACGTCCAGGTGGCGGCGGCGGCCTGCTCCACGGTCACCGCCGTCGCGCCACGATTCTCAATCGTCGCCGAGCGCGCCAGAATCCCAGTCGCCGGGTCGATGGTGTAGTGCAGGGTCACAAAGATGGGCCGGCTCACGTCCCTCATCACGACGTCGAAGCCGTTGGCCAGCGCCGTGTGGCTCACGTAATGCAGCACCAGCTCACGATTGCCGTCGGCAAAGCTCACCTTGAGCGCCGGTTCCACAAACAGCCCATTGCCCCAGCCCGCAAACTCTTGCGGCGTGGTGGTGTAACTGGAGTCAAACGAGGCCCACTCCGGCTTCGGCTCGGCCTTTCCCACGCTGTCAGTAGCGGCGAGCCGTCCGCCCCAGTAGAGCGGCTCCAACTCGCCGCGGCTGCTGACGCCAAAGGCGTAGGTGACCCCGCCGCCATCCAGGCGGAATGTCTTCGCGGCAGGATCAAAATGGGTAGCTGCAGACTGTGCGAACCCTGCGAATGAGGCTGCAATCAGAACCAGAGCGACTGTAAAGGCTTTCAGTTTAGCAATCATTCTTCATCCACTCCTTCAAGCCGCCTCATGATACCACCCACAGACCTGTCTCTCTGAACCTGTGCAGACCATTCTGAAGCGGCTCAAAAGCCAAAAGGAGCAAGCGCCATCGAGCGCCTGCTCCCCGTTCACTGATCAAATTCAGCGTGGCCCTACGGCTCAACCGGCATCGGCAGCAGCTGTGCCGCCGATGCCTTCTCCACAACCCGCGCTCGCCACCTATACACCGCGTAGCAGCTCAAAATCCCCATCAGCGGATCCAGCGGACGCAGATGATAAGGCTCTGGATGCGCGAAGTAATAGAGCGCCGGCAGCAGCAGCATGACGCCGCCAAAGCGAATCGCATCCATCCGCCGTTCCCGCCACAACAGCACCAAACCCGCAATCGCAAACCCGCTCAGTGCGGTGGCAAAGGGAATATTGGCTGGATCGGTCGGCTCCATTGCCAGATAGTTCTTGCTAAAACTCCAGTACCCGGTCCAGATGTAGATGGCGCGCCGCACGCAGGTGATCGCATAAAGGCCTGGATGTGCCGAGATGTAGGCATGGGCCTGTTCCGACTTGTGCTGCATGTAGGCCAGTTCGCCCATGCGGTTGTAGTCGGCCAGCTCGTCCGCGTCGTGCAGCGGATGCAGATCGTCGCTGGTCCAGCGCACGGTTTGCTGGCCGTTGTTGCCCATCCACTGTTCCAGCCCCATGCTGTCGCGCATGGGAATGAATTTATGAAAGACCATCGCATTGCGAATGGTCCACGGAGCCAGCATGGCAAAAACCGCCACAGTAGCTACCAGCCCCGGCAGAAACCAGCTCTTGCCGGCCCGCCACAACTGCCAAAGGCCAACGCCCATCAGCACCGGCAGCGTGATCAACACAGAAGGTTCGGTGAGCGCGGCAAAACCCGCCAGAATACCGAATCCCAACCACAGCTTCAAGCGGGGGGACTCCGCCATATCCTGCGCCAGATAGAGCATCCAGCAAAGGCACAGCAACAAAATGTGCGTGGACCAGGCCCAGGCCGCCGCAAAGTAGATTCCGTAAGGAAAGAACGCCCAGGCCCAGGCCGACCACCAGGCCACACGCTCGCCAACGGTCCGCCGCGCCAGCATAAACACCGGAATACAAGCCAGTACATTCACCACGCAATCGAAGATGTGAATCGCGTAGATCGCCAACGGTGTATGGATGCCGAATACCTTGAAGCTAACCGCTACGCACAAGGGGTAAATCGGCGGCATAATGGCCGAAGGCTGATCGGATTGAAACGGACTCCCGAATCCCTTGCCGGCAAGTAGCGCGCGAGCCACATTGCCCTGCTCCCAGCTGTGAACATGCTGAGCGTCGAGCAGATCCTCAAAAAGGTAAGAGTTGAACGGAACAACGGCCAAGCGCAAAGCCAGACCGATCAACATAATGATAAGTAACCGCTTGCGGATCGATGCTGTGTTTTCCAGAGGGCAGGGGAAGACGGTTGGATTCAAGCGGTCACCTTTGTTTGATAGACGAAAATACAGCGGTCCCTTATTACCTTCTACGCTGAAAATCATAAGTATTTCGTTAAATGGGACTTTCTCATCCGCCAAGCCGCCAGAAGCTCCCACAGGCTTTCGTTTTTTGTTTCTTTCAAAGGGCTTTTCTGTACGAATTTGGGACACTTGCATCTGCTTCTTCAGTCCCGTTTGCCGATCGGATATTCTGAAGCTGCAAGTCACAAGGCCAAAACCACGTGCTCACATCCTCAGTTCACCCGCCGGAGCAGCCCTCACCGATCAAAATGATCGCCGAGGCACTCGACCACATCGGCCCCCTTCACGGGCTGCCACTGGAAGATCGCCTGTGGCTGGCCCGCCACGGCCAGGAGCGCGTCGCCCGTGAGGGCGAAACTCTCTTTGAAGAAGGCGCCTCGGCCGAGCACATGATCCTGCTGCTCAAGGGCGAGATCCATGTGCGGCGTCAGCACGGCGGTCCCATGGCGCTGTTCATTGGCCGCGCCGGGCAAATGACCGGCGTACTGCCTTTCTCGCGCATGAAGGGCTACGGAGGCCAGGGCTACGCTATCAGCCCGGTCTGGGCTCTGTTGATCCATAAATCGCTCTTCGATGAGATGATGGCGGCCATCCCGTCCATGACACAGCGGGTGGTCTCCACGCTGCTGGACCGCGTGCGCGAGGTGACGCGCATCGAGCAGCAGGCGGAAAAGCTCGGCGCTCTGGGCAAGCTGGCCGGTAACCTTGCCCATGAGCTCAGCAATCCGGCCTCGGCGGCACGCAGCGCGGCCTCCAGCCTGGCAGAGACGCTTGGCGCCAACCGCCAAAACCGCTTCCAACTGGCCAACCTCTGCCTGAGCGACGCAAAGACCGCGGCGATCAGTGCCTGGGAGGAACAGGTTCTTTGCAGCTACGCCAACACCCATCCAGGCCCTGGCGATGCTTCCCCTTCGGCCTATATTGCACGCGAAGATGCCTTGCGAGCGTGGCTGGAATCCATCTGTTGCGCTCAGCCCTGGGCCGTTGCTCCCGTGCTGGCCGAGCACAACGTGACCCCCGCCGATCTTGACCGGCTGCGCACCGAGCTCAACGGCCACGAGATCTGCATTGTTCTTGAGTTTTTCGCCCGCTACCTGCGCTCCCGCGGCTCAGTCTCCACCCTGCAGCAGTCCACCGCACGCATCTTCGCCCTCATTGACGCCATCAAGACCTACTCCGGCATGGATCGCGCTCCGATTCTCGAGCTCGACGTGCCGGCCGGCCTGGACGCCACGCTGGAGATGTTCCAATCGCGGCTGAGCGGCGTCCGGCTGGAGCGCGACTATGCACCGGAGCTGCCCTGCATCAACGCCTACGGCGGCGAGCTCAACCAGGTGTGGACAGCATTGATCGAAAACGCGCTCGACGCCCAGGGCAACCAGGGTCTGCTGCGCATCGGCTGCCGCATGGAAGGCGACATGCTGCTGGTCGAGATATGGGACGCCGGCCCCGGTATTCCCTCCGAACTACAGGAGCGCATCTTCGAACCCTTCTTCACCACCAAGGCGCCCGGCCAAGGCCTGGGACTGGGACTCGACCACGCCATGCGCATTGTGCGCAAGCACCGCGGCCACCTCAGCGTCCGTTCCGAACCAGGTTCCACCTGCTTCCGCGTCCGCCTGCCGCTCGACCAACTCCAGGCTTACTAATTCCGGCCGCTTTCTATTGATCCTGCCACTAAATACTGTCTGGGTTCCCCATCCTTTTCCGCGTTTTTTGCGGAAAAGGATGGGGCATCGATGTCACTGTTTTCTCGCCGGATATATAGGCCCTATCGAGCACAAAAAACTGCCGGTCGGGAGTCTTGCTCCTGCCGGCAGTCTTCCACTCTTGCGCACGGGTTAGTGCGCCTATCCAGCCTTTGCGGCCGGCCGCTTTACGGTTCCACGTCCACCCCGCGCCAGAAGGCCACGAAGCCTTTGATCTTGCGCGCGGCCGGCTTGGGGTCCGGGTAGTACCAAGCCGCGTCCGGGTTATCCTGTCCGTCAATCAGCAGGCTCATATACCGCGCCTGCCCCTTCCACGGGCAGGTTGAGGTGGTACTGCTCGGACGAAAATACTCCCGCTTGAGGCTGGCTTCAGGGAAATACACATTCCCTTCCACCGTCTCGGTCTTATCGCTCTCCGCGATCACTCTTCCATTCCAAATTGCGCGCGCCATGGTTCTTCCGGTCTGTCGGTCATTTGCCCGCAGAACCAGTTTTCACACCGGGCCCGCGTAACGGTAATGACACTACCAGAGATTCACTTGTATTGCGAGGGATTTCCGAGCCGGATTACCTTCGTGGTTACCTCGGCGGCGTCCGTCCTTATTTGGCAGCTTCCACCGTATCAATGTGGACGCTCTTCTTGCCTTCGTCCACGGTCGCGGTCACCGCTACGTGGTCGCCGAGGAAGGCCTTCACCGCATCGGGGTTGTCGATGGTCCAGACAGTCTTCTTTGCTGAGTCAACAAACACCGGCTTGGCGCCCATTGACTTGATGCAGCTCTTCACGCACGAAGGGTTGTCGCCAACGTGCTTGGACCCGCACATCGAGTCCGAGATCCAGCCGTCAATCTTGCTGGTATCTGCCGCGCGCGCCACTGAAAGGGCCATACAGGCCACCATCGCCAGAACAAAGAAAAGACGCTTCACTGCAAACCTCCAAGGGGGGGAATCTGCGATCTGCACCCATCATGCGCCTGCGGCTCGGATTCTTCAAGAGGATTGCAGCCACGACAGGCAGCTTCGCCCGCCGCCAGATTGCCCTACCTGCGGCTGCGAATGGACTCAACCCGCTTTAGCACCAACTCGTAGCGCTGTGCTGCAGCGGAGAAGCGATTGATCAACTCAGAGGTCTTGGTCATGAAGGCCGGATTCCGCTCCCGAATCGCCTCAAGCATGGGCGCAAACTTGGCCAGGTAGAAGAAGCCTTCGCCGTTCGAGTCTACAAACAGTTCCGCCGAAACCGACCCATGCAGAACCAGCGCCGCCGCCATCTCCCAGTAGCTGAGCACCTGACGAAGCCAGGCGTTGTGCGGGTCGGCAAAGTTGTCGGCCACCGCAAAGTACTCTTCCACGGTCTTCGGCCAGAACTCGCTCAGCATCCAGGCCCGTGCCTGCCGCATCACCGTCTCAGTCCGCAATTCATAGAGCTTGAGGATAATTCCGGCGTCCGCCGGTGTTGCCAACATGCGTTCCATAGAAAAAAGTTCTCCGGTGGCCATGGTAGCAGTTCGCAGCGGCATTGAAGAAAAGCGGGCGTCTGTACGCCGTGCTTGCTTCTGGTAAGCAAACATGGGACGCGTAGAGGAATCGAGCTACAGTGAGGAAACTGTTTCAGCCACTATCGATCCGGCCTTCGAACAAAACACCGTGCCCCATCCTTTTCGCAGGCTTTATCGAGAAATGGATGGGAAGCCTACACGCTATTTAAGGGTCGGATCAATGGCATTAGGAGAACGCAGGCAAGCAATCACACGGAGAAGCGAACCCTCCACAGCATCCGCACAGAAATTCGCGTCCCGGAAGACCTACGCCGCCGAAGCCTTGCGGTCGGTAGCTGGCTTGGTGTGAGCGCCGGTCGCAGCTCCAGCTGCCAGTTGCTCATCGGTCCAGAAGCGGCCCGACTGATCGAGCTCACCGGAAGCTCTACGTCGTGACACTTCCGCCATGGCCCTCTGGATTGTCCTGTGAAGCTCTTTCGATTCCAAATGCTTCATCGTCCGGCCTCCAGTATTTGCTGCCAGCGCTCTGAATCCTGAATGAACAGCCCCTCGTCAGGGCTTTGCGATGTGACGAGAATCAGATCACTATCTGAATTATCATAGATTTCTGCCTCATCCGCCAAGGGTAGGTAATACCGGAGCATGTTGGCGATGCCGAGATAGTACCTTCGGTGGACCACCTCTTGGGGAATCCCATGACCTCCCAATACGACGCGTTTGGCGACGCGTTGCACAGCCAATTCTGGTGAATTCAGCCAGAAATACAAAAGCGTTATACGCCAGCCATTCTGCCGGCATTGCTGAAGCAGCTTGACATAGGACTTGCCCGAACAGGTTGTCTCGAGAGCAAAGCTGGTTCCTCGGGCGATCAGCTTGCGCATCTCAAACAGCATCTCTCAACCTGCTGCCATCGCCGCTGCTTCAGGCGCGTGAGGCGCCAGAACGCGAGCAATCTCATCGGCATTCAGAAAGACATTGGTCTCTAGGAACTCTGGAAGAAGGACGCGCGCTGCAGTCGACTTGCCTGCACCGTTTGAACCACCGAGGATCACAATTTCCTTCGGTTCTGACCGCAACGCACGTCCTCCGATCAAGTTGGAACTGCTGCCTATGCCGACAGCAGTTCCTTCTTGGATTTCTTCTTCTCCACTACCTTTTCCACCACCGGCCCGTGCGTCTCAACCGTTGGTGGCGGCGGGGCGTCGCCAATGCGCTTGGAGTAGCTGCATACGGGCTTGGCAGCCTCTTCGGCTTCGGCCGCTGCCGCGGCTTTCTTGGTGCGCTTCTTCGGCGCGGCCTCTTCTTCGACGGCCTTCTTCTTGTTCGGGCACTCCAGGAAGATGCCGCTCTTGAGCACCTTCTCCACCAGGTACGGGCTCTTGCACTCCGGGCACTTCTTGGCAACAGGCTTCAGATTCGAAGTGAAGTCGCACTTGGGATAGTTAGTGCAGCCCCAGAAGACATTGCCCCGCCGCGCCTTGCGCTCGGCCAGGTCACCCTCGCCGCACTTGGGGCACTTCATGCCTTCAATCAGGTTCTGCTTGATGTACTTGCACTTGGGATAGCCGGAGCAACTGACGAACTCGCCATAGGCTCCCTGGCGCAGTACCAGCGGCTTGGTGCACAGCGGGCAGGCTTCGCCGGTGGGCTCAGGCGGCTTCTGCTGCTGCTTCTGGCTCAGTTTGCGGAAGGTCCGGCAGGGCGGATCGGCGTTGTAATCCGGGCAGCTCATGAACGGCCCAAAGATACCACGGCGCAGCACCATCACCTTGCCACAGTTCTCGCAGTACTCCTCGGTCTCGCCGGCTTCCTGCGCCTCGGGCGTATTCAGGTCGGGCTTGGCCGCGATATTTTCCTTGGTGAACGTGCAGCTGCTCGGGTCCTTCTTGTTGTAGGCCGAACAGGCGAAGAACGAGCCGAACTTGCCCCACTTGAGCAGCAGCGGCGATCCGCACACGTCGCACTTTTCGTCGGTCACCGTCTCCATCCGCTTGATATCTTCCATGTTGTTGCCGGCCACCTTGAGTTCCTCCTCAAAGTGGTCGTAGAAGCCATTCAGCAGAGTGGTCCACTTCTCAGTACCTTCCTCGATGTCGTCCAGTTCGGTTTCGAGTTTGGCCGTGTATGCAGGGTCGAAGATGTACGGGAAGTTCTTCACCAGCAGGTCGCAGACCACCACGCCGATCTCGGTGGGGTAGAAGCGCCCACGCGAGCCGCCATGCTTCACCACGTACTCGCGGTCCTGAATGGTGTTGATGATCGATGCGTACGTTGAAGGCCGGCCGATGCCGCGCTCTTCCAGCTCCTTTACCAGCGAGGCTTCGTTGTAACGCGGAGGCGGCTGCGTAAAGTGCTGCTCGGGATCGAGCTTTTCGAGCGCCAGCATCTTGACGCCGTCCAGCAAGGGCAGTCGGCTGGAGCTCTCGTCGTCATCGTCCTTTTTGTCTTCGGCAGCCTCATAGACCTTCATGAAGCCATCAAAGCGCACCACCGAGCCCGAGACGCGGAAGTCGTAAGTCTTGCCGTTCTTTGCCGAGCGGGCGGCGATGTTGGCCGTCGTCACCTCGTAGACGGCCGGAACCATCTGCGATGCCACAAAGCGCTGCCAGATCAACCGGTAGAGCTTGAGCTGCTCGTCGCTGAGATACTTCGCAATCGATTCAGGCGTACGCGCGGCATCGGACGGGCGGATCGCTTCGTGCGCGTCCTGCGCTTCCTTCTTGCCCTTGTATGCATTCGGCGTTGCCGGCAGATACTTTGCGCCCAGATTCTTCTGTATCCACTCACGCGCCCCAGTAACTGCCTCGGGCGCCACGCGCGGAGAATCGGTACGCATGTAGGTGATCAGGCCGGTAGTGCCCTCCGCGCCCAGATCCACACCCTCATACAACCGCTGCGCCACGCCCATGGTGCGCCGCACGTTGAAGCCGAGTTTGTTGGCCGCATCCCGCTGCAACTGGCTGGTGATAAACGGTGGCAGCGGACGGCGTTGCTGCTCGCGCGCCTGCACCGAGGTCAGTGTCCAGGTGGCCTTTTCAAGAGCCGCCACCGTTTCGTCCATGGCAGCCTTGCCGGCCAGGGAGTTGGCCACAAATAGCGCCTTGCCGTCCTTGTCCTTGCCGTTGGCTACGCGGGCCGGCTCGCCATCGATGCCGATAAAGCGCGCCTTGAAGCTCTTGTCGGCCTGCTTTTCAGGGTGCAGAAATGCGTCCAGTGTCCAATATTCAACTGGCAGGAAGGAACCGATCTCCCGCTCGCGTTCCACAATCAGACGCACGGCCACGGTCTGCACACGGCCGGCGGAGAGTCCGCGCCGCACCTTGTCCCATAGCAAGGGCGAAATCTGGTAGCCCACCAGGCGATCGAGCACGCGGCGGGTCTGCTGCGCATACACCAGGTTCTGGTCGATGTCGCGCGCATGGTTGAAGGCCTCCTGCACGGCCTTCTTGGTGATCTCGTTGAAGGTCACCCGGCGGATCTTCTTGCGCTCCTTGGCGGTGGTGCCAAGCTGCAGCGCCAAGTGATAGGCAATTGCTTCACCCTCGCGGTCAGGATCGGGCGCCAGAAAGATCTCGTCCGCCTTGGCAGCCGACTTCTTCAGCTGATCGACAATCTTCTCCTTGCCCGGAGACACGATCAGTTCAGGCTCGAAGGTGCGCTTCTTCAGTTCCACGCCAATGTCGTTTTTCGGCAGGTCCATGATGTGCCCGATCGAAGCGCGCACTTCGAAACCCTTGCCGAGATATTTTTCAATCGTCTTGGCCTTTGCGGGCGACTCGACGATCACCAGTGCTTTGCTCATTGCCATCCTTTATTACTGATCTTGCGGTTCTGCCTCGGCTGTTGGACTCACCCGGTCGCGCCACAGTTTCAGCCCACCCGGTGCCCTTCGGCGCCTGCCCTCAAATAAAACAGCCGCAAGTCCTGCACCGTAGCACGGATTGCCGGCCTATTGCCACTCAAGAAAGGTTATTTCTGCCCATACCGTACCATTTCCGGGGATGCCCCTGCCGCCTGCCAGCTTCTAAATCGGCCTGCAGCCGCTTCTCTTCAGCCCATTTTGTGAATGGGAAAGGCCGGGAATAAGGCTAGGCCATCAGCGACCGACGCCCGATGCAACCATCCGCCGACCAGTCTCTCACACTGCAACGGCCAGCGCACGTTCCTGCCGTCACCATCCCGACCCTGAACCGTCTACATGGTCCGTACGTAGTTCTTACCCGGAAGGCACCGCACCCGCCCTGCCATCTCCAGCTCAAAAAGAGCCGTAAACACTTCAGAGGAAGTAAGTTGCATCTCCAACAGTTCGAGAATTTCGTCCATCTGCAGGCTCTCGTCGGTCCTCAAAACTTCCAGCACAATAGCCTCATGAGGCCGCAACAACGGCTCGGACAATAAAGATGCGCTGGTCTCGGGTTTGGATTCACCCTGCGCCTCAGACTCCAGTTCCAGACGCACCTGCGAAGGCAGATCTTCCCAGATGTCTTCCCATGTGGCCACCAGTTTGGCCCCCTGCTTGATCAGCGTGTTGGGCGTCCAGGAACTTTTATTTGTTACATTGCCCGGAACTGCGTACACGTCGCGATTTTGCTCGGAGGCGCAGCGCGCCGTTACCCGCGTGCCAGAGTTCTCGCTGGCTTCCACCACCAGCACGGCCACGCTGAGCCCGCTCAGGATGCGGTTGCGCCTGGGAAAGTTCTGCGGTGCCGGAAAGGTTCCCATGGGCAGTTCGCTGACCACTGCGCCTCCAGTGGCCAGAATCTCCTCGGCCAGCTTGCGGTTCTCTTTGGGGTAAACCACGTCAATGCCCGTGCCCCAAACGGCGATGGTGGGTGTACGCGCCGCCAAAGCCCCCTTGTGGGCGCAAGTGTCGATGCCGCGCGCCATCCCGCTCAAGATCGTCAGCCGCCGCGCCGCCAGGTCGCGCGAGAGCATCTCGGCCATCCCCGAGCCGTAGGGCGTTGGATGCCGGGTACCCACCACAGCAATCGACGGACGGCTCAACAGCCGCGTATTGCCCCGCACCCACAACACCGGCGGCGGATCGTAGATCTCCTTGAGCCGCTCCGGATAAGCCGCGCAACTGAAGGTGACCAGGGTCGCCCCTTGCGCACAGACCCGTGCCCACTCGGCCTCGGCCGCTGCCCGCGCCTTGCCATCAAAAATGTACTGCACGGCCGCGGCCGGAAAGCGCAGCCCCTCGAGCTCGGTCAGCCGCAACTGCAACACCTGCGCCGGCGAATCGAGCATCTGCATGGCGTCCAGAATGCGCTTGGGGCCCAGCCCCGGCGCCAGGGCAAGCGCCAGCCATGCCAGCCGTTCTTCGTCCAGGGCCGCCGTTGCCGGTGAGTCAGGGTTGCTCGTCTGTGGGCTCATGGTTTCCTTTGCAGTGTCCAGTTTTCGCACACTGCGGGTTTCTTCTGGAGAAATCCTAATCTGTTTTTGTATCGTTTCCGCTCACACTACTGCCGGAGAACCTGCATGTCAAGCCAGCGCTGTTGCCCAATGCAGTTCCTGCTCACACACCGACGCATCCAAAACCCGGGCTTGATACTCTAATGAGCGTGAATCACCAGCAAGACTCGCGGCTACGCATTGCCGCCATCGACTTCCTCAATCCCGCCCCGCTGATGTGGGACTTCGAGCATTCTCCCCTCAACCATGAGCTCGCTCAGCGCTACCGCATCGAACGCATGTTGCCCAGCGAGTGCGCCGCGCGGCTGGCCTCGGGAGACTCCGACCTTGGGCTGATCCCCATTGCCGCGCTGGCCGCCAGTCCGCACCTGCGCGTGTTGCCCGGCTGCGCTATCGCCTCAAAGGGGCACATCCGTTCGCTGCTGCTGGTGCGCCGCGCCAACCAGCCGCTGGAGCAGATTCGCACCGTCGCGGCTGACACCGCCAGCCGCACCACCGTTACCTACGCGCGGCTTCTCTTCCACAAGTGGGGTAACGGCAGCGCTGCATTTCTGCCTATGGCCGCCAATCTTGACCAGATGCTGGCGCTGGCGGACGCGGCGGTCGTCATCGGTGACCCGGCACTCTACGCCCGCCAGGACAGCGAAGCCAGGCTGGCGCGCACTGGAGAGCAGCTCGTCTACCACGACATGGCCGAGGAGTGGCGCGCGCAAACTGGCCTGCCTTACATCTCGGCAGTCTGGTGCCTGTCGCCCAAAGCAACCAGCGTTCCCGCCGAGATGATCGCCAAAGACTGCATCCGTTCCCGCGACCACGGCCTTGCGCACATCGACGATCTGGTCGCCGAGTGGTCGCCGCGCATGAACCTGCCGCCCAGCGTGCTCTGCGACTACCTGGGCAGCAACCTGCACTACACGCTCGACCAAGAGTGTATCGATGGCATGAAGGGCTTCTTCCGCACCGCCGCCGAGTTGGGCATTCTGCCCGCCTACGACGTTCCACTCTAACCACTCAGCAGCCAGAACCTAGCCACCCAGCACCTAGCACTTAGCACTTCCCGCACCCTTTTCCCGCCCTCGCGAATCCAACAACTCTGAGGAGAACCAACCCCATGTCTCAAAAGATTGCCCTCGTCACCGGCGCGAACCGCGGCCTTGGCCTTGAAACCGCAGCCCAGCTCTGCAAAGCCGGCGTCCACACCATCCTCGGCGTGCGCACGCTTGAGCAGGGCGACCAGGCTCTCGCCAAGCTCTCCGCAGCAGGGATTACCGCCGACGTCATCCAACTCGACGTGAACGACCCGGCCACCCACGAAGCTGCGTATGGCTACTTCAACTCGCGCTACGGACGGCTCGATATTCTGGTGAATAACGCCGGCATCGCGGGGGGCAGCTTCCCTGGCACCGGCCCCGAGCACCGCGCCGCAGATGTGCCGCTCGACCTACTACGCCGCGTCTTTGAGACCAACTTCTTTGCGCAGGTCGCCCTCACCAAGGCGCTGCTGCCGCTGATCCGGAAGAGCACAGCAGGGCGCATCGTGAATCTGGCCAGCATCCTGGGCTCGCTCACCCTGCAGGCCACACCCGGCTCGCCCATCTACGACGCAAAGTCATTCGCCTACGACGCCTCGAAGACCGCGCTCAACGCCTTTACCATCCACCTGGCCTACGAGCTGCGCGACACCAAGATCAAGGTCAACTCCGCGCATCCTGGCTGGGTAAAGACCGACATGGGCGGCGCGCAAGCCACCATGGGCATTGAAGAAGGCGCCAAGACCAGTGTGGCACTGGCTCTGCTGCCCGACGACGGCCCCACCGGCGGCTTCTTCCACCTGGGCCAGCCGCTGCCGTGGTAAAGCGGCTTTCTCCCGGTTCTTGCCTCGAATTGGTCTCTACTCTACACAAAATTTGCGTAGAGTAGAGGCACTGAAGATCGACTGTGTGCAATTCGAGCCTAATTAGATTTATCATCTGGCGGTCATGACAAACCTTTTCTCGAAACGCTTTACTGACTTGCTATCACAAATGGATCAAGTCTTGAGCAGCAGGCACCAAGGGACGGGAATGATGGGAATCTCGACTTCTGTGGTCGACGACAATCTCCTCATAGGATGGAAAACAAAAGCCAAGAATCTCCTGGAAAAATCTTGCGGTCTTCAATCTCAGCACTTCAAACAATTTGAAGAAGTCGAACAAAATCAGTGGGTCCATTCATTTGACAAGGCACAGAGATTCAAGGCCATTCTGGAAGCCGCACAAGAGGATTATGATGGCGGCTACCTAAACGACATTAAAACGATAGTTCAAGCTGAGGTTTTTGACTCGGAATTGGAGCAAGCTGCAGAACTTTTGAAAAATGGGTTCAAGATCCCTGCTGCGGTTGTCGCTGGCATTTCACTGGAGCTTACGCTCAAAGAGCTTTGCGTTAAACATGGCCTGAATCCAGGTAAATTGGATCGGATGAATGCCGATTTATACAAAGCCAATATCTATTCCCTGCTTACGCAGAAAAGGATAACTGCGATAGCCCAAATTCGTAATGATGCTGCTCATGGAAATGAAACCGCTTTTCAAGATGCAGATGTGCAATCGATGATCGAAGATGTTCGACGGTTCGTTACCGACAACACATAGCGGCACACATTCGCACGTTTTCGCCTTCGCCGTATAATCAAAATATGGACTTTCAGCTCGTCACCCCATACAAGCCAAAAGGCGACCAGCCGCGTGCGATTGAAGAGCTGGTGGATGGTCTACAGGCTGGAGAACAGCATCAGGTGCTGCTGGGTGTGACCGGCTCCGGCAAGACCTTCACCATGGCCAAGGTGATTGAGCAATCCAACCGGCCGGCGCTGATCCTGGCGCACAACAAGACCCTCGCCGCGCAGCTTTATCACGAGTTCAAGCAGTTCTTTCCCAACAACGCGGTCGAGTACTTCGTCAGCTACTACGATTACTACCAGCCCGAAGCCTACATCCCAGCCGGCGACCTCTACATCGAGAAGGAAGCCACCATCAACGAGGAGCTGGACAAGCTCAGGCTCTCAGCCACGCGCTCGCTGTTCGAGCGCCGCGACGCCATCATCGTCAGCTCGGTCAGTTGCATCTACGGCCTCGGTTCTCCAGAGGCCTACTTCGGCATGTTGCTGCTGCTCGAAAAAGGCCAGCACATCAGCCGCAAAGACATTACGCGCCGCCTGGTCGAAATTCTCTACGAGCGCAACGATGTGGACTTCCGGCGTGGTACCTTCCGCGTGCGTGGCGATGTGATTGAGGTCTTCCCCACCTACGACGAGAGCGCTTACCGCATTGAAATGTTCGGCGACGAGATCGAGTCGCTCTCGCAGATCGATCCACTGTTCGGCACCGTCAAGCAGAAGTACACGCGGCTTCCCATCTACCCAAAAAGTCACTATGTCGTACTGCCGGAGCGCAAGGCCTCGGCCATTGACTCCATCACCGCGGAGTTGAATGAGCAGGTGGCGCGGCTCGAATCCGAGGGCCGCATGGTGGAGGCGCAGCGCGTCAACCAACGCACGCGGTTCGACCTCGAAATGATTAAGTCCATGGGTTACTGTCACGGTATCGAGAACTACTCGCGTCATTTCTCTGGCCGGCTGCCGGGCGAGGCGCCGCCCACGCTGCTCGACTACTTTCCGCGCGACTATCTGCTCTTCATCGACGAGAGCCACGCCACCATTCCGCAGGTGCACGGCATGTGGCACGGCGACCGCAGCCGCAAGCAGAATCTCGTAGACTACGGCTTCCGCCTGCCCTCGGCCATGGACAACCGCCCGCTGACCTTCGAGGAGTTCGAAGCACGCGTTCACCAGACCATCTACGTCTCCGCCACACC
>Ga0302270_10002060_pt1 | contig 19789 bp, 19 predicted proteins | sample III_Bog_E2_3_FD_198773 | JGI IMG/M metagenome (GOLD analysis project Ga0302270, IMG submission 198773) | Peat permafrost microbial communities from Stordalen Mire near Abisko, Sweden - III_Bog_E2_3 | ecosystem: Environmental > Terrestrial > Soil > Wetlands > Peat | place: Sweden: Abisko... | reverse complement strand
CACCTCGTACTCGCCCACGTGGCTGCCCACACCGACGCCGAGGACCAGCCGCCCGCCCGACAGGAGCTGGAGCGAGGCCGCCTCCTTGGCCACGATGGCCGGGCTGCGGAGGGGCAGTTGGAGCACGCACGACCCGAGGGCGACGCTGCGTGTGGCCGTCGCCGCCACGGTGAGCGAGGTCAGGCACTCGAGGACCGGGCGGTGCCAGAAGATGTGGTCGCAGGCCCACAGGGCCCCGGCGCCCAGGCGCTCGGCCTCGACGCAGATGGCGGCGAGCTCGGAGGCGGCGTCGGGGAATCCGGCGCCCGTCGCCGGCAGGGCCCCGGGCAGGGAAGAACGGGGGGACGACGCGGCCCACCGGGGCATCGTCTGCTGGGGGAGCGTAGGGAGGATGAGTCCCACCGGCCCCAGTGGGTTGGCTGGCGGAACCATGGGCACGTCCCATGGTATCTGCACCCGACCTGGTGCGGGGGTGGCTGGCTCCCCGGTCATGACCGAACAGTAACCAACGTCGCGGACCGGTGCGTCCGGGCGGCGCGTTCGGCCGGTGGCCCGGCCGCGGCAGACTGGTGGCACGCACTGCCGCCGGGGCAGGGCGGAGACGGAGGTGCGGGTGCCAGACGAACCGGGCGGGCTGACCGAGGAAGAGCGATCCGAGCGCCTGGGCCAGCTCATGGGGCTCATCGAGCTGATGCGGCCGGCCGTGCAGTCCGACGGCGGCGACCTGGCCCTGCTCAGCGCCGACGTGGAGACGGGCGTGGTCGAGGTGCAGCTGCAGGGGGCGTGCAGCTCCTGCGCCGTGAGCTCGTCCACCCTCCAGGGTGGGGTCGAGCGCATCCTCCACGACCGGCTGGACTGGGTGACCGAGGTGATCGGGGGCGTCGACGAGGACGCCGACCCGTTCGAGAGCCAGGCCCAGGGCCGCGGCGGGTACGTCCCGAGCCTCTGAACCGGACCGCCGGTGAGCCCAGGGACAGGCACAGGCACCGGGACCGGGACCGGGACCGGGACCGGCACCGGGACCAGACCGCCGCTCCCGGGGGCCGGCGTACCGGTCGGGGCGGTCCTCTTCGACTACTTCGGGACCCTCACCGTCCAGTCGTCCGTCGACGAGCGCCGGCAGGGGACCTACGAGGTGGCCGAGATCCTCGGCCTGGACGGTGACGCGTTCTTCACGGCGCTCACCGGGTCGTTCACCGAGCGGTCGACGGGCGTCCTGGGCGACCAGCGGGCCACGCTGGCCCACATGGCCCGGCGGTGCGGCGGCCGTCCCGACGACGGGCAGCTGGCGGCGGCCTGCGCCCACCGGACCGAGCTCGAGTGGCGCTTCGCCTCGGCCTACCGTCCCGAGTCGCTGGCCGTACTGGAGCACCTGGCCGCGGCGTCGGTCCCGGTCGGGGTGGTCTCGGACTGCACCCACGAGCTGGTCCAGATCTGGGACCGCCTGCCGGTGGCCGGAGTGGTCGGTGTCGCGGCCCTGTCGGTGTCCCTCGGGGTGAAGAAGCCCGACCCGGCCATGTACGTCCACGCCTGCGACGGGCTGGGCGTCGACCCGGCCGCGGTGCTCTACGTCGGCGACGGCGGTTCCCACGAGCTCACCGGGGCCCGAGCACTGGGTATGCGGGCCGTGCGTCTCGCCGGGGCCGAGGCCGCTGACGCCCTGGTCTACGACTTCGACCACGGCTGGGACGGACCGGTCATCACCTCCCTGCACCAGGTGCCCGAGCTGGCCGGACTGGGGTCCTGACGGATTTGGCGCCCCGGGATCCGGCCGCCCCACCCGGGGATTGCGTTAGTTAGTCAAACTAACTATACTGGCGGACATGGGAACCGCCGCAGGCACGCAGACCACCTCCGGGACCGGTCGGACGGGGTCAGCGGGCACCGTGGTGCCGGGGCCGGTGGCGCCGGTCACGGTGGCGCCAGGGCCAGGGCCAGGGCCAGGGCCAGGGCCAGGGCCGGTGCCGGTGCCGGGGCCGGTGGTGGTGGAGGCCGACCCGGGGGAGACCGAGCTGGCGGCCCGTCTCCGTCTGGCCGTGACCCGGCTGCACCGCCGGTTGCGTGAGCACGGGGTCGGTGGACTGACCCAGTCGCAGGCCTCGGCGCTGGCCTCCATCGACCTCCTGGGATCGCCGACGCTCGGGAAGCTGGCCGAGCGTGAGTCGGTCCAGCCCCCGTCGATGACCAAGATCGTGGCCGGGCTCGAGCAGCTCGACCTGGTGGAGCGGGCCACCGATCCGAACGACCGCCGGGTGACCCGGGTGCGGCTCACCTCCGGCGGGCGGCGCACCCTCGGGGAGAACCGGTCGCGCAAGAACGCCTACCTGGCCGGGCAGATCCACGGACTGGACGCCGGGGACCGGGCCGCACTACGCCACCTCACCGAGCTGCTCGAGCGGCTGGGCGACGCGGAGGCACCGTGACCTCCCTCCGGGTGGCCGTCGGCCGCACCTTCCACTCCCTCAGGATCCGCAACTACCGCCTGTACTTCACGGCGCAGCTCATCTCGGTGTCGGGGACGTGGATGCAGTCGGTGGCCCAAGCCTGGCTGGTGCTGCGGATCACCGACAACAGCGGGGTGGCCCTCGGCATGGTGGTCGGTCTGCAGTTCCTCCCCATGCTCCTCTTCGGGCCGTGGGGGGGCCTGGTGGCCGACCGGATGGACAAGCGGCACCTGCTCTACGTCACCCAGGCCGGCGGCGGCATCCTGGCCCTGGTCCTCGGCCTCCTGGACGCCGCCGGGATGGTCCATCTGTGGACCGTGTTCGTCCTGGCCGCGCTGCTCGGCTTCGTCAACGTCTTCGACAACCCCGCCCGCCAGACCTTCGTCATGGAGATGGTGGGCCGGGACGACCTGCCCAACGCCGTGAGCCTCAACTCGGTGGTCATGAACGCCTCCCGGATCGTGGGGCCGGCCATCGGTGGGGTGGTCATCGTGGTGCTCGGACTGGACGCCTGCTTCTTCGTGAACGCCGTGTCCTACGTCGCCGTGATCATCGGGCTCTCGCTGATGCGGACCTCGGAGCTCCACCCGACCGAGGCCGTGGAGCGGGCCAAGGGTCAGGTCCGTCAGGGCTTCCGATACGTGTGGCGGACCCCCGCCCTGCGAAACACCCTGCTGGCCATGGCCGTGATCGGGATCTTCGCCTACAACTTCACCGTCACCCTGGCCCTGCTGGCCAAGACCACCTTCGACGGCGGGGCCGGGACGTTCGCCCTGTTCACCTCGTGCATGGGGGTGGGCGCGGTGGCCGGCGGCCTGGTGGTGGCCCACCGGTCGCGACCCACCCCGAGGCTGCTCCAGCTCCTGGCCCTGGTGTTCGGTGCCCTCATGGCCGCGGTGGCCGTCGCCCCGTCCGAGGTCTTCGCCGCCGTGCTGCTGGTGTTCATGGGAGCGGCGTCCATCGGGTTCATCGCCACGGCCAACGCCAGTCTGCAGCTCGAGGCGGACCCCTCCATGCGGGGGCGGGTGATGGCCCTCTACGCCATGGCCTTCCTCGGGTCGACCCCCATCGGGGCCCCGCTGGTCGGGGCCATCGCCCAGGCCACCAACCCCCGCATCGCCATCGCCGTGGGCGCTGTGGCCACCGTCCTGTCGGCCGCCGTGCTGGCCTGGCGGCACCAGGTGCGGGTGGGCGGGGGCACCGTGGCTCCCCTGGAGGCGGCGGTGGGGGACGACGGCGTGCTGGCGCTGCCCGAACTGGACGGCCGGCCCACCGGGGCGTCGGGGGCGGCGTGAGCGGCCCGCGCCTGTCCGGCGGCGTGGTGCACCGGCTGCCGGGCGACCTGCGCACGGAGCTGGTGGCCCACTCCGAGGCCCTCGAGGCGTGGAAGGACATCACGCCGCTGGCCCGCAACGAGTTCATCTGCTGGGTGGAGGACGCCAAGCAGCAGACCACCCGCGAGCGCCGGATCCGCCGGACCCGCGAGGAGCTGGAGGACGGCATGCGGCGGCCCTGCTGCTGGCCGGGGTGCGCCCACCGCGAGCGCACCGGCCACTGACCGCCGGACGGATGGGCGGGGCCGTCCGCCACCGTCGGGACGTGCGGTGTCCGCCCGGGTCACCGGTTGCCGGCCACCGTGCCGGAGGGCACGCTGGACACCAACGGCGCGGCGTCGACGGCGCAGTTCACGCAGGGCATGGGGGCCACGGCGGTGTCGTCGTGGAGGAGCGGCCCCTCCTCCGGCGACGGGTTGCGGATCAGCACGGCGGACAGGAGCCCACCGAGGACGCACAGACCGCCGGCGATGAGCACGGCGTGCCGGAAGCCGGGCGTGAACCGGCCCGGGTGCAGGTAGCTGGTCGGGGAGATCCCGGCGATCGGGGGGATGGCGGCGATGGCGAGCAGGCCCCCGAGGCGGGCGACGCAATTGTTGACGGCGGACGCCACGCCGGAGTGGCCGTCGGCGACGGAGCCGAGGGCGGTCGCCGTCAGTGGGGCCACCGTGGCGGCGAGCCCGAGCCCGAGGACGATGACGGCGGGTAGCACCCCGGTCAGGTAGGAGGACGACCCCGAGGACCGCACGAAGAGGGCCATGCCGACCCCGACCACACAGGGTCCGACGCTCATCGGCAGGCGGGGGCCGATGCGGTGGGCCAGTCGACCCGACCGGGCCGAGAGGGCCAACATGATGACGGTGAGCGGGAGGAGGGCCACGCCCGACTCGAGCGGTGAGTAGCCGCCCACCACCTGCAGGTCGATCGGCAGCAGGAAGAGGGTCACCCCGAGCGCGCCGTAGACCACGAACGTGACGGCGTTGGTCGCGCTGAATTGGGTGTTCCGGAACAGGGTGAGCGGCAGCATGGGGCTGGACCGGACCCGCTCGACCAGGGCGAAGGCCACGGCCGCCAGGGTGCCGAGGGCGACCATGGCGATGACGACGGGGGACGACCAGCCGATCGACGGTCCCTCGATGAGGCCGAAGGTGACGCCACCGAGGGCCAGGACGGCGAGCACGGCACCGACGACGTCCGGACGACCCGAGATCGCCGGGTCCCGCGACTCGGGGACGTGGCGGACGGACAGCACCAGCACGGCGGCACCGATGGGGAGGTTGATGAGGAAGATCCACCGCCACGAGGCGGCCGCCACGAGATAGCCCCCGAGCAGGGGGCCCACCGCCGTGGCCACGCCCCCGAGCCCCGACCACGTGCCGATGGCGCTCCCACGGTCGTCGTCGACGAACGAGCTCTGGATGATGGCCAGGCTCCCCGGGGTGAGTAGCGCGGCGCCGACCCCCTGGAGTACCCGGGTCACGATGAGGACCGGAGCGTCGGGGGCGAGGGCGCAGGCCACGGACATGGCGACGAACCAGACGACACCGATGCCGAAGACGCGACGACGGCCGTACCGGTCGCCCAGCCAACCTCCGAGCAGGAGCAGGGCGGCCAGGGAGAGCGAATAGCCGGTGACGATCCACTGGAGCTCGCCGAAGGTCGAGTGGAACTCCCGGCCGATGGTCGGGAGGGCGATCCCCACCACCGTGGCGTCGATGGCCGCCATGGCCGAGCCGAGCACGGTGGCGGCGATGACCCACCGCCCCCCGGGCGATCGCAGGGTCCGCAGTGCGGCCTGACCGTCGTTGCCGGCCACGCCCGAGACTACGGTGCCCCCGGCGGCCCGGGGTCGACCAGCAGGTCCGAGAGCTCCTCCAGGGCCTGGCGGGCGTAGCCGAGCCACATCCGGGTGATGAGCGGGAGGACGGGTGCGCCGGCGGCACGTGGCTGGAGGACCCAGCGCCACGTGACCAGCGTCCCGGTGCCCGCCGGGGTGAACTCCCACCGCCCCTCGACCCGGTCGACCAGCGGCCGCATCGGACCGGTGAGGACGGTCAGCCGGTACCCGAAGCCGTGCGGGGGGTCGAGGTCGGTGAGCACCTCCCGCATGGTCCCGCCGTCCGACGTGACGATGATCCTCGACTGGTCGACCCGACCCCACGGGCCGACCTGCTCCCGGACCCCGGTGATCGGGGGCAACAGGGCGTACCGACGGCGGAACAGCGTGGTGAGCGGGGCCGGCAGCGTCCCGTCGTAGGCCTGGTGGATCTCGACGGGGATGGCACGGGACCGTTCGACCGTGACGGGCGGGGGCATGGCCCGAGCCTAGGCCCCGGCACCCGGGAACGATCGGACGACGGGTGGTCGGGGGTACCGGGTGGCCGGGTGGCCGGGTGGCCGGGTGGCCGGGTGGCCGGGTGGCCGGGTGGCCGGGTGGCCGGGTGGCCGGGTGGCCGGGTGGCCGGGTGGCCCGGTGGCCTTCCCGCTCAGCCCCGGGCGCCGCCCGCCGGTTCGGCCACCTTGGGCTCCTTGGGCAGTCCGAGCACCCGCTCGCCGACGATGTTGCGCTGGATCTCCGCCGTACCGCCCCAGATGGTCTCGGACCGGGAGAAGAAGAACGAGGCCTGCAGGTCGGAGACCGGGTAGTCGGCCCGGCCCCGCCGGAGGCGCTCGTCGTCCTCGAACTGCTGGCCGCCCGTCAGGATCTGCCCCTCGAGGCCCAGGATGTCCATGGCCAGCTCCATCGTCTCCTTGTGGAACTCCGACCAGAACATCTTGTTGCAGGCCCCCAGGCGGGCCATGTGGTGGGTGCCGTGGAGGGTGTCGGTCAGTGAGCGGTAGCCGTTGATCTCCATGATCTTGACCTTGGACCACGCCGTGGCCAGGCGCTGGCGGACCAGCGGGTCGGTGCTGCGGCCGTTGGCCCGGGCCGCGTCGATGACGGCGTTGAGCTCCCGGAGGAACCGGCGGTGGCCGGTGGTGGCCGACGATCCCCGTTCGAAGCCCAGGGTGGTCATGGCCACCTTCCACCCGTTGTTGAGCCCGCCCACCACGTTGGCCGCCGGGCAGCGGGCGTCGGTGAAGAACACCTCGTTGAAGTCGGCGCTGCCGTCGACCTGCTCGATGGGCCGGACCTCGACACCGGGCTGCTTCATGGGGACGAGGAGGTAGGAGATCCCGGCGTGCTTGGGGGCCGACGGATCGGTCCGGGCCAGCAGGAAGATGTAGTCGGCGAACTGGGCCTGGGTGGTCCAGACCTTCTGCCCGTTGATGACCCACTCGTCGCCGTCGAGCTCGGCCCGGGTGGCCAGCGAGGCCAGGTCGCTGCCGGCGTCGGGTTCGGAGAAGCCCTGGCACCACGAGATGGTGCCGTTCAGGATGCCGGGGATGAACTGCTGCTTCTGTTCCTCGGTGGCCCACTGCAGGATGGTCGGGCCGACCAGGGTGTCGCCGAAGAAGTCGGCCCGGAGCGGGGCCTCGGCCCGGGCGAACTCCTCGTTCAGGACCACGGACTCCATGAGCGACAGCCCCTTGCCGCCGTACTCGGTGGGCCACGAGGCGCAGATCCAGCCGCCGGCGAAGAGCGTGGCCGTCCACGAGCGGAGGAATTCCCGGCGCTCCTCCCGGGTCTGGGAGAACCCCGGCGTGCCCCAGCCCTCGGGCAGGTTGTCCTCGAGCCAGTGCCGGATCTCCGAGCGGAAGGCCTCGGTCTCGGGTGGGTAGTCCAGGTCCATGGGGACGACACTATCCAGCGGTCGACGGGGCCGTCCCGGTCGGGGGCGTCGACCCCGGAGCACGGCGGTAGACTGGTGCGGTTGACGGAAGGCGGGCCCCCTGCGGCCCCCGACGAGGATCGGAGGTGTGGCCCATGCAACGGGACGAACCCCCCAGTTACCGGGGAAGCACACTTCATCCTCCCGCCCGCGTCTCCCCTCGGTGACCCCGGCCCCGCGCTGATTCGGCCGCCCGACGGCGCGGCCCCGGTGCTCCGGAGCCCCGTGGTGGGCGCGCCCCGGAGGATGCCCGAACCGACCCTGCCGAGTACGCCGCGCCCGCGCCCGCGGGCGGTTGACGACCGGGATCTGGCGATCCCGGACCCGGTGGGGCGCCGAGCACACGATCGACGAGGTCCCGATGCCGCGATTCTCCCTGCACCGCCCGTATCTGCCCACCCGCCGCCGTGACGACACCCCGGAGGCCGGGAGCGGCCCCGGCGCGCCCGGCGGCACGGGCGGCACGGGCGCGCCCGGCGGTCCCGGCGCGCCCGGCGGGAGCACGGGGTCGGGTCGGGCCATCGTCCGCCGCCGGCTGGCCAACCGCGAGCAGCGGTTGCTGGCCACCCGGGCCGTGCGGGACACCATCGTCTCGCTGGCCGGCCTGGTGGGCCGGCCCGTGCGCAACCAGGGCGGTGCGGAGATCGGCCGGCTCGACGACGTGGTGTGCCGGTGGAGCGACGGTCAGACCTATCCGCCGGTGACCGGCCTGGTGGTGCGCATCGGCCGGCGGGAGGCCTTCGTGGACGCTTCGGCCATCGACCGCATCGAGCACTCTCAGGTCCTGTTGCGCTCGTCCCGGCTCGATCTCCGGGACTTCGAGCCCCGGGAGGGCGAGGTCACCCTGGCCCACCAGGTGCTCGACCACCAGCTGGTCGACGTGGACGGGGTGCAGGTCATCCGGGCGGCCGACCTCTACCTGGCCCCGGTCCTCGGGGGGATCCGCCTGGTGGGGGTGGACGTGTCGGCCCAGTCGCTGCTGCGGCGCCTGGGCCCGGCCCGCTGGCGCCTCCGCCCGACCCCCGAACGGGTCATCGACTGGGGGTCGATCCAGCCGTTCGACGAGACCGGGCCCGGCCACGAGCCGGAGATGCGCTTCCGCACCACCAACGCCCGCCTCGAGCGCCTGCGCCCCGGGGAGCTGGCCGACCTGCTCGAGGACCTGATGCGTCCCGAGCGCCAGAAGCTCCTCGACTCCCTCACCCCCGACGAGGCGGCCGATGCCCTGGAGGAGATGGACCCCGAGGAGCTGGCCTCGCTGCTGCGCGAGGCCGAGCCGGGCCAGGCCGCGGTGCTGCTCGCGGCCATGGAGCCCGACGAGGCGGTCGACGCCCTGCGGGACCTCGGGGCCGACGACCGCTCCGACGTCCTCGGGGCCATGGACCGGGTGAAGGCCACCGAGCTGGTCCGCCTGCTGGGCTACCCCGAGGACCAGGCCGGTGGCTTCATGACCACGGCCTTCGTCACCGCCTCGGTCTTCGAGACGGTGGGCGGCCTGACCCAGCGCCTCCGCCTGGAAGAGGACGTCCCCGACGAGCTCGACGCCATCGCCCTGGTCGACGGTGAGGGACAGCTGGTCTGGGACCTCCCGTTGCTCCGCCTGCTGGTGTCGGCGCCGGACACCCGGCTGGACGAGCTGGTGGAGGCTGAGGAGCCGGTGACCGTGGGCTCGGGGGCCGAGGTGGCCGAGGTGGCCGACCGCCTGATCGAGGCCCGGCGGCTGTCCGTGCTGGTGGTCGAGGACGGCCGGCCGGTCGGGCGCATCCTGGCCGACGACGTGCTCGACGCCCTCACCCCGGCCCGGGGCCGACTGCACTTCCCGAGGCTCTTGCAGTGACCGGGGTGGCCACCCGCCGGTTCCGGCGGTTCTGGCCCTACCTGGCGGCGGCCGGTCCCGGCCTGATCGCCGCCAACGCCGGCAACGACGCCGGCGGGGTGGCCACCTACGCCTCGGCCGGGGCCGAGTTCGGCTACCGGCCGCTGTTCTTCATGGTGGTCATCACCGTGGGCTACGTGTGCGTCCAGGAGATGGTGGCCCGGCTGGCCGCCCACACCGGCAAGGGCCTGGCCGCCCTCATCCGGGAGCAGTTCACCCTGCGGCTCACGGCCTTCGCCGTGCTGGCCTTCGCCGTCGCCAACGTGGGCCTGGTGGTCACCGAGTTCGCCGGCATCGGCGCGGCGTTCGAGCTGTTCGGCGTGTCGCGCTACCTGTCGGTCCCCCTGGCCGCCGTGGCCATCTGGATGCTGGTGATGCTCGGCTCCTACCGGTACGCCGAGCGGGTCTTCCTGGTGCTGTCCCTGGTCTTCATCACCTACCCCATCGCTATGTTCTTCGGGCACCCCGACTGGGCCCAGGTGGCCTCGAACCTGGTCATCCCGCACTTCCTGCACTCCAAGGCGTTCATCCTGGTCGGGGTGGGCCTGATCGGCACCACCATCACCCCCTACATCCAGCTGTACACGGCCGGGGCCGTGGTCGACCGGGGCATCGGGCCCGACGAGTACCAGTACGAACGGATCGACGCGGTGAGCGGGGCCATCCTCTCGGACCTGGTGTCGATCTTCATCATCATCGCCACCGCCGCGGTCCTCGGCGGGACCGGGGCCCTCACCTCGGCGGCCCAGGCGGCCAAGGCCCTCGAGCCCCTGGCGGGAAGGTTCGCCGAGGCCCTCTTCGGCATCGGGCTGCTCGGGGCGTCGGCCCTGGCCGCCGCGGTGGTCCCCCTGTCCACCTCCTACGCCATGGCCGAGGCCGTGGGGGTGGAACGGTCGGTGTCCAAGTCGTTCCGCCAGGCCCCGCTCTTCCTGGGCCTGTTCACCGCCCAGATCGTGGTGGGGGCCGGCCTGGTGCTCCTCCCGGGCAACCTGTTCAGCCTGATCATCAACGCCCAGGTGCTCGAGGGGGTGGTCACGCCCATCACCCTGGTGTTCATCCTGATCCTGGCCAACCGGCGGTCGCTGCTGGGCTCGGCGGCCAACGGGAGGCTGGCCAGGACCGTGGGGCTGGCCACCGTCATACTGGTGGGGTCGTTCGCCACCTTTCTGGTGGTGTCCACCGTCCTGGGCTGGATCGGGGTCAGCCTGTGAGCGCCGGCTGGGCCGGGCCGGGCCGTCGGCGTCCCAAGGGCGTCTCGTCGGCGTCCCGGGGGTGTCACCGGGGGCGTCTCGGGGGGTGTCACCGTGGGTGTCACCAGGGGCCTGGGCGCCCCGGAATTCGGCCCGCCGGGCCGGGCGGCTTGCGTAACCGGCCCCCGGCGGGGGAGGCTTTCCCACTTATGACCGTCTCTGCTGGGGCTTCCGTTGCCTAAATTCGGACGCCGTCGGAACAAGCCCAAGGGACCGAAGGTCCCCCCGCCGACCCCCGAGCGCGTCCCGCCGAAGCCGGCGGAACCCGGTGGCCTGCGGATCGCCTTCCTCGTCTACCGGGGCAATCCCCGCTGCGGGGGCCAGGGCGTCTACACCCGCCACCTGACCCGCGAGCTGGTGGCCCTCGGGCACTCCGTCGAGGTCTTCGCCGGCCAGCCGTGGCCCGAGCTCGACCCCGGGGTGGGCTTCACCCCGGTGCCCAGCCTGGACCTCTACCGCGAGCCCGACCCCTTTCGCATCCCCCGGCCGTCGGAATTCCACACGGGCATCGACGCCCTGGAGTTCGGCGTCATGTGCACCGCCGGCTTCCCCGAGCCCTGGACCTACAGCCTGCGGACCCGCACGATCCTGGCCGGTCGGCGGGACGACTTCGACCTCGTCCACGACAACCAGTGCCTGGGATCGGGCATCCTGGGCATGCTGGACGACGGGTGGCCGCTGCTCACCACGCTCCACCACCCCATCACCGTCGACCGCCAGCTGGCCCTGAGCCACGCCACCAACCCGTGGCAGCGGTTCACCACCCGCCGGTGGTTCGGTTTCCTCCGCATGCAGGTCCGGGTGGCCCGGGCCCTGCCCCGAATCATCACGGTGTCGGAGTCCTCACGGACCGACATCGCCGCCCAGATGGGCGTCGAGGCCGACCGGATGACCGTGGTCCCGGTGGGTGTCGACCAGACGGTGTTCCGGCCGCGGCCCGAGGTGGCGACGGTCCCCGGGCGGATCATGGTCACCTCGTCCTCCGACGTCCCCATGAAGGGGCTGGTCCCGCTGCTCGAGGCCGTAGCCAAGCTGCGCACCGAGCGGGACCTCGAGCTGGTGGTCATCGGCAACCCCCGTCCGGACGGCCGGGTGGCCCGGGCCATCGAGCGGCTCGACCTGGCGCCCATCGTGCACTGCGTGACCGGGATCTCCGACGACGAGCTGGCCGTCAATTACGCCCAGGCCGAGGTGGCCGTGGTCCCGTCGCTCTACGAGGGCTTCTCGCTGCCGGCCATCGAGGCCATGGCGTGCGGTGTGCCGCTGGTGGCCACCACCGGCGGGGCCCTGCCCGAGGTGGTCGGCACCGACGGGGAGACCGGACTGCTGGTCCCACCGGACGACCCCGGGGCCCTGGCCGGCGCCATCGGCCGCTTGCTGGACGACCCCGACCTGCGGGCCCGACTGGGCTCGGCCGGTCGCGACCGGGTGCTCGGCCGGTTCACCTGGGAGGTCACCTCCCGGGGCACGGCCGAGCAGTACCGGGCCCTGCTGGCCGACGGGGCCACACCTGCCCCGGCCGCCCCTGCCCCTGCCCCGGCTGCCCCTGCCGCTACTCACCCGGCCACCTCTGCCGCCTCTTCCCCGGCCGCCTCTTCCCCGGACACCCCCACCGACATCCCGTCGGGCCCACCCCCCGCAACCACATCGGAGCCACTGCCATGCTGACCGTCGACTACCGGAAGCTCGGGGTGGCCACAGGCGACCGGGTCCTCGACCTCGGCTGCGGCTTCGGCCGCCACGCCTACCAGGCGGCCCGCCTGGGCGCCGAGGTGGTGGCCTTCGATTTCGGGGCCGATGAGGTGCGCAAGGTACAGGACACCTTCGGGGCCATGGCCGAGGCCGGCGAGCTCGACGCCGTCGAGTCGCGGGTGGGGGCGGTCCAGGGCGACGCCCTCCGGCTGCCCTTCGCCGACAACTCCTTCGACCGGGTGATCGCCTCGGAGGTCCTGGAGCACATCCCCGAGGACGAGACGGCCATGGCCGAGCTGACCCGGGTCCTCCGGCCCGGCGGGACCATGGCGGTCACCGTCCCGCGCTGCGGGCCCGAGTTCGTGAACTGGGCCCTGTCCGACGAGTACCACAACGTCCCCGGTGGCCACGTGCGCATCTACCGGTACTCGGAGCTGGTCCGGCGCCTCGAGGGCACCGGGGTGGCCGTGGTGGGCAGCCACCACGCCCACGGGCTCCACGCCCCCTACTGGTGGCTGAAGTGCCTGGTCGGGACGACCAACGACGGCCACCCGGCCGTCGCCGCCTACCACAAGCTCCTGGTGTGGGATATCACCAAGGCCCCCAAGGTCACCCGCTACGCCGACCGGGTCCTCAACCCCCTTGTGGGCAAGAGTCTGGTGGTCTACTCGGTCAAGCCCGCCGAGGCCGACGACAACGGGGCGTCCCGAACGGCCGGCACCCGGGTGTCCGCGGGGATCGGGGCGTCGGCATGAGGTCGATCCCCGAGGTCCCCGGCATCCTGACGGCCGAGCAGGTCCTCGCCACGGCGCGCTCGATCACCGCCCTCCAGCGGCGCGACGGGATGGTCCCCTGGTTCCCCGGTGGGCACTGCGACCCGTGGAACCACGTCGAGGCGGCCATGGCCCTCACGGCCTGCGGCCTCGACGATGAGGCCGACGCCGCCTATCAGTGGCTGGTGGACACCCAGCTCCCCGACGGCAGCTGGTTCAACTACTACCTGGGCGGCGGGATCAAGGACCCCCGGCTCGACACCAACGTCTGCGCCTACCTGGCCACCGGCGCGTGGCACCGGTACGTCTCGACCGGGGACGTCGACGCCCTGGCCGCCCTGTGGCCCACCCTCCGGGACGGCATCGACTTCGTCCTGCGCTGGCAACGGACGGACGGCTCCATCCACTGGTCGCTCGACTCGTCGGGCTTCCTGGAGGAGTACGCCCTCCTCACCGGGTCGTCGTCGATCTACCACAGCCTGCGCTGCGCCATCGCCTGCGCCGAGCGGCTGGACGAGGGCCGTCCGGACTGGGAGCTGGCCGCCGGTCGGCTGGCCCACGCCGTGGCCCACGATCCGAAGGCCTTCGAGCCCAAGGAAGAGTTCGCCATGGACTGGTACTACCCGGTCCTGTCGGGCGCCATGACCGGCGAGGCGGCCCGGGAGCGCATCGACGCCCACTGGGCCCGTTTCGTGATGGAGGGCCGGGGCGTGCGGTGCGTGTCGACCGGCGAGTGGGTGACGGCGGCCGAGACGGCCGAGTGCGTCCTGTCCCTCGACGCCATCGGCATGGATGAGGAGGCCCGCACGTTGCTCACCTGGGTCCAGGCGCTGCGCAACGAGGACGGGTCCTACTGGACCGGCATGGTCTATCCCGAGGAGGCGACCTACCCGCCACTCGAGCGCTCGAGCTACACGGCCGGGGCCATGGTGCTGGCCGCCGATGCCCTGAGCCGGACCACGCCGGCGTCGGGCATCTTCCGGGGCGAAGGCCTGCCCCGTCACCTGGACCTCACCGAGCCGGCCCCGGGCGCCCCCGTCGAACCGGCCTTCCCCCTCCGGGGATCACCGGGAATCTGACCGTGGGCCGGGGCGGCAGGCCCCCGGTGGTGCGGTGACCGATCACTGCGAACGCGCCGTGCACTACGGCGGGCCGAGCACCCCCCACGTACGGCTGGGCGTTCTGTACGGTGCTGCTCCTGGCATTGGCCACGGTCGTCGTGGGCTCGGGGCTCGGGGCTCGGGGTTCGGGGTTCGGGGTTCGGGGTTCGGGGTTCAGCTCAGGTGGGTACTGGCTGGTCGACGTGGCGCTCGCCGACGTGGCGCTCGCCGTCGTGGTACTGGCTCTGGTGTGCCTCAGTTCGAGAGGATCGCCTTCGATGCCGGAACCTCCGTGTCCCGGTGCGGCCTCCGAACGGGAGCATCTACGCCTCCCGCCGGTCGATTGGACGATGTCCGGCGAGCACGGGCTGTGACCGATCCGCTCGTGCCACCAGGTGCCTGTTCCCGGCCGGTGGTGGCGTTGGTGTCGGGGGGTGGTGACGGTTGGGGGGAGTTGGCCGCGGGGGAGCGGTACTCCGGCATGGAACCCGAGGTCACGCTGCACCCGGGCACCGGACGGAGGAGTTGTCTAGGGTGGGCCGGCAACGTTCGTGGCAATGGGGTCAGGGCAGTCCCGTCGTAAAGGACCGGCCTGAGGGACGAGGTCGTCCGAGGGCGTCGTACCGAGGACAGGAGCCACGCCATGACCACCCTGCTCGCACGTCACGCCGAGGTCCTCGTCACCATGGACGACGACCGCCGCGAGATTCCCGACGGCGCCGTGCTGGTGGAGGACGGCATCGTCACCGCGGTCGGCCCGACAGCGGACCTCCCCTCGGAGGCCGACACGGTCCTGGACCTGAGCGGACAGATCGTCCTGCCCGGCTTCGTGAACACCCACCACCACCTCGACCAGACCCTCACCCGCAACCTCCCCCAGGCGCAGAACATCAATCTGTTCCCCTGGCTGCGTGCCCACTACGAGGTCTGGGCCAAGCGGACCCCCGAGGCCACCCGTGGCTCCACGTTGATCGGCCTGGCCGAGCTCGCCCTGTCCGGCTGCACGACGGTCTTCGACCACTCCTATGTCTTCCAGAACGGTTGCCGGGTCGACGACCAGATCGCCGCGGCGACCGAGATCGGCGTGCGCTTCCACGCCTGCCGGGGGTCGATGTCGTTGGGCGAGTCGCGGGGCGGCCTCCCACCCGACAGCTGCGTGGAGGACGAGTCGGTCATCCTTGACGACTGTGTGCGGGTCATCGACGAGTACCACGACGCCGAACGGGGTGCCATGACCCGGATCGTCCTCGGACCGTGCTCGCCCTTCTCGGTCTCGGCCGAGCTCCTCCGGGAGTCCGCGGTCCTGGCCCGACAGTACGGAGTGTCCCTGCACACGCACCTGTGTGAGACCTTCGACGAGGAGCGCTACACCCTCGAGAACCACCAACTGCGTCCGGTGGCGTGGATGGAGTCCGTCGGCTGGTTGGGTGCGGACGTCTGGTACGCCCATGCCATCCACGTGAACGATGACGAGATACGGCAGTTCGCCTCGACCGGTACCGGCGTGGCCCACTGCCCGAGCTCGAACATGCGCCTGGCCTCGGGCATCGCCCCGGTGAAGCAGTACATGGACAACGGCGTCCGGATCGGGATCGGGGTCGACGGCTCGGCCAGCAACGACTCATCGCACATGCTGGCCGAGGTGCGCCAGGCCATGCTCCTGGCCCGCCTGAAGATGGGCCTCCTGCCCCCCGTGGGACCCCAGACGGTGCTCGGGACATCGGACCCGCTCCGGGCCGACGAGTGGATGACGGCCCGCCAGGCCCTCGAGCTGGCCACCCTGGGGGGTGCCGCCGTGCTCGGACGCGATGACATCGGCGCACTGGCCCCGGGGATGAGCGGCGACTTCTTCAGCATCGACCTCCATACCGTCGACTACGCCGGTGGGCTGGCGGATCCGGTGGCCGCCACGCTCTTCTGCCAGCCCCAGAAGGCCCGGAACACGGTCATCAACGGCCGGGTGGTCGTGGCTAACGGTGTCGTCACCACGGTGGACCTGGCGCCCGTCATCGAGGCCCACAACAGGTTCTCACTGGCGATCGCCAACGGCTGACCCACCGGGCGCGCCGGACCCGGTCGGGACGGCGCCCCGGCGGAGTCCGGAGAGGGAGGGAGGCGTCATGGAGGTCGAGAGTCCGGGTGGCACGGAGGGGGCGACACTGGTCACCCAGACCACGGTCCGTCCCGGGCGGGAGGAGGCCTTCGCCGCCTGGCAGGAGCGGATGTCGGCGCTGGTCTCGGAGGCGCCCGGGTTCGTGAGCCAGGAGGTGATCCCGGCCAACCCGCCATTGCAGGACGACTGGACCATCATCCAGCGGTTCGGGTCCCGGGCGGACGCCGGCAATTGGCTGGCGTCGGGGGTCCGGGCCGCCATGCTCGACGAGGTCGGCGACCTGCTCGTGGGCGACGACGCCATCTCGGTGATGGAGCAGGCGGCACGGTCCCACCGGGGGAGCACCGCCGTCGTCCGAGCCAGTGTGGCTCCGGGCCGCGAGGAGGCCTACCGGGCCTGGCAGGCGGAGATCCAGGCGGCTCAGGCCACGAAGCCCGGGTTCGTCGGTTGCGCCGTCCAGGAGCCGATCCCCGGTGTGCAGGACAAGTGGGTGACGCTCCTGGCCTTCGACTCGGCCGAGCACCTCGACGCCTGGCTCACCTCCGACACGAGGGCCGATCTCATCGCGAAGGCCGAGGGGATCGTCGATGGGGACGACGTCCGTCGGGTCGAATCGGGGTTCGAGGGGTGGTTCGACTTCGAACGACCCGGTGGGGGCGCCGCGCCACCGGCGTGGAAGTTCAACTACCTGATCCTGGTCGGGCTCTATCCCATCGTCATGCTCGAGGTCCTCTTCCTCAACAACAAGCTGGACTGGATGAACCTGGCCGTCGCCAGCCTCATCGGGAACATCTTCAGCGTGGCCATCCTCGGGTGGCCGGTCACGGCCATCCTGGGTAAGGCCATGGGCTGGTGGATCCGTCCGGCGCCCGGAGCCTCGAGGTGGAACGACCTCACAGGGGCCCTGGTCATGGTGGGTGCGCTCGTCGTCCTGGTGACGGTGTTCTATCTGATCGTGAAGTACGTAGGCTTCGACGCGAAGATCCTGAAGCTATGACGTACGATCGGCCGGTCCGGACCGAGGACGTGCGAGGAGCACCATGACGTGGATCATCATCCCCATCCTGGCGGCAGTGGCCTTCTCGTTGTGGTTCACGCCGCTCGGGCTGAAGGCAGGGTTCTGGCGCTGGCCGTAGGGGGCGCGCCGGCGGGCAGAGGGACCTGACCGGGTCCGTCGGCCGGATGGCCGACGGAACGTCCGCCGGTGACGTCCGCCGGTGACGTCCGCCGGTGACGTCCGCCGGTGACGTCCGCCGGATATGTCCGTCTGTCCTGCTTGACGTGCTGCGGGTGTCGGTCCATAATCAACTAATCAGTTGATTAACCGAAAGATTGAATACTGATGGCCCACGACACGCTCAGTCTCACCTTCGCCGCTCTTGCCGATCCGACCCGGCGGGCCATCTTGGTCCGTCTGGCCGAAGGCGAGGCCACGGTGAACGAACTGGCCGGGCCGATCGACATGAGCCTGCAGGCGGTCTCCAAGCACCTGAAGGTCCTGGAGGGGGCCGGCCTGATCTCGCGTGGCCGGAACGCACAGTTCCGGCCCTGCCAGCTCGAGCCGGCGCCGCTGGACGACGCCACCGACTGGATCGTGCGGAACCGCCGGATCTGGACCGCACGGTTCGACCGGTTGGAACGTCACCTCGAACGCATCACCCACGACACCACCAAGGAGAGATAACCATGACCAACGCAGAGACCGAACTGGGCGAGCTCACGATCACCCGGATCTTCGCGGCCCGGCCCGAGGTGGTGTTCGAGTGCATGACCACACCCGCGCACCTGACCCAGTACTGGGGGCCGATCGGGGTCAGCACGCCACTCGAGGGGATCACCGTCGAGCCCTTCCCGGGGGGGCGTTTCGAGACCCTGATGGTGAACGACGAGACCGGGGACGAGTACCCCATGCGTGCGGTGATCGTGGAATTCGACCCGCCCCGGAAGTTCACGTTCACCGAGGCCGGGGTCGAGGGGGGCGTGACGACGGCGATCGCCTTCAACGACCTCGGGGACGGACGAACCGAGACGGTGACCCACCAGACGAACGTGCCCCCGATGCTGATGAGCCCCGAGGCCCAGGCCGGGCTCGAGACCAGCTTCGTCAAGTTGGACGTCTACCTGGCCTCGCTGTAGATCGTCGGAGACGGTCAAGGGGCCCGGGGGCCCGAGCGGCGGTCCGGGCGGCCCGGGCGGCGGTTCGGGCGGCCCGGTCGGTCGGGGCGACCCGGGCGGGGGAGCGTCAGGGCCGACCGGCGTGGGGAACGTCGACCGGGTGGACGAGGACGACACCGTCCGATGCCCCCTCGCGGGAATAGTGGTTGGCCACGATGTACAAGTTCCGGCCGTCGTCACCGCCGAGCATGCAGGCGAAGCATCCACGGTCGGCCGTGACGGTCTCGAGTACGGCACCTCCCTCGGCCACACGCACGCACCGTCTTCCGGGGACGCTGGCGTACCAGACGGCTCCCTCGGCATCCACGCAGATCCCGTCGGGAGCGGCACCCGGACCCAGGTCGGCCCAGACCCGGCGGTCGACGAGATCGCCGTCCCCGGTGATCGTCCATGCGGTCAACCGATCGGCATGTGACTCGGCGAGCACCAGGGTGTCCTCGTCGAGGACGGCCATCCCGTTCGGGAACCACACGTCGTCCGCGACCTGCCGGCTGCTCCCGTCGGGCAGGACGACGGCGACGATGCCGGGCTTCCGTTCCCCCCAGGGCATCGAGCCGGGCCTGTCGACCCACGCCCGGCCACCGGCGTCGACGACGATCTCGTTGAAGGGCTGCCCGGGGGCGCCGTAGGGCGTGAGGTCCGGTCCGGCCACCAGGCCCTCCGTCGTCGTGGCCACCAGGCGGCCATCGGCCAGCCAGTCGATGGAGAAGGGCAGCCCGTCGATCCTGGCCACGACCTGGCGCCTTCCGTCGGCGTCGAAGGCCAGGACCTCGCCGGCCAGCCAGTCGCACAGCCAGAATCGTCCGTCGTGCCACCGGGGTGACTCACCCATCTGGATCCCCGTGGCAAAGGTCTCGGTCATCTCGGAGTCGACGCTCCCTGTCCGCTTTGTCGTTGCCTGTGAGCCGACGGCCGGGCCATCGTATCCCGGGCCCGATTCTCCACGAAGTTGGCCACGACCAGGACCGAGCGGTCCACCGGGTGACGCGTCCCCGCCCGGCGCCATGGGCCTGAAGGCCTACCGGAGGGAGTCCAACGCCTTCCCGAGCGCAACGGCCGACCCGTCGTCGAAGCCGCCGGTACCGGACCACCGGACGGCGCCCGATCCGTCGACCAGGAACAGCGAGATGGTCGACTGGTCCGTGATGTCCAGCGGACCGGTCAGCCGTCGCACGTCGCCGTAGACCGTGAAGGTGCGCCGGAGAACAGCCGGCACTACGATGGCGGAGGCCATTCCTCCATCGATGAACGGCCGGACC
>Ga0302270_10002034_pt1 | contig 19950 bp, 20 predicted proteins | sample III_Bog_E2_3_FD_198773 | JGI IMG/M metagenome (GOLD analysis project Ga0302270, IMG submission 198773) | Peat permafrost microbial communities from Stordalen Mire near Abisko, Sweden - III_Bog_E2_3 | ecosystem: Environmental > Terrestrial > Soil > Wetlands > Peat | place: Sweden: Abisko... | reverse complement strand
GACGGCGCGAGCGACGGTCAGGCGATCCGATCCGCCCGGAAGCGTGGCGATGAAATCGCGGATTACGTTGTGCCAGAAACAGGTGAGTGTTTCGTGATAACCGCTATCGGATGTGTTTTTGCCTCCCTGGCTGACGTTATAGCGGGGTATATTGGTGCGCAGGCGATCAAGTGCGGAATCGCCTTCGAGAATGTAACAGGCGCCGAGAGCGAGATGCGCGGCGTGAGTCCATTGCGCTTTCGGCCGGGAGCCGTCTTCGAAGCCGGCAATGAGAGCCTTCAGGTCCGCTTCGCTCGCGAGGAATTCAGGGTCGTTTATAGACGCGCACATAATCGACCAGCATTTCCTGCGGGAACGCGGTGTCGGGGCTCACGGGGCCGGCGAAGTTGCCGCCAACGGCGACGTTGAGCAGCAGTAAGAAGGGCTGATCGTAAACCCATTTCGTGCCGGGCGGAATGTCGGTATCGTGGACTGTCTCGTAGGCGGTGTCGTCCACATAGAAGGTTACGGATGTGGGAGTCCAGTCGATTGCGAAGGTATGGAAGTCGTCGGCGAATTTCTTACCACCGGGCAGGGTGTAGATGGCGGTCATCGGTTTGCCGCCGGAATAGCCGGGCCCGTGCAGGCTGCCGTGGTTGATGGCGGGTTCTCTTCCGATGCTCTCCATGATGTCGATCTCGCCGCACGCGGGCCAGTTGCGATTGTTGAAGGTATTGCCAAGCATCCAGAAGGCGGGCCACATGCCGGCGCCGCGCGGGACTTTGACGCGAGCCTCGATGCGGCCGCCAGGGCCGGCGGCGAACAGGCCCTGCGTCTTGATGCGGGCTGAGGTGTAGGCGCCCGGCGAATCTCCCTGAGCGGCAGGCACAGCGCGGATGACGAGATTACCTTTGCCATCCATGTGGGCGTTGGCCGGGTCTTTCGTGTAGTTTTCGAGCTCGCGATTGCCCCAGCCATTGTTGTTGCCGAGGTCGTAAGTCCATTTGGCGGGATCGGGCTGGGCGTTGGCCGGCCCGTTAAATTCATCGCTCCAGACGAGTTGCGCTGTGGTAATTCCACCAGGCGATTGCGCCAGCGACGGAGAGATTGGAACCAACGCACACGCGATGAGCAGCCACGATTTCATGCTGCGAGTTTATCAATACACGCGAGCGTATCGCGCGCGATCATGAGTTGCTCTTCGGTGGGGATGACCCATACCGCGACGGGCGAATTACCGACGCGGCGGATTTCTTTCGAGGCGGCGTTGTTCAGCGAGGGATCGACTGCGATGCCGAGCCGATCGAGGTCTGCGCAGATGCCGGCGCGCACAGGGGCGGAGTGCTCGCCGATGCCCGCGGTAAAGATCAGTGCATCCGCGCCGTTCATGGCGGCAATGTACGCGCCGATGAACTTCTTGGCGCGATAGCAGAATATGTCGATGGCGAAACGCGCACGGTCGTTGCCCGAATCGGCGGCTTTGAGAATATCGCGCATGTCGTTTGAGACGCCGGAGATTGCCTCCAGTCCGCTGGCGTTATTCAGCATCTTAAGAAGTTTGGCGGGGTCTTCGCCTTCGTGGCTGATCAGGTACAGCAGGGCGCTTGCGTCGATATCGCCGCTGCGCGCGCCCATCACCAGGCCTTCGAGCGGTGTGAAGCCCATGGACGTATCGACGGAGCGGCCGCGATCCACCGCACAGACTGAACAGCCATTGCCGAGATGGCAGATGACCAGCCGGAATTGCTCGGGCGGTTGGTTATGTATTTTTGCGAATCGTAACGCAACCGAGCGGTGCGAGATGCCGTGGAAGCCATAGCGGCGAATCTTCTTTTCCGCGAGGTATTGAGGCGGAATAGCGTAGGCATAAGCGTGTCTGGGCATCGTTTGGTGAAATGAGGTATCGAAAACCGCGACGTGAGTGGCATGGGGAACATGCACGCGGGCAGCCCGATAAGCGGCCAGAGCGCGTGGGTTGTGCAGGGGCGCGAGCGCGCTGAGTTTGTCGATGGCGCTCTCGACACTGGCGTCGATCACCAGGGAGCCGGGGAACGTGCCGCCGTGTACGACGCGATGGCCGACGCCGGCGACGGCTTCTCCGCCGAGTTTGGGCGTCAGGTCGGCGAAGGCTGTTTTGAGTGCGTCGGCCATGACGGTGACGCGCTCGACCAGGCCTTCGCAGAGCAACTGGTCAGAATCCGAAGCCGCGGCTTCGGCCGAGGTTTCGTAGAGCGCGTACTTGAGAGAAGAGCTGCCTGCGTTGAGGACGAGGATTTTCATGCCGTAGCTCATTCTGGCATGGGGTGTGCAGGATCGGAGTGGAGGGCGACGGGGTCCGGATGCTCTGGCGCGAGGCGGTGGGGAATTTCAAAGGTAAGCGATCACGTCAATCTCGACAAGCGAGCCGGCGGGAATACCGGCGGCCGCGATGGTGCTGCGCGTGGGTAGATCGTCGGCGAATTTTCCTGCGTAGACGTCGTTGAAGGCGGCGAGATCTTTGATATCGGCGCGGAAGACGGTGCAACGCAGCACTTTTTCCATGGACGATACGGCCGCTTCCAGTTGCTTCTTAATATCACTGAGCGCAAGCTCGGTGTGGGCTTTGACATCGCCGGGCGTCCGGCAGATGATGCCGGAGAGGAATAGCAGGTTGCCGAAGGAAATGCCGGTGGAATAAGCTGGCGGCGTGGCTGGCTTCGGGCCGGTGCGGTAGACCTTCTTCTGTGCGGGGGGCGGCGGCTTTCGATATGCCGCACCGGTGACACCCGCGGCGGTCCCAGCGAGTGCCGCACCGGTCAACAACGCACGGCGATTGGTTGGTCTTGTCATTGTTTCTCCTTTCTCCCGCGGAGGGACAATTTGTACGGCTCCTATCCATCATCGCCTGATGCAACTCGGCCTGGGGCAAATTGGCCTGGCGAAAATCCATATAGAATGGTACCGGAGAATCCCTATGAACAACAAACTCAACGTTGCAGTCGCCCTGATTGCCGGACTGGCTGGCGGCATGCTCACCCGTTACATTGCGCCGCCGATCGTCTTTGCTCAGACACAGAATTCCGCCGTGACGAAGGAAGTTCGCGCGCAAAGCTTCACGCTGGTCGATCAATACGATAACGTTGCAGGTACGTTTACGGCGGAATCGATGGGCACAGTAAGAAAATTCACTCCAGGGGACGGTTCTACGCCCCAGCTGCAATGGCAAAGCGGCCCGATGCGCATCGTACTGCGTGACGCCCATGGGCGCGAGCTCTGGAACGCGGGCGGCAGCAACCTTCGACCGCTGATGGCGACCCAGCACTAAACGTATGCCACAATGACAGCGTCGTGCAGTCGGAATCCGAGCTGCGAAGCGTTGTCGAACGCTTCATAGCCGCGGCGGCGCAGCCCGCCGTACTCGATCCCGGCGAAGAACCGCTTCCGCTGGCTGGTCAAAACTGGGACATTTCGGAATGGAACGGGCGCCTGGTGTTGCAGGCCTGGGACACGCACCGAAACCTCGTCCGTAAGATCGTCTCCATCAAAGAACAGCGCCGGGACCGGATTTCGTTCGTTACCGAGCGCTTTCCAAAAACGCCCGGCGAAATGCAGATTGCCGATCTGGGCGCGCCCGGCGGTGTGGAATTGCGCCGCAAATCTTCGCGTGTGGCCTTTCGCGACCGCTTCCGGCTGATGCTGGCGCGCGAGTTTCCAGACTGGCGTACCGAAGACGTCAGCAGCGACGCCAACCTGGAGCAAAGCCTCTCGCCGGCTTACGTGCGCGCGTATCTGCGACGCGGCTCGGGTGCCAGTTCATTTGGAATCGCCGTGCTGGCCGCACCGCCGGATGCGCACGATTGTTCGGCAGTGGTGCCGTTCGGCCTGATCTGGCTGGATTATCTGCGCCGCCGCGAAAAAGGACTCTCCGTGAACCGGCTGCTGTTATATGTGCCGGTGCACCAGGAGCGATCGACCGCGTTTCGCGCAGCGCTGATCGACCCGGCCGCCGTAGCGTGCCAGCTTTTCGTTTACGACGCGCGCGACTGCGCGGGGGCCGTCGATTTCGCCGATGTGGGTAATATGGAATCCACGCTGCCGCCCTGTCGCCGGCCTCTGCAGCCAAATTCCGAGACCGCTGAACTGCCGGATATGGACTGTGTGGATCGCGTGGAGCAGAGCGATGGATCTATCAGCCTGCGCGTGCACGGCCTGGAGTTTGGTCGCTCCGCGGGCGGGCAACTGACCTGCGGCATCGGGAAGAAACGGCGATGTTCGGCGTCGACGCTGGTCAGGATGGCTAGTGAGATTGCGCGCGTGCGACATGCGGCTGCGGACGATCGGCAGCATCCGCTTTATTCGCAATACCCCGAAGGCTGGCTGGAATCGCAGGTGCTGGCGAACCCTCAGGTGATCGATGCGTCTATGCGAAAGACGCCCATTTACGGACAAGTGCCGATTTTCAGCGGACCGGAGCGGGGCGTGATCGATCTGCTGGGCATCGACGATACGGGCAGGCTGACGGTGATGGAACTGAAGACCACGGCCGATCTGCAGTTGCCGTTTCAGGGGCTCGATTACTGGCTGCGCGTGCGAAAGCATCTCGCGGCGGACGATTTCGAGCGGCTCGGTTATTTTCCCGGCATCGCGATCCGCCGCGATGCGCCGCGCATTCTGCTGGTTGCGCCGGCGCTCGAATTCCATTCGACCACGGAGACCGTTATCGGCGCGCTCGTGCCGCACATCGACTTCACTCGCATTGGCGTGGGCGCCGGGTGGCGCAGCGATCTGCGGGTGATGTTCCGGTTATGCGGCGCGGAGCGGCCCTGAGGCCTTACTGGAATAACTGCGGCGTGAACTGAACCAGATAATCGCGCCAATTGAGCCAGGTATGCGCACCCGCGCTTTCGTGGAACGTGGCATTGAAGCCGTGCTTATTCAGCAGGTCGACGGTGGAACGGCTCGTCGTAATGAGCGAGTCGTCCTTGCCGGTGCTGAACCAGACCAGCTTCAGACCTTTCTTCCACGCGGCATTGTCCAGTTCCGCTTTGTGTTGCTGTTCCCAAAGGTTCGGGCCAGCTGCCGCAACAGGTTCAGGCACTGCGGGGGCCGCCACCAGAGCCCCGCTGGCGCCCGCAACTCCGCGTCCACCGCCGCGGCCGCCTCCGAAGGCCCCGAGCAAACCCGAACTAAATACGCCGATATACGAGAACTCGTTCAGATGCGGAATCACAATGTTGAGCGTCTGGCTGCCGCCCAGCGACAGGCCCGCGATGGCCCTGTGCGCGCGGTCGGTGACGATGCGATAGTGGGTTTCCGCGTAGGGCATGAGATCTGTCAGGAAGTCCTGCGTGAATTCATCGGGCGGCGAGGGGACGTTGGGGTCGGTGGAAGGAGGCCCCGCGGCGCGTCCCCCGCCTGTCGTGTTCTGGGTGTGGCTGGCAGGCATCACGACAATCATCGGCTTCGCCTTTTTCATTGCGATCAGGTTGTCGAAGATAAAACCCGCGCGGCCCACGGAAGTCCAGGCGTCGTCGTTGTCGCCCGAGCCGTGCAGCAGATAGAAAACCGGATACTTGTCTTTTCCGCTCTCGTAACCCGGCGGCGTATAGACGTGCATGCGGCGAAATTTCTTGAGCGCCGTCGAATAATAAGTGATCTCCGCGACCGCGCCATGCGGAACTTCCTTCGTATCGAAGTAATCGGAACCTGGCACCACGACTACGCTCGAAACGTTCGAGAGCGATTCGCTGACCGCGGCATTGCGGGGATCGACCACGGTCACGCCGTCGACATTGAAGCTGTAACGATAAGCGCCCGCATCGAGCGGTCCCACCGTCGCTTCCCAGACGCCATTTGAGCCTTTCGTCATCTGCGCATGCTGGGCGATGTTCGGGATGTCGCCGCCGGTGATGCGAACGCTCTGCGCGTTCGGAGCGGCGATGCGAAAGGTCACGGTCCGGTCGGCTGAAACTTCCGGCGACGTGACGGGCGGTAGCTGGGGTCCGCGTCCGCTGCCGCCTCTGCCTCCTCCCATACCGGGGACCGGATTGGCGGGCGGTTGTGCGAACGCCAGTGAAAGGCTGAGCGCTGCAGCTGCGATGGCGGCTGCGCGGCCGGAAAGGATTCTCTGCAACATGGTTTGAACTCCTTCGAACTGAATCGGCATTCAGTATATTACCTGGCCAGTTGCTTGCGGATCGACTCCATCTCGCGGCGGCGCGCCGGCGTCGTCTTTGGATACGTGAGTTTCAACTCCGCGAGGGTGTTCAGAATGATTCGCGAAACAATCAGCCGGGCGTTTGCCTTACCGTCGGCGGCACAATGTACCAGGGCGCGGAACGCGTGCTGGTTGCCCCGAGACAATCTTCGTAAGGCTTCATGTACTGCGCCCAGTACCTGCGCTCCGCAATATCGTCCAGACTGAATTTCCAGTTCTTCTCCGGATCGTCGATGCGTTTTACGAACCGTTTGCGCTGTTCTTCTTTCGAAAGATGCAGAAAGAATTTGACGATGCGGGTTCCGTTGCGGTGAAGGTGCTTCTCCAGATTCGCGATGGAGCGATAACGAATCGCGCCAGATGGCATCGCGATCCATCAGATCCGGCGGCAGGCGCTCGGCTTTGAGGATGTCGCGATGCACCCGGACAATCAGAACCTCCTCGTAATACGAACGATTGAAGATGCCGATGCGCCCGCGCTCCGGAAGTTTTCGCGTGGAGTTCCAGAGGAAATCGTGGTTCAGATCTTCGGGACCGGGATGTTTGAAGCTGACCACCTGACAGCCCTGCGGATTGATGCCGGACATGACGTGTTGAATCATGCTGTCCTTGCCTGCCGCGTCCATTGCCTGGAAGATCAGCAGCAGCGACCAGGTATCAGAAGCATAAAGCAGGCTTTGCCGTTTGCCGAGTTGTTGGATATGATCCGTCAGGGCGGTCTGGTATTGTTCCTGCGAATGGTAGAGCGGTTTCACAAGCGTCGGCCACTTGCCGAGATCGGGCGGCTTGCCCGGTCGCGCGCGAAAATCCTCCGGATCGATCTTCTTCATTGTCGTTACAGTAAGAATATGGCATTTTGCGGGAAGCTCGCACTGGCGGTATTGTTGAGTCACTTCCTTTTGTCCGGAGAAGCCGGTCCGCAGCCACCCTGCGGCGCGGAGACCGTACCTCCGTATCCCGCGCTTGACGCGGCAGCCACTTCGAAGCTCTGGAGCCGCGCGGAATTCGGCCGCGACTGGAAGCCGCCGGCCTGTACAGGCTGGGCGTCCACGGGCTTCACCACGCTGGTCACCACCGTGGCGCGGTTTCGATATGCGGGTGGCGCTGAAGATCTGCTGCGCCACGCCGGCGAAATCTCTCTGCTGTCGGGTACGCGCTACTGGTCGACCACACACCAGAAGTGGGAGGTGCTGATTCCCGACGCCTACGCGCTGACGGGCAATGATAACGGTCGCCGCCGCGGCAACTTTACGTCCGATGAGATGAAGCCGGGCAGCCTGCTCTATTTCAACCAGACCGATAATCTGACGGGCAAGGGCGTTTTCCGGATGCACATCGCGGAGGTTTCGGCGGACCGCATTGTTTTCGATATCGAAAACGTGACCACTCTGCGCTATCTGTTTGTGCCGATCTTCCACCCCGGAGACGTGCAGTCGGTCTATTTTCTGGATCGCGAACAGGGCCGCGAACAGGATAACGTGTGGCGCTACTACAGCATCCTGCGAACCGGCCTGAATTCGAGCAGTCTTGTGACGGCTAACGAGTCTTCCGCGATCAATCGCGCGGTTGCGGTCTATCGCCGGTTTGTCGGGATTCCAACCGATCAGGAACCGCCCGCCGCGCGCTGATGGACTTCAGCGTGCTTATATGAATACGAGGTCACTCGTTATGAACGAATCCAGCCACAAAGCGGCCGAAATGCATAAAATTGCCGCACACGCACACCTGGCAGCTGCTGAACAGCACGGCAAGGGCGACCACCTGAGCGCGAATGAATCGTCGAAGATTGCGCTGGAACACGCTACGAAGGCGTTCGAACTGGCGCAGGCCGCGCACCGGGAATCGCAGAAGCACGCGAAGTAGGGCCGCCAGGCCCGCCGCCCGCTTCGGTCTTAGCAGCCCGTGGTATTAGTCAGTTTTTCTCGGCAAACATGTGACCTGAGAAATGTTCTGATCGTCTTAGTCTGTATGGCAATGGGAACGCGAAAGAAAGAGCGGCAGCAGGAGTTCTGGATCGCAATCGGGGATGTGGTCGAGTCGCCGCGCAACGTTTTCTACGATCGGCTGACCAGCATTCTGGACGAGCATAAGTTTGATAAGAAGGTCGAGTTTCTTTGCGGGAAGTTCTATAAGAAGAGCCAGTATGGACGACCGAGCATGGCCCCCGGAGTTTACTTCCGCGCGCTGCTGATTGGCTACTTCGAAGGGTTGGACTCGGAGCGTGGCATTGCCTGGCGGGTGGCGGACTCCCTTTCGTTGCGCAGTTTCCTCGGTTTTGGTCTCAATGAGCAAACACCGGATCACTCGACGATTTCGCGGACGAGGCGACTGTACTGGCTGGAGACGCACAAGGCCATCTTCCGGTGGGTAATCGGGATCCTGACGGCCGAAGGATTGATCCAGGGACAGACGATCTCGATTGACGCCACGACGCTGGAAGCCAACGCCGCGATGAAGAGCATCGTGCGGCGCGACAACAAACAGACGTACAACGATTACCTGAAGGGACTGGCGCAGGTGGCGGGCATCGAGAATCCCACGCGGGAAGAACTGGCGCGGATGGACCGGAAGCGCAAGAAGAAGGGTTCCAACGACGAGTGGAAGAGTCCTGCCGACCCGGATGCGCGCATCACGAAAATGAAGGATGGGCGCACGCATCTGGCACACAAGGCCGAACACGCGGTCGACTTGTCGAGCGGCGCATTGATGGCAATCACGCTGGCGCCGGCTAACGAAGGCGATACCACCACTGTGCATAAAACGCTTGCCGAGGCGGAGGAAGTGGCGCAGCAGATTCATCCCCTGGGAGTGGAAGAGTTGGTCGCCGACAAAGGTTATCACAGCGGCGAGACGCTGAAGACTCTGCATGAGGGCTGCGTGAGAAGCTATCTGCCGGAACCGGCACGGGGCAAGCGGAACTGGGAAGGCAAGGCAGTCGAGCAGAAGCGGACGTACGAAAACCGAAGGCGAACCCGCGGTGCGCGCGGCAAGCGGTTACAGAAGATCCGAAGCGAACTGACCGAGCGGACCTTTGCTCATATGTATGAGACTGGAGCGATGAGGCGGGTCCACTTACGAGGCCGGGAAAACATACTGAAGCGCCTGGTGATTCACGGAGCCGCGTTCAATCTGTCTTTGGTGATGCGAAAAGTGCTGGGCGCGGGTAAGCCGCGGGAGTTCCAAAGCCTGAAGGCACAATTATTTATCGCTCTTCGTCGCGTGTGGAGGCGATTCTTCGTGCCTATCCCGGCATTCCCGCCTGCGCAGCCAACTTTGTACTGCAAAGCAGCCTGAGACACCAAAAAACGCTGGTCAACTCACTACCCATCTCCAGGGACTGGACATGAGGGTGAGGCGCAAATTCAGGACTACTACCACGGGCTGTTAGGCTTTGCGTGCCACGAAGCTAAGCACTTCGTCCGCCAGCGCCGGCACGGTGATGATGAAGTTGCCGCCGTAGATGGTGTCTTTGCCGGTGAAGTCGAAGGTCACGCAGCCGGCCTCTTCCGCGATGATTTTGAGCGGCGCCAGATCCCACGGCGCGGCCTGCGCCTCAATCCAGACATCGGCGCGGCCGGAGGCGACCAGCATCGCGTCCAGACAGCCGCCCGTGCTGCGCACCGTCCAGAATTCCGAAATCCAGTCCAGAAAATCGGCCTTGAACGGATAGCGATGCATGAAGCCGATGCCGTTACAGCAGAGCAGCGCCTGGGCTTTCTTCGTAATGGATGAAGCGTGGATGCGCTTGCCGTCCCACCACGCGCCTTCGCCTTTCGCGGCGGAAAACATCTCGCCAGTAGCGGGGAAATATTCGTGGCCGGCTACGATTTTGCCATCCTGTTCGAGGCCGATCAGCATCGTCCACGCGCGCGTGCCCCGGATGAAATCGCGTGTGCCGTCGATGGGGTCGATAATCCACCGGCGGCCGTTTTTCGATTCGCGCATGGCGCCCTCTTCGCCAAGCAGGCCGTCATCCGGGAACGCGGCCGACAATCCCTCGACGATGAGCTTTTCGCAGGCTTTATCGGCGACGGTAACGGGCGATTCGTCGGACTTAATCTCGATTCCGAGCGAGCCTTCGCGGATCTTCAGGGCCAGGATGCCGGCTTCGCGCGCAATCTGGGCGCCAATTTTCAGTTCTTTCTCGTATGCCATCTTTCGCATCTACCAGACTACACAAGCACCCCCACGCTAAAATAAATCGATGGAAAACTTCCGCGATTTCCAACTGGGCCCGGACCCGTTTGGCCGCACCTGGCACGCGCTTTTCAAGTACCTGCAGACCGGCATTTCGATTCGCCACAGCGATTCGGTGGACGTCTGCTTCGTCATTGAAAGCGGCGATGAGAGGATGGCGAAAGTTGTTGTTTTGTCGCATCCGGAGATCCGCGAGTTCGGGAAGCGCACTGGGCGTGTGATCACGGATACGTGGTGTTCACGCATGGCCGCCTGCAAACTGCGCCAGGTGACGGAAAACGGCGAGGACATGGACAAGGAGTATCTGACCGTGAGCCAGCGCGAGATTGAAGAATACGATGCCGCGATCCGTAAGTGGGAAGCGGAGTGGATTCGTAGCCACGCGGCTTAAATGGACTGCTTGTTTCAATCAGGATGCGAACGAGGCGCTTCTCCGGTGAGTGAGGTCCATTCCCGGCGAAATTCATCTCGCCACGTTTTCAGGATCTCGTAAAACAAATCTGCACTCATCGTTATATCGCGGAGGGTCGCGGGCTCATAGCCATAGTCCCTGCCGGACCGGAACGCAATCAACCGCACCCGATCCGCGATGTCAAACTGAAGTACATAGCTTCCGTCATCGAATGCTTCGTCGCCGTCAGGCGCCCAAACTAAGTGGTTAGTGTAAATCCAATCCAAAAACTGTGGACACGGAATACCGAAATAGCTTTCGCGTTGCTCGTCGGCGTAGGCAGCATTACGATATGCATTCGCAATCTCTCCCGCGTCGGGTTCGGCCGCAAATGACGCCGTATGGGAACCGCGAAGGGAAATCCGGCGCTCAACCTCATCGAAAGAATTGGCGAGCGCCGTGGCGTCTGGCTTGTAAACGCCATACCGAAATCCGCCAACGTGCAGCACGAAATATCCCAGCGCGCGCAGACTCAGCCGACTGTAGGCCTGTGTGATTCCAGACTCGATAGCCAGCGAACCCGGATCGCCAACTATCATAGATACCGGTAAGCTTCCAGCGTCAAAAACTCTTTGAGCTCGCTGCTCAGAGACAACTGCTCAAACAACTCCGCTGCCTGCGGAAACTTTCCGCCATCCCAACCCGGCCGCTGCAGCATCGACGCCACAATCTCCCGCACCATCTCTGGCGTAATCTTCCGCCCGTCGTTCAGCTTCGCGCCATGCCGCAGCCATTGCCAGACCTGTGTCCGCGAAATCTCCGCCGTCGCCGCATCTTCCATCAGGTTGTAAATCGGTACGCAACCATTGCCGCGCAGCCACGATTCGATGTACTGAATCCCAACGTCCACATTCAGCCGCAACCCCTGCTCCGTAATCTGCCCCTCATGCACTTTCAGCAAATCCTCCGCCACCACATGCACATCCTCGCGCTTCACATGAATCTGATTCGGCGTAGTCATGTATTCGTCGAACACCGCCTTGGCGATCGGAATCAGGCCCGGATGCGCCAGCCAGGTGCCATCATGCCCAGCCTTCACTTCGCGTAATTTATCCTGTCTGACGCGTTCGAGTGCGGCCTCATTCGCCGCCGGATCGTTCTTGATCGGAATCTGCGCCGCCATCCCGCCCATCGCGTGAATGCCGCGTTTGTGGCACGTCTGGATCAGCAATTCCACGTAGCTCTTCAGAAACGCGCGATCCATCGTGACCTGCGAACGATCCGGCAGCATCATCGAGGCATGATTGCGGAACACCTTGATGAAGCTGAAAATATAATCCCAGCGGCCGCAATTCAGGCCAGCTGAGTGCTCCTTCAGCTCATACAAAATCTCGTCCATCTCGAACGCAGCCAGAATCGTTTCGATCAGCACCGTAGCGCGAACCGTCCCACGCGGAATGGCGATGTACTCCTGCCCGAACAAAAACACATCGTTCCACAAACGCGCTTCCAGATGGCTCTGCATCTTCGGTAAATAGAAATACGGCCCCGACCCCTTCGCCATCAGCGCCTTCGCGTTATGGAAAAAATACAGCCCGAAATCGAACAGCGAGCCCGAGACCTGTTCGCCATCCACCAGGCAATGCCGCTCCAGCAAATGCCAGCCGCGCGGACGCACCAGCAGCACAGCCGGATTCGCGCCGAGCTTGTACTGCTTGCCGTCCGGGTTCGCGAACGATATATCGCCCCGCACCGCATCGCGCAGATTGATCTGCCCGCCCACAATGTTGTCCCATGTCGGTGAATTCGAATCTTCCAGATCCGCCATGAACATGCTCGCGCCGCAATTGAGCGCGTTGATGATCATCTTGCGATCCACCGGGCCGGTAATCTCCGTGCGCCGGTCCGTCAGATCGGCCGGAATCGGCGCGACAGTCCAGTTACCGGCACGAACCGACGCAGTCTCCGGCAGAAAATCCGGACGCTCGCCGGCATCGATGCGCGTCTGCCGTTCCGCGCGCTTCGCCAGCAATTCCAGGCGCCGGTTGTTGAACTTGCTGTGCAGTGCCACCACGAACTGGAGAGCTTCGGGCGTGAGAATCTCCGCATACTCCGCGGAAATGGGCGCTTCAATCGTAAGGTCCGTTGTCTTAGCCATAATCTTCATAGAGCAATTCTCATTTCTTGAATTCTGCCTGCAACTGCCGATACGCCGAATCTTCAAACAGCGTCTTGATGCGTTCGCGATTATCTGTCTTCGCATCGCCGGGTTTGTAAGGATCGCTATGGAGTGCGCGCCCCAAAAAGCTGGTTGCTTCAGTATCGTCGGGCGAACGCTGCAACACAGCGCGAAACTGATCGGCCGCTGCCGTGTATTGCCCGAGCTTCCACAACGCATAGCCGTAATTGAACCAGTAATCGGGATCGCTCTGATCGCCATCGAGCGCCTTCTTGAAACCAGCCGCGGCCGACGCATCGTTGCGTCGCGAAAGCGCGGCCGCCAGGTTATTGAAGACTTCGTTCAGCGGCACTTCCTCGCTCACCATGCGGAACAAGCGGATGGCTCCGTCATAATCGCCTTCGTAGAATCGGCAAATGCCCAGCTGGAAAGACGCTTCCATATAATGCGAGTCGGCGCGCGTCACACGGGCCAGCCACGCGATGGCGTTGTGATAATCCTTCTTCGCGAAAAGCATCCGGCCCAGTTCGTAATTCGGCTGCGAAAAACGATCGTCCAGACGCGCGGCCTGTGTGAAAAATTTGGTCCTCTGATCGGCGTTTGAAGCAGGCGTCATCAGCCCGCGCACATAGCTTTCCATCGCATCCACGCGTATCGCCGGGTGCTCGCGCAGGAAAACGTCCTGAGGCGGCGCGGTCGCCGGAGCGATCTGGTGAAGGACCTGCCACGCCAGTTTCATCTCCATCTGGCCGAGGTTTTCGAGAGTACCGTCTTCTTCGAAAGACTGCGCTTCCTTCAGTTTCTTCAGATCGATCACATGGACGACGATCCGTAAACTGGATTTCAGCGCAACCGCCGCGCTGGACGGCGGCTCAATCGTGTAATCCCCGAACACAACTTGTCCGGCATCCAGCGTCTCGCCGATCTTCATCACAGTGGCCCGCGTCAGCAAGACCTGCGGCCGAACACCGAGTCGCCGGTACACTTCCACGCGGTCGTCACGCGAAAGAGCCAGCAATCCATAGGAACTGAGCGCCTCATGAACGGTTTCCGCGGCGCTTTCTCCGATCCAGTTGAGATCGGGCGCAATGACCGTATTGATATTGAAGAGCGGCAGCACCGCGATTGTATCGGCGCACCAGGCGCACGGAGCCACAGCCAGCAGAACGAGAATTACGGAGCGAAGGAGCAACTACTTCAGGGTAACAAGCGGGTTAAGCAGTGGCGACACAGTAGTAGCCGGGCCGGAATAGTGAGCGCGAACCTTCCGCGCCGCGGCCTTGCCTATCTTCTTCGCCAGTTCCTCTTCGCCCGCCTGACGCACCATCGTCGAACTGCCGAATTCCTTAAGCAGTTTGCGCACCGTGATAGGGCCGATGCCTGGAATCTCGTCCAGCTCCGAAGTCAGCGTGCGCGCATTGCGGCGCGTTCGGTGGAACGTCACCGCGAACCGGTGCGCCTCGTCGCGGATGGTCTGGATGAGGTGCAGAATCGGTGAGAACCGGTCGAGCACCACTGGCTCATCCTCCTGCCCCAGGACGTAAATGATCTCTTCGCGCTTGGCGATCGACGCCACCTGCTGATCCGTGATGCCAATCGATTCCAGCGCGTCGGCGGCGGCGTGCAACTGGCCCAGGCCGCCATCGACCAGCACCAGGCCAGGCATGGGCGCGCCTTCTTCCTTCAATCGCGCGTAGCGCCGCGAAACGACTTCGCGCATGCTGGCGAAATCGTCGTTACCCACCACCGTGCGAATGATGAATTTACGATAGTCGGCCTTCTTCATCCGCCCGTCTTCCCAAACCACCATGCTCGCGACCTTGTCGGTACCCTGCACGTGCGAAATATCGAAACACTCAATGCGATTGGGCGCCTCTGGCAGACCCAGCGCCTCCCGCAGGGCCTCTTTAATCGCCGAAGACGATGGCTTCATCACACGAAAGCGCGCGTGAAAGCTATGTTTCGCGTTAGTCTCCGCCAGCGTCAGCATGGCCTTTTTCTGGCCGCGCTGCGGCGTCACAATCTCCACTTTGCGGTTGCGCTTCTCCGAGAGCAGCTCTTCCATCACCGCGCGGTCTTCGAACTCCACCGGGACGTGGATCGCGGAAGGAACAAACTGCTGGTCCAGATAAATCTGCAGCAGCAGCGAAGAAAAAAACTCCGAGGGCTCGAATTCGTGCTGGTCTTCCCAGAAGAATTCGCGACGGTCCACAATCTGCCCGTTGCGCATGTGGAACACGTTCACCGCGACCATCGGCGGCTCGGCATAGTAAGCGAAAATATCCGCATCGTTGCCCGACGCTGCCGCCATGATCTGCCGCTCGGCGATTTCTTCCACAGTGGTCATCACATCGCGCAGCGCCGCTGCCTGTTCGTAGCGCATATCGGCCGAAGCCGCTTCCAGTTGTTCGCGCAGTTCGGCGGCTAGCGTCGTATGCCGGCCTTCGAGCAACAGCCTGACCTGGCGCACCGCCCGCGAGTACGTCTCATCGGTCGTGAGACCTTCCACGCACGGCCCCAGGCAGCGATGAATGTGAAACTGCAGGCACGGCTTTGGGTGAAATCGCGTCAGATCCACCTTGCAACTCGGGATCAGAAAATGCCGGTGGATCAGATGAACAATGCGATACGCCAGGTTCCCGGGGAAGTACGGGCCGAAGTAGCTGGAACCGTCCTTCTTCAGACGCCGCGTCACGTACGCACGCGGAAACCGCTCGCTTGTGAGCTTGATGTACGGATAAGTCTTGTCGTCGCGCAGTAGGACGTTGTAGCGCGGCTGGTACTGCTTGATCAGATTATTTTCGAGCGCCAGCGCCTCTTTTTCGTTATCGACCAGGATGTAATCGACGCTGCGCGCCTCGGAAATCAGCGTTCCGGTCTTGGCCTCCAGCAGGCGGTCTTCGTTGAAATAGCTGCGCACGCGGGCACGCAGGCTCTTCGCCTTGCCCACGTAGATGATCTTGCCGCCCGCGTCTTTGTATAGATACACGCCTGGCGCCAGAGGCAGAAGCGCGGCTTGTTCACGAAGTTGGCTCACAGGGCAGGCGCGGGGAAACTACACTAAAAGTATGTCATGCGGACGAATGGCCGCTGCTCTTTGGATGCTTATTTGGATGCTCGCCGCCCGCCTGGCGATTGCACAAACTCCGCCGGAGGAAGACAAGAGCCTCGCCACGCCGGTTTTTAGTTTCAATCCGGTGCAATCGGACGTGGAAATAGCTATCGGCGATCAGTACTTTAGCAAAGGCAATTACACTGCCGCGCTCAGCCGCTACGACGCCGCTACTAAATGGAACGACGGCAACGCAACCGCGTGGCTGCGCCTGGGCGCGGCACAAGAGAAAAAATCCGCCCCGAACGCAGCCCGCGCGGCTTACGAAAAATACCTGGAAATCGCACCCACCGGCAGGTATGCGGCGGATGTGAGGAAGCGGCTGGCGAAACTCAAAGCTTCGGCCCGCTGAGTCACCGGGAAACTATAATAGAGTCATGTCACGTTGGCGATTTGCCGCCGGGCTTTGCCTGCTGGCGGCCGCATTGGCGGTTGCACAGACCACGGGTTCGCCCGATTCGAAGAGCGATACACCTGCCTCTGGCGAAACCAATTCTTCGCCCTACGGCCTGCCCCCGCCCTTCCAGCCCCCGGCAGATACGAAAAAGCCCGCCGCGTCCGAGACCGAAGTACCGAAATCGGAAATGCCGCCGGAAGAAGACAAGAGCGATGCGCCGAAGGTTTTCAGCTTCAACCCAGTTCAATCGCAGCGCGAAGTGAGCGCGGGCGATTTCTATTTCAGGAAGGGCAACTACACCGCCGCCGTCAGCCGTTACGACGAGGCCACGAAATGGAACGATGGCAACGCCGAAGCCTGGCTGCGTCTGGGCGAGGCGCAGGAGAAGAAATCCAACGCAAAGGCCGCCCGCGAGGCCTACCAAAAGTATCTGGAAATCGCACCCGCCGGCAAGGATGCCGCCGAAATTAAGAAGCGTCTGACGAAACTCAAGGGTTGATTCCGCACAGGAACGCGCGGGCGTAGCCGTTGCCGATGAGCGGTTCGCGCGCCCACACCCACGACGACTTGTTCAGCCACACCGCATCCGTATCTTTGACGATCACTGCTGACAGCGATAACTTCCGGCAAACCTGGTCCACATTTCCGGTACCGTCGAAGACTCCCTGCACCGGCGTCAGAATGCTCTCGCAAAGCGCGGCGGGACCGCCGAATACAATACCGCAGGCAGGCGTCTCGACAGCCGTTTGACGTTCCGCATACAAGCCGTAAAACAAATCTCCGGGAATCGCGTTCGGATTCTGCTGGACGATTGCGTTCTCCGGCAGTTCACGGCCCAGGCGTTCGTACACCTCGCGCAGCGCATAAGTCCGCTCGCCCAGGCGATGGTCCGGAGCGAGCCAGTGATACCTCGGAATCGCCAGATCGTCCAGCAGGATCGGATAAATCCGCAGCATCGTCACGTCATACACCGTCGCCGCAATCCCCAGCGCCAGCATGACACCCACCGCGCTGAACGCCCTCCTGCGCGAGGGAAACAGGCCGTCGTCCCAAATTTCGGCTGCCCAGATCAGCAATACGAACTGCGCAAAGATGATGCCGCGCCAGCCGAGATCGTTGTTCGCAATCGAATTGGAACGGAGAAACGTGCAAACCACCACGCTGGTGACGAGCAGGACGGTGCCGCAGGTATCGCCGCCGCGTTTCCACTGCCGGATGCCGGCCACGAAAAAGAATCCGAATTCGAGAAAATAATTCAGCGGCAGTGCCAGCGTGTTCGCGAGCGTAGTTCGCCAGCCATTGCCAGACCCCGCGAGCGCCTCGGCGAAATAAAAGGATCGGACAGCGAACTGGATCGGAAACCTCGCGCCGCCGTTGCCGGGTCCGCTTCCTGGCAACACCCTCGCTAACTCAAGCACGTACGGCATCGCCAACGGCAGCGCCATCCCGCCGGCAATACAAATGACGCCCGATTCCACCCGGCGCCCGCGCACCACCAGCGTAACCATCCACGACATCAGAAATAGAGCGAACACGAAGGTCACATAGATCGACAAGCCGAGTGCGCTTGCCAGGGCCGCTCCGCCAATTACCGCGCACGGCATCCGCGCTCGCCACCCCGCGTGCCGCGCCGCATCGCGAATTGCGAGCAAGCCCGTCACGCACGCCACCAGCGCGGCAATCGAATGCGGTTGCCAGAACACCGAATTCACCCAGGAAAGTACCGGCTCGTTCCACCACTCGCTGCTCGCGTCGAACCGGCCCGAAAGCAGAAACGTAATCGCCAGCGGCACAATATCCAGCCCCGTCACACTCAGCAGCGCCACCGCGATCAGCATTCGCCTGTCCGCATTGCCCGGCTTCCTGCTGCCGGTCAGATGAGTGTAAAGCGCCACCACGGCCACCAGTCCGATACCGCTCCACAGCGTAGCCGCAATCACTGCAATTCTCGCGCTCACTAGCGGCCTCCCCATCCGCCCCACCAGGCCGCACAGCATGTACCAGAAATAGTGGTACCGCAGTATGTACCCGTGAGCCGCATAAAAATACGGATTGGCGGGCGGCACGCCAGTCCGTTCCACCGCCGACGTAATGGCGGAGCGCAGCATATAGTCGAACGATGTGACGGGTACGTACAGCCTGTTCCCGTTCTGTATATCGACGAGACAAGCCGTGCCGATCACAACCCAGCCAGCCACAATCGCCAGCACTGCGACGCGTTGTTTCGATAGCTGCCCGCCCTGCGGCATCGCGCCCCGCATCAGCACCACGGGAAATGCGCACCACGTCACCGCACACGCCAGCCATGGCGCCGATGGCGCAGCGAGCCAGCAAAGGTAAGTCGCAATCGGAACCGTCGCGATCGACAGGCAAACCGAAATCGCGACCCGCGCCACCAGCGTCCGCCGCGCAAACGAAAACGCCGCAAGCAGCGATCCCATAACATATCCAGGAATCACCAGCAGCAGGCTGAAAAGTACGAACCCCGCCGCTGTGCCCTCTAAATCCTGAGCCGTAAAATGATGGCTCATTCCACGCGGCCAATCTCGCGCGCTTTCAACCCGACGCCCGATAGGCGCCGCCCGCGCGCTTCCCGCATCAGCAACAACAACAACTCGGCCGCCGCGCCGATCGCGAGCCCTTCCGGCCGAATATTCGAAATGCAGTTCCGCTCCGCGTCCGTCCGGCCCTGCTTCGGAGACCACGTCAGATACACGCCCATACTGACGAACGAACTCAGCCCGGGGCGTTCGCCGATCAGCATCACGGCGAGCGACGCCTGTGCGATCAGGCCGATTTCATCGCCCAGCGCCACCCGCCCCTGCGCCGCAATTACCACCGGCGCAACGCGCCACTCCGCGCGATCCAGCCTGTCCGTCACCAGCCTCAGCAGCGGCACCGCGCTCGTCTCCACAGCGACCGGCGACAAACCGTCCGCCACTATGAAAATCACATCGAACGGCCCGCCAATCGCCCGCACAACATCCTTCGATTGTTCGTCGAGACAGCGCCCCAGATCCGGACGCCGCAGATACTCCTCGCGACTACGCACAGCGCTCGCTACGATCACCGCATTCATCCCCTCCGCCTCGATTTCCGCAGCCAGCGCACGCGCATCGAACAGTCCGTGCACCGCATCGCGCGCCCGCGCATGAGCCAGCTGAAAATCCAGCAGCTCGCGCGTAGCAACGCTGTTGCCCGTGCGTCCGAGCCCCACCCGCGCCATAGTGAATTGCCGCAATTCACGCACGGTGAAAATCTCCGCCGGCCAGCAGTTTCACGGCGCCAGGCAACTCGCCCCCACGCCGCTCCAGCCACGCTTCAAACTCGGGAGCTGGCCGCAACCCCAGCAGCCCGCGCACATAAAGCGCATCGTGAAAGGACGTGCTCTGGTAATTCAGCATCACGTCGTCCGCTCCAGGCACGCCCATGATGAAGTTCACGCCAGCCGTCCCCAGCAGCGTGAGCAGAGCGTCCATATCGTCCTGATCGGCTTCCG